>Ga0134126_10008091_pt1 | contig 13215 bp, 10 predicted proteins | sample KB31752_FD_96881 | JGI IMG/M metagenome (GOLD analysis project Ga0134126, IMG submission 96881) | Terrestrial soil microbial communities with excess Nitrogen fertilizer from Kellogg Biological Station, Michigan, USA - KB3-175-2 | ecosystem: Environmental > Terrestrial > Soil > Unclassified ...
CATTTGATTTTTTTAACGCAGATGGCAAGGGCACGTATCGGGTAGTGGTCGAGGGTATTGACGGCGACGGTAATTTAGGCAGGCAGGTGTACCGGTATAAAGTGGAATAATTATTTAAAGGTTAATAATATCTTAGTATATTCGTTTATAACCTTTTCTATGAGATTTATTGCCTGCCTGTTTAGCATCCTTATGCCGGCCTTGTGTTTTGCGCAATTTAATGTGACGGGACGAATATTGGATCAGGCGGACGCAAAACCCATACCCAGTGCCAGCGTTTTTATCAATAGTACCACCATCGGCGATAAAACAGCCAACAACGGGACCTTTATTTTGCAATATTTAAAGCCCGGTAAATATGAACTGGTGGTTTCGGTAATTGGTTTTGATATCTATAAACAGAACCTGGTAATTAATGCAGCCAGTCTCAATTTGCCAGATATTAAACTGCATCCAAAAGTTGCCGTTTTAAAGGAAGTAACGATAAAAAGAGCAGGTAACCTTTACAGGGATATCTATTATAACCGGTTTAAAGACGAGTTTCTTGGCAAATCCGACCTTGCCCGGGACTGTAAGATAATAAACCCGGAGGTTATCGACTTCGAGTACGACGATTCCACAAATACGCTTGCAGCATCCTCCTCGGGTTTTTTAGAAATAAGAAATGATGCACTTGGGTATAAAATAGATTACCTTTTGAACGCCTTTAGCGTCAGCAGTAAATATATGTTGGACAAAGATGTTCATTATGACGGTACCGTCCTGTTTACCGAAATGAAAGGCACACCCGCCCAGGAACGTCGCTGGCGTCAGCTGCGGCAGGAAACATATGAAGGTTCAACTGTGCATTTTCTTCGGGCGGCAATGAACGACAAGCTGGAGGAAGAAGGCTTTAACGTGTTGCAGCTGGCAGTTTATAAAAACCCGAACCGTCCATCGGACAGTCTGGTCATGGCTAAAATAAAACAGTTTGATTTTGCCCGTTCAAATTTAACAAAGGATGAAATTAATTTGAGTGATTCGCTCGCCTTCTGGAGAAAGAAGGAAAAATTGCTTAAGCTTCCAAAAATAATACAGTCGTTGATGCCTTTCCAGTTAAGCAAGGGCGATATAATCAACCTGGTTCAAGACGGAACGTTTGCGCTCGGCTGTGATGGAGACCAAATTTTAATTGAGTATAACAAAAACGGGCATTTTCCTGAAACCAGCCGGTTATCCAATTTACATAACCTGAGCTATGTTTTAAATAAGGCCGGCGATAACGAGATCACCCTTGTGAGTTTCGCAGACCCCTATACATTTATTGACCACAATGGCGGAATTATAAATCCCAACAGCTTGGTTTTTAAAGGAGCGTGGGGTCGCAACCGGGTGGCCGATCTGTTGCCGATGAATTATGAGACGCCGGTAACCCAAATAAACAATGGGGATACGCTGCTAAAAAAGGATACGGTTTTACGAACCGATATTGCTAAACTAAATTCCTTTTCCGCCTCGCGCCCCTTTGAGAAAGTGTACCTTCACTTGTCAAAGCCGCATTATGATACGGGCGATACGATTTGGTTTAAAGCGTATACCGTTATTGGCGGGAAACACCAGCTATCGGCGCTGAGCGGGGTGTTGTATGCCGAGCTGATAAACCCGAAAGATTCTGTAGTAAAAAGATTAACGCTTCCGCTTATTGCAGGCACTGCGGCGGGCGACTTCGCATTGGCGCGTTCGTACAAGCCGGGCAGCTATCATATCCGCGCCTATACCAACTGGATGCGCAATTTCGGGACTGAATATTTTTACAACCAAAAAGTTCAGATCGGCGGCATGCAAATCCCGCTAATGCCGCCGAAACCGGCAGTGGCACTGAATCCCGACGTTCAATTTTTCCCCGAAGGCGGCGAGCTGGTAAATGGTGTCCGCTCCAAAGTTGCCATAAAGGCGATAAATACAAACGGCCTGGGCGAGGACGTTAAAGGAACAATAGAAGATAACGATGGCAATGTGGTAGCCGATTTTGCTACACAACATTTGGGCATGGGCATTTTTGCGTTAACCCCGCAAAGCGGAAAAAGTTATAAAGCCAAAATAACCGCGCCGGGCGAAACGGGCTTTACAGTTAACCTGCCACAGGCAACAGATGCGGGCTACACGCTTGCACTCGATAATCGGCAAAAGGATAGTTTATATGTAAAAGTAGCAGTAAACGAAAAGCTATTTAAAGAAAAGCAGCACAGCCGGTTTTATCTCGTCGCACAATCGGGCGGTAAAGTGTTTTTTACGGCAGCCGGTAAACTGGGAAGCCCGGTGTTTACAGCCGCTATCGAAAAAAGACGTTTCCCATCGGGGATTGTGCAGTTCACACTTTTTTCAGACCGTGGCGAACCCACGAATGAGCGCTTAGCGTTTATACAAAACAGCGATACGATCAGGCTAAATATCCACTCGGCGCAAACAAGCTACGCTACCCGCCAGCCGGTAAAAATAAGTCTTGACGCGGCGGGCAATACCGATCCGCCTGTTGCCGGCAGCTTTTCGGTATCGGTGATCAACGAAAGCCGGGTAGGTACAGATGACGATGCAGAAAGTACCATCGTTAACAATTTGCTGCTAACTTCTGAGCTAAAAGGAAATATCGAGCGCCCTAATTATTATTTCACCAATATTAACGATCAAACCAAAGCCGATCTGGATGTGCTGATGCTAACCCAGGGGTACCGCCGGTTTGAATGGAAGCAGATTCTCAGCAATAAGGAGCCCGCAATAACTTTTCAGCCCGAAAGATCGCTGGAACTGGCAGGGATGCTGAAAACTCCGTCCGGCAAACCCGTACCGAATGGGAAGATCACCCTGGTATCGACTAAAGAAAATTTTCTCAGGGATACCATGACCGACATTAACGGGAACTTTAAGTTCGATAACCTGTATTTGCCGGATACGTCGAAAATCATTCTTCGGGCACGCAAACAGCATAATGGCAGCAATGTGGCTATTTATGTAAAGCAACCGGAATATCCCGGTGTTGCGAAGCAACAAGAAGACGGAACTGCCCTTTCCCCCGAAATAGCTGCGATTTTGCAAAAGAACGATTCGGAATATTGGCGCGGCCAGGATTCACTGCGAAATGGCCGGCAGCTTAAAGAAGTGGTTATCAAGGACAGGCGGCAGGCAAAGCCGGATGAGTTTAACCGCTATGGCACTATGGAAGAGCACTACATCGATATGAAAACGCTTAAGGGTTTTTCATCGCTGGAAAATGCAATCGATGGGACACAATCCACGTTATTGCTCCCTTTTAAAGGCAACCGTGCCGCGATCGATAATATAAAAGTGATAGTAGATGGCCTTCCGTTTCATAAAAAGGATCTGGATGCTTATGAGCCGAACGAAATTGAAAGCGTGGCCGTTATATTGGGCATCCTGCCTACCGATCCACCGTTATTGGTGGTAACAACCAAAAGGTATGCAGGCACCGACAGGACGGTTTTAAAAGAAGTTAAGATAAAGGCCGGAAGGATCCAAAAAGCTCCCGACCTTTCCATGTCGTCCAACCTGCATGGCGGCGGCAATGCCGACCAGGTGATTATGGGCGATGACCTCGGAATAGGCTGCATAAATATTTCAGATTGTCTCATCGGTAAAATAAAAGGGGTAAATTTTAATGCCGACCGCGCTCCGGTCAATACCAGGGGGGGCGGACAGATGTCAATAGTCGTTGACGGAAATATTCTTAAGGGACACCATTTAAATGACTTAGTTGCCAATGATATATATAGCATAGAAGTTTTACGAAGCGGGGCAGCAAGGGCGATATATGGGACAAGTATTGAACATGGCGGCGCCCTGATTATCACCATGAAACATGGCGGCCAAGATAATAAGTACGACGCTGCTGCTGATACCACCATTTTAAAGCAGGTGGATATAAAAGGTAAAAAGATCACTAAAAAACCGGCTTTAACGAACTCGCCTAACCTCCACGGTGGCGGCAATGCTGACCAGGTAATTATGGGAGATGACCTCGGAATAGGTTGCATAAATATTTCAGGTTGCCTGATTGGTAAAATAAAAGGAGTAAATTTTAATGCCGACCACGCCCCGGTCAATACCAGGGGCGGAGAAATGACAATAGTCGTTGACGGAATTGTTCTTGAAGGACATCATTTAGACGACTTAGTTGCCAATGATATCTATAGTATAGAAGTATTAAGAAGCGGGGCGGCCCGCTCAGTTTACGGAACGAGTATTAATCCATCGAAGCCTGGAGTAAAAGCTGGCGGTACATTAATTATCACCATGAAACATGGCGGCGAAGATAATAAGTACGATGCTGCTGCTGATACCACCATTTTAAAGCAGGTGGATATAAAAAGTAGAAAGATCGCTAAGCAACCGGCATTGACAAACTCGCCTAACCTCAATGGCGCCGGTCATGCTAACCAGGTTATCATGGGCGACCAGGTTCAGGGCTGTATAAAACTATCTGATTGTTTGAACGGAAAAGTGGCAGGGGTAAAATTTGATATGGATGGCATACCTTACAGTACCCGCACCGGGGCGCGGCTTGGTCAGGGATCGGGGTTTGGCCCTCCGCCAATGATCACCATTGTGGATGGGATCGTTATGAACGCTAATTTTCTGGATCAGATCAATCCTGCCGACGTTTATAGCATTGAAGTGCTCCGGAGCGGAGCATACCTGGCCATTTACGGTACAAATGCCCCGGGAGGAGCTTTCGTGATCACCACCAAGCGCGGCGGCGAAGAAACGTTTGTCACCAGCACAACACCTGCCGGGCTCATTACCTATCCGTTCCAGGGTTTCCATCGAGCCCGGGCCTTTTATACGCCAAAATATACGGCGTCTAAACCTGGCGCACAGCCGCCGGATATGCGCAATACGGTTTACTGGAACCCGAACATTATCACGGATAAAAACGGAAAAGCCTCATTTGAATATTTCAATAACGACACCAGGGGCACATACAGGATAGTTGTTGAAGGTATTGACGATAATGGGAATTTGGGCAGGGCGGTGTACCGGTATAACGTAGAATAATGATCTTACTTCTGACCTCATACCTCTGATTTCCGACCTCGAATACTATCTCGCCAGATAAAACTTCTCCCAAAAATCTTCTGATTTAGCCAATTCACCGTTATCAGCTGAATGGAGCGATTGACCACGGTTACCACCGCCCCGGCCTCCGCGCCCACCACGGCCTCCGCCCATCCCGCCGCCCCGGCCGCCCGGTCGTTCCATCTGTTCGTTTTCCTGGTTATTTGCCCGGGGCCGCGATGTGCCGTTTATTTTGAAATTAAACGCCCATTCATTTTTTGTGGGGTCGTCAGCATGAAAAAATTTTAACGGTATGGCGGCCTCACAAATTAGCGCGCCGTTTTCATCGTAATTGATAGCGGTTTGAATACCATAGGTGTTCGACGTAGTGATCATATCACCCTCGATGTCCTTAAACCCTTCAACCTTTATGCCCCGTAAACTGGTTAACCGCTCGCGCATCAGGTCGTCGCGTTCTTGTTTTGTCGTTTCACCGCTATTGTCGATTACAGCCATTGGGGTGCTGCCCTGCACCGTTAGCGGGAACGTGATGCTGAAAGCTTCCTTTTTTTTGCCCTTCGGATCTACACTGAATGTGAGGCCGGCCCGTAATATTTTCATTTGGTCAAGGCGGTCATGGATCCTGATAGCCATATAAAGATTATTCTTGTCGTTAGCCAGCGAATAATTGATCTTTTTTTCGGCATTGTAAAACCGCAGGCTGTCGCCCCACTCTTTGATGTCGCCGTCGATCACAATGTTAACGGGTGGTGGCGGCAATATCGCGCTGCCTGGTTTGATAGCCTGGGCTTTGCTAAGGCCGATCATAGATATCTGATCGGCAATCAGTGCGGAATAAAAGAAAAGTTTGTTCATACGACAGCGACGAGATAACTGCTGAACACAATTGTACCGCTTTTATTATAGCTTTTGCGTAAATTTGCAGTTACATATGCCAACTGAAGTACAGGAAGAAACGTTAACCCTCGAAGAAGTGCTGGCGGGGTTAAAGGAGCTGCACCGATTGATCTTATGGAATGATGATGTCAACTCTTTCGATCATGTGATATTTTGCATGATGAAGTATCTGGATTACTCCGACCCGCAGGCCGAAAAAATAGCATGGAAAGTGCACAACGAAGGTAAATGCGCCATCTTGGAAGGCTCCTTTACCGAAGTGGAAGTTTACCGCAAAATTTTACAGCAGGAAGGTCTGACGGTGAGTGTTGAGTAAGTCCGAAGTCTTGAGTTCTAAGTCTTGAGTTCGATTATTTCCAAAGAGAACTTCCCGACTTAAGACTTCCGACTCAAGACTAAACCATATAATTCCACCCAAATGTATCGGGCGCATTTCCGTAACGGATAGCATCCAGTGTGGTCAATACTTTTTTCGAGAATTCCCTTTCTTTCGGGTCACTTAAAAAATATTCTTCCCCATTATAGCTGATAGAACCAACAGAAGCGATCGTGGCAGCCGTCCCGGCGCCAAAAGCGTCAGTTAACTTGCCGTTTTTTGCGCCTTCAAGAATTTCGCTGATTGAAACGCGGCGCTCTTCAACCGGGATATCCCAGCTGCGCGCAAGGGCAATAACCGAATCGCGGGTAACGCCATCCAAAATGGTATCGCGGGTTGATGGGGTAATAAGCTTGCCGTCCAGTAAAAACATCACATTGGCCGCGCCCATTTCCTCGATGTATTGATGGTTTTTAGCATCGGTCCAGATCATTTGGTCAAATCCTTCCTCAGCCGCTCTGCGCGAAGCAAGCATTGCCCCGCCGTAATTGCCCGCCGCCTTTGCATAGCCCATGCCGCCTTCGGCAGCGCGGGTAAAATGTGTTTCTACTTTAACGCGTAAAACTTTCGAGAAATAAGGACCTACCGGGCCCACCAGCACCACATATTTATAGGTTTTAGATGGTTGGACGCCTAAATATGGGTCTGTAGCAAACATTACCGGGCGGATATACATGGCATGATGAGCTTTCGAAGGTATCCAGTCGCGGTCGATGTCGACAACTGCAGCGATACTTTGAATAAATATTTCTTCAGGTAATGTAGGCATGCATAAACGCTCGGCCGATTTATTAAAACGAATGGCATTTTTATCCGGCCGGAAAACAGACACCTGTCCATCGGCATGTTTGTAGGCTTTCAATCCTTCAAAAAAAGCCTGGCCGTAGTGTAACGCCGATATTGCCGGACTAAACCCCAACTCACCGTAAGGGACGATCTCGAAATTTTTCCATTCGCCATCAATATAATCGGCCACAAACATATGGTCGGAAAATGTGCGCCCGAATTGTAAATTGGAAAAATCCGTCTCGTTTAAACGGGAATGTTTGGTTTTTGTGATCTTGATGTCCAGCGTCTCGGTCATGGCCTTAGTGTATTTAATTCCGAAAATGACAAGGTACGAAATTTTTTTTGTTCGACATTGACCCTGGTGATGCCGGCGTATATTTTTTCGATAATGACATTGTTTTTACCATAATGAAGTGCTATAGTGCCCCTGTTATCGCCTTCTCCACCCACGCTTTCCCCCAGTTCTCCTTGTCTTTTTCGTTCCAAAGCGATGGGTAAAATATCCTTTTCTGAAAACGCGGAGGCAGGTACTTTTGCCAGTTGGTGCCGCCTGTGGCTTTAATTTCATCGGGTTCGCGATGCAGGTAGCGCACTGCCGATTTAAAATGCGATAGCGGCCAGTTTACATTTACATTAACGTCCATCTGCCGTAATTCATTTTCCAGGGCAGATGTCGCTTCGCCGCCGGCATTGAGCTGGCGGTATAACGCGTTGAAATTATGACCGATATTCGCATTGCCCAGGTCAATGAACTCGGCAGCATATTTCTTTTCAAACTGCCGCAGCGTTAAGGTTTTTTTACCTGATGCCAGTTCGGTCGCGCCGAATTTCCAATATAGATATTCAAATTGCTCCTCTATGGCGGCATCTTTCAACTCTTCCCGTTTATCTGCTGCCACCAGGTTGATAAAATCAGTGGCGTATATTTCGATCATCCTGTATTGTCCCGATTGAAAACCACTTGCCGGCAATAACGACATTCTGAATTTTAAAAACTGGTCTTTTTCCATGCCGTCAACCATGATCTCGAACGATTGCGTAAGCGCCTCGAAATACCGGTTAATACGTTTTAAACGAGCGGTGAAAAAATCGGCGGTAAGGGATTTTTTTTTGGTAATTTGCTTACACTCATGCAGCATCAGCTTAAAATACAGTTCGGTTATCTGGTGATAAACGATAAAAATTTCCTCGTCGGGAAAAGGTGTTTTTGGATTTTGAAGGCTGAGCAGCGTATCGAGGTGTATATAATCCCAATAGGTCAAGAAATCCGCGTGAAGCAACCCATCGAGGTACGACGTCATATCCTGGCCCATGGCCTCATATTTTTCCTGCAAGCGTGTTAACCGCTCTTCTATTTCCGGGGTCCAATCCATTCGGTCAAAGGTAATAAAGAAATAGTCCGCACACACGGGCAAATATTACAGTAAACAAAACATGATTGGTTTACGTTGTATCTTTTAGCACTAAATCTATAGCCATGACCATAAAAAAAATACTTATCGGCATCGACGACAGCAAGTACGCCGAACACGCGGCAGAATATGGGTTTGAAATTGCCCGCAAATTTAAAGCGGCGGTTGGTTTAGTAAATATTGTTGAGCCGCCGATGGTATCCCCCATGGCAGCATCGAACGACCCGATATTGGGCACCATGCCAACGATGGTTGTCGAAGATATGGATGTACTCGATATACGAAAAAACCAGTCGGCACAAATTGTGGACCTCGCTATTAAAAAATTCGGCGCCGGCATGAATGTTAGTCATTTTACCGAATTCGGCTCAACGGCTGATGGCATTATCGACTGCAGCAAGGAGTTTAAAGCCGATTTGATTGTCATCGGAACGCACAGCCGCTCGGGGATCGACCGCCTGCTGATGGGAAGCATCGCTGAGCATGTGGTAAGGCACTCCGATATTCCGGTGTTGGTGGTGCCCTTTAGTCAATAGTCGATGGACCATAGTCTATGGCCGATTAGGGTTATTAGTCTGCCATGAATTATCGACCATGATCTATAGACTTAATACAAAAGCCTGAATTTAATGGTATGGCTGATCCCTTTTAGCTCCTCCAGTATCTCGGTGTCATACCCTTTATTTACGTCGGTGATCACATAGCCTATTTGTGCGTTGGTCACCAAAAACTCGCCGACTATATTGATATTATGGCGCGCAAAAACATCATTAATTTTTGCCAGGATGCCTGGCACGTTTTTATGGATATGAATTAACCGGTGGGCATTGTTTACCCGCGGCGGCTGCAGGTCCGGAAAGTTGCAGCTGGTATGCGTTTTCCCCTCGTTCATAAATCCCATAACTCTTTTGGGAATAAAATCATCGTTTCGGGGGTTGTTCTTTGGATCGTCGAAAATGATAATACCGTTTTCGCAGGCGGCTTCGGCTAATTTCCTGCTGGCTACTTTCCCAAAAACACCGATTACCTTTAGCCTTCCTGCACTTTGCACTTGTTCAATAGTGGGTTGGTGTTCTTCGTCGCAAAAAATAATACCCGCTTCTTCCAGGTATTTTTCTTCGATAATGCCGCGCCGGCGAATGTTATAACCTTCTTTTTGTATCTGGGCGAACGCCTCTTCCTCAATTTCGCCAACCACCAGGCATTTAATGCGGTTCTTTGGGTAGGAAATGGCCCGCGGGAGCTTGTTTATATATAAAAATTCATCGAAACTTGGCGTAACATGGTCGGCCCTTTCGGCGACGGATTTGCGCTCGATATTTTCGGTAAACGCGAAAAACTTCTTGATCAACCCCGATTCCTTCAACTGGAAATCTGAATAACCATCTCCAATGCCATAAATTTCGCCCTTCAGGTTCAATTCCTTCAATAATTTTACTTTTCCGCCTTCCTGCGATAACGGGTTGCTGCGGTCGTAGCCGATAATATTTCCCTCATCATCAAACTCGAAGGTATTGGCATAAATATTTTCTTTTTTGATCTGGTATTCCGTCACCACCGGAATAATAAAATCCTTAAACCCACCCGAAACGATCAGCACATTGTCCTGGTGCTTCTTAAAAAATTCGGTGTTCCGCGAAAACGAAATAGAGACTTTCTTTTTTAAATGGGTGATAAGCTGTTTCAGGTGCTCGCGGTTTGCTTGTAATAATTTAACCCGGCGCTCCAGGCTTTCGGTAAATGATAGCTTACCCTCCATGGCCGCATTGGTCAGATCTTCAATTTGTTGATAAATTTTTTCGCGGTCGGGATGATTTTTTAACGAGATGCGCGCCAGTTCATCCAAAGCTTCCACCTGTGTAAATGTACTGTCGAAATCTATAATGAAGTATTGACCCATGCCTGTTAACGTGTCCCGCACGTGCGGGATGCGGATGTGCAAATGTGCAGATTATTTAAATTTATTTTTAATGATGTTTACAATGTTGATGGGATGGGTCGGCATTGTTATTTGTAATGCATTAAATCCTAAAATCATGCTGAACCGGTTACAAAGCGATTCCGCTTGCGTATTTGTGTTGCCGGCGCCTTTGATAAAATAAACAAAATAATAACTTGGTTTCTTGATAATATAAATCATTTTTCATTAGATTTGATATATCAATTTACACCTTAAATCATTAATTATCAAAACGATAAACAAAGACAAATCCTGCTTTTGTTGCAATTATCAGCCTCGTTTCACTTAAGAAAAGCGATAAAAGCCAAGCGTGATTACTACACGCATAACAAGTGGAATGAATATCAATCAGAATTAATTTAAACTATATAAACCCTAAAATCACGATTATGGAAGTTCACGTAAATTATCTTGCTGTAGCAGCGGCAGCCATTGCCTGCTACATTATTGCCGCCATCTGGTATGGCGCTATTTTTAGTAAAGTTTGGGTGCGCCTCACCGGCATTACCGACATGAAACCCGCACCACTGAACATTGTGCTGGTGTTGATCGCTTCATTCGTAATGGCTTATGTGCTTGACCATTCAATTATTTTTGGCAATAAGTATTTAAACACCGGCGGCATCCATGGCGGATTAATGGGCGCATTTTTCCTTTGGCTCGGCTTTATAGCCACAGTAACCCTGTGCACCAAGCTTTATGAGAAAAAACCATGGGGGCTTTGGCTGCTCGATAACGCTTTTTGGCTTATCTCTATGATGGTAATGGCTACGATACTTTCTGTTTGGCCGTAAGGCATTCGAATAAATTTTAAAAGCCAAATATTACGAACCACCCAACTTCACGATCATCAGCTGGAGGTTGGGTGGTTTGCAAGTATTCTAAGCTCTTTAGGAAAATAATTATTCACCCGGTTTGGCAGCAGCTTGGCCCAGCCTAATGGGTGCTTTTCAAAAGTCATTAGGCTCCAGCCTTTATTAATAGTATCGATCGTTAAGTTTTCCCTTCTCAAATAAAGTATCGCCTGGTCATAATCCAAATCTGTTTCTAAAACCGCGTCCTTATTAACGTGGTTGCTTAACGCCAGTTCATGGTCGGGCACAAGGTCGTTACCCATCAGCCTGCCAATTCGTACACCTGATTTTTTTATGTATAAATGCCGTTGTAATATGTCAAGACTATCCTTATGCTGCTGGTTAATCGCCATCCAGTCGTCGTTCACTTTAAAAAAGTAAAAATCATCGGGGTCTTTTAAAAAAACTTTTACCAGGTCTATTTCTTTAGCAGGCAGTTTTTGATTGCCTTTGGATTTAAAGAATGGTAGTTGAGGTGTTTCTTCGGTTTTTTTTAAGCACGCAGCAAACAGGCCTTCGCCTTTTACCTTGTCGGGATAAAAACGGTACCCCCATGCTTTTTGCTGGTCCGATACCGTTTCAACAATACCCCAATGCGGTTCGATCGGTATGCGTTTGGTTTCCATGGCAAACTCCTTGCAAAGCCAGTCCAGTATATCCTCGTTTTCGGGGTGCGAGTATGAACAGGTACTATATATAAGGTATCCATCCTTTTTTAATGCCGGGTAAATATCGGCCAGGATGCGCTCCTGCCGCTGATGGCATAAAATTACATTCGCTTCTGACCATTCATTCATTGTCGCCGGCTCCTTGCGGAACATACCCGAGCCGGAGCATGGCGCGTCTACCAATATAATATCAAAGAAACCTGTGAGCTTGCTGAAATCCCTGGGATCGTTGTTGGTGACGATAACGTTGGCGCTGCCCCAGCGGTTAAGATTGTCGCAAAGAACCGGCACGCGCGTTTTTATGATCTCGTTCGAAACCAGCAGATCGTCGCTATTTAAGGCGGAATTGATAAGCGTGCTTTTGCCCCCGGGTGCGGCGCACAGATCCAGTATTTTTATAGGTTCGTCGTTATTTGACCGGATTTGTTTCATAATATGACCGATAAACATCGACGACGCTTCCTGTACATAATAGCAGCCGGCATGGAATAAAGGATCAAAAGTGAACGACGGACGTTTGTCGAGGTAAAAACCTTCCGGGCACCAGGGAATGTTTTCAGCGGTTTTTACGGATGATTTTTTAAACGGGTTTAACCGGATTGAGGTAGGCGATTCGATATTTTTTTGGATGTTGATAAAATTCTCCGCATCAAATCCCGGCTCCGCAGATAAAGAAGACAGGAAATTTTTGGGGAAAACGCTTTCGTTTATCATTAGCCTCAAAGATACAATTTCCAAAATTGCGCAGTTTATGCGATAATCATAAAATGTGATGTTGTTCGATAGCGATTAGTTTACAGGCAGTTATAAAGTTGATTTGGGTTTTTGTACAATTCTTTTGGCAGACAGCTAAAATCTCTGTACATTTGTGACCGCTTTAGAAAAAAGGCGTCGTTTTTTCAAGGATTCACTGATAAAAAAAGATGCTGAAATAAGTGAAAATAACACTTGACAGACAATTAAAATAATCGCATCTTTGCAGCCGCTTCGGCAACGAGGCAAAACAGTCAAAAAATTAAGAACCGTGAGGTTTTTGAAATAAAGTTCTCTGCGACAGAGAACGACAAATGTTCTTATAAAAGATAGATAATCATGTAGCGTAACGGCCTTAGGGAGGTTAGAGTGAAAGGGTTAGAGGAGAAAGCAGAAAGGTAAAAGCAGAAAGCTGAAAAGCAGGAAGCGGACACAA
>Ga0134126_10008092_pt1 | contig 13215 bp, 8 predicted proteins | sample KB31752_FD_96881 | JGI IMG/M metagenome (GOLD analysis project Ga0134126, IMG submission 96881) | Terrestrial soil microbial communities with excess Nitrogen fertilizer from Kellogg Biological Station, Michigan, USA - KB3-175-2 | ecosystem: Environmental > Terrestrial > Soil > Unclassified ...
CCCACAAATAAAAATAGCAGCATCAGCGCACCCGAAGCAACTGTGGCCAGCGTAGATTGAATAACACCGCCCATTTTTTCTTTTAAAGAAATTAAAATTGGAATGGACCCAAGAATATCTATTACAGCAAAGAGTGTAAACGTTATCGTTACGGTCTCTTTGCTTGATATATTGCCAAAATCAGCCATTCAATTTTTTTGCAAATGTAGTACACATGACGCACAGCACTAGCCTAATCAATTAAAATTGCTAACAATGCTATAAATTTATCTGCACGCCTCCATTTACATTAAATCCTTTGGTAGTAAATCCTCTTGTTACAAAATATTTTTGATCAGTTATGTTTTGAAGATCAGCAAACATGCTCAACTTTTTATTGAATTTATATCTTCCATAAAAATCTAAAGTGTAGTACCCTTTTAATTCATAAGGTGCAGCCTGGTATTGCGGTTCAAAAGCTTTGCTTACAGTTTTAAAATGCGTTGAAAGATATAATTCCTTTGTAACGTTATAATTCAATGAAAGATTAAAAACATTCTTTGGCCTTTTGTATAAATTAAAAAATGAAGTGTCTTTGCCGGGAGAATTTTGTGTAGTTATTTTTCCATCAACATAAGTATAATTTAATGACGCAGAAAATTTCGACGTAAAATTGATAGTAGCTTCCGTTTCTATTCCATAATCATGTTGCTTATCGCCATTAATATAATAATTCGCATAGGTATTGGGATCGGTATAAAATAATATTACATCTTTGCCATCTCTTATAAAACCGGTAATTCTTGCATTAATTTTTTCACTCGTAAACTGGGTTCCAATTTCATAATTGGTAGTTACCTCCGGCTTTAAATTCTTATTACCGTATTCTGAATACAATTGATATAACGAAGGAACATTATATCCTGACGAAATATTCGCATAAATTTTATAGTGATGATTAATTATGTAGAATGGATTGATGGAATAGGTAAGATTATTTCCATAAATGCTGTGATGATTCCATCTTCCCCCAAAATCAAGATTAAAACCTTTTGCTGATTTTAGATAAATTGAAGCATATCCGCTAACCTGGTTTGTTTTTGCGCTATCAGGTGAAATAGGCGTTGCCGGATAACCGTAGTCGGGATAGTAGATATATACTTGTTTGGTTTTGTTATCGCGGTAGTCCGCTCCTGCAAGAAATTCGATATTTTTTGCGAGATGAAGATTTGCGTATAGTTCGGTAAAACCTGATGTACCATTGTACATTCCTTTCTGGTAAGTTGTTGTTCCCGGAAAAGGTAGTGTGTCATCCAAAAAATTTCTATTGAAGAAATTATAATTGTACTGAAGACGAATGAAACCTTTTGTCAACTTGTAATCCACGGTGGCACCGGCAATCGTATTATCGTTATGATAGGTATAGTTTTTGTCATCGGCAAATGCGCCCGCATCTAGATCGGCGTGATTATTATTATACTTTCCAAAAAAGCGTACATCCATTTTTCCCCAGGGCCTGAAACTATAATTTAACTGGACTACATCCTGGTTAAAACCATCTTTATCAAAGCCTTGTTTCCCGGTTGAATCATAAGCTGAGGAAAAACCTTTGCTGTAAACTTTATTGTAAGAAATAAAATACGTTTGCCCTTTACCGTTAGTTCCGCTGAAGGCAAGAGACGCTTTATAAGTATTATAACTTCCCACCGAAAGATTAACGTTCAAGTTAAATGGTTTCCCTTGTCCTTTTTTGCTGATGATATTGATAACCCCGGCAACGGCATCCGAACCGTACAAAGTGGATTGCGACCCCTTTAAAATTTCAATTCTCTCGATATTATCGAGCGCAAAATTATTGAGATCAAATGCATCAGTTTCACCAGATGGATCATACAATGGGATGCCATCTATCAATATCAAAGTATTAGCCCGTGAAGCGCCACGGGTATACACTGTTTGGTTGGTTCCTAAATTATTATCTGCTCCGTTTATTATTAATCCCGGTTGCTGATTCAATATTTCTCCAATCGATTTCCCACCACTTTTTTGTAATTGATCTTGCGTAATAATGTCAACCACTTTGCCCGTTTCACTTTGCTTTTGCGGAAACTTATTGGCTGTTACAATCACTTCATCCAATGTTTTAGATGTAGTGTCGTTTGTTGGCTGCACCGATTGTGCATGCAGGTAGCTACTGAAAATTACAGCAGCCGCAATAAAAATTTTTTTTTTCATTTTTAGAAAATTTTTTGTGACTGCTTTCGAAATAAAAAAAGAAAGAAATATAAATGCCTTTCAGCTTTTACACTTCATGCCTTTCACCCGAAAGCTTTGAATTGTTTTTAATGTAAAAGGCAGGTCTTCTGGCTTAAGGTTTACTTCAACGCCTTCCCGTTTATGAAAACAGTGGCGAAGATTGAAGCTTCTCGTAAGCCCCTCCTTTGGAGGGGTTTGGGGAGGCCCTTTTTACAGCTACGGGGATAGCGCCGGAATTACACCGGCTTCCCTTTTAATCCCGTACCGATAATTATCGGGATAAGGAACCAATTACGTCGGCAAATGTAGCGGCAATATTTTTAGGATTCAAAAACAAATTTTAGTTTTTGAATCGATGAAAATTACATACGGGGAAAGGCATGTTATTATTTGTTATTAAAATTGAATGATATGCCAGCGTAATAATTTCTTGCAGGAGCCGCATTGTAATAGCGGCCCACTGCAGCATTGATATCGTTGCCCAGGCTATATTTTGTATCAAAAATATTATCAGCTCCTGCAAAAATTTCGGCACTTATCTTCCTATTAAAGTCTTTTTTGTATCCCAGCTTAGCTCCCAGTAAATTATAAGAAGAAGCATATGCCGAGTTAGCATCGTTCAGTGCAATCTTGTCTGTATAATTATAAGTAACATTGAGATAGCATCCCGCTTTTGATGTTACGTCAAGCCCTGCCACAACCACATTCGGCGCCGCACCGGGCAATTTATTTTTTGAAAAATCAGTACTCACTTGTTTAAAATCTCCGTAATGGAAATCGTGCCACGCATAACTGCCCCAGACTTTTGCCGAATTAACGAAATGCTGCGGTGCATCAACCAATTGGTAAGCTGCATACGTTTCAATACCATTTTGTTTGGTGGAGCCAGCGTTTACATAATAATAAACACCATTAGTATCTATGCGTTGTACAATTGTATTGTTTAGATCAAAGAAAAATCCGCTGATATCGAAATATAGCTTGTTGTTCAGTATTGTGCCTTTAATACCTGCTTCATAATCTATTCCATCTTCGGGTTGCAGATTGGTTCCAAATTTTCCATCGGACCGAAGTACCTCCGAAACAGTTGGCGGAGAAAATCCGCGGGCAACGCTGGCATACACTGATACATTTTTATTGATTTTTTTAAGAACCGCGATGTGTGGAGGAAGTTTGTTTTTGAAAACTCTTGCCTGCGTAATTGAAGGCCTCGAAGTTAGGTGGATGAGTTGAATAGATGATTTGTTCAAACTTACTCCGCCCGTAACGGTCCAGCCATGAGACAATTTTAGATCTGCCTGTGCAAAAAACATGTATTGCCAAATATTTAAATTATCATCCGATTGCAATGAGTCAGCAACTCCAAGTTTATTGCCATAATCTCTTGTATTAAAAAAACCCTTCTGGGCTTCAGTTCCAAAGTTCAATTGCAAGCCGGTGTTCCCTAGTTGCTTTTTATATTCGAAAACGCTTCGGCCACCAAAGTGAGGTTCCTTGCGGAATTCATAAACTCTTATACCGGGATTGGTAAAATCAGTATAAGATCCATATAAAGAAGTTGTGTTATGCCAATGATCGTTAAACTCGTATTCATTGCTGAAACCCGCAAGAAAGATTTTTTGATAAATAGCAGCTTTATTTTGTACAGCTCCCGGTTGTGAACCCGACCCTGGCCTCGCCTGTTTTGGATCGGCGTTATATTGTGCCAGCGTCAAGCCGCCGGGTGTTTGGTAATATAGATCGCTGTAAGACATGTAGGCATGCAGTGTTTGTTTTTTATTTATGCTGAGCGAACTTTCCCAGGTTGCAATATCTCTTCGCATCGCCGCCTGTTGGCGATAACCGTCGCTTGTTTGATGAGAATAATTGAAACTATTTTCATGATCCGCATTGCCTGTTTTTATATTGGCATTAATACTATTGGTATTAAAACCGCCAGCTGTATAATCAAGCGAAACTCCCGGATGCCAGTTAGCAGGTAAAGTATGTATCAGCATAGCACCACCGATACCGGCTCCATATAAACTGCTTGCAGGTCCCTTAATTATTTCGATAGAATTAAAATTATAGAAGCTCAATTGATTCAGGTAAGTATTACCACTTGGGTCAGTAAGCGGTATTTCATTCAGGTAGATTTTCACATCACGCACACCGAAGGGCGAGCGCAGCGAACTCCCCCGAATGTTAAGCCGGTAACTGCCCGGTGAACGCTCTTCCATGCTTACTCCCGGCGTAATATTTAAAGCTGGTAATATACTCATGTTGCCAAACCGATTGAGTTGAGCCTGGCTCGTAACGCTTACCGGGGCTGCCACGTCAATTAAGCTGCGATTTTGCTCGTAGGCTTTTACGATTACTTCGGAAAGGCTTTTTATTGAATCTGTTGATTCAGTTTGTGACCAACAAAACAGCGGAATAAAAAAGCAGATGGCTAGGGTAAATAAATTTTTTTTCACAAACATTGGCTACGATTAAGCAGCAAAGGTAGAATCTTTTCTTACTATCATAATTACTGTTGAACATTCCTGTCTTTTGGATGAATAACAAAATGCCAATGTAACCACGAATATTTTCTATCTTCCCAACATGAAACCTGCTAAAGAACTAAGGCTTTTTGATCTTACCGTTATAGTCGTAAGTTTTGTAATTGGGATGGGAATTTTCAGAACCCCGGCGAATGTGGCAAAAGCAGTCAGCAGCCCTTTTATTTTTTTTAGTGCCTGGATAGTAGGTGGACTTATCGCGTTATGTGGTGCGCTTACTTATGCTGAAATTGGCAGCAGATTGCCAGTTACCGGCGGCTATTATAAAGTTTTCGCATATGCCTATCATCCTTCCATAGCCTTTGCGATAAACTGCATCATCCTCGTGTCTAATGCGGCGTCGCTGGCAGCAGTGGCGTTGGTTGGTTCTGAATATATAACGGGCCTTTTTATTCCACAGTCTCAAAATGCTGAGTGGCTTCTTAATCCTTCTAATGTCAATCATCTTCAAACTGTTCAGATATCCATCGCGATTACAGCGATACTAATTTTTTACGGGGTAAATTTATTGGGATTGAAGATGAGTGCCAAGACTCAAAATATACTAACGGTAATCAAGATTGTGATGGTTATCTGCCTGATCAGTCCTTTGTTTTTTGCCGTCAATTCCCATCCGCTGGTTCTTTCAGGCACTCTACAGCATGGCCAGGTATTTACAGAATATTTGAAGGCGTTTGGTGTTGGATTGGTTGCTGTAAGTTTTACTTATGGCGGCTACCAACAAACCATCAATGTTGGAGAAGAAGTTCGTAATCCGCAAAAAACAATCCCGAGAGCTATATTCCTTGGCATAGCCGTTATAATTATTCTATACCTTTTAATCAACTACGCTTACATAAAAGTTATTGGGTTTGAAGAATTGAAGACGAGTAAGAATATTGCCGCCATCATGGCTTCAAAAGTCTTCGGCGTAAACGCAGAGCGCATATTGAGCGGCTTGCTTTTTTTAAGCGTTTTAGCCTATGTAAATGTTTTGTTACTCAGTAATCCGCGAGTGATGGCGGCAATGAGTGAAGATGCAATTTTACCCGTAGCCTTCAGAAAAAGGAATGTAAAAACGGAGGCTCTTACTACTTCCCTGAGCGTCTTCACCGGAATGTGTATCCTGATAGTTTTTTGGGCAAAAGAATTTGATAAGATTTTAAGCTTCACAATTTTTTTAGACTGTTTCGGAATGGTTTTTTCCGCTGGCAGCATTTTCATCATACGAAGAAAAACCTCCTACCTCAATGGCAGCGGAATTTTCATAATGAAGTTATATCCCTTGCTGCCATTGATCTTTATTGCAGCCTATACTTTTGTTGGCATAAGTATAGCGGCTGATTATAAAAATAATGATTATGCAGCGCTAACAGGCTTAGCGGTATTGGCGGCATTTATGATCATTTATTTTCTTGTAAAAGCTATTACTAATATTAAAGTAAGTAAAGAATAAACGTTATGGATCTTTCATATATATTAAACGAATTAGGCGAGAATCGCGAAGAGTATTTTAATGCCATTGCACCACCTATTATACAAACCAGCAACTTCGCTTTTAAGAAAGTTGATGATTTGCGAAAAGCGTTTGCCGATGAATCGTCAACTTACTTATACAGCCGGGGTAATAACCCAACAGTAACCATATTATCTAAAAAACTTGCAGCCCTTGATGGCGCTGAAGATTGCCTTGTTTTCAACAGCGGGGCAGGAGCCATTTTTGCATCAGTTTTGGCCAATGTAAAAAGTGATGATCACATTGTATCGGTAGATCGGCCTTATTCGTGGACACAGAATTTATTCAATAATATTTTACCACGTTTTAATATTACTACCACTTATGTCGATGGCAGAGATATTGAAAATTTCAGAAAAGCTATTCAACCCAATACAACAATTATTTATTTGGAAACACCTAACAGTTGGAGTTTTTATTTGCAGGATTTAAAAGAAGTGGTTGCTCTTGCAAAAGAAAAAAAAATCCTCACCATCTGCGATAATAGTTACTGTTCACCGTTATATCAACAACCCATCAAATATGGAATTGACCTCGTTTTGCAGAGTGCAACAAAATATATCGGCGGCCACAGCGATGTTGTAGCAGGTGTGTTATGCGGCAGTAAGGATATGATTAATAAAATTTTTAACAGCGAATACATGAATATGGGAATTGGCACTACACCTTTTCATGCATGGCTGCTGTTACGCGGTTTACGGACGCTGAAAATAAGACTCGATCGAATTTCGGCTACCACAATAAAAATTGTAAATTATTTAAAGCAACATCAAATGGTGGAGTCGGTAATATTTCCTTTCGATAAAGATTTTCCACAGTACCAACTAGCAAGGCAACAAATGCAGGGAGCCTGCGGATTATTTTCCTTTGTTATTAAAGCAAAGCGGGTTACAGAGATAGAAAATCTTTGTGAAGGATTACAGCATATACTCATGGCCGTTAGTTGGGGAGGGCATGAATCGTTAATCATTCCGGGATGTGCATCAATACCTCAAAATGAGTTTGATCCTTCAAATACGAATCATCTTATGATGAGAATGTATGTAGGTCTCGAAGAAGTTGACTATTTAATTGAAGATTTAGAAAGAGGATTTAAAAAAATGAAAACTTCCTGAACCCTTTGGTCATCATTATTTCATGCTTAACTGAGCATAGTTGGGATGTTCCGGATTTACCAAAAGTTCCTGGCGTCTTGGGTGAATAATTACATCCATCTCTTCCATAGGGATTGCACCCAGCAGCGGCTCATTATCACCCTGTAAAACCATAGCGCTGCATGTGGCGGTACGGTTTGCAAATTTTACTTGTATCGGTCCTACAACATCATATTCATTTACAGAACCATCGGCCATAATTGCTTTTCTTTTTTCAATAAAGGATAATCCTAATTGCGCCTGGATGGTTTCATTAATTGCCATCATGTATGCACCGCTATCAACGGCCATATTTACAGTCATTTTTTTTATTTCTTCTTCACCAATTAAGTGGCGTTTGGCCAAAGCAATGTCATCCGCATTGATCAGTGTAATATCCGCGTAAACCATTCCCATATCATTAATTTTTTTAAAGATAATAAAATGTGACTAGCTATTTGCCTCATTTTTTAAATCAGCGAAACGGCTTTACACCATCTTTCATAAGTTTGTCAACCACATAGTTTCCCAAACTCACACCTTCTTTAATTCCGTTCTCCACTCCCTCCCTGAAATGGATACCACCATATAATCTTGATATCCCGGCTTCTTTTGCTGCCTGTATAAATGAAGTAAAATTCCGGGATTTAAGTCCAAATAATTCTTCAGAATTATCAGTAAAAGAAAAATTCTTGCCAAACATATAATCAAGCACAGAAGCAGCAGCAGTTGATATTACACTGTGAGCACTTGGATATTCCGGGAAAGGCGGCGTCTGTAATACCGGCATCCATTTGGGATCCATATACCTGTTAATATACGTTACCGGCCTTATTTGATTGCTCCTGTATTTCTCGTCCCAACTGCTGATAAAAGCGTCCATTAATGTAAGTGCCACAAATGCCTGCACTTCTATGTATTGATTAAAATTGAGATGCTCCTTTGTAGCAGCAATACCTGTAATATCCATCCAATGACCGCCAGGAGTTATTTTTTTATATCCGATCATCATATGCCCTTCAGTACTTACTGCAAAAGGGTTACAGTCCCAAAATAAAGCTATATTTTCCTGTTCCTTCGAAAGGGTTTTAGAAACGTCATACACCTCTTTGGCCTGGCTATAAAATTCAGTACCGCTATCTTTACTAAAAGTAATCGGGGGAACTGGCTTAAACTCCGTGGCGGAGTCAATTATCATGGGACGTATGAGTTTCCAGTTTGGCTCAACGGCCTGTATATAAGTGGGCGGCGTAGGGTACCATTTACCATCTCCTTTTAAAGGCGTGTAGTGTAGTTTGGTACTTAGCTTGTTATAAAAATCTCCCTTGGACCATTCAACAATCTGCGCTGCAACGTTTTTTCCAACAGCAACCGATGCATCAATCAATTTCTGGGCAACCTTGCTCTTTTTTAATTGCGCTATAAATTTATCCTCGTCATCTTTTAAACGAAAGCCTGAAGGCAGCATCAGCCTGCCAGTCTCGTAAATACAGTAAACAGCGGCAATATGATAATCATATTTAGCGGAGGTAATTTTTACAGGTGTGTAATTCCGAATAATTGAAGCCGGTGGAAATATTGCAGCATCATTATGCGCCACAATATCATACGCTCCAGCCATGCAATATGCATAGTAACGTGCCGCAACAGGAGGGCTCACCACATCGTGGATCATAACCATCGTTAAAGAATAAACTGCCGGTTGAATCATTGATTCGTAGGACGGGCCGGTTTCTTTCGCATAAATACTTTTTGAAAGAACCAGCAGAATTATGAGTATTTTTTTCATCTTTAAATTTTTGAAATTCATGATTGTATCAGAGTTCTTTTATCAAAGCAATAGCATCATATCTCTGCTATTTGACATACTAACTATTAAGCATACTTGTAAATATTTGTACAAGATGGCGCCACATAAACTTAATTCAATTTATAAAATTGGATTGGTCCATCTGCGACACCAACCATCAGAAATTTCGAATTATTCTCTTCGATAAGATCAGCGGACTTTACGTCTCCTTTCACAGAAAGGCCTGACGATGTTTGATTAACATACGTGAAATTTCCATTTCCGTCCCCGGTAAGCAAACATCCTAAGTTTGCATCTATGCTTCCAATCTTTAACCGGTTATCAGAGTGATTGCCAAGCAACAGTAAATCCATTTTACCGTCATGATTAAAATCATCAGCAAGAATTTTTGTAACCACTGAAAATTGTGCCTCGATTGGTAATATCACCTTTTCAAACTTTCCATTTTTGTTAAGATAGCAAACCGTATTTGATTCAGTAGCTGTAAGCTTGGAGGCTTTTGCCAATTCATCCTTAGAAAAAATATCTTTCATGGTAGCATTTGCATAATCTTTATAAGAAGTGAATTTTTTTCTCATACCGTATATCTGATCGTTCAATTCATCCCTGCTTACAAAGGGATAACTTTTGCCTTCAACATAACAATTAAGAAAAGGATCAATAGATCCGTTACCATCGAAATCCGCGTAATATAACTCCGCCGGCTCTTTTTCTGAAAAATGTACTTGCATATTATTGCCAACATTACCTGCTATAATATCGGGTTTGCCATCTCCATTTACATCTGCAATTGTTAGCGTAAACCACATGCCGTTATCGGGAGTATCAAAATATTTTTTTGTTTCGTCAACAAAACCGTTTACTGTATTAATAAAGATACTGACCGGCATAAACTCGCCGCAAAGTATCAGGTCTTTTCTTCCATCATTATTAATATCGCACCATTGCGCATCGCTAACCATTCCAATTTTTGAAAATGGCTCTGATGTAATGGTGAACTTACCCTTACCATCGTTGGTAAGCAAATAACTTGTTGGAGTAACGGGATATTGGCCCGGTATAATTCGGCCGCCAACAAAAACATCCACGTCTCCATCGCCATCATAGTCACAGGGACGCACACACGATTTGCTACTGGCGGACACATCCGGCAACGATTCCTTCGACAGTTTGAGGTTACCTTTACCATCGTTCAAATAAAGTTCATCCTGCATTGCAGGAGTGTTTGGTTCAAATAGTGAATAACCTCCTTTTGCGACATACAGATCATTAAAGCCATCTCCATTTGCATCGAAGAAAGCAGCAGCACTTGTGGCCGATAGACTTTCATCGCCAATATTTAACCCGTCAACTATTTTATAACTGCCATCTTTTTGTTGTAAATAAATTTTGCCTGGTTTGTCTTTATCACCACTGATGAAAAGATCTTCGAGCCCATCATTATTTTCATCGCCTTTAGCAATTACAGGTCCGGTCTTTGAATACATGAACAACATAAGCGGCTGGCGCTTGAAATCATTTTCGCCAAAAGATTGATTTTTATAATCAATAATATTCTGCACTTTACTGAAAACAGTTTTATTAAAATTATTGATTTCAGGTATAGCATTTTCTGTTAATTCGCTGTTGTATTCAATATGCAACATCTGGTTTCCCTGGATATTCTTTATGATTTCAGAGGTATGATTGGGCCAGATTATTTTTAATGAGTCAACCGTTTTGTGATCGCCTAAACCGAAATGTGCGGTTGTTGAAACACAGGAAAGATAGCCGTGATTTGGATTTACTTCCAGGTACTGTTTATTGCTTCCATTATATAAATACAACTTAGCGCCAATAGCATTGATGTTTGGATTTTTATACTTGAGTTTAACCGCTAAGTAATTACCACGTTGTTGCTCCATCTCCATATTTTTATAAACGGCTGCATTGCTGTTGATGCGATTTACTACAAGGTCCAGGTCGCCATCGTTATCCAGGTCAGCGTAAATAGCACCACTTGAAATGCCGGGTATATTCATGCCCCATTTATCTTTCATATTGGTAAACGTAAGGTCATGGTTATTCCGGAAGATATAATTGTCAAGAGTAGTAGAGGGCATTGCCTGTATGAGATCCATTAATTTAAACGGTTCCCGATTTATAGCTTTCTGTAGTTTATAATCTCCCCAATAAGTCAGGAAATCTTTGTTCGTATAATCACGCAGGTAGCCATTGGTAATAAAAAGATCTTTGTATCCATCATTGTCAAAGTCTGCAAACATGGGGCACCAACTCCAATCAGTATTTGAAACACCAGAAGCCTGGGCAACTTCACTAAAGGTACCGTCGCCGTTATTTAGTTGAAGCATGTTATGCATGTATTGTTTTTGCAGATCCTGGTTGAGCATTAATTGAAATGACTCATAATTTTCCTGTAACTGTAATAATTTTTGCCTGCGGTTATCTTCAGGAAGCATATCGAGATTCATGATATCCGGCAACCCATCATTATTATAATCGGCAATGTCAACACCCATGGAAAATTGTGGAAGATGACTGAGACACTTTTCAGTTTCATCCCTAAACGTGCCATCATGATTATTGATATACAAATAGTCGGGTTCATTATAATCATTCGTTACGTAAACATCTTCCCAACCATCATTGTTAATATCAGCAACAGCAATACCAAGTCCAAATGTTAAGGGGTTTTGATGCAACCCCGCTTGTGCCGAAACATCGGTAAAATGTCCGCCATCATTTCTGTATAATTTATCGCCGGATAAAGTGTCTATTTCAGTACGGTATTTTTCAAGTTCAAGGTTACTGATCTTCTTTACACTGTGATTTAAAAGAAACATGTCAAGATCACCGTCGTTATCATAGTCAAAAAAAGCAGCCTGTGTGCTATAGCTTTTATCGTCAAGGCCATATTGTTTGGCTTCTTCTTTAAATGTTAAGTTCCCCTGGTTAATAAACAATTGATTGCGCCTCATATCGTCACTTACTTTTCCCGAATAACAAACATAAATGTCCAATAATCCATCCCCATTTACGTCAGCCATAGTAACACCTGTTTTCCAACCACCCGGGCGACCTTCCAGTCCGGCTCCTGCCTCTTTGGTAATATCTTTAAACTTCATTCCGCCCAGGTTTAGAAAGAGTTTATTAGGCTTCATGTTAGCTGTAAAAAAAAGATCTTCCAGTCCATCATTATTTATATCCCCGACAGCTACACCGCCACCATTGTAGAAATATTCATATGCCAGCACATTAAGATCTTCGGTTTCATTTATGTCGTTGGTGAATTTTATGTTTGTTTCTTTTGGGGACAAAAGTTTAAACATTGACGACTGCGAAAACACCGCGGTGCTAAAACAGCAAAGAGAAACAAACAAAAATTTACAATAATCAAAAAAAGATAAACCCTTCATTTGTGTAATTTATTATCGTTGATGCAGGCAAAAAAACCTTATTGTCCAATGTTAGAATTAGAGAAGTACAATGAGATGATCATTATAAATCTTTACGAGTTTATAACAGCTTCTCTATTCACAAATTTAATTTATAATGTTGGCCCATCGACTTGTTTTTTGCAACGCTTTAGTCATAAAAAAAGACAAGGCCAACGTGGCCTTGCCTTTATCTTTAATACCTAAAACTGGGCCTCTTTAATTATTTATCCCAATACATTTTTGATGTATATTGATCACCGCCGCTTAAATTGCTTACAGCAGCACTGTAGTTTGTTCCGTTATTGGAAGGTTCAGATGATGGATAAATAAATCTTCTTGGAATGGTACCATTGCTAAAATTACCGGTGTAGTTAACAGGAGTCAATACTGGATAACCAGATCTTCTCCAATTATTCCATGCTTCGATAAAGTTGAACTGAGTACCTGTTGTGATCCAAAATTGTGTATTGATCTGCTTTAAAGAAGCATCCATAGAAGAAACATCCAACGCATTAGCAGGTGCGGCTGCATAAGCGTCTGCAGTTGCAGCACTAATTACTCC
>Ga0134126_10008094_pt1 | contig 13214 bp, 7 predicted proteins | sample KB31752_FD_96881 | JGI IMG/M metagenome (GOLD analysis project Ga0134126, IMG submission 96881) | Terrestrial soil microbial communities with excess Nitrogen fertilizer from Kellogg Biological Station, Michigan, USA - KB3-175-2 | ecosystem: Environmental > Terrestrial > Soil > Unclassified ...
CATTAGATCCACCTCCTTCTGGAAAGAGGGTGAATCAGTTTTTCAGCGGGTAAAATTACGACCGAAGACGTGATGTCAGGTCATGATGGACTTTGCGTAAGAAGTAGTTTATCAGTCCGCCGCGCGCAAACGCGATATTCAGTGAACCGCACACGCGATAATGCCCCAAACTGAGTCTTGAGTCATTCAAAAGTCGCGAGGGGAGATTTAGGGGTTCTTAGGTGGCCCGGCGGACGGTTGCTGAGCCGGCGCGGATGCCTGAGCCTCGGCGGGCTTGATGCGCTCCAGGTAGAGCCCGGACTGGTCCGGCTTCACCTGCCACTCCTTCGGTGACAGCTTCATTTCTGCCATCACTCTATAAAGGACAGTCAGCACGCGTTGCTGAGCCGTTTCAGCGCGAGCAGCGGCCGCTTCAGCGCGAGCAGCGGCCGCTTCAGCGGCCGTGCGTGCCTCAGATGCCTGGCGCTGGGCTTCGGCCAGCTCGGGAGCGTCGAGGCGTTGGACCTCGGGCCTTCTCTGCGCCTGCTGTTGAGCCTTTGTTTGGCCAACCGCGATCGTGGCCATGATGAGTAGCGAAAGAACGACAGTCAGAAACTGTTTCATGAATTCACCTTTCTTAATTAGGAACGGTCAGACAACGAGCGGCGCCACATGAACTGGCCGCACCGATTGTTACCGGCTGCATGACGGAACCATCGTAGATATAAACCGTGCTGTTTTTGGTTGAAAGCGGCGTCGCGCCATAAAGTCCGCTAACTGATGCTGATGAGCCTGAGGCGGATGAGGCGGTGAAGGAGTTGAAGGCGGTCGTGTCACCGTAACGCTTCAGCACAAGTTTGATGCTGGCAGGGCCAGTGCCTCCACCACCGAGCCGGCGCAACCTCAACAGTCCCGTGTTGCCCTGGATATCGATCGCGTAACCATCAGCATTGCGATCGGTCGAGAGAAGAGGTGAGAGCTGTTGCCAAGCGCTTCCATTGTTGTAGTAGTCATAACTACTCGGCACAACGTACTGTTTTCCACTGGTCCCATCTCCTTGATCCCAAGTGAAGATTTCAAAAATACCCGAGCCGCCCTCACGCGCAACCGCTCCGATCTCAATCCAATCGCCAGACGCAGAGCCGAGACTCCGCACCAGGTTGTGATGATGCTGGTAAATGCCAAGCTCATCATTAAAGTCCCGGAAAGTGGGTGGAGTGTTTGTCGTTCCAAAGTTCTCTGCGTACTGTAGGCGGCCCGTTGAGTGATTGGATCGGAAACCTGTCCAGGTATCATTGTCAGATGTCTCACTGCCACTGCGACCGCCGCCCCACGTAAAGTAATGGTCAACACTCGACAGATCGCCAGCTCCGAAAAGATTCAACTCTGATTTGTGGTAGGCGAGTCCCGCTGCGCTTAGGTCTACGACATTCGTGACAACGCCCTTGAAGCCCCCGCCTGAGATATCACCACCGGCGCCCTGAATAGCAAACTCGGGGGCGTTAGAAAACGCAAGTCCGACCGTGTTTGGGGCGCTTGCGGGAACGTTAATTCCGGTTGTTTTGTTGATATTTAGATAGTAGCTGGTGAACGTCTTGTCGTAGAAGTCCATCGCATCTATGTCCCAATTGTAGTCCAGAGATCCCGCACTGGGACCGTCAATCACATAACGCATTTGCCAAATACGAGTGCCGTCTGGGGCGACCATGTAATGCTCCATCTGATGGCCGCTCACACTGTCGCCGTAGTAGGACTCCCAATTGTAGAGCCAGCGATTTTCTCCGGGCTTAGCCTCTGGGTTATAGCCAAAGGAATAGAACTGGTCTGGACGCGCGCCTACGTCAATGTTCGCCTGCGAGGCTGTTGTAATTCCGAAACCAGCTGCCGCGCCCGAGCCCGTATCTATTGGCCCAATCAAAAGGGCGACCTCTGACCCCAAATCACCGGATTGACGCTTATGAATTTCCAAGCTCGCGGCAGGCGCTGCCGTGTTGAGTCCGATCATTCCATTATTGGCGACGACTAGGCGGGAGATGTTCCGGGTTTGCAGGTCGATGATGCCAACGCTGTTGACATCGGTGTCCGCACCTATCGTGGTTGAGCCAGTATTGGAGATGCCTCCAGTCGCACCCGTCAATCCGGTGATTCCGGCGCCGTTGCCGACGAAAGCAGTGGCAGTGAGCGTGCCTGGCACACTGAATCCAGCGCTGAAGGTCAAACCTGAGCCAAACGTTACGCCGCTTAGCGAGCCTCCTGTAATACTCACTCCATTGGCGTTTTGAGTAGCCATCGTGCCCAAGCCAAAGTTGGCGCGAGCGCCAGCTGCCGTGGATGCACCGCTGCCGCCTTTCGTAATCGGCACTACTGTCGAGAAATTAACGGGGTCAAGGTTCGTTAATAGCGAGCCGTTCAACGCTGGCAACGTCGAGGGGAAACGCGCGTTCGGAATGGTGCCTGTGAGCAAATCCGCAGCATCCAGCGAGCAGTTGATGCAGTCGATGGCGGGTTGCGCTACCCATCCGGAAGTGCCGGCGCCAGTGCCCATGAAGACATCGTTTGCGACAGGGGTGTCAGAGCCGCTGCCCAGCTTTGTCTCAATAGTGAGCAGGTCAGCGACCAGGACATCACGCTGCGCGCTTAATATAGGAGAGCGCACGGCTGAGCCGGCCAGGTGAGTGGTGGCCGTTGTGCCCTTGGCGCCGCGGGTGCAGCCGCTGAAGGTGGCGCTCGATCGCGTGGTGCAAAGGATGGTTTCATTATCAATCTTCAATGAAAGGCCGCTCGATGGAAAGCTGCTCGCGCTGCCGGTGACTACGAAAGTGGTCACGCTGCTGTTGATGGTCGCGTTCAGCGTGGCGCTGGGCGCGTCGGCGGTCCGGCCAAGCGAGTCAGCCGAGTTCAGCGCGGTGGGAAACTTGTTGGTGAGTGGGGTGTCCTGCGCGAAAGCAGTGGGCAGTGAGCAGTGGGCAGTGAGCAGTAAAACCACCATAAGCAAGAGCAATTTAAGATTTGAACTTAGCATGAATTATCCTCCAAATTCGCCTTCGCCATATTCCGGCAAAGACTCTCCAACGGGTTTGAATGGTCCGACATCCGCGATATTTGCGGGCGGTTGGTAGTTGTAACACTTGAATTGAAATGAATAGGCGAGCAGGTTTGTGAAGCTCGGTTTCCTGCGCACGTTTGAATCCTGGTAGCCATAATTAAGCTCGCCCAGATAAGTATCCTGGTACCAGAAAGGCAGCCCGCGGTGTCGCACCAGGAACGCCAGAATTCCGGCATACTCCATGAACTGGCGAACTCGAAACTCCAACGGCCAACTGGCAATCATCTGCGTCAGCCTCACCTTCGGCTGCCCGAGTTCGGGAACGGAAAACTCCAGGCCCGGCTCAATCTCTGCCTCAATCTCCCGGTTCGCTTCGACCGGAAAAGTCGCCTGAACTTCGAGCGTCGCAGTGACTACTTCCCAAGGCTCAGTACCGGTGTCTTTGGCGGTGACGGTTATCGTGCGCGTATCGTTGGTTGGGCTTAGAACAGAGTTGTCACCATTCACCGGATCCATCGTGCCATGATCAACTGACCACTCGACCGGGCCAACATTGCCGGTTGCAGCGAATTCGAGCAAAGCGGCAGCCGGATCGCCGAAGCGATAGGGACCGGCTGGGGAGGTTGTGATTGCAAAAGGCATTTAGATAGTAGACAGCAAACAGTAGACAGCAAACAGCATGAAACAAAAGCAACTTTAAGGCGCGGTGTAGCCGTTGATCTGAATGTTAGTTGTATTAGTGGCCACACCGAGCACGCACACAGCATTCGCGGCCGTGACCGGGATCGGGACCGTAAGATGAAAATGATTAACTGCTACCGTGTTGGCCGGCGAAGCCATCAGGGCGCTGGCAGAGTTGAAGATCAGGTTTCCGGTGCCAGTACCACAGTTCGATCCGGTGCCGAATCTCAGAGTGAAAAGCCCAGCTGTGGCGGTGTTCGATTGCGAAACGACATCAGTGATGTAGAGACGAAGGCCAGCGGCCGGCGCCGCCTGGCATTGGGTCAGCGTGGTGCCGATCGCGCTGAGACCGCAGGACCAGATAACCGGCCCATGCGGCGCCACATATTGCACGCCATCATTTCTGATAGTTGCACGGCGCACGTTGCCCGCCGTTGACGCGGTGGGCTGCGTGGTGGTTTGGGTTGCCGTTTCGAATCCTGCCACCAGCACATTCGCCGGCGCGGCCGCATCGTTAGCTGCATCAATTGCCGCGTTTGCATTGCCGACAATACCGACCTTCTGCACGCCACTGGCCGCTGTGGCGGTCGAGTTGCCGCCAATTTGAGCGACATTGATGGCGCTGTTTGCATCGGGCGTGACAAGCAGTTTGTTACTTAATTGCGGCTGGTCGGTAGCCAGCACCACGCGCAAAGTGCCCGCGCTTTTCGTTCCCGAGTTCGTATCAGTGGCGGTGCCTCCCACCTGAGCAACGTTTGTCGAAGCGTTTGAAGGCGGCGTAGTAGTAACAGTCCCGGAAACGGGAACGGCGGTGGCGCGCAACTGCGCGTCGGTCAGGGGTCCGGTGACTGCGATGGAGGCAGACGAATCAACAATCACGTGCTGTTGGTCGGCGGGCTTGGTGCGGGTTGAAAGTGCAACGTCGATGTTATCAGTCTTGGCCTTTATTAAGGCGAGTGTTGCCTCTGTTGATGCGCCCGAGGGCAGCGGCAAAGAAGCAGCTGAAACAGGAATATCCGAGGCACGCAGCTGCGTATCTGTCAACGGTCCGGAAACTGGCTGGGTTGCCTGCCAAAAGGTGCCAGTCACTGGTGTCGATGGCATAGAAGAGATCGAAACCGGCACTGCGGTCGCGCGAAGTTGAGCATCAGTCAGCGGTCCGCTAACCGCCACCGATGCAGACGAATCGACAATTACATGCTGCTGATCGGCTGGCTTCGTCCGCGTTGAGAGCGCAACGTCGATGTTGTCCGTCTTCGCCTTAATAAGCGCGAGCGTTGCCTCAGTCGATGCGCCGGTCGGCAGCGGCAATGAGGCCGCGGAGATGGGCACTGCGGTGGCGCGCAGCTGTGTATCTGTCAACGGTCCGGAAACTGGCTGGGTCGCCTGCCAAAAGGTGCCCGTCACCGGTGTCGATGGCATCGACGCTATTGAGACTGGTTGCGTAGCCTGAAAGAAAGTGCCCGTTACCGGCGTCGAGGGCATTGAGGCGATCGAAACTGGCTGTGTTGCCTGGAAAAACGTTCCCGAGACCGGAACTGGCGATGCCCGCAACTCATCATCAGTAAGACCATCGCCGCTCGAGCTGGAGGCGGGTGCCCAACCGCTCGTGCCATCCTCGTTTATCGTCAACACATCGCCAGGCGCAGCACTGGAGTAGTTGCTCACCCCCGTGCCCAACTTCTTTTCAACCTCAATAATGGCGCTGCGATTGCCGCTAACGTGGGCAGAGAGTATTCCGGATCTAACACTGACGTTTGTGGTGTGTGGCCGCGCTGTTGTGCCACCGAAGCCGCGGGTCAGGCCGATAAATGTGGTACTGGTTTTTCCGGTGTAAGCGAACTGCTCGCGCTCAATCACGCAAATACCTTCGCTCGGAAAGCCCGCCGTTGAATTGACGGTTGCGGTTGTAGCTGAGCTGGTCAGCGCGACTGTCAGACTTGCAACTTTGTCATCGACCGGAATCGGTAGCGAGGCTGCGTCGTCAACGGCAGCCGGATAGGCTGTCATGCCTTGAGGAAAGGCGGCAGGAGGCACGAGCAGGAGCAGTAAAACCGCCAAGAAGAAAAGCAATTTAAGACTTGAAATTTGAGATCTCATTGGGTCCTCGGTTGATAAAACGTGTGGTCAGTTGGGCGATAGGCATCCCGTGCGGTTAGTTGCACCTGGAAAGTGCGCTCGCCGCGCCTCGCGTGCGTGACTTCCGACTTCACGTTGCAGAGCGGCATTGCCAGCCCAACCATGTGGTGATCGCTGATATCGATATGATCACCCTGCGTAACATGAAAGGAATCCATCTGCCCTTTCACTGTAAATCGCGTGGGATAGATGATGTCATCGGCCAAAATGTCAGGCACGGCATTGATGGCTGTTCTATTCCGCACAGTCCACCAGGCTAGATGTTCTGCGTGCATCTGGTGCATCGGTCCGCCGCCGAGGGGAACCGTGTAGACGCGCGGTCGGCCGCCGATAGAATCACGCAAATTCGCAAGGTCGATCTCCACTTTGTTCTGCCTGTAAAGCAGCTGGCCCAATGTTTCCGGCGCCGTTGAAACATCATCGATATCCCGGTAAAGGAAAATGTAAAAGTTATCGAGTGCGGAAGGGTCAGGTGGCGTCAGCGTTACGCCTTTCTTCACGATGTTGTAGGAATTGAAAGTGTGCACCGGATCGCGATCGTAATCTGGCAAAATGCCGATGCCGCCATTAGCATCAAACCACTTCACCCCAGGGCAACGGTCAATCACGGTCTGAAAAGCTGCGCGCGGGCTAATGCTCTGCGCAAAAACGACGTTGGCTTGGTACTGTGGAAGATCGACTTCGCCGAAGTCGCCGCCCATATCCCAAGTCAGCAGAACGTCAGACAGTTCCTGCCATTCTTTCCAGCTACTGGCCCACGGCTGAAAGCGTGAAAGCGGTTTATTACCCTTCTCACGCCAAAGGTCCAAGCCAACCCAGGCAGGGTTTGCAGAAATCGCCGGCGCCGTTTCTTCCAGCTGCCCTTCAACGAGCTCATAGTGCATGACCTTCAATCCGCGCATGAACACTTCGGAATTGGTGGGAACCTCATCAGCCCCAGGCGAAAAATCGGTAGGCAGCTTTACATCGATGTGGCAAATAAAAGAGTAGGTTTCATCCAGATCCGGAAAGCACCAGGAGCGGCCCTGGACCGGATCGTCGTAACCAAGCGAGCGCGTGCCGGGATAAAACTTCCAATTACGATAAGCTTCATCACCTTCATGCCCAGCTTCAAACTCCGGGATATTGAAGCCGCCATAGTGAAACTCGTTGATACCATCACAGCCGTAACGCCCGCCCTGACCCAGCAATAGAACAAACTTTGTGCGATCGCCATCGCGTTCCCACACGTCAACCCGGCCGCGCGTTGACTGGTTCGGCCCATAGACCCGCGCCAGCGTCGGGTTGTTTTCGTCACCATCAGTTCTCAAAACAAAGCGTGGCATTGGTTTACAAGCCTAAATAGTTGCTCCGCGCCATGCGACGTGGATCCTCAGGATCGTATTCGCCTCGAGGCCAGCCATTCGGAGCCACGCCATCATCCGGAAGTCCGACCCCAGCCGGCGCTGTTGATGCCGGTGGCTGTGCCCGACCTCTAAAGCTCGGTCGATTGTCGGGCGGGGCGATATCAACCAGCTGCGGCGCCGCAGCCTTTGACGCGCAGCCATTGACTGCATCGTTTTTAATATGGGAACAAGTTGGCGTGGTAGAGGCAGAGTCGCAGCCGGCCTGCTTATAAAGATTAGCGCAGTGCTGAAATATTTCTTCGACAACATCAGTGCCGTCGGGCGTGGTATCAGCCACCACCGTGGCTTTTGCGTTGTCGGAATCGATATCACCAAACTGCGCAAAGCCTTCAAGCATTACCACTGCTTCATACGTGCCATCGGGCAGCAGAAACGCGCGTTTCACTGTAGCCGGCGCGGGATAGAGTCGGCGCCCAGTCTGGCCCAAAATATCGCTGTAATTATTTCCAGCGTTGGTAAGACTGAATTGAACATTGTCGATTGCGGCGCCGTCAGAAAGGGCAAGGTCGCCCCATTCACGCAAGTCGTTTTCGTGAGATGTCGGTTCGCTCAGGAGCCTTATTCGTTTAATGAATTCCTCTGAAACGCGAAAGGCAGTCTGCACCGTCGCGCGATCGTGTGCGACAACTTCATCAACCCAGCCCTGCTTGCCGGAGTCGTAGAGCCTGCCCAGGTAAGAAGCGTAGAGGCGGGTAACAAACTGATCATCGTTGTCCATCAGGGCTGCGTATTCAGCCGAGTCAAACAGTCCATCAATCAAATCAGCAGCGGCATTTCGCAGATCGTCTTCACTGATTTCCAGCGCAGCCAGGAGCGCGTCCAACCAGGCGGCGCGCTCAGCGGTCAATGGCGGCCGGCCCAATGTGCCGGTGAAGGCTTTGTAGATGAATTCGTTGAAATCCAGCGTAGGCGCCACTTCAATGTCAGCTGTCGAAAGGTATAGAACGCGTGGCAGTATGTCGCCCGGGCCAAACGGCAGATGAATGTAGGCGCAGTCGTGATAAGTGAACCGCGGCGAGTTCTTGACTGCTTCAACTGCTTGTGAGAGTGCGCGCATCGTGAAAATAGTGGTCAGTGATCAGTGGCCAGTGGCCAGTTTTCTAAACTCGTTTCGTTAGACCGATTTCCGCTTTATCCAGGAGCCCGCCCCCGCCTCTAGGCTTACTGTCGAAATCGTTTCCGACTGCCTGCAAAATGATTTGTTTGCCGTCTGGAGACCTAAGAACCTGAGTAACCATGCCGTTGGCATCAATCGAGAACGACTGCTGAATGACGATGGCGCCGCCGCCCTGCTCCTGCCTACTGCTCCTGCCGACTGGCTGTTCCGATCCTCCAGCAAACGACGGGAACCGCGGCTGCTGTGCTTTGGTGCGCACAGCGCTGCCTGGCGTGGCGTGAGTGATGACTGTGTCGAACCCGCGATCGATTCCCGGCACAACCCATGACCGCCCCATTCCCACATCATCAATGCGTTCCCCTGGCCGCACTCCGATCGTCGTCATCATGCCGCCGCGATAGGGCACCAGGCCGGCGAAGTCGGAGCCATAGGCAAAGGTGGGGAAGAAATTCCCTGAGAAAAGCTTGGCCGCGTCACCTTCTTTGGCGCGCTGCTCGACGATCTTTTTCAACGGCAGGAAGTCATTCGTCCATTGCAGCTGCGCGTGCCGCTTGGTTTTGCCGTCTTTGATTTGCGCGATCTGCGAAGCGTAGTTGCTGGCGATTTCATCCCAACGCGCGAGCGCGGCCGTAGTGCCGAGGCTGCGCGCCTGGTCGATCAGTTTCCAGATTTCCTGACCGGTGTTGTTCGAAATCGCGTCGCGTGTCGTCTCATCCTTCCGACGCGCAGCGTTCCTGGCAAGAATTATGGCGCCGATTATCAAAGGCGCTGCTACCAACGCGATCGGCCCAGCCACTGAAGCAAACGATGCCAACGATCCCGCACCGCCGAAAAGGCCACCGAAGAGGCCGCCAATTCCACTGGTGCCAATCGCTGATGCAATTCCCGCGATTCCTGCCCCGCCAACTCCACCCAACGTGGCCGCACTCAACCCAGCGAAGATTCCCAATCCAGCCAGACCGCCGCCGATGTCGCCGAGTATGCTGCCAAGACCTGAGCCGCCGCCGAGACTTGCGCCTAACCCAACGCCCAACAACGGAGCCATCGCTGCAAGTGCGCCACCCGCGCCACCCAGCCCGAGCAAGCTTCCTAATCCGCCGCTGGCAGCATGCGCCGCTACGTTTTCCTGGGCTGCCATCGCTGTGATTTGCGCGCTGGTTAATGGGCCACCGCTAAGCGACGGAGCGACCGAGATCCCGCCCCCTCCTCCAGTGCCACCAAAGCCGTTGAAGGGATTGAACTTTGAAATGATGTTCTGAAGCGCAGAGCCTGATGCTGCGCCGGCGTTCGTGTTGCCGCCCGTGCCGAAGCCCGCGTATTGAGCGCCACCTGGGCCACCAGCAAAGCCGCCGGTCAATGGGCTGAATGAACTGCCGCCCGATCTGCCTGAACCAAAGATGTTGCCGAGCAAACTGCTGAAGAAATTGCCGCCGCCCCCACTGCCTCCTGCGCCTCCTCCTGCGGAAATCGCCTGCCCCTGAGTTCCAATGCCAAGCAAGCGTTGCAAAAGCTGCGACGCGGCCAGGTGCGCGAGGTCCTTCAGGAACTGACCCAAAACATTTCCGGCAACGCCCAGCCGCTTCGTCATCTTGTCAATCGCGGAATCGATGCCATCAAAGAACGTTCGCACGGTGTTGGTCCGGGTATCCTGGAAGGTCTGCTGTAAGGTCTTTTGCTGTGCTAAAAATTCAACAACCCCGTCATTCAACCTGGCGTAATCAACATCCATCTGGTGCGCGAGTTGCACCTGGTTCTGAATGCTCCGGACCAGCGCGGTTTCATTTTGAATTTGGACACTGTGAATGGCTTCGTAATAAGCGAGCTGAAGTCTGAGCGTCTGGTTGTAAGGGCCAGTGGCGATTTCATCCTGCACCCGCTGAATGCGTCGCGTAATGTCAACCTCTTCACCTTTAGCCAACAACAAACGGCGCTGCTCGACAAACTGATCGTCAGCGTTTTGCTTCCGCAAGTGGGCCAAGTCGAGATCCAGATTTCCGACCTCGGTAAGAATGTTTCTTTGGGTAGATTCATACTCGGCCGCAAAATCTTCACGCCGGTCACGGAGAGCCTTTTCGCGCTTCTCTGCGTCGTCGTAATACAGATCCCATTTGCGCTGTACGGCGATAGGCAGCGCCGCTAGTTGGCTGAGGTCTGGCTGTGGCAGCTCTTGTAAGGCTCGTGCCCTCTTGTTGAGCTCCACTCGGTTAGCGGTGGCGAGCCGATCTTGTTGCTCCGCATAATCGCGGCCCAGCTGCGCCCCGCTCACCAGCTTTTCATGACGATCGATGCCGCGAGAAAGAGCGCCCACATGAATGTGCGGCCCGGAAGAAATCAACTTGCCGGTGGTTTTAGAAACCTCGCGACCCGTTGAGGCTCGATAGGAAACGCCCTGCTCATCCAGGTATTGCAGTATCGCCTGGCCCTCTTTTGAGAGTGGATTGATCGAAACGTCGCCGGCCGCGCGATGGTCGTATCCCAGCTTCGTCTCAAATTTGTTTTGGCCAAAGCGAAACGGAAGATTTTTGCCAAACTCGGCTTTGAACCATGCTGCCAAATCCTTGAAAACCTCGCGCATCTCCCTGATGGCTTCTGCATCCTGAGCGGTCCTGGTGGCCTGCGCGCTTGTTTCAGGCTTCGGCTCAAAAACACCGCGCACAGCCTTTTCGGCCTCTGTGTAGGTCTTTCTCTTCTCAAGCAGATCGCGCAGAACCGGATCGTTCTTCGCCGCTTCACGGGCTAAACGCGTGGACTCTGCGGCGTTCTTTTGCTGCTTAACGATATCGAGAATCTTTGACTCTATCTCCAGATCGCCGGTAGCCAGCAGACCTTTCAGCGCCTTCGTCACTGAATCTAGATCAGCTGCTTGCTGCTTGAGCGCTGAGTTAGTGCCCTCAATTTTTGGTGTGAGCGTGTCATAAATATCTGCCAACTTGGCAGCTCCGGCGCGAGCCTGGCCGGAAGCTTCGAAGAATGAGATCAGCTGATCGTGGTTGAGTCCGAGAGCTCGCGCCTGAGCCAGCATCTTGGCCTCATTCTCAATAACCTGCTGCTTCAGTTCCTCCAACCTGGCTTTATGCGCAAGGATGTCTATGCTCAAATTCTGAATAGCTGGTCGCAGAGTCTCAGCCCAATTGGGTTGAGCCAAAAGCAATTCCTGCTCTCTACGGATCTGCGCCTCAATGCCCGCTATTACCTGACCCTCACCTTCGATCTCTGCGAGTTGCTCAAGAACGCCTCCGCCTGTAGTGCGCAGGCCCGCTTCAAGCGTCGTCTTATTAACCGCGTTGAATTTATCGATGTCCACGATCATCGCGGAAATTTGCTGCTGCTCTTTTTTCAGGGAATTTATGTAAGCCTGCGTCGCTGGATCCAGCTGGCCCAACACCGTATTCAATTTCTCATGTCGGTCAGCAGAACCCTCCTGTGCGGATGCGACTTCGCGCGCCGACTCGGCCAGCGCCTTACTGGACTCGAAAGCCTTCACTTGCTTGTCGATTTGCTCCAGGGTGATTTTGTTGGCAGCCTCAGCGGCGCTCGCCTGATTAGTGAGCGCAATGACGACAACGCCGATCGCGATCGCGACTGCGGCCCAGCCAGTCAACAGACTACTTGCAACCTGTGCGTCAGTCAGCGCAACTTGCCAATTGATGGTCCAAAAAACGAGATTCTGAAAAGCCCCAGCCAACCCGGCGGCTTTCGCAATCAAAGTGGGAATCAGACTGGTGTTGTAAAAGACCAGTGAGGCGGTTAGAGCAAGAACCGCGGTGGTCATCGCAGCAAAGCTGCCCGGATATTGAGCAATCAGTTTCAGCAGTTCACCGGTGATTTTTACGCCGAAGGCGAAAGGTCCCTGGAAGAGTCCGCCGACAGCTTCTTTCGCATCATCAGAAATGCGCACTAGCGAGCGCATCTGTTTGCTGGCGCTACCCATTGCCGCTTCATAAGTGCCGGTTAACCGTGTGCCGTATTCGAGAACAGCATTGGTGAGGGCCTGCTGGCGTTGCTGCTCGGTTAGAGCGTCTCGATTTACACCGAGCGCCTTGGCCCCTTTGGTCAGGGCATCATCAACGGAGATAAAGATTCCCACCGAACGAAATGCTTCTGTGTTTCCGAGCAGGATGGCTCGCTGTAAGCCCAAAAACGCTTCGGAAGAGTTCTGACCGGAAAGCACGGCCGTGTCCTGGGCCACACGCGCCAGCTGAGTAGCCTTCGAGAGATCAAGATTTGCGCCAATCATGTTGGCAAGGATTTGGGTAGCTTCCTGCCTGGCGATGTTCAGCCCAATCAGCCCCTCAAGTTGCTTGTCGATCGAAGCTCGCTCAATCCCGTTTGCCTGGGCGAGCTGGTGAAGCGCGATTGTCATCTCTTCGGTGCGGCCGGCGAAGAGGGTGGTGTCAACGATTCCCTCTTTGATGAGGTTGAAGATTTCGCGCAGACCGTCATGCAGCAATTGCCCGGCAACAAAGGCGCTGGTCATGCCGCTTTCGACGGTCTTTAATCCATGCGAGCCGGCGCGATCGGCTTCCCGATCGAGGTCCTTAAACGCACTGGTGATTTGAGTGACGACACCAACGCCGCCGCCACCCGGTTGGATGTTGATAATGATGGGAATGATCCGAGCTGCCATTACTCTTTGCCGCCGCCTACCGCCGCTGCCAGGTACATCAACGTCTTCATCTTTATGGACCGCTCAAGTTGTGCGATCGTGTCGTCCCAAACCATGACCAGCTGCTTTTCCACTTCGGTTAGGTCACGCGGAAAACCAAAGCCGGAATTGCGCCCCTGCACCAGCTGCTCAATTTGATCGATAAACTCGCTGTCCTGACTGGAGACCGGAGACTCAACG
>Ga0134126_10008096_pt1 | contig 13212 bp, 11 predicted proteins | sample KB31752_FD_96881 | JGI IMG/M metagenome (GOLD analysis project Ga0134126, IMG submission 96881) | Terrestrial soil microbial communities with excess Nitrogen fertilizer from Kellogg Biological Station, Michigan, USA - KB3-175-2 | ecosystem: Environmental > Terrestrial > Soil > Unclassified ...
AACGCCGTAGCGCCGGGCTACACGCGAACCGACGCGAACGCCGCCTTCCGGGAGAACCCCGAACTTGTAGAGGCGGTCGAGGCCCAAATCGCGCTGGGACGCTTTGGCGAGCCTTCTGAAATCGCCGCCGTCGTGGCGTTCCTGGCTTCCGATGAAGGCCACTGGGTGACCGGCCAGACGATCGAGGCGAGCGGCGGCTACAAGCTCTGACCGCAACGAAAAAACGAAGGAGATTTCAATGAGCTCTGCAATTATCGGTTTCGGCAATATCGGCAAGGCCCTGGCCAAGGCGTTTGCCCGCAAGGGCATCGAAGTATCCGTGGCAACCACGCGCGCCCCCGAAAGCTTTGCAGCCGAAGCGGCCGCGATCGGGCCTGCGATCATTCCCGAAACACTGGCGGACGCGGTCAAGGCGGACATCATCTTCTTGGCTGTCCGTTTCGGGTCGCACCCGGATGTCGCGAAGGCGCTCCCCACCTGGCAGGGGAAGACCATCGTCGACGTGACCAACGCTTACGGCGTGCCGCCCGAGGAACTGGGCGGACAGCCCTCTTCCAAGGTCGTCGCGCAGGCCTTCCGTGGTGCAAGGCTGGTCAAGGGTTTCAACCATTTGGCCGCGGCGGTCCTTGACCAGGATCCGGCCGTGCATGGCGGCAGAAGAGTTGTGTTCCTGGCCAGCGACGATGACGGCGCCGCAGAGGAGATTGGCACACTTGCCGAAAAGCTCGGTTTCGCGCCGATCAAACTTGGCGGGCTGTCGGAGGGTGGGCCACTGGTCCAGGCGCGCGGAAATACCTGGGGTCGGCTGATCTTCAAGGACTTGGTCAAGTTCGACTGACGGACACGACGTGCCCGCCGGTAGTGCCACGAAGCACGGATCGGATCCATGGCGATCCGATCCGTGCGAAAAATCAGCGCGTTACGATGTCTCGAAACAATGGGGTGGGAGTGACGCGCCAAGGCGGCGGGGCTATGGCTAGACGCGCCGCCGTTTCGCAATGCGAGTCAGCGCTTGCTTGCCCAGGGCGCATCGGGCTCGTGAACGGTGTTGCCGGTCGCGAGCGCCTCGTCGATGGCAAGCGATAGCCACTGATCCTGCGCCGCCTCCGCGAAGCTGTAGATATCCGGGCCACCCTCGACATACGCGCCCATGCCGGCGAGCACGGTTGCAATGGCGACCTCGTCATCGCTGAGCGAGGCGTAGGGGAAGGGGTTTCGGTAGATCCACTCAGCCCCGCCGACATAGCCTTTGGTCCAGAGCCCTTCGAGATTGCCGTCCTCGCCGGCGTTCTGCCGCTCGAGCCTGAAGTGCACCGGCCTGTCGAAGGCTTCGAGATACCGCACGTCGTAGTTGCGGATTTCGCCACGATCGCCGCGGATCAACACGCCGAGCGAGCGAATCCACGAGAAATACTGCTCGCCGGTGAAATCGTAGATGCCAAGACGGTCGCCGAAATCGAGCTGGGCGATGACCTGCCGGGATTTTCCGATCGTCTCGCTTGCTGGCGGCCCGTTGCGCCCCGGACCGGCGACGATATCGCTTTCGAACGCACGTGCAGTTACCGTCGCGGCTTCGAAGCCGATCCCGAGGAAATGCCGGATCAGGCTCGTGCCGTGGTAGCCGTGGGCGGAGGACACATGCGCGAAACTCGGTCTGCCGAGCTTGCCGGAATTGACCAGCGCGAGGCGCGCCGCGTGCAGCGGCTGACGGATATACTGTTCGGCGACCTGGATCCTGGCGCCGCCTTCGACGAGCTTCCAGAGGTCGAGCAGTCCCTCTCGATCGGGCGCCGGCGGCGTTTCGGTGAGGATCGGCACATTGCGGGCGGCCAGTTCGGTGATGATGCCGGGGGCGACCGGCTGCGGCACCGAGACGATGACGAAGGCCGGTTTGGTGGCGCCGAGGAGTCCGTCGACGTCGCGGAAGGTCGCGACATTCCAGGCCGCTTCGAGCGCCTTGCCCTTTGTCGCATCGCGCACCGTCATGCCGATGATCTTGAAGCGGTCGGGCAGGGCGCGGGCGATCCGCAGGAAGAATTCGGCGCGCCAGCCGCCGCCGACGATGGCGAATTCGATCGGTTTCATAGCTCTCTCCCTCGGCCGAACCGGCGCCAGTCGCGACCGCCGCCTGTCCCGGAATAGGGCATCCCGGGATATCAGTCCACCGCCGCCCCGGGACCTCTGCATCGCGGCAACTTTCCTGTGCGGCCCTGTGTGGCCCGAGAGCCTGCGCCCGTCCTCCGCCGCCTGCGTGCTCACAGTGCGGAAAGTCCTCCTCGTGCCTGACGCGGCCCTTGCCGGCTGACGGGATACTTGATCTTCGTCTCGTTCACGGGGAGGCTGCACGTGAAGGTTTCGTGGGTAGTGCCTTGTGAGTCTGACGCATTGCGCCATCCCGCGTAACCGCAGCGCCGATCGCTTGTGAGCGGCTCGAGGAGAGAATTGTGAAAATAACCGCGATTGTTCCGTGGCTGGTTAAGTCGAAGGCCTCCTACTGGGGCGAGTTTCTTTTCGTCGAAGTGAAGACCGACGAGGGCATTTCGGGCTGGGGCGAGATCACGACCACCACCAAAGTTGCCAATCGCGCCGTCGCGGCAATCCTGCGGCAGCTCAATGAACTCCTGGTCGGAGACGATCCGACGCAGATCGAGGCAGCCTGGCACAAGATCTTTCGCTCGTTCACTTACCTCGGTACGCGCGGCGCCACCTCGCATGTCGTAAGCGGCGTCGATATCGCGCTCTGGGACATTGTCGGCAAGGTGCGTAACCTGCCCATCTATGAATTGCTGGGCGGCCGGGTGCGAGATGACATCCTGATCTATACGCATCCGGATCAGCGCAAATTCGCTACGCGGGAAGGGGTGGTCGAGGAGATTCGGACGATCGTCGATTCTGGTCACACCGGGATCAAGTTCGATCCCTTTCCTCACTATGAAGGTCGCATCGGCTTTCAGGACGGCTATCTCGATGGCTATCTTTCCAAGAAGGGGGAGCGTGAAGCAGCCGAACTCACCGCCTTGATCCGTGAGGTCGCCGGGCCCGAAGTCGAGCTCCTGATCGATGCCCATGGCCGCTTCGACGTGCCGACCGCCATCCGGCTCTGCCGTTCGCTGGAGGACGCCGGGCAGATCGACTGGTTCGAGGAGCCTGTTCCGGTCGAGAGCTATCACGCCCTCAAGCAGGTGCGCGAGCGCGTGAGTGCGGCGATTTCCGTGGGTGAGCGGCTGCACACGCGCTGGGAGTTCGTGCCGATCCTCGAAAAGGAGCTCGCCGACTACATCATGCCCGACGTGACCTGGGCTGGCGGCATCAGCGAGCTCAAGAAGATCGCGACCCTTGCGGAAGCATACTACGTGCCCATCACGCCGCACGACGCCAGCGGGCCGATCAATGTCGTCGCCGGCGCGCATGTGATGATGACGGTCCCCAATTTCTATCGGCTCGAAACCCACAGCTTCGACCTGAGCGACTACAACGAGCTGATCGACGAGCCGCTCGACAATTCGAACGGCCGTCTCAAGCTCGGCCGCGGCGCCGGGCTGGGGCTCAACATGAATATGGACTATCTCAGAGGCAATTCCCTCGACGGCTTCGACGACCGAAACGTGAGGGCCTAGAACGTCTCCGGTATTGCGGCGAGGCGGCCTGTCGCCAGCCTGCCTCGCCGCTAGACCTGAGCGCCACCGGTCGCCGCATTGCGCGCCGGCCCGAAGGTCGCCTCGGCGCCTCGCATGATGATGTCGTTGATCCAGCCCACCGTCACAAAGTCCTCGCGCACCGGCTTGCCCGCAGCGCGGATGCGGCGCGACGCATCGTCCACTGCCGCCACGACATCGGGATGGCGTGTTTCGCCGGCATGTCCGAGCGACTGAGCGAGGTCGTTGAGGCCGAAGCTCATATAGTCGATGCCGGGCAGGGCGGCGATCTCTCCGGCGAGGCTTAGCGCGCCGGTAGTCTCGATCATGATCGAAAGGCAGACCTCGGCGTTGGATTGCGCCAGATGCCTGTGCATGTCGGCGATGCCTGCAGTGAAGAACGGCCGATTGCCGCCGAACGAGCGGTGGCCGACCGGCGCAAAATAGGTCGAGTCGATCACCGCCCGGGCGTCGTCGACGGAATCGACGTGCGGCACGACGATGCCTTTGACGCCGCGATCGAGGAAATGCACGATGGTGGCGTGCGACGGGTCGGGAACCCGGGCGATCGGCGTGATGCCGTGCCGCTCAGCCGCGACGCAGGCATATTCGATGTCGCGCCATTCGAAAGCGCCGTGCTCGCCATCCAGATAGACGTAATCGATCCCGGCCAGCGCCAGCACCTCGATGACGCTGGCCTGGGCGAAGGTCAGATGCAGCCCGCGAATCTTGCGGCCGTCGGCAATGGCACTCTTGATCGCATTCAGCGCAGGCATGGGCGTGTCCTTGTCGAAGTTTCACACCGCATGACGCTCGGGCTCATAGCGGCGGATCGGCTTGCCGTCGAGGAAGGCGAGCATGTTCTCGATGCTGTTGCGGTAAAAGAGTTGGTAGGCCTCGCGCGTGCCATAACCGACATGAGGCGTCAGCACCGTATTCGGCGCCGTCGCGAGGGGATGGCCCGGCGGCAGCGGTTCTTCCATGAAGACATCGAGCGCGGCCTGGATGCGGTTTTCATTCAGCGCCTTGAGCAATGCCGGCTCGTCGACGATCGGGGCGCGAGAGGTGTTGACCAGAATGGCGCCCGGCCGCATGCGGCCAAGCGCTTCTGCATCGACCATGCCGCGCGTTTCGTCCGACAGCACGAGGTGGATCGAGATCGCATCGCTCCCTGAAAAAAGCTCGTCGCGCGAGACGGCTTTTGCTCCCGCAGCGGCGGCTTTCTCCGCCGTCATCGAGCGGCTCCAGGCGAGAACCTCCATGCCCAGGGCCCGGGCATAACCGGCGACCTTTCCTCCAATAAGCCCCAGGCCGAGAATCCCGAGCGTTTTGCCGGCGAGACGGAAGCCCGGCTCGACGCCGATCTGGAAATGCCCGGCCTTGACGGCGGCGTCCCCTGCCGGCACGTGGCGGACCGCGGCGAGCAGCAGCGCCAACGCATGCTCGGCCGTGTCTTCACCGGTTTCGCCGCCGCCGGTGATCGAAACGGCAACCCCGTGCCGAACGAGGTCGTCGAGGCCGCGCGCGCGCCGACCGGTCATGTTGAAGAACTTTAGCCTAGGAAGGCGGGCGATGACCTCGGGCGAAAAGATCGTGCGCTCCCGCATGGCGAGGATGGCATCGAACCCCTCCAGAGCCTTGACGATTTCATCCGGCGAGCCGAGCGGCCGGTTGAAAAACACCAGCTCGGCCCGGTTTTCCAGCGGGGCCCAGTCGGCGCTTGCGCGCGCCACGTTCTGCCAGTCGTCGATTATGGCGATGCGGGTCATTTGGCGCTCCGGTCGGTGGAGACGGCGGCGAAGGCTTGAGACATGAAATGGGCCGTTACTTGAGAAGTCCGATGGAAAGCCATGGAATTGCTGCGATCACGATGACACCGACGGTCAGCACGGCCAGATAGGGCCAGAGGTGCCGCATGGTACGGTTGGGGTCGGCGCCGCCAATCGCGCAGGTGATATAAAAGCCGACGCCGAAGGGCGGCGTGAAGAGACCGAGGCTCATCGCCAGGATCGCGACGATCGCATAGTAGATGTCGTTGATCCCGAGCCCCTGGGCGATGGGGAACATCAGCGGTCCGAACAGCACGATGGCGGGCAGTCCCTCGAGCACGCTGCCGAGCAGCGCGAAGAGCAGGATCGAAATCGCCATGAAGCTGAAGACGCCGCCGGGCAGCGTCGCGACGGCGTCGGCGAGTGTCTGCGAGAACCCGGATTGCGTGATCGCCCAGGCCATGGCCGTCGCGGCGCCGGTGACGAAGAGGATCGCGCCGGATAGGGAGGCGCTCGTCACCAGCATCGGAAACAGCCGCTGCCAGTTGAAATCGCGGTAGATGATGAGGCCCACCAGCAGCGCATAAACGATGCCGATGGTCGAAACCTCGGTCGCGGTGGCGACGCCCTCGACCACGGCCGCCCTGATCACGAACGGGAGGACGAGCGCGGGCAGGGCCACAATAAAGCTGCGAAGCAGCACCGAGCCCCTGGGGCGCGGCCCATCGGCCACCCTGGCGCGGCGCGTACGGATGAAGACCAGCGCACACAATGCAACGCCCAGCAGGGCAGATGGCAGAAGTCCTGCTGTGAAGAGCCCGGCAATCGAAAGGCTTGTGACCGACCCTACGGTTATGAGGATGAGGCTCGGCGGCACGGTTTCGGTTTGAGCGCCGGTCGCTGCGAGCAACGCCGTCATGGAATTGCGGTCGTTGCCGAGCTTTTCCATCTCGGGAAACAGCGCCGGGGCAATCGCCGCCATGTCGGCCGCCTTCGAGCCTGAAATGCCCGAAACGAGGTACATCGCGACGACGAGCACGTATTGCAGGCCACCGCGCAAATGGCCGAGCAGATGGGCGAGGAAGGTAATCATCCGCGCCGCCATGCCGGTCATTTCCATCAGCAGGCCGAGGAAGACGAAGGCGGGGATGGCGAGCAGCAGAAGCTGCGACATGCCGGAATCGAGCCGCTGCGCCAACACTGAGGTCGGCACGTAAGTGCCTAGTGCGAGATAGGCGAAAGTCGCCGTGGCGAAGGAAAAGGCGATTGGTACGCCGGAAAAGACAAGCAGCGGCACGCCGACGAGAAAGAAGATGGCGAGGTCGGCCTGGTCGAGCTGCGACAAGATCGGCTGCAACAGGAGAAGCACTCCTGCGGCCGCGGCGACAAATACAAATGTCACCAGGCTCACCCGGGCCGGTACTGCCCGGAAGCGAAGCAGGCCGGTGACGATCAGCAGGATGACCCCGGCCGGCATGGCGGAAGCCTGCCACGACATCGGGATTTCGAGTGAGGGGCTCGTGATGCCGGCCTGATCCTGGGCGTGGCCTAAGGCCGCCGGTAGCAGCAGGACCAGGAAGAGGAGGATGACCGCGTTCGAGAAGGCCGTGGTGTATACTTGTGCGCGGGCCGGCAGCATCGAGACGAAGGTCGTCATCCGCATGTGTTCCCACCGGCGCAGTGCGATGACCGATCCCAGCATGCCGAGCCAGAGGAACAGCATGGTGTTGAGCTCGTCGCTCCAGATCAGGGGATCGTGCAGCACATAGCGGAAGACGATTCCGGCAAACAGCAGGGCAAGCTCGGCGACGAGAATCGCCGCCGCCGCGCCGTCAACGGCGAGGGCGAGCGCATGGTCGATCGTATCCAGCCAGCTCAGGCGATCCTGCACGGCCGCGGCTCCGGCGAAGGTTTGCGACGACGCCATGCTAGCCGACTGTCCGGCGATCTTCGCCTGTCGAGGCAGTCGCGCGCCGAACGAAATCAGAAAATTCGCGATTGAACCGTTCCGCGGCTTCAAAGAAGACGGAGTGGCCGCAATCCTCGTACCAGCTCACCTCGGCATGGGAAATAAGCCGCTCGCTGATTTTCGACGCGCCGGGCAGCACCAGGACGTCATCCAGGCCATGGGCGATATAGGTCGGCGCCCGGACCGCCTCGAGCGCCGCAGTCGAAACCGCCGGATCCGTCAGCCAGCCGCCGATCTGCCGCCGGATCGACCAAGGACAAAGCACGTTGTACGCCAGCATGAAGGCGAAATCATCGGCTTCGGGGCGAGTTTTGAAGCAGTTCCGCAGAAAGGCGGCGGCGACGGAAATCTGGCTCGCCTCATCTTCGATGTCGAGGGCCATGACGACCTCATTGCCGTTCCCGACCACTTCGGGGACCTCCACCGGGCGGCAGGAGATCAGGCCTATGCCGGCGAGGCGGCTGTCGCCGTAATCGACGAGATACTGGCGGACGATGCGGCCGCCGAGCGACCAGCCCGCGAGAACCGGCCGCCTGAGCCCGACGGCGTCCATGACCGCCGTCACTTCGTCGGACCAGCGCCGGCCGGTTCGATACCACTCGTCCCCGAGCGGCTTGTCGGAAAGGCCATGGCCGCGGGGATCGTAGGAGACCACGCGAAACTGCTGGAACGCCGGATCGGCATATTGCCGGGCGAACGACAAATAGCTTTGCGCCACGCCGGTCACTAACAGCAACTCGGGGCCCTGCGGATCGCCCCATTCCCGTGCCTCGATCTCGACGCCGTCCGGCGTCCTGACGCGATGGCGGATGCCTGCCGGAATATTGTCGAAGGAGGACATCGATATGGCTGGTCCGGCGCCGGTTCAGGCGAGCTTCCCGGCGTATTTCTCCAGCAGCCCCCAGGCGTCGTCACCGATACGCTTCTTCCAGTCGGTGTAGAAGCCCGCCTGCTGGAGCTTGGCCCGGAAGGACGCAGTGTCGGGGGTGTTGACGGTGAGGCCCTTTGACTTCAGCTTGTCGACCAGCCCGCTGTTGAGCGTGACCAGGTCGGCGCGCTGCAGCAGGGCTTTGGCGCTGAACACCTTGTTGACCACCGCCTGCATGTCTTCGGGCAGGCGCTTCCAGGCATCGCCATTGGCGACAATCCAGAAGCCGTCCCAAACATGGTTGGTCAGTGAGAGGTATTTCTGCACCTCGTAGAACTTGCCGCTGTCGATCTGCGATAGCGGGTTCTCCTGGCCGTCGACGACCTTGGTCTGCAATGCCGTGTAAATTTCCCCGTATTGCATGCTGACGGGCGAAACGCCGAGCGCCTGGAACATCGATACGAGCGGCGGCGCACCGGGGACGCGCAGCTTCAGTCCCTGCAGGTCAGCCGCATTGGTGATCGGCCGCACGCTGTTGGTGATCTGCCGGTAGCCGAGATCCCACATGGTGTCGAGCGGCACGAGGTTGGTCTTGCCCGCGATCTGCTTCCTGACGTAGGCGCCGAGTTCCCCGTCCATCGCCGGCCAGATCTGGCTGTAGCTGGGGAAGGCGAAGCCCATGCCGTCGACGCCCGTTACCGGCAGAACGGAGGCAAGGATCAGCCCGGCGCCGGGAAAGAACTGGATGGCGCCGCTGCGGACCTGGGACAGTAGGTCGTTGTCGCCTCCGAGCTGGCTGTTCGGGAAGATCTGGATGTTGAGCTTGCCATTCGTCTGGTCGAGCACTTCCTTGGACGCTTCGACGAGCCGCTTGTTGAACGGATGGTCGGCCGGCGTGCTGTGCCCGAGCTTGTAGTTGAACTGGGCGGCAATGGCCTTGGAGGAGAGTGCGGCGGCGCCGATCGCCATGGCCGCGCCGCCCACGAAATGGCGTCGATTGATGATCATCCTCACTACCTCCCCTCGGGCACATGCCGGACAGACGCGGCCGCTGCCTTGTTTCTTGTAATTCCACCTTGGCGCAAGCCGGGGCCAGCGACCATTGCCCATTCGTGAACAAGCCTGCGCGAACGGCGAAGCACGGACCTGCCGGGCTGGATAGCAGACGCGAGGCGGCTTAAGCTTGAGGTTGGGAGACAAGCGGCTGTCTCGAGGGAGGTATGCGCCTTGACGCGCGTCGATCTGGTCACGCTCAGCCTGTTTATCGCGGTGGTCGAGGAAACCAGCCTCGCCAAGGCCGCCGAGCGTGAGCACCTCGCCCCGTCTGCGATCAGCAAGCGCCTCGCCGATCTCGAGCTCAACCTCAACATCAAGCTGTTCGAGCGGAGGCCGAACGGCATGTTCCCGACTGCTGCCGGTACGGCGCTGCTGCATCACGCGCGGCTGATCATGCGCAATGTCGGCGAGCTGGAGGCAGAGCTCAGCGATTTTGCCGGCGGAGTGAGGGGGACCATTCGCGTCCAGTCGAATGCCACGGCCATGGCGCGCTACCTGCCGGAGGACCTGAAGAGCTTTCTTGCTTCCTACCCCCAGGTGCGGGTGGAGCTGGAGGAAAGCACCAGTCCCGAAACGCTCAGGGCGGTGGCCGACAACGCCGCCGACATCGGCATCTATGGCGACGTCATCGTGCCGCTCGATCTCGTCGCCAAGCTCTACCGCATCGACCGGCTGGCGCTTCTGGTACCGGAGGGGCACGCGCTGGCATCGCGGGACCACGTCGCTTTCTCCGATACGATCGGGCTCGACTATATCGGCACGCCCAAGGGCAGCTCGATCGACACCGCGCTGGTGCGCGCCGCCACCGATCTCGGCGTACCGCTCAGGATCAGCATCCGAACCTCCGGTTTCGACGTGATCAGCCGGATGGTGGGGGCAGGGCTCGGCATCGCCGTGGTGCCGGAAAGCGTAACGAGCATCTATGCCCAGTCGACGCATGTCAAAGCGATACGGCTGGAGGAGAAATGGGCGGAGCGGCGGCTGATGGTCTGCATACGCAGCATGGATTCACTGACCCCTGCCGCCGCGGCGTTCCTGGCGCATCTGACGCGCGACGCCGAAGCGGACATGAAAAGGGCGGCCCGGGCCTGAGCCCGAGCCGCCCGCGCCAAGGGAGGAGCCTTGTCGCGTTTCGTTACTGGCGGGTCAGCCCGGCCCAGAAGCCGCATTGGTGTTCCTTGCCGAAGCTGGTGATCGAACGCGTGCCCTCGGGCCGGAACTGCTCGACCGGACCAGTCTTGCCGCCGACGTCCTGCCAGCGCGGCAGGCCCTTGCCGTTAGGATCGCCGGTCCGGGCGAAGTTGGCCCAGTAGGCCCGCATTTCGCTCCCCATCTGCTTTTGCGCCGAAGTCAGAGCCGGCGTGCCCTTGATGGTGATCGAGCTCAAATCGAAAATGTACTGCAGCTCGGAGAAGTGGCCGGCCCGGTAGGGGAAGCTGATCGGCCCGGCGACGATCGAGGGGGCGTTGAGATCGGCCTGCTCGTATTCATAGGTCACGGCATTTTTCGCCATTTCCTGGCTGGAGTCGAAGGCCGGGCAGGCGACGAGGCCGTCGGTCATCACCTGCGCGGCGGCGAGCGCCGGCACCTTGTAGCCGTCGACGGGGTACTGCTTGCGCACCACCGCGATTTCGCTTGCGGGATAGCCGACGCGGGCGATGAAGCCGCCGGCGGCTCCCAGCGCCTTGTCGTAGTCGGCGGCCTTCAGCGGCGCGCCGGAGAGGTCGTACATGAAGGCGGCGAAGAGATTGCCCTCGTCGTGATTGGTGCCGTTGATCACCGGAACATGGTTGTAGTGGCCGGATTTCAGCGCCTCGCCGATCGAGGTCGGCAGGAACTTGCCGTCAACGATCGTCGCGATGGGCAGCGCTTCAGCGGCGAGGAGCTTGTCGACCGGCGCCTTGCGCAGGCAGGCGGCTGCAGCCGCGCTCGCGTCGGTCGGGCAGCCGACCTTCTGCGCCAGCGCCTTGCCCTGATCGTCGGCCGTCCCCAGCGATTCGTCGGCCGGCGCGCCGCTCTCGATGATGGCTTTCTGGAAGAGCCCGGCGGCGAGCGGCGAGGCGATCTCGGTATAGATGCCGATGGCGCCCGACGACTCGCCGAATATTGTGACATTGTTCGGGTCGCCGCCGAAACTCGCGATATTGTCGCGCACCCAGCGCAGCGACTGCATCTGGTCCATCAGTCCGTAATTGCCGCCGACATGGCTTTCCGCATCGAGCGCCGGATGGGCGAGCTCGCCCAGCGCGCCGAGCCGGAAATTCACGGTGACGACGATGACATTGCCTTCCCGGGCGAGCGCATCGGCGTTGTAGAGGTCGCCCGATCCGCCGCTGAAGCCGCCGCCATGGAACCAGACCATCACCGGCTTTTTCTGCCAGAAGCCCATATCTGCGGCGGTGCCCGGCACTGTGAGGTTGAGGAACAGGCAATCCTCATTGCTTGACTGGAACCCCCAGGGGCTTTTGCCCTGTGGGCACGCCGCGCCGGGCTTGCTGGCATCGATAGTGCCGGTGCCTGCGGCGACCGGCACCGGCGGCATCCAGCGCAGATTGCCGGTAGGTGCTACGGCGTACCGCACACCCATGAAATGCATCAGGCCACTGCCGGAGGTGCCGGTCAGTGTGCCCTGGGCGAGGGTCACCTGCGGCCCGTCGGCGGCAAGAGCGGTTCCCCCGGCAAATGCCGCCAGCACTGCAATCACGAACGAACCGGTTGCGGCGCATCGCCGCGCCGCGCTCCAAAGCCGCATGAGAACCTCCCTCTGGCCGATGCGATCCTTGTTGCCCCGCGCACCTGCGACGATGGGCGCCCGCGATCGGTCTCGGGGCAAAAATGTCGGAACGAAACTCCCCCCGCCATTGCCAAATCAAGAAGCACCCTGCGCGAGCTGCGAACGGGCGAGCGACCGTATGAGCGAGGAATCCCGGCCCATCCGCGCATAGTCGCCATCGGCTGCGCGCGACAGGCCGCGCCAATCGCCGGCTGTTCGGCACCCCGCCGGCGCGTAATGCCGTCCGGCGCCGTGCCCTGCCGCCCGGCGACCGCGGGTTGGCGTAGCCTCGCCGTTGCCTCCGTGAGCTTTGCGCTGCCGCCGCGGGGCGGTTGACAGTCCGCCGCCTTTTGGCCGAAGTCGCCTCCGGTCCTTCGCCGCGCGAGAAGATGAGCCGCGGCAATTTGCACAACGAGGAAGAAACGACATGATCACCCGCCACCATTCCAACGCCCGCATGAGCCAGGTTGTGGAATATCCGCTCTCCGGCACGGCCGTCGTTACCGCCGGCGTCGTCGCCGATGACGCCAGCGGCGGGATCGAGGCGCAGACCAGGAACGTTCTCGACAAGATCGACCGTTTCCTCGCCGAGGCCGGCACCGACAAGCACCATCTGACGCATGTCTATGTCTGGCTCGCCAATATCGGCGATTTCGCCGCGATGAACACGGTTTACGACGCCTGGGTCTCGACCGACCAGAAGCCCGGCCGCGCCTGCCTCGAAGCCCGCCTGGCCGATCCCGGGCTCAAGGTGGAAATCCAGGTTTTCGCGGTGAAGTGAGGGGCGCGCGGGGGGGTATGCCGCTTTCCGGATGGTCGCTGCCTGAAGATGGATTCCCGCCTTCGCGGGAATGACGCCGTGGGTGTGGAGCGGCCGTGCTCAAGCACAGGTTGATGGGCACTTGCCCTCCATTTCACCGAGTCATTCCCGCGAAGGCGGGAATCCGTCTTTTCAGGCCCCATGCCCCTTCTTCGTCATGGCCGGGGACGGGGGAAAGCCGGATGCTCGTGGCGACCCCTCACCGGCCTGCCGGCCACCGAGCCTTTCGCAGCTCTCAAGGCCTTCTTCGGGGAAATCGCTCCACCGGAGCGATTTCTTATCCCTTCGAAGCCCCAAAAAGGGGCGAGGGTTATTATTGGGG
>Ga0134126_10008098_pt1 | contig 13210 bp, 10 predicted proteins | sample KB31752_FD_96881 | JGI IMG/M metagenome (GOLD analysis project Ga0134126, IMG submission 96881) | Terrestrial soil microbial communities with excess Nitrogen fertilizer from Kellogg Biological Station, Michigan, USA - KB3-175-2 | ecosystem: Environmental > Terrestrial > Soil > Unclassified ...
AGCGCCTTCTCCAGCTTCCCGCGAAAGGCCGTAACCCCCGGCGCATCCGATTCGGGCACAAACTGCAGCTCGGCATCCATCAGCACATGTGCCCGCACATGAATGGAATGGTTGACGGCGCCCAGCACATAGTGCAGCACCTCGAACTGGTCCGCCCCGGTTTCCATCACCTCAATGCCCGGCGACGATTGCTGCGGATAGGCCGAGTCGGCGATCACGATCCAGTTGCGATGACCAAGCAGCGGCAGAGCCTCGTCAACCTTGTCGCGCCACGCTGGCTGTCCGGGTGCCTGGGCCAGGGAAGTAAGCGTGGCCCCGAGTAGCAGGCACGCAAGAACGAAGATGCGCCGCATCTGGATCCCCCCAAGTGTGAAGCTCGTCCGAATGGGGACATGGTATCGCAACCGCGTCCTCCGTTGATTCCATCAACACCCGTGACCGCTGTCACATCCACGATTCCGCCGACATGCTACCGTACCCTTGCTTCTGGAGAAATCAGGGAGCTTGGCAATCGGGGCACGACAAACATCGCCCTCAAATTTTTTTTAAAAATATATTTTTTCGTTTTCCACAGTTTTTGCACAAATCGCGTAAGCAGTATTAGAAACAGTAGTTTAGAGCAAATCGGATCGAAACGGTATTCTATGCAGCTCCGCAGAATGCCGCCTCTCTCGATACTCGCAGAGACTTCAGGAGAGCTTCGTCCCAACGCATCCCCCACCCCATCTGTCCATCCCCAGCCCCCCTCTATCCGGGATCTCGACCGCCACCGTCTCCATCGATCCTCCTGCCGACTGCGGCGCGTCCGCCGGCTGCTGCAGCAGCCAGTGATGGAAGCCATCGACAATGGCCATCAGCGCCGCCTGGTTCATGTCGCTGGAAATCCCCGCCGTGATCCACGGCTCGCGGCCCTCCGCCTGGAAGCTGACCGTGACCCGCACATGTGCCGCCGAGTCGTGCGCCGACACGTCCAGCGCAGTCACGCTGAACCGCCCCAGGTGCATGCGCTTCAGCGCCGGATACCACTTCTCCAGTTCGAGTCGCAGCGCGCGCGTCATGGCGTCCACGGGCCCGGCCCCCTCCGCGCGCGCCGTAGCCACCGTGCCGTTGGCATGGCTCAACGACATGAACGCCTGCACATAATGCGTCCCCGCCTCGTCGAATTCGTCATGGATGCGCCAGGTACGAACCGAGAAGAACTCCGGCAGAGTCCCCAGCACGCGCATGCAGGCCAGACGGAACGACACCTCGCTTGCCGTAAAGCCGCCGCCCTCGATCATGGCCTGGTTCGCATCCATCAACCGCTGCGCCTCGGCGCCCGTGAGCGGCACGCCGAGTTGTTCTGACAGCATCACCACGTTGGCGCGCCCTGAGTGGCCATTCACGCCAATCACCGGCGTCGCCCCCACCTCGGCCGGATCGCACCAGAGATAAGCGCCAGGATTTTTTCGCTCGCTCGATCCATGCATGCCTGCCCATGTGCCGAACGCGCCGGAGCCCACGATCGGCGCGCCATGCGGAATATCGAGGCCGAACGCGCCGTAGGCCGAATGTGCCAGGCCGGTGAGCCCGCGCAGGGCTTCCGGCGAAACAAACTCCGCTTCACCACGCAACTGCATGCCGCCGGCGACCGTCGTGAGGTTCACATTGCCGCAGCGCTCGCCCGTTCCCAGCAGCGTGCCCTGCACCTGTACCGCCCCCGCAAGAATGGCGGCCCGCGAATTGGCCACGCCCAGCCCGCGGTCTGTGTGCCCGTGGAAAGCGAACTTCGCAGTGGAGAAGTCGCGGCTCAGTTGCGCAAACAGCGAGGCGACTTCTTCCGGACTTGCGCCTCCGGTGGTGTCGCAAACCACGATGCGGCTCACCTGCTGCGCCGCACATTGCGCGACGATCTGCTGGAAATACTCGCGCGTGCGCTCGGCGAAATCGGCATCGCACGGCTGCCCCATCTCGCGGCGCGCACATGAGGCGTCCATCGCGTGCTCCAGATCGACCAGCACTTCGAGGCCGTTGTCCTGCAGAATGGCGATAGTCTCGTACGTCATGCGCAGGTTCTCTTCCGGAGTGGTTTCGAGCGAACGCTCCACGTCGAGCAGACGCGACTTCACCACAATCACAGCAGCCGGCACGCGCTCGCGGTTCTCGAGAATAAAGCGAACGTCCGGCCATTCTTCCACGCGCGTGCCGCGGCCGCGCGTGCGTCCGAAGAGCGCCAGCCGCATGCCGCGCGTGTCCGCACGCTCGAGCCCATGGCAAAGCTGGGTGACGAACTGGTTGGCCCCGGCGAAACCGATCTCGGCATAGGGAACACCGAATGCGCCCATGCGTTCGAGCAGGCTCACGGCAGCAGGCACTGAGATTTCGAGGTTGGGCTGTTGCATGCCGTCACGAAGGCTGGTATCAAACAGTTCGACTCGGGGAATGCGCGGGTTCATGCGTTCCTGCTTTCGTAAGGTTGCGTGGGCCAGATTTTGAGGCGGCCCATCCACTGCGCGAGCTCGCGCTGGTCGTCGCTGCCGCCTGCCTGCGCGTCGCACACCTTGCGGCGGTCGGCCTCGGCGCGGTTCTGGCTCAGTTTGAATTTGCCCTCGATGCGGGCGATGGGCATCCGAAACCCGACAATTCCAGCGAGCATGGTGCGGCGATAGCCGTCAGGCATGCCGCGCCACTTCTCCAGATACGCCGGCTCGTGAACGCCGATGAGGTCTTCCACCAACCGCATCTTCGACGCCTCGTCGTGAAGCGGTTCCAGCCTGCCGTACGCATGCACGGCGATGTAATTCCACGTCGGCACCGAGAGCGGCTCCCCATAAAGTGACGGCGAGACGTAGCTGTGCGGGCCGGGAAAAACAACCAGCGTCTCGCGCCCGGCAAGATCGTTCCAATGCCTATTGGCCTTGGCGAAATGGCCCTCAAGCACGCCGTGCTCCCCTTCGTCCTTCACGAGAAGGGGCAGGTGCGTGGCCATCGCCGCACCATCGTCGCCGCAACCGAAAACGATGGCAAACGAGTATCTCCGCATGGCTTCGAGCAGAATTGCGCGGTCATCCACTTGGTTGAATTTGGGCGTGTACATGAGTCCGTCCGTTTCGAATTGCCCTGAAATGTCAAAGGCCACCAGCCGCGTTTGCGGGTGGTGGCCTGGAATCGTTCTACTTCCTTCAAACTTCCGTCAGGCTCAGTTTCCCGCGTGCGCGATGTGGCCCGTAATTCGAATCGCGGGAATGCACACGATGCCCCGCATAACTGCGACGCGCACCGTGTTTGCCATGGAGAGATGCATGACGTTGTTCGAAGTTAATCAGACATTGTGCTTTCAAGTCAAGGTATCGCCTGTGCTACATATGCTTCACAAGCTGCGTCGTAACCACGTCCACGAGCGTATCGGCCAAAGGATCGGCAAGCGTGGACCAGCCGCCAATCAGCTCCTTGAGCATCTCGTTCACCCGATGCCGTAGCCCGGCCTTGAATGCGTTCACGTCCCCGGGCGGCGCGTTCCGCACCATCAATCCATCCAGGCGGTGATCGATGGGCCGAAGATCGTTGGGGAATGGATCGAGCCGGAGCGGCCCCATCGCTCCGGGCTGCGCGAGCGCCGGATCCACGAGGAATTCGCGCGCGTGCGAACGGCCCACGTCGTAGTCGTGATCGCGGAATGTCTGGTCGAAGAAGCCGAGGAACGCGCAAAGGGCGGCGCCTGCAAGCTCGCTGTCCGTCGCCGTAATTCCGTAAATCTCCATGTGGTCGCGCGCCCCCAGGCCGGCCGCCGACTCGAATGCTAGCACGCCGTCGCGGAATGCAATCGCTCGCGGCGTTTCGCTGCCCAGCGCCTCCATCTCCGATTTGTATTGCGTGGCGATGCGCGTCTTTGCCTGGTCGAGCGTCTCCGGTACAACCGCACCCGGCGGTTGATGCTGGTGATTGGGGAAGAACAACGCAAGAAGCGAACCGGCCGTCTTGGCCAGCGCGTCCACCTCCATCTCGTCATGGAGGATCGCATCCTTGAGCCCGGCTGCGCGCGCGTCCAGCAGTTCGATCTTCTTGTTCATGTCTTCGGCGGTGATCCAGTCATGGAACCCCGACTGCCCGAGCGCCACGGTCACCAGCCGCTTGACCATCTGCACGTAATCCGCGCCTTCCTCGTGGAAGTTGTCGTTTGCCGTGGCGTCTTTCGCATTCGGCGAAACGAACATATAAAAGCGGTCTGTCTGGCACTCGTGCAGATCGATCTGATCCACCAGGTTCTTCGCGATTCCCAGCGGCTGGTTCTGCAGGATTCCGCCGTCGGAGTACGTGAACTTCTGCAGATCGCCCTGCCACGGCAGCAGATTGTCCGTGGTGTACTCGCTGCGGCTGCGCATCATGTCCTTGGCGCGAAACGCAAAGGGGAACGCGCCACACGCAACGGCCGCCTCGCTGAGCGGCTTCCAGAAATCCTCGTTGTCAGAGTTCGCGCCGTCGGCAAACGCCGTCATCTGGTCGCCGTAGTCGATATAAATGAACGCGCCTTTGGGCTTCACGTTGTAGCCGTAGTCAATGCCGTTCAGATTCGTGAGCGCCACCCCCAGCCGGATCGCCGGTGACGCCGCCGGATGAAGCGACGCCGGCGGCGATGGCGGATTGGTTCCGTACCGCCCCATCACCACATCTGCCGAGATCTTCTCGATCAGATCGGACGAGAAAAGCGAATGCGTGGCCGGCTCATCGCTCTGCGTGTTCTGCAGGCCGGAAAGGCTGATGGTCTTCACCCACGTGTTGTAAAGCGGATTATCGTATGGGCCCTTGAACTCGTCGCCGCAGTAGAGCAGCTTCTGGCCCAGAATGATCGCAGTCATCCCGCCGGCCGAGGCGCCGGTAAGCACGTCGATGCAGACCTGGTCCGGCTCCGCGGCTCGGCTGTTGTGCTGTTTCAGCGCAGTGAGAATCTCGTAGAGGACACCAGCCTCGTAGCTGCCCAGCGACACGGCGCCGGCAATCGTGATAGCGAGTCTCTTCGGCATACACATCTCCGTTCTCGCGGATCGGGGGGACATGCGAAAGAGAAGGGCTCTGCACAAATCGGCTCACGGTCGCATCGGTTTTGTCGCCGGAGCTCAGGTGATCCCACACAGTCCGTTCCTCGCGCATACGCTGAAAATGCGAACAGGAACGGCCGGAGGGTGGACCCATTAACGCATGAACGCCCGGCCTCGTCAACGCCGGATTCGATCAAAAAACGGTCGCCAGCTTGGCAAACGCATCCACCTCAATCAGCCTCTGCCCCTCGCCAGGCTCATCCAGCTCCGCGTGCTCCAGCACCCAGGTGCCGGGATGATACAGATGCACCGCATGCAGGCCCGCAGCCAGCGCGGGATTGATATCGCTCTTGGGACTGTTTCCGATCATCCACGTCGTATGCGGCTTGAGTTCGTGTCGCGCGACCACGGCCTTGTACGCCGTCGGATCCTTTTCCGCCACAATCTCCACTGCAGAAAAGAACCCCTCCAGTCCTGACCGCGCGAACTTGTCTGCTTGTTCGGCGTGGTTGCCCTTGGTCATCAGGATCAACCGATGCCGGCCTGACAACTCGGCCAGCGTTTCGCCCACGTCGGGCCGCAGTTCGATCTCTTGTTCGGCGATCGCGCGAGCAAACGAGCGGATGCGCTCGCAGTGTTCCTCGTTAATGGCATGCGGGCTCAGTCGCTCGAAGCAAATCATGAGCGAATGGGTAAAGCTGTGCAGGCCATATCCGTGCGACAGGATGCTCTCGCGTTCGGCGGTGTTGAGCGCCTCTCGCACCTCGTCGGGCGAGTACGTCTGGTGATTCAGGTAGCCGATGAACGCAGCAATGGCGCGCTCGAAGTAGATGTTGTTCTCCCAGAGGGTATCGTCTGCATCGATAAGCAGTGTCTGGCCGGCAGGGAACTGGGGCATACGGTTCCATGGTACCGAACCGGCATGGCCCGCGGCAGCGGCTCCATCGCTGCCGCCGGCGGAGAAATGCTACACTCCGGCAAACGAAAGTTCTACCAAAGGAGACTTCCGGATGAGGGTCATAGGCCGGTTTCTGGGACTTGCTGTATTGCTGTGCATGCTGACCATGCTGCGCGCCGCGGATATCTCCGGCGCCTGGACGGGATCGTTCGATTTTCAGGGCAGCAGCATGCCGTTGACGCTCAACCTCAAAGTGCAGGACGCCATCGTCACAGGCACGGTGGAGGGGCTGCCCACCACGCCCGCGGAAATTCACGACGGCAAAATCGATGGCGATTCGCTCTCCTTCTGGCTGAATTCCGATTACCAGGGAACGACCTACAAGCTCGTCTTCAAGGGCAAATTCTCGGCCGACACAATCGACTTCGATTTCGGCACGGAGGACGGAAGCTGGGGAACCACCTTCACCGCGAAACGAGGAGGCGCCACAACGGAAGCCCCAGCGGACCTCACCGGGTCATGGGCCGGCAGCTTCGAGTTCAACGGGAACATGGTTCCGGTCACGTTCAAGCTCAAGAGCGACGGCGCGGCTGTCACGGGTACGGTCGAGGGCCTCGGCCCGGCGCCCATCGAGATTCACGATGGCAAGATTGACGGCGCCAGGGTCACCTTCTGGCTCAACGTCGATTACGAAGGGCAAACCTACGCCCTGCAATACAAAGGCACCATCAAGCCCGGCCAGGTCGATTTCGACTTCGGAACCGCGGACGGAAGCTGGGGTTCGACGATTACCGTGAAAAAGTCGTAGGCGCACCGCGCGATGGGATGGCGCTGAGAGACCGGCGGATCGGGCGTCCGCCGGTCTCTCAGCTTTGCAGGTAGGGTGCAGGAGCTTTTTCCGCGCGCAGCCGGAATTGCGTAATCTCCGGCCGGCAGTTGAATCGGAACGGCACCCCGACGGCCCCAATGCCGCGATTCACATAGAGCTGCATGCCGCCCACGTTGAACCAGCCTTCCACGTACTTGCGGCCGCCGGGCGGCAGGTGAACCGCTCCCAGCAACGGCAGCCGCACCTGCCCGCCATGCGTGTGCCCGCTGAGCACCAGCGCAATGGAGCGGCTCGTTGGGTGCATGGCAAGCGCATCGAGGAAGTCGGGCGCGTGGCACATCAGAATCACGGGCTCATGCTGCTGGTTGCGAATCGAGACGGGAATCGTGAGGTCCGGGTTGGGCCTTCCCAGCACCGGGTCGTCGATCCCGGCCAGCCAAATCCTGCTGCCGCCGCGTTCGATGGGGAGGAACCCATTGCGCAGCACGGGGATCTTGTGCGACGCGATCGCCTCGGTCACTTCCTGCGCCCCTGCCATGATGTCGTGATTGCCCAGGATGGCGTACTTCCGCGGGCACGCGATCTGGCTCAGCATGCTGGCGCAGTGCCAGGCCGCTTCCGTCGTCAGCTTCTTTGAGAGCACCTCAGCGCTCACGTAGTCGCCCGTGAGCAGCACCATGTCAGGCTTCAGTCGGTTGATGTGATCGACCGCCTCGCGCAGAAGAAACGGCTCCGTGTACTCATCCAGATGGATGTCGCTGAGCTGCGCGATAGTCATGCCATCGAACTCGTCCGCGAGGCCGGCAATGCGAACGTCGCGATGGACAACATCGATCCAATGCCGCTCCACTTCGCCGGAATAGAAAGCCATGCCGCCCGCGCCGTAGAGCATGGTGGTGAGCACCTGGCGGCGCGTAAGCGGAGTAATCGGGAGGACAGGGGATTCCATAGCGTATGTGTATCGGCCTTCTCTGTATTCAGGACGGTGTCTTTATGCGCCGCATCGCGCGGCGGAAATAGTCTATTTTTGATTTCCCCGGCGCAGCGTCCCTATTCAATGGATGCAGAATTCTGCTCCCCCGGCGTGACCTTTGTTGATTTGCGCTCGAACTTGTCCCGGCGAGTGCGGCGCCTCGCCTCCTGCGCACAAATGTGCAAGCTCAGGCAACCTTCCGCCTGCCCATAGCGGATCAGGCGGCGATCCGCCCGTCGATCATCGCGGAAATCAGCTTGCCGGTAGCGCCATCCACCGCGACCAGGTTGGCCGGGCCGCCAACGCGCAGCGTTCCCGCGTGCTCGTCCAGCCCGGTCATCGCGGCAGGATTCGCCGTCATCAGTCGCAAGCCATCCTCCACGGTCGCGCCGGTGAAACGGACGAAGTTAGCCAGCGCGCGATCGAGCGTGAGAACGCTGCCTGCCAGCACGCCGCGCGCGGTAGCCCGGCCCTCGGCTACCTGCACATCGAATCCGCCCAACTGGTAGGTTCCGTCCGGCATGCCCGCCGCCGACATGGCATCGGTGATCAGCAGCGCACGATCGCGGCCTTTCGCGCGCCACCAGAGCTTCACCATCTCCGGCTTATTGTGGATGCCATCGCAGATCAACTCGGCGAACAGGTCGTCCGTGCTGAGCACAACGCCAAGAATGCCGGGTTCCTGGTGATCGAGCGCGCGCATCGCATTAAACGTATGGGTCGCGCTCACTGCGCCGGCGGCCAGCACCGCGCGAGTCTCCGCGGCCGTCGCATTCGAGTGTCCAACTGAAATACGCACTCCTCGCGCACTCGCATGGGCAGCCAATTCCGTGGCGCCCGGCAACTCGGGAGCCAGCGTCATCAGGCGCACGTGGCCCTCGGCGGCCTCCCACATCCGGTCGAATACCGCAATGTCCGGCGCCAGCAGCAGATCCGGAGGATGCACTCCGCGCTTGGCGTGCGACAGGAACGGTCCCTCAAGATGAATGCCGATGGGCCTCGCGACGCCGTCCACCGGCGCAGCGGTGATGCGCCGCGCAAGCTGTTCCAGCGACCGCAGTGTGGCATCCAGCGCCGCCGTAACCGTGGTCGCAAGAAACGCACCCGTCCCGTGCGAAGCCAGGAATCGGCCGATGGTATCCAACGCTTCGGGAGTGCCCTCCATGATGTCGTGCCCGGCCGCCCCATGGGTGTGTACATCGAAAAACGCCGGCCCGATCAGCGCCCCTGCAAAGTCGCGCACCTTGGCATCTGCTGGAATTTCACTCGCCTGCCGCGTCCCAAACGAGGCAATCCGTCCGTCTTCCACGAGCACAATCGCATCTTCAATCAGCTGCCGCCCGTCCCATAGCCTCTGTCCCGTAATCGCAGTCTGCATAGCTGCATTATTGCAGCCGCTTTCGCGCTGCGCACGCGCCGCCCACCCTGCTGGACTCACACACATGTAATACAAACGCCCGTCCGTTTTGTTAGGGTGGAGAGCATGAAACACAGGGTGATTGCCGCTGCCGCACTGTTTGGAATGTCGAGTTTTTGTGCCATCGCTTTTGCGCAGTCCATCGACCTGCCCAGCAGTAAGCAGCTCGTTGAGCCGGTGCCGGGTCATCCCCAGCGGCTGAACAGCGAGCCCGTGTCGATGGCCATTTCGCCGGATCACCGCTACGTGGTTACGGTCAATGACGGCTACGGCACCTACGAATCGAAATACGAGCAATCGCTCGCCGTCTACGACACACAGACCGGCACGCTCGAAGACTTTCCCGAGGAACGCACCGCCCAGCGCGGTGGCCACCAGACGCTCTTCTCCGGGTTGGCCTTCAGTCTGGATGGCTCGCACCTCTACGCCACCATGGGATCCATCGAAGATCCGCAGGGCGAGCGCAAGGGCGATACCGGAAACGGCATCGTGGTCTACAGCTTCGCGGCGGGAAAGATCGCGCCCGACAAGTTTCTGCGCCTGCCCCTGGAGCAACTCGCGCCGGGCCACGTGACGCGGCTGGTTGGTGAGCGCGACGGCAACCAGGGCATTCCATTTCCGGCAGCGATCGCGGTGCTCAGCTCTCCCGAACGGCTGCTGATTGCGGGCAATCTTTCTGACGACGTCCTGCTGGTCGATCCCGCGAGCGGGCAGGTCCAGAAGCGCTTCGACCTGTCGGAAAGCGATGCGGTTCCCGGAACCTATCCCATTGCGCTCGCCGTCACCCCCGATCAGCGCCGCGCGTTCGTCGCCCTGTGGAACGCGTCGGAGGTGGTCGAGCTCGATCTCACGAAGATGACGGTCCGGCGCAAGGTTCGTTTGCTGAAGCCTGACGACCCCGTCAAGCCCGGTTCGCATCCCTGCGCTTTCCAGATTTCACTCGACGGTCGCACCCTCTATGTCGCGCTGGCCAACCGCGATGCGGTGGCCGCCGTTTCCATCCGCCGCCGCGCATTTCGCCTCAAGGGCTATTACGACACGCGCCTCCCGCACCAGAGCTATTTCGGAGCGGAGCCCGTGGCGCTGGCCCTCAATGCCGACGGAAGCCGCCTCTACGCCGCAAACATGGGCAGTGATGCCGTTGCGGTAATCGATACCAAAAAGCTCACGCACAAGACCGCGCGCAGCGGATTCGCCGAGCCCGTCGGCTTCGTCCCCACCGAGTGGATGCCCTTGTCGATGGCCTTTACCGGCGGAAAGCTCTTCGTCGCCACGGACAAAGGGAAGGGAACCGGCCCCAACAACACTCCGCAGCGCCAGGCCGCGGGCTCAAGGGAACCTGCTGACCCAAGCACCTACATCGGCACCATGCTCTACGGCTCACTGGCTGTCATCGACGCCTCAGAAATCGAACGCGGACTGCCCGACATGACCGCCGATGTACTCCGCCAGAACCGCATGAGCTCCGCGCAGGAGAAGATCGCGTTTGCGGCCGGCCGGCAAAACCCCATCAAGCACGTCATCTACATCATCAAGGAGAACCGTACCTACGATCAGATCTTGGGCGATCTGAAGCAGGATGGCCGCCAGGTCGGCAACGGCGACCCCGGGCTCACCACCTACGGCGCATCCGTTACGCCCAACCTGCACAAGCTGGCCCTGCAATTCGGCGTGCTCGACAACTTCTTCGATTCCGGCGAAGTGTCGGGCGATGGGCATGTTTGGTCCAACGCGGCCATCGGCACCGACTACCTGGAGAAAACCTGGCAGCAGGCCTATCGCGGCGGCGAGCGCACCTATGATTTCGAGGGGGTCGTGGCCAACGGCTATCCCCTGGCCCAGAAAATCGCTGACGTGAACGAGCCTGCCAGCGGGTACCTCTGGGTGAACCTGGCGGCACACCACAAAACCTACTACCACTTCGGCGAGTACATCTCCACCATCTTCTGCACCGACGCGGCTGCGGCGCACCCGCCCCTCAATCCGCAACAGGGACCACTGCTTGCAGCCAAGCCCTGCGCCGAGCCGACAATTCGGCCCGGGCAGCCCCTTCCTGAAGAGTGGGGCGGCGGTATCAACAAATGGCCCTGGGCGATTCCCCGCATCTACTCCAATACCGCCACCAAGCCCGAGCTCGTCGGCCATTTCGCTCCGGAAGCGCCGGACTTCGAGCTAAGGGTGCCCGACCAGGTGCGGGTCAACATCTTCCTGAATCACCTGAAAGGCTGGCTGGCCGACCGCGCGCAGGGCAAAGACTCCATGCCCGAGTTCATCATGCTGCGCCTGCCCAATGACCATACAGCCGGCACCACCCCCGGCGGCCCCACCCCGAAGGCGTCCGTAGCCGACAACGATCTGGCGGTGGGCCGTGCGGTCGAGGCCATCTCGCACTCGCCCTTCTGGGACGACACCGCTTTCTTCATCCTCGAAGACGATGCCCAGAACGGCGCCGACCACGTGGATGCCCACCGCAGCATAGGCCTGATCATTTCAAAATACGCGCCACATGCCCCGGCCGGATCGGCATTCGTCGATAGCCATTTTTACTCGACCGTCAGCATGATCCACACCATGGAGACGCTGCTTGGGCTTCCCCCCATGAACAACAACGACGCGTTCAGCTCGATCATCGCGCCCCTGTTCAGCGGGCCCGGCGACCAGCCGGCGTTCAGCGCAGACGTTTCGAACCGCGATAGCGGGCTCATCTACACCGCGAACAAGCCCAACGCGCCTGGCGCCGCCGCCAGCATGAAGATGAATTTCCGTCATGCGGACCAGGCGGACTCCCAGAAGCTCAACGTAATCCTGTGGAAGGACGCCATGGGCGATAAGCCGGTGCCTCCCATGTTGACCGCCCACAGCGCAAAACGAAGCCAGAAAGACGACGACGATTGAGGCACACCCGGCCTCCGCATCCATGGGCCGTTTCCCCGACTTGGATTGGGCCGGTGTACATGAACCGGTTCCATGCGCTATCCTGACCCTTCGCCCATGATCTTTTCTCGCGATTACATCGGCTACCTGGGTCGCCGCACCGTCAAGCACCTGATCGACGCCAAGTTCATCACCACCAGCGACTTGAAAGCGACGGAACAGAGCGTCATTCAGGCGCTCACAGATGAGCTGTCGCTCGAAGACCGCATCAACGAAGAGGTGCGTCTCATCCTCGACGCCTACTCCGACGAGATGCGCAAATCCGGCGCGCAATACGCCGAGATGTTCAAAAAGGTGAAGACCGAATTGGCTAAGAAATACAAGGCGGTGCTATGAGGATCAGCCGCGACAAGCTCAACAAGCTCGCTCACACCGTGGCCGATAGCCTGGCGGAGATCGACGCCGTTGGCTTCCTCGAAGATCGCAACACCATCCGCCAGGAAGCCCGCAAAGAGCTCGAGAACCTGCTGACCCAGGAGGCGGCCATCGATGCGGCTGCCCGCGCAAAGATCGCCAGCCAGCGCAAAATCATCCTCGAAGGCTCGCAGGAGTGGGAGATCCTCTACCGCAAGTATTACAACGACGAAGTGCGGAAGCTCGGCATTTAACGCCGAGCCTCCGGTTCCCAGTCGCCGCGCAGCCTCCGCCTTCTCCCTAGTGGTCCTTGTCTTTCCCCTTGTCTTTATCTTTGTCCTTCCCCTTGTCCGGCTCCTTGGCCTTTTCCTTCTCTTTCTCGCACTTCGTATTGGTCTTCTTCTTCAGAATGGGCTTTTTCGTTTTCGGGTCTTTCAGGACTACCCACCAATACTCGCCATCGCATTCCGCCTCCCACCCGTACTCCTGAAGCGGATTCTCCGCAGTGATCGGGCACCTCTGATCCGTACGTTCCCTCGCCAGCTCCACGGTGCCTTCCCGGTTGAGAATCAACACCCAGATCCACGTATCGATGCATTCGTACTTGATCGTCGCGATCGTGGTGTCAGCCGTCCCTCCTGGCTGCTTCACCGTTACGTTGGTAGGTTTCAGTACCTCCGGCTTCTTCTTCCATTCCATCATCGCGGTCCACTTTGCCTTGAACACCAGGTCGAACTTGAGCTGCTTCGAGTCGGGCTGGGTCATTGAGAACGAAAATTCAGGGAATGGA
>Ga0134126_10008100_pt1 | contig 13210 bp, 8 predicted proteins | sample KB31752_FD_96881 | JGI IMG/M metagenome (GOLD analysis project Ga0134126, IMG submission 96881) | Terrestrial soil microbial communities with excess Nitrogen fertilizer from Kellogg Biological Station, Michigan, USA - KB3-175-2 | ecosystem: Environmental > Terrestrial > Soil > Unclassified ...
AAGGTGCTTTTACAAATGAAGTACAAGCAACTGGTGCCTTCTTTACATTCGAAGGTCCTGAATCCCAATATAGACTTTGAGAACAGTCCGTTTGTCGTTCAACAGGAACTGGCCGAGTGGAAAAGGCCGGTGTTGGAGACAGACGGTCAAACCAGGGAATATCCCCGGCGGGCGGGTGTATCTTCCTTTGGGGCAGGAGGTGCCAATGCTCACATCATCATCGAAGAATACATCCCTGTAACAGTACCTGTTCATACGCCTGCCTCTGTGGCTATCCTCTTGTCCGCAAAGGATGCAGATAGGCTGAAGGCGGTATCCGGGCAATTGCTGGCTGCTATTCAAAATAAGGTATATGAGGACAGCGACCTGGAAAATATAGCCTATACTTTACAGGTAGGCAGAGAGGCAATGGAAGAACGGATGGCCACGGAAGTAAGCTCCATGGCAGAGCTCCAGGAAAAGCTCACCCAATTCCTCAAAGGAAATGAGTCCATCGACAACCTCTATTTAGGAAAGACGACGGGACAAAAAGATATCCTGGCTGTTTTTACGTCCGATGAGGATATGGATAAGCTGTTGGCGAATTGGCTCGGGAAAAAGAAATATGCGAAACTATTAGCCTTGTGGGTCAACGGATTCGATATCGAATGGGAGAAGATCTACGAGAACCGGGGCGCAATGGATGGGCGGCCCCGGCGAATCAGTCTGCCCGGGTATCCTTTCCTCCGTAAGCGTTACTGGCCTCAGACAGGTAAAGGCGGAGGGGTGATCCCTATTCCGGCAGGATATCCGGGTATGCACCCGCTGGTGCACCGGAATAGCTCTACCTTTTCCGGCCAGCGCTATAGCTCTATCTTCACCGGCGAAGAGTTCTTTTTGAAAGACCACCTGGTCAACGGGCAGAAAATGTTGCCCGGAGTAGCCTACCTGGAAATGGTTAAAGAGGCGATGCTGATGGCCAGCGGACAAACGAGACACAGCATCCGGCTGGAGAACATCGTTTGGTCTCAGCCGTTGACGGTGAACGGACATTCCGAGAAAGTGGACATTGGTCTATTCCCCCGGGAAAGCGGCGAGGTCCATTTTCGGATCACGAGTAACCCCGATGGTAAAGCAGAGCAGGTAACACATAGCCAGGGGATGGCCCGGTACATGGAAAAGGCCGATCAACAGGTGCTGGATATTGAAGCATTAAAAAAATTGACCGGCCAGACTACGCTGGACGCCGAGGCCTGTTATTCCCTTTTTTCAAAAATGGGGATCGTCTACGGCCCTGCTCAGCGGGGCATCGAGTATGTAGGCATCGGCGAAGGAAGTCTGCTTGCGAAGATAAGCCTTCCGCCGGTGGTGGCTGATACACTTGACCAGTACTACCTGCATCCCAGCCTGCTGGATTCCTCTTTACAGGCCGTCATTGGGTTGCTGGCAAAGGAACCCGTCCATTCGCAGGGCATCCCCCTGGCTATACCTTTTGCTATAAGGTCCGTAGAGGTATTCAACAGATGTACACCCCGGATGTGGGCGTTTATCCGGCCTGGCAAGGAGCAGGCTGCTGTGTCGACACCCGTTCAACCCGGGCAATCCTCCTTCGATATAGATCTATGTGATGAATCGGGAACTATCTGTCTTAAGATCCAGGGGTTCACTTCCAGAATAGTGCGCAAGGGCGGGCAGACAGCCCAAAAAGACCTATTGCTATTGGAGCCCTGCTGGCAGTACAAAGAGGCCATTCCTTCCCGCGGAGCCGAAAAGGATGGGCAACACCTGGTAGTGGTCCCCGATGATCAGGCGCTGGCCAATCATCTTTCCGCCGGGCTGCCGGATGCTAACGTATTGACGGTGGCTACCAATGGATCATCCATTGCCGACCGTTTTGAAAGTTTTGCTTTACAGCTCTTCAGGGAGGTGAAGCAGGTGCTGGCCGCGAGGTCGGGAAAAAAGGTCTTCATGCAGGTGGTACTACCTGCTTATGACGAAAAGAAGGTTTTCGAAGGGGTTGCCGCACTATTAAAAACGGCCCGGTTTGAAAACCCGCTGTTTGCGGGTCAGGTGATCAGTACCGAACAAGGGGATACCAGGGAAAGGATACTGGCCAAAGTAAAAGAGAACGTAGGAAACGATTACGATGTGGTTATACGATACCATGATCGCCGGCGTGAAGTTTCGTCCTTGCGGGAGCTTCCATCCGTCCAGCAGGAACTCCCGTCCGTTCAGCAGGAGGCGGGACATATATGGAGAGACGGCGGGGTCTATGTCATTACGGGTGGGGCCGGTGGACTCGGGCGCATCTTTGCGGAAGAGATCGGCCGGCGGGTCGAAAACGGGACGGCGATCCTGGTGGGGAGGACTCCGTTAAACGAAAGCCTGGGTCGACGGCTAAAGGAGATGCGTTCGGCGAAAGGGCGTGTCGAGTATCGGCAGGTCGATGTGGCGGACATGGGAGCGGTAGAGCAGCTGATAAAAAATATAGTGACGGAGTTTGGCGTGGTTCACGGCATCATCCACAGCGCCGGGGTGCTTCGCGATAGTTTTATTGTGAGAAAAACGGAGCAGGAGATAAGGGAAGTATTCGCTCCCAAAGTGAAGGGCGTTTACCATCTGGATGTGGCGACCAGGGATATACCGCTGGATTTCTTCCTTGTATGCTCTTCCGCCGCCGGTGTGACGGGCAACGCCGGCCAGGGCGATTATGCCATGGCAAATGCCTATATGGACGAGTGGGTCCATTACCGCAGGAGGTTGGTGTCGATGAGCCAACGGAGCGGCAAAACGTTATCCGTAAACTGGCCTTTATGGAAAGACGGCGGTATGCATGTGACGGCAGAACAGGAAAAAATGCTTGCAGACAACTATGGCATGGTCCCCATAGAAACAAGGCCTGCTTTGGATGTATTATACCGGGTGATGACGATGGATAGCGCCCAAGTGATGGTCTTCCAGGGGGATACGGCAAAGCTGCGTGCAACGTTCTTACCTGGCCCGGCTGTGGCCGTGGATCTACCGGCGGATCCACCGGCGGCGCCCGTCACGGGCAGGGACAGGGTTACCGTTGACAACGACAAGGCTATCGGTTACTTTAAAAAAGTGCTGGCAGATGCGATAAAGCTGCCGGTGGAGCAGGTGAATGCCGATAAGCCCATGGATGAATATGGCATTGAATCGGTGGTGATGATGCAAATGACGGATGAGCTGGAAAAACGATTTGGGAATCTTTCCAGGACCTTATTTTTTGAATATCGGACTATCCGGGAGCTCACCACCTATTTCATTCAAACCTACCCTGAAAAATTTAGTCCGCCGGAAGTCGAAGTAAAAACATTGGCTGTTCCACCAGTGGAAAAACCGTTGCCCGAAGTCAAGCCGGTGAGCCGGATCGAAGTGGCCGTTAGTGAACCTAAGGAAAAGGAGATCAATGAAGCCCTGGATATTGCCGTCGTAGGCATTGCCGGCCGTTATCCACAGGCGGGAGATCTGCACGCGTTCTGGCAGGTGTTAAAAGAAGGACGGAATTGTATTTCAGAGATACCCTCCAGCCGATGGGATCATACGCCGTATTTCGATGAAGAACGGAATAGATTGGGGAAGTCGTATAGCAAATGGGGTGGGTTTATAGAGGGCGCGGATGAGTTTGACCCGCTTTTCTTTGGTATTTCGGCGCGGGAAGCCGAGGGCATGGATCCACAGGAGCGGCTGTTTTTGCAGTGTGCTTATGAAACACTCGAGGATGCAGGGTATAGTAAGGGAACCATAGGATCTAGTAAAGATCTTGGTCTCACCGGTAACGTCGGCGTGTATGTAGGGGTGATGTGGAACGAATACCAGCTTTATGGTGCACAGGAAACAGCCTTGGGCAGGCCCATGAGTGTGTCCGGTGTATCGGCATCGATTGCCAACAGGGTTTCCTACTTCTGTAATTTCAGCGGGCTGAGCATTGTCCTCAATACCATGTGTTCGTCTTCCCTTACCGCCATTCACTTGGCTTGCCAGAGTATCCGCGGAGGGGAGTGTGAAGCCGCCATTGCCGGGGGAGTCAACCTGAATCTGCATCCCAATAAATATATGGCGTTGGGATACGGCGGATTCCTTTCCGGTAATGGGTTATGCGAAAGCTTTGGCGCCGGAGCGGACGGTTATGTTCCGGGTGAGGGGGTAGGCGCCGTATTATTAAAGCCGCTCGTGAAGGCCATTGCGGATAATGACCACATCTATGGAGTCATTAAAGGCAGCGCGGTAAATCATGGGGGTAAATCCAACAACTTTACCGTGCCCAATCCCCTGGCGCAGGCCAATGTCATAGGAAAAGCCATAAAGATGGCGGGATTCGATCCGCGGACGATAAGCTATCTGGAGGCGCAGGGAACAGGCACTTCATTAGGAGATTCAATAGAGATCACCGGACTGAACAGGGCTTTTGGAACAAAAGAAAAAGGCTATTGTTCCATAGGCTCGGTAAAATCAAATATCGGCCATTGTGAAAGCGCTTCCGGTATCGCTGCCTTTACCAAGGTCCTTTTACAAATGAAATACGGGCAATTGGTGCCTTCGTTGCATTCGAAAGCCCTGAACCCGAACATCGACTTTACCGGTAGTGCCTTCTATGTTCAGCAGCAGCTGTCCGAATGGAGAAGACCGGTGCTGGAACTAAATGGCGTTGTGCGCGAATACCCGCGGCGTGCCGGTGTGTCCGCCTTTGGAGCAGGGGGCTCCAATGCGCATATTCTGGTTGAGGAGTACCTTCCTGAGCAGAGTAAGATGCCTTACCAGGAAATCGTTCGAACGAAACAACCGGCAATTATTGTATTATCCGCCAAGACCGAAAGCCAGCTAAAACAGAAAGCCCAACAATTAATAATATGGATGAATGGGCTGGCCGATCCTTCCGAAAAATTACTGGCCGATGTGGCCTACACCCTGCAGGTTGGCCGCGATACGATGAAAGAACGGCTGGCGATGGAAATATCCAGTTTTCGGGAGCTGAAGGACCATCTTTCCGCCTATGTAGCAGGCGAAACGAGGGCAGGGGTTTACCGGGGGCAGGTGTATGACTTCATCGAAGCGTCGAATGACGATCCGGGGGAAAAAAATGCACCTGGCACACTAGCGGAAGCGTGGACGAAGGGGAAAGTTATCCAATGGGAAGCCTTATATGCAGGAACCGATGCCGCGGTCTACCATCCCAGGCGCGTTCCTTTGCCGGTTTATCCTTTCGCCCGGGAAAGGTACTGGATCCCCCGGCTGGGAACGGCGTCTCCGGCCGCAGCTGCGGCTCCCCTGCAACAGGTGCAGTCTGCGCCATCTGTTCCGTCTATGCCATCTGTGCAGCCCGTACGGCCTGTGCCGCCTGTACAACATGTACAGCCTGTACAACATGTACAGCCTGGGCAACCTGAGGTCGTGCCGGCCGATGATCCAACGGTGCGGCGGCTGCAACATAAGCTCAAGCTACTTTTAGTCGGCATAGTAAAATATGACATCGGGCGGGTCGATCCGAAAGAACCTTTTGCCGCCTATGGCATCGATTCAATCATGATACATATGATAAACAAACAGCTCACGGAAGTATATGGCGAGCTTCCTTCGCATCTCCTTTTTGATTATTACACCATTGAATTGCTGGCGGATCATCTGGTGAATAACTATCGCGAGGGATCGATGCGGTGGATACAAATGGAAACCCAATCATAAGCAACGTTTTCAAATCATCGTTATGAAAAGTAATTACCTAAGGGAAGCTAACCGTCGGGTCGCCATAAAACCTGGCAAAATTGCGTGGATCCTGGTCATTGTATTGGTTACCCCGCTTATTTTATATTACCTGTATACCAGGGGCATCAAGTATTTAAATTTTTCGAGAGCCGTGTACACCGATTATTTCTGGTTTCGCGCGCCCTGGTTGCTGGTCCATGTGGTACTAGGCATTACAGCGACATTGATCGGACCTTTCCAATTTATCCCGGCTATAAGGAACCGGCACCCCCAGTTCCACCGGAATCTGGGAAAGGTATACATTGGTTGTGTTGTACTTTCAACGTTCGATTCCTTTTACCTCAACTACACTGCGCAGCTGGGCCTTGTCTATTCCGTAGGGCTGGCGATGCTGGGCGTGGTATGGCTGGGCACCACGGTTATGGCCTATCTGAGTATTCGGAAGGGGAATGTCAGGATGCATAGGGAATGGATGATCAAGAGTTATGTGATCACTCTTTCCTTTGTTGGCTTCAGAGCCGTAGAAGATACGCTGGAAAAGGCCTCCATAGGCAGCTTCATCGACAGAAAGGTGCTGATGGCGTGGGCTTGTTGGGCCGTCCCGTTTTTTGTTACCGAAGTAGTGCTGCAGGCGAGAAGGCTTTACGCCAAAAGACCCATTCAATCATTCGCAGATGACAGAAGTTTATCCTATAAAGATTAAAAAAGGAGCGCTTGTAAATTATACCTATGTCGTGATCAACACGGTGGCTGTAGAGGCCGTGGTCATCGACCCCGGATTTGAATTCGACGCCATATCGGATCATATTTATAGAACGGGCGTACGCCTGAATGCAGTTTTGCTCACGCATCATCATGCCGATCATGTACACTCTGCTGCCGCGTTTGCCCAAACATTCGGCGTTCCGGTGTGTATAAGCAGTGTCGAATGCGGTTTCTATAACTTCGAATGTTTGAACCTGAAGAAGCTTCATCCGGACCAGTTTTTTTCGACGGGCGATTTCGATGTCTTTTGCCATCACACGCCAGGCCATACAAAAGGCAGCACCTGTTTTCAGATCGAGGATCATCTTTTTACAGGGGACACCTTGTTCGTTGAAGGCTGCGGATTATGTTCCGGTGCCGGCGACGCTGCCGAGATGTTTTACAGTTTGAAAAAACTCAGGCGGCTTATAGAACCTCTGGTCCGGATATATCCCGGGCATTCCTATGGCGCCGGACCTGGTGTTGTTTTCAATTACGTGTTGAAAGAGAATATTTATTTACACATTCCCGAAGTGGAGAGGTTTGTCGCCTTCCGCATGCGGGAAAATCAAAATGGGCTATTCAATTTTAAATAGTTCGATATAAAAAATCAGTTATGGACGCAGCAGCTATTTTTAAGATGATCGTTCTAAATATCAGGCGGATCGAACCTGAATTATACAACGAGCCCATTGTCCGGGAATCGATGTTGTCGCCGTTGGGACTGGGTTCGATCGAAAGGGCAGAGTTGATCGAACAGACCCTTGAAGATCTTAACTTACATGTGTCGTGGCAGGAATTTCTTTCGGCCCACAACCTGGGCGAATTGACTGACCTGCTTGCCAGGAAGCTACAGGTTGCTAAGGGCGACAATAGCGATGCGTTTTCGAAAAAGAAACAGGATGCAGGGATCTAGCAGTGGCAAGATCGGGTTGAACCGGCTCCAACATGTTTTTGAGGCCGGCTTTGCTATCCGCTGCGGGGATTTGCCTGCATTGGCCGGTGATCTATCGTTCCTAAGTGTTCACGAAAGGGAATATTATGATCGTTTACAGGTTGGGAAACGAAAGCTAAGCTTTTTGCTGGGAAGAATGGCGGCCAAAACTGCAATAAGCGAACTTTTGGGCAGGCAGGACCTTCTATCCATCGAGATTGGATTTGGCGTTTTTCAATTCCCCGTTGTAAAAACCGATGTTCCGCAGAATCTGCAGGTAAGTATCAGTCATTGTAACGAAGTGGCAGTCGCGCTGGCCTTTCCGGAGGAGCATCCTATGGGGATCGATATTGAAAGCATTGATCAAAATAAGACGAAGGTGATCAAAGGGCTGGTTGTTGCCGGCGAAGCACAGGTGATCATGGACACCGGTCTCCTGGATGCAGCAGGATATACCGCGCTATGGACGATAAAGGAAGCTTTATCGAAGATCATCAGGACCGGGTTGACCATAGAGAGCGCCTTGCTGGAAGTTAAGACCGCTGTACGCATGGGTGACGTGTACATAAGTACTTTCCGGCATTTTCTTCAATACAAAGCCATTTCGTTTCCTTGCGATGGTTATATGTGCTCGATAGTTTTACCAAAAGGTACTTCCCCTGCTTTGGACGATTTTTTGTCTGCTGCAGCACCCGCTTTCATGGCGGCGGGATTAAAAAACGGGACAATAAGTGTGCGATAGCGAACAGTTTCTATATCCAATTAAAGTCGTATCTTAATGAGTGTCAGTGTGTAATCATTTTGGTATTTTTTTTGGGCGACAGTTGCCTATAATTAAAACAAAGACGCATGTTCCTCAACTATCTCAAGACGGCCTGGCGCAGCCTTCTCCACAACAGAGTGTACAGCTTCCTCAATATCCTGGGTCTGGCCATCGGCATGGCGGTAGCCTTGTTGATCGGGTTATGGGTATATGATGAGGTTTCTTATGATCGTTTCTTCCCCGGTTATGAGCAGGCTTATCAGGTTCGATATAATTACAGTGATAATGGGGTTATCCGGAATACAGAGATGGTTGCCATACCCCTGGCTGGCGTGATGAAGCAGGATATCCCGGAGATTGCCCATGTGGCCCTCATGGGGGGTACATGGCAGCAGACAGCGAGGGTCGGTAATAAACAGCTAAACCTGACTGGGATGGGCGTTGGGGATGAATTCCTGCAGGTGTTTCCTTTTCCGGTGGTCGAAGGGAGTGCCGCCACCGCTTTGCGGGAGTCGGGTTCAATAGTGTTGACGGAATCCACGGCCCAGGCACTTTTCGGGTCGGATGAACCGGTGGGGAAGAATATCGAGGGGCTGGGGAAGGTGACAGCCGTTATCAGGGATCTCCCGAGAAATTCATCTTTTCATTTTCAGTACCTGGCGGTTTTCCATCCTATGGAAACGGAGGGATGGGTAAGGGCCGCCGCGACCAACTGGAACCACAACTTTTTCAATTTGTATGTTTCCTTGCAGGCGGGAACGACCTATGCCCAGGTGGAACCCAGGGTCAGGATGTTGGTAAAAAAATATGCGCCGGGCACCTATAGCACTTTTCACCAGGAGGTGATGTTCCAGCCCTGGAAGGATCATCATCTGTTCACGGAATTCCGCGATGGCGCGTTCGTCGGCGGGCTCATCGATTATGTGCGGATGTTCAGCATCGTAGGGGCATTGGTGTTGCTGATCGCCTGCATCAATTTTATGAATCTCTCGACAGCGCGTTCGGAAAAGCGGGCCAGGGAGGTCGGGGTCCGCAAGGTCATGGGATCCCGGCGTAGCAGCCTGATCGTTCAGTTCCTGCTGGAATCGGTGATCCTGACGGCTTTCGCGTTCGTGTTGGCCGCCATTTTGGTACAGTTGACGCTGCCGGCATTTAATGCTTTGCTGGGTAAAGATGTCCGGATCCCTTATGCCAATGGCTATTTCTGGCTGATCATGCTCACTTATATCCTTTTCACCGGATTGCTGGCCGGAAGCCGGCCGGCATTTTATCTTTCGGGATTCCAGCCGGTGAAGGTGCTAAAAGGAGCGATGATGCAAGGACGCGCGGCGAGCCGGCCGAGGAAGATCCTGGTTGTAGTGCAGTTCACCTGCAGTTTGGCGTTGATCATGAGCACGATCATCGTCTATCAACAAATCGAATATGGCCGGCTGAGACCCAAAGGGTATGATGCCAATCGATTGATTACGGCCCCCGGCGTATTCGGGTTCACGTTCCGGCAGTTCCCCATTGCCTTGTACCGGGCTTACAAGCAGGAGGTACTCAGCAGCGGGGTAGTCTCCGATATGACCCAGTCCCTGAGCTCGGCAACCGATATTGGTTCGCACAATACCATCGATAATTGGCCCGGGCGGATGGAAAATGAGCCCTTATCGATGGCCATGAATGCGGTTGCCGACAGCAGTTATTTTACGACGTTGAGAACGCCCTTTGTGGCGGGGCAGAATTTCACCGACAACCTGGCGGTAGATTCGACCAGTGTGATCCTCAACGAGGCGGCGGTGCGTCGGATGCGTTTAAAAGACCCCATTAATGCCGTGATCTCCTGGTCTTTGTCCAATGCGCCAAACCGGCTCAAAGTTATAGGGGTGGTGAAGGACGCACTGGTCAATAATCCTTTTGCGCGGCCGGAGCCGATGATGTTCGTTTATCAGCCGGGCTGGACCGGCATGACCACCTACCGGCTGGCGCCCACGGTGTCCATATCAGCGGCTGTAGACAGGCTGCGGCCTATCTATCTTAATTTCAACAAGGGAGGTTCTTTTGATTTTCAGTTCATGGACGACCGGTATGCAACCGGGTTCGCTATGGAAAAACTCATCGGCCGGTTGGCGGCCGTATTTGCCATATTGGCGATGTTCATCTCCTGTTTGGGTCTATTCGGATTGGCCGCCTATATGGCGGAGCAGCGGACCAGGGAGATCGGCATCCGCAAAGTACTGGGTGCTTCGGTGGGCCAGGTGGTCGCCTTGCTGGGGAAGGAGTTTCTCGTGCTGGTGCTGATCAGCTGTGTGATCGCGTCGCCTGTCGCCTATTATTTTTTGCAACGGTGGTTGCAAGGGTATTATTACCGCATCTCGATCGGACCGGTGGTATTTTTATTGGCGGCTCTGCTGGCAGTGGTGGTCACCGTAGTGACAGTGGGTTATCAGGCGGTACGGGCCGCGCTGAAGACCCCCGTCAACAGCCTTAGGTCGGATGGGTGACCGGGACGCATTTGCCCCATCCAGCGATTAGGCATCAAAATAGAACGGCGCGAATATAAGCTGATGATTCACGAGTAGACCGGTTCATGCATCCGGGATCAGTGGCTCTACCAAATTTTTCAACTTATCTAACGACTCCTGCCATCCCAGATAACACATTTCGACAGGAATAAGAGAGGGTATTCCTTCTTGTGTAATTTTAAGCTCCGTGCCGCAGGAAACTTGCTTTAGCCAAACGGAAGTAATCATTTCGCCGGGTAAATTTGGATTATCGAATTTGTCGGTGTATTTCAGAAATTCGTTAGGCTTTATTTCAACGTAATTCCCGCCAAAAGAATGGCTCTGCCCCGTAGAGAAATTGGTAAAAGACATTTTGTAGTCACCGCCTTCTTTAAAGTCCAGGTTATGAACTGTACATAAAAAACCGTAAGGTGGCAACCAGGATGCCATTGCATTAGGTTCAGAAAAGGCCCGGAAGATCTTTTCGGGAGAGGCCTTGAACACTCTGTGTAGTGATACGCTGTTTGCTGACATAAAATTCTTTTTAATTTTTTAGATGATTTTTACAATACAAAAATTGCTCATAAAATCAATTTTTAAAGGGGGCGTATGCGACATTTAGAGGGTAGATCCTGCCAATAGGCTGTTTTTCTAATCAAACTGTAAAAAGGCTTTATGGCTAACAGCAAGCACCCGCCGTTTCTGCTCGTGTTCCTCACCGAAAATACGTTGTCAACCTCACTATTCATTTTAAAGATGTGCTGGTGGTAAGCAAAAACCGAAATAGTGATTTTCTAACGTGGCTCAAGAGGAAATAGTCTAATGGTGGGTGGAGATCAACCAAGCCTGGTTACCGCCAATATGACCACTGCCAGGAACAATAAAAGCTGAATGGCATAAAAGATCTGGAGGTTGGCAACAGGTTGCCGGAGCTTTAAGTGAACCTGGTCATCGGGCGCGCTAAGGAGCTGCTTTAGTTTTTTCTCCTGGGGGCCACCGAACAGGAAGCCATTCAGAGGTAGCGCCGCAACTACTCCCATTTTGACCTGGAACCATAGCTGGCCATAGGCGTGAGTGAGGAGAAGGAGACCCACGCCGGAGGAAATTAAGAGTGTTCCCCCCAGAATCAGGAGGCTGGATAAACCGGATATCATTTTAAAGCCAAGATTGACTTCGTCTATTTTTCCGGTTATAGCCTTCGAAAGTTTTTTAAAGGAGACGAAGCTTACGGCGGTAGTTCCCGCCATAAGGGTAAGTCCTGCAAGATGGAAGATCAGCAAGAGTTGTAATACTCGGAGAGCGTTCATGATTCGTGATGTTTGCACAAAATTCCGCAAGCACCGGGTCTTTTTCATGCACCCAGGTTAATTATTTGCTGCCGGAGAGGCGTTTTCGAATCCGGCTCAATGATTGTGGTTTGACGCCTACATAGGAGGCGATATAGTATTGAGGAACACGCTGAACAATAGCCGGATAATCGAGCAAAAACTTCTGATAACGCGTTTCGGGTGTATCGCTGTATAAAGATGCGATCTGGGCAATAGCGGTTAGAAAAACGGCTTCAATGGCCATACGGCCAAATCGTTCTCCATATTGAACTTCCTTATAGAACTGCTGTAGGCCCTCAAAGGTGATCATCCATACTACACAGTTTTCTAATGCCTGGATATTGATCGTAGAAGGCGCCTGCGGTAAAAAGCTCGTGTAGACGCATATGAATTCCCCTTCTTTATTGAAATAATTGGTTCGGTCCTCACCGTCCTTATTTATGTAATAGCGTACGAGCCCGGATTCTATAAAGAAGACGTGGCGACATATTTCGCCTTCGGCGAGCAAATGGTCGCCCTTTTTATATCGTTTTTGATAAAACAGTCGTTGTGCTACCGCTTCGTCCGCCGATGAAAAAGGGATGTAGTTCCTTATGGTTTGAAGGAGCAGGTCCAAGTCCGCAAATTAGGGAATGTCTTGTAGATCAGGAAATGGGCTTATAACACTTCCTTGAACCGTCCCTTCTCCACTATATTTAACCGGGTGATCGGTGCCGCATGGTCCCCTTTGGTCGTCCAGGCCAGTCGGTTGGGATTGGCTGTTCCCGTAAAATGGAATGGCAGATCCCGTACAATATTCATCACGCGCTGTCTCGAGACATCACCGGTCAAGGCAGCCTCTCCGATGGCCCGCAATAATATGCGGGCCGTGTCGTATGCATTCAATGCATAATTAACTATCGGCCCATGCAATCGCTCATATCGTGCTGCAAATTCCGCGGAACCCGCCACGTCCCCTACGGCCGATGATGCCGACAATACCAAAACCCCTTGGGCGTCTTCCGCTGCATCGGCGGCGATGTCCAGGAAATTTCGGGTGTCCCAACATCCGTCACCCGTGGCCAATAACTGCGGATACCGGGCGGCCCTGAGCGCCTGTAACAAAAAGGCGCCCTCAAAGGTTCCCCCATAAAAGAACAGATCGGCTGCCGCCGCCAATGAGCGCACTAGCGCGCTGAAGTCTTTTTCGCCTTCGTGGACCGGAAGACTGGCTAGGATGGCGCCGCCTTCCTGGATGAACGCTTTTTCA
>Ga0134126_10008103_pt1 | contig 13206 bp, 8 predicted proteins | sample KB31752_FD_96881 | JGI IMG/M metagenome (GOLD analysis project Ga0134126, IMG submission 96881) | Terrestrial soil microbial communities with excess Nitrogen fertilizer from Kellogg Biological Station, Michigan, USA - KB3-175-2 | ecosystem: Environmental > Terrestrial > Soil > Unclassified ...
CCAAAACCGAGATCGGCAACCATGTCCACTTTGGCCGTCTTATGTTCCAGTTTGACGGTGGCCATGCCTAATTGCACCTGATCGTGGGTCTGTGTGAAGCTCGTATAGGAATTGTAAGGGGCGAAAGTGGGCCTGTTGAAGTCATAGCGATAGTAAATGTCTGCGGAGCCGGTGATGGAAAGTGCCGGAGGCGCAGTTGCTGCAGTTTTGGCGGTGTCGGCAGGAGCCTGGGCCAGGCCTGAGCCGCAAATAGCGGTAGCGACAAGGAAAAAGGATGTGTTCCTTAGCATAGCTGATGGTTTTGGTTAATGAATAGAAACTTTGGGACGGATCGGATAATTAGATTTGGAGGCTGGCCGTGCCCGAGAAGAACACATTAAAAATTATACATGAATGATCTTCCTTTCGCTAATATAGAAAATAAGTAGGGTAGAATGGCTATTTAATTAATATGCAAAATAATATAATATATTGAATTTAATGGTGTTAAATTAATATATATAATTGATTTATAGCTAATAGTGAACTAAAATCAATAATTTCATTGATTTTAAAAAATAGATAATATTCAAAAAAGTAAAGAAAAAAATTATTTCATTCAGCGACAAAAAAATGCCGCCGGGGATCCTGGCGGCGGGAAAGGAAAGATATAATGGATCAGAAAGCGATAAGGCTTTGATCTTTTCGTTCGAGCAGTGAAGCGCCGGCGCCAATGAGGTATTCATCCACTTTGCGGGCGCATTCTCGTCCTTCGCTGATGGCCCAAACGACGAGGGACTGGCCGCGTCGCATATCTCCGGCGGTGAAGATCTTGGCGATGTTGGTCTGATAGCCGCGGTCGGTGGCTTTGACATTGCCGCGTTCGTCGAGTTCGATGTCGAGCTCTTTCAGGAGACCCTTATGCTGCGGGTGGACGAAGCCCATGGCGAGGAGCGCGAGTTCGCAAGGGATCTCTTCTTCGCTGCCGGGTACTTCGGTGAACTGAGCGGCCCTGCCGTCTTCGGTCGTTTTCCATTCGAGCCGGACGGTTTTGAGTGCTTTGAGGTTCCCCTGGTCGTCGCCGATGAATTCTTTCGTGGCGATGGCCCAGTGTCTGTCGGCGCCTTCTTCGTGTGAGGAGGACGTCTTGAGGATCATGGGATAGGTGGGCCAGGGCATGAAGACGGTGCGGGCATGGGGCGGTTTGGGCAGCAATTCGAACTGGGTGACGGTGCGGGCCTTGTGACGGTTGGATGTGCCGACGCAGTCGCTGCCGGTGTCGCCGCCGCCGATGACGACGACGTTCTTGTCGGTGGCCAGGATATCTTCGCCGTCGAAGGGGATATTGCTGACGCGTTTGTTTTGTTGTTTGAGAAAGTCCATGGCGAAGTGTACGCCATTCAAATGGCGGCCCGGGATCGGCAGATCGCGCGGAATGGTCGAACCGCCCGCCAGGACGATAGAATGGAATTCGCGGAGGAGGTCGTTGATGCTGATTCCCGCGCCGACCTCGGCGTTGCATTTGAACGTGATGCCGGCCTCTTCCATGAGACGGATCCGGCGGGCCACTACCCATTTTTCCAGTTTGAAGTCGGGTATGCCGTAGCGCAGGAGACCGCCCGGTTCGTCATCGCGTTCGAAGACAGTGACGGTATGACCGGCCGCGTTGAGCTGGTCGGCCGCGGCGAGACCTGCAGGTCCTGAACCGACGATGGCCACCTTTTTACCGGTGCGAATGGTGGGGCGGTTGGCTTTTACCAGGCCTTTTTCGAAGGCAATTTCGATGATATGCCGTTCGATCTCTTCGATGGTCACAGGCGGTTGGTTGATGCCGAGCACGCAGCTTGACTCGCAGGGAGCGGGACAGATGCGGCCGGTGAATTCGGGGAAGTTGTTCGTTGAGGATAAGATCTCGTAGGCTTCCTGCCATTTCTGGTGGTAGACTGCGTCATTGAATTCGGGAATGACATTGCCAAGCGGGCAGCCGTGATGACAGAAGGGGATTCCGCAGTTCATGCAGCGCGCGGCCTGGTGATTCAGGGTTTGCGCGTTGTATTGATTGACGAATTCCTTATAGTCGTTCCTTCGCTCGCCGACGGGGCGTTTCGAGGGTAATTCGCGCGTAAATTCCAAAAATCCTGTGGGTTTGCCCATTGTTAATTTGTTTGGGACGAAGCTACGGCTACAGAGAACAACGGAGTGGCTGAGTCACACATGAGAGCCTACTCCGCGTTCTCACATCTTTCTACTTGTGGGTAGTTCTCTGTAGCCGGGCCGCTTTTTCCATTAATACTTTTTTATAGTCTGTCGGGAAGACCTTGACGAAATGCTGCAACTGGTTGTCGAAGTCATCGAGGACGAATTTGGCGACGGTACTGCCGGTATAGGCATAATGCCGCTGGATCATATCCTTCAATTCGGCGATGTCCTCCTGTCCGGCAGGGTCGAGCTCGACCATTTCTCTATTGCAGTTGCGTGCGAACTGGCTTCTCACATCATAGACGTAGGCGATGCCGCCGCTCATACCCGCGGCGAAATTGCGCCCCGTGTTCCCGAGGATCACGATCCTGCCGCCCGTCATATATTCACACCCGTGATCGCCGACTCCTTCGACGACGGCTTTGACGCCGGAGTTGCGCACGGCGAAGCGTTCACCAGCCTTGCCGCGGATAAAGGCCTCGCCCGAGGTAGCGCCATAGAAGGCCACATTGCCGATGATGCTGTTCTCTTCCGGAACGAAACCGGCATCCTGTGATGGGTAAACGATCAGACGCGCGCCGGATAGGCCCTTACCGAAATAGTCGTTGGCATCACCCTCCAACTCGAGGCTTACTCCCCGGGTATTGAAGGCGCCGAAGCTTTGGCCCGCGGTACCGGTGAACTTGAAATGAAGCGTATCTTCGGGCAGGCCCTCTCCCTTGTATCTTTTCGATATCTCATTGGAGAGGATGGTGCCGACCGTGCGATCGGTATTGCGGATAGAGAAAGCCGCGAAGACTTTTTGGCGGTGTTCGAGCGCGGGCCTCGCGGCCTCCAGCAATTTCCAGTCGAGGACATCGCTCAGACCATGGTCCTGTTCTTCCTGTTTGTGAAGACCCGTATAGAGGGATGCCGGTTCCTTGTATAAGATGGGGGAGAGGTCGAGCTTGCTGTATTTCCAGTGGTCTATGTTCTCGCGGACCTGGAGGCTGTCGACCTGGCCTACCATTTCATCGATGGTACGGAAACCGAGATCTGCCATGATCTCGCGCAATTCCTGCGTAATGAATTTGAAGAAATTGACCACATGTTCGGCGTCTCCGGCGAACCGTTTGCGCAGCTCGGGGTCCTGTGTGGCGACGCCGACGGGGCAGGTATTGAGATGACATTTGCGCATGAGGATGCAGCCTTCGACGACGAGCGCAGTGGTGGCGAGCCCCCATTCTTCGGCGCCCAGTAACGTGGCGATAGCGACGTCCCTGCCCGTCTTTAACTGGCCGTCCGCCTGGAGGACGACGCGGCTGCGGAGCTTGTTGCGGACGAGGGTCTGGTGGGATTCTGCGAGACCGAGTTCCCAGGGCAGACCGGCATGACGGATCGAGCTCAATGGCGAGGCACCTGTACCGCCATCGTGTCCGGAGATGAGGATGACATCCGATTTTGCTTTGGCAACACCGGCGGCGATCGTACCGACACCTGCTTTTGATACCAGCTTGACACTGATGCGGGCCGCCCGATTGGAATTCTTCAGATCGAAGATCAGCTGCGCCAGGTCCTCGATCGAATAGATATCGTGATGTGGCGGCGGGGAGATCAGACCCACTCCGGGCGTGGAGTGCCTGACCTTGCCGATCCATTCGTCCACCTTATGACCCGGGAGCTGGCCGCCTTCACCGGGTTTCGCACCCTGGGCCATCTTTATCTGCAGCTCGTCGGCCATGGTGAGATAATAGCTGGTGACGCCGAAACGCGCGGAGGCCACCTGTTTGATCGCCGAGCGCATGGAGTCGCCGTTGGGCAGCGGTTCATACCGCATTTCATCTTCGCCGCCTTCGCCGGTATTGCTTTTTCCGCCGAGACGGTTCATGGCGATGGCGAGGGTGGAGTGGGCTTCATGCGATATGGAGCCGAAGGACATTGCCCCGGTGGCAAAACGCCGGTAAATAGTTGACGCGGGCTCCACTTCATCGATAGGAATGGAGGGACGGTTACGCCGGAACGTGAGCAGGCTGCGCAGAGTGGCGGCCTTTTCGCTTTGTTCGTTGACCAGCCGGGAATATTTCTTGAACGTATTGTAGTCGTTTGTCCGTGTCGAGTACTGCAGCAGATGGACCGTGTTCGGGTTGAAGAGATGGAACTCGCCCTTTCTTTTCCATTGATAAATGCCGCCGGCAGGCAGACGTTCGACGGGGATGTCCTTGCGGCTGAAGGCAAAGAAATGTTTAGCGAGCACTTCGCTGGCGATCTCGTCGAGTCCCATGCCCCCGATGCGGGAGGTGGCGCCCGTGAAGTATCGGTCAACTACGGAACGATTCAATCCAACGATCTCGAAGATCTGCGCACCCTGGTAGGATTGCAGGGTCGAGATGCCCATTTTCGAGAAGACCTTGAGGAGGCCGTCGCAGATCGCCTTGGTGTAATTCTTTTTCAGCATCTCCGCGTCGAGGGGCGTTTCGAGCCGGCCGCTGAGCTTCATGTCGCGGATGCCCGACAATGCGAGATAGGGGTTGATAGCGGTGGCGCCAAATCCGATGAGACAGGCGAAATGGTGCACTTCCCAGACATCGCCTGCTTCTACGATGATGCCGACCTGACCCCGGTATCCTTTGCGGATAAGGTGGTGATGGACTGCCGAGCAGGCCAGCAGCGAGGGCATGGGAGCGTGGTCGGAATCGATGGCCCTGTCCGTGAGGATGAGAACTTCGAAACCGTCTTCCACGGCATCTACGGCATAGCGGCATAGGCGGTCGAGACCGGCCTGCAGCGAACCGGGTTTACCGTCGGCGCGGAAATAAGTTTGTAATGTCTTGGCCTGGAAGATGCCCTTGTCGATGCTGCGGATCTTTTCGAGATCGTGATTGCTTAGCACCGGCTGAGGGAGCGCCACGCTATGACAGGCGAGCGGGTCTTCCGCGAGGAGATTGGCGTTGCCGCCGACGAAGCTCGCCAGGGACATGACGAGTCTTTCGCGGATGGGGTCGATAGGAGGATTGGTGACCTGTGCGAACAGCTGTTTGAAATAGCTGCTGAGGTGTTGCGGCTGGTCGCTGAGGACGGCCAGCGGTACATCTGTGCCCATCGAGCCGACGGGCTCTTTGCCGTCGAGACACATTGGTGCGATGAGGGTATCGAGGTCTTCGGTGGTATAGCCGAATGCTTTCTGGTATTTGAAGATCTGTTCGTGTTCGAGATGGGTGAAGGCTACGCGGGGCTCGGGCAGCTCATCCATGCGGATCTTGTATTTGTTCAGCCACTCGGCGTAAGGTTTTTGAGAGCAGATGCGCGATTTCAGCTCGTCGTCGCTGATGATGCGTTCCTGTTCCAGGTCGACGATGAACATCTTGCCGGGCTGGAGACGTCCTTTTTCGATGATCAGCGAGGGATCGACGGGCAGGACGCCGGTTTCCGAGGCCATGATCACGCGGTTGTCTTTCGTGACGCAATAGCGTGAAGGCCGGAGACCGTTACGGTCGAGCGTCGCGCCGATGATCCTGCCGTCGGTAAAGGAAATGGAAGCGGGACCATCCCAGGGTTCCATGATCGACGCGTGGAATTCGTAGAATGCTTTTTTCACCGGGTCCATCTGGTCGTTGCCGTCCCAGGCTTCGGGGATGAGCATCATCATGACATGGGGCAGGGACCGTCCGCAGAGCGTCAGCAGCTCGATAACATTGTCGAGACAGGCGGAGTCGGACTGGCCTTCCGAGATGATGGGCAGGAGCATGTCCATCTCTTCCTTCGTAAAATAGGGAGTGATAAAACCTTTTTCGCTGGTCTTTAGCCAGTTGAGATTCCCTTGTAGCGTATTGATCTCGCCGTTATGCGCTATGAAACGGAAGGGCTGTGCCAGGCGCCACGACGGAAATGTATTGGTAGCGAAACGGGAATGGATGAGACCGAAGGCCGACACGACCCGTTTGTTGCTGAGATCGGGGAAATAGTCGCGGACCTGGTGACTGGTGAGCTGACCCTTGTAGACGACGGTCTTATAAGACATCGAGGCCACATAGAAGCCGATGGCATCTTTTTTTACCGTGTTGTTGATCGTGTGGCTGGCGTAGTTGCGCAGCAGGAAGAGCTTTCGTTCGAAGTCATCGGGTTGTTTGAGATGATCGGGGCAGGCGATGAAGACCTGTTCCATCTCCGGTTCGACCGACAAGGCGGAAGCGCCGATGTTGTCGGGATTGACCGGCACCTTGCGATAGCCGAGGATCTCCAGACCCAGTTTTTCTGCGCTGCGGCCGAAGATATCGCGGCATTCTTCTTTTAACCGGATGTCGCGCGGAAAGAAGAGCATGCCTACACCATATTTTCCGTAGGGAGGGAGATGGATGCCCAGCCGCACGCATTCGTCGAAAAAGAATTCGTGGGGGGTCTGGATCATGATGCCGGCGCCGTCACCGGTGTTGTTCTCGCAGCCGCATGCACCCCGATGTTCCATGTTCTCCAGGATCGTCAGCGCATCGGAGACGATCTGATGGGATTTGTGGCTCTTGATGTTGGCGACAAATCCGATACCACACGCATCGCGTTCAAACTCAGGAGAGTATAAGCCATTGTCGGTCATGTTCACTCAGCAATATTAGACGTTATTCAAAAAAATGCTCTTTTTTTTGGATTTTTCTATGGCAAGAACGCGAAGTACCCGTATGAAGTTACGAAAAAAAGCAAAAATACCTGTTTTTTCGTTAAAAATTGTTGTCCACTGAAATGGTGGATTTATTCACACCAGGTAGCCGAAAAGGGTATCGTCTTTGTTCAGCTCGGTATAGGTGATATTGAATTTCGACAGGTTGGCGATCAGGGCCTGATAATCCTCTTTTGCGGACAGTTCGATACCTACGAGGGCGGGGCCCGTCTCTTTGTTATGCTTCTGCATGTATTCAAACCGGGTGATGTCGTCATTCGGGCCCAGGACATGGTTCACAAATTCTTTCAGCGCTCCGGGGCGTTGGGCAAAGGTGATAAGGAAATAATGTTTCAGTCCTTCATATTGAAGCGATCGTTCCTTTATTTCCTGCATCCGGTCGATATCGTTGTTGCTGCCGCTGACGATGCACACGACCACTTTACCTTTTATGACAGCTGCGTAGTCGTCCAGCGCGGCAATACTGAGGGCGCCGGCGGGTTCGACCACGATGGCATTCTCGTTGTATAACCGGAGTATGGTAGAGCAGACGCGGCCTTCGGGCACGGTGGTCATTCCATCGAGGACTTCGCGGCAGATGGAGTAGGTGAGATCGCCGACGCGCTTGACGGCGGCGCCATCGATGAAGCGGTCGATCTTATCGAGCGATACCGTGTGCCCCGCACGGAAGGCGGCGACCATGGACGGAGCGCCTTCGGGTTCGAGACCGATGACTTTGGTTTGCGGGGAAAACGTTTTAAAATACGAGCCTACGCCGGAAGCGAGACCGCCTCCGCCGACAGGGACGAAAAGATAGTCGATGCCCCGGGCGTCCCCCTGGGGTAGGTCTTCGAGGATCTCGACTGCAACGGTGCCCTGGCCTTCGATGATGCGCAGGTCTTCGAAGGGCGGGATAAAGGTCATACCCTTTTCTTCGGTAAAGCGGCGCGCTGCCACGGCGCAGTCGTCGAAGGTATCGCCGGTGAGGACGATCTCGATATTGTTCTCCCCGAACATCCTGGTCTGGTCGACCTTTTGGCGGGGAGTGATGATGGGCATGAATACGACGCCTTTGACACCGAGACGGTGACAGGAGTAGGCGAAGCCCTGTGCGTGATTGCCGGCGCTGGCGCAGACGACGCCCTTTTGCAACTGGTCAACCGGAAGACTGACCATCATATTGTAGGCGCCCCGCAGTTTGTAGGAGCGGACGACCTGGAGGTCTTCGCGTTTCAGATACACGCGGCAATCATATCTTTTCGAGAGCGCATGGTTGTAGGTAAGCGGGGTACGATGAACGACCTTGCTGAGTCGTTCCGCCGCCGCATGGAAATCCAGGTCCCAGCCGCGCGGGCCCGGCTTGAGACCGGGCCCCGAGACCTTGGCGTCGGAGTTGGGATCCATATTAGTGTGTAACGGGTTCACTTTTCGTAGATTTTTGTGTGGTCCCCACGGGTTGATTTTCGGGACGAAGGCTGCGGACGGTTTTACCTGCCTGCCACAGCTCGCTTTCGCGGAGTTCTTTCAGTTCGGCCTCGAGTTTTTCGCGGTAGTCGGGCTGGCTGTTGGAGTCGATGCTTCTTTGGGATTCCTTTCCGGCGGCCACGCTTTCGTACAGCTCGTTGAATACAGGAAGGGTGGCATCGCGGAATTTTTTCCACCAGTCGAGCGCGCCGCGCTGGGCAGTCGTGGAGCAGTTGGCATACATCCAGTCCATACCATTTTCGGCTACGAGGGGCATCAGGGATTGGGTAAGTTCTTCCACCGTTTCGTTAAAAGCTTCCGAAGGTGTATGGCCTTTCTTCCGCAGGACTTCATACTGCGCGGCGAAGATGCCCTGGATGGCGCCCATGAGGGTGCCGCGTTCGCCGGTGAGATCGCTGAAGACTTCTTTGCGGAAATCCGTTTCGAACAGGTAGCCGCTTCCGACGGCGATGCCGAGCGCAATGACGCGTTCTTTGGCCTTTCCTGTTGCGTCCTGGAAGATGGCATAGCTGCTGTTGAGACCCCGACCTTGCAGGAACATCCGGCGAAGCGATGTGCCGGAGCCTTTTGGGGCCACGAGGAAAACATCTACATCCTTGGGAGGCAGGATACCCGTTTGTTCATTGAAGGTGATCCCAAATCCGTGGGAAAAATAGAGCGCTTTGCCGGGCGTCAGGTGCTTTTTTACCGTAGGCCACAGTTGGATCTGGGCGGCGTCGCTGAGGAGATAGCAGATGATGGTGCCGCGTTTCAGCGCTTCCTCGATCTCGAAAAGGGTCTCGCCGGGGACGAAACCGTCGCGGACTGCCTTATCCCAGGTCTTCGAGTTCTTGCGTTGACCGACTATGACGTTGATGCCGTTGTCTTTTTGGTTGAGCGCCTGGCCGGGGCCCTGGACACCATAACCGATGACGGCGATGGTTTCGCTTTTTAGTACTTGTTGGGCCCTGGAGAGGGGAAATTCCTCGCGGGTAACTACGTTCTCTTCTACGCCCCCGAAATTTAATTTTGCCATTGTTATTTGTTTGTTTGTGATTGGTTGTTAATTACATGCTGAAGACCTTGTCCTGTTGGTTGAGATACTCATTTTCGATGACCTCCTCGCCGGGCTCGGTGCGTTCGAAATCCTTCAGCTTTTCATGGAAACCGGCGCTTTCCTTGATAATGGCTACGCGTGCGCTTCGGACGAACTCGATGAGCCCGTAGGGTTCGAGCACTTCCACGAGACGTTCGATCTCTTCGCGCTGCCCTGTCGTCTCGAAGACCGTATAGTCCTTGCGGATCACGACGGCGCGTGCTCCGTACTCGCGGAGAAGGCGTTCGACCTTCACCTTTTCGGCGATCTCGTCGGTCGGCACCTTTACAGCGCCAACTCCTGCCAGATGATCTCGTCGTTGGTATTGTAATAAGCCTTCAGGATCTCTATCTGCTTCTCCAATTGGCGACAGAGCTTGCGTACTACGTCTTCCGTCTCATTGATCACGATCGTGAAACGGTGAATTCCCGGCACTTCCGAGGGCGACGTATTCAGGCTTTCGATATTGATCTTTCGCCGCGAGAACAGGATGGCGATGCGGTTTATCAGGCCGACCTGGTTTTCCGTGTAGACGGTGATGGTGAATTCTTGCTTCATTTCTTATAATTTAATCGCTTCGATTCTCAATCTTTTATAATCTGCATACCACGAGTGGTTGCGGTAGCTGGTCGGGCGGATCGTCTCCTGGATCTCTTCGAGGATGTTGCTCTCGTCGGTAGCGGAAATGTCCTGGAAGAAGGCGTTGCCGAACATCTTGATCCAGTCTTTGAGGCCGCTGTCGGTGTCCTGCAGTTTCGTGGGCCGGTCGAAATGCGAGGCATATTTGATCTGGAAGCCGCGTTTTTCGAGCAGGGTGGTGTATTCGCCGAGAGAAGGAAAGTACCAAACCTGTTTTGCGGCATTTTGGAAATGGTTGTGGCGGGTGAGCACCTTGCGGGTGGCTACGATAATATCTTCTACGTTGCCCTTGCCGCCCATTTCGAGCACCAGCCGGCCACCGGGCCGAAGGGCATGGTAAATATGGTCGATAGCGATCTCTTTATCAAGTATCCAGTGCAGGGTGGCGTTGGAGAAAACGGCGTCAAAGGGCTCGTCGAAGTGCATTTCGGTAGCCGAAAGGACCCTGAAGTCCAGGTCGGGATAGGCGGCCTTCGCCCTTTCGACCATGGAGCTGGAACTGTCGATGCCGGTGACCCTGGCTCCTGCCTGTGCGATCAGGTTGGTCAGGTAGCCCGTTCCGCAGCCCAGGTCGAGGATCCTTTCTCCGGGACGGGGGGACAACTGGCGGACGACGTCTTCGCCGTATTTAAAGACGAAAGCATGTTTTTCGTCGTAGCAGTTGGCGTTCCAGGTTGTTGTCATAGCCATTATTTAAGACGTATTTCGCTGACGCTGCAACCCTGGGGTACCATCGGGAAGACGTTGTTCTCTTTTCCGGTGAATACTTCCAGCAGATAGGAACCCTTGTGTTCGAGCATTGTTTTCAGGGCGCCGTGCAGGTCTTTTCTGTCGGTGACGCTTTGACCTTCGATGTGGTAGGCCCTGGCCAGCATGACGAAGTCGGGGCTGGTGATATCGACGAAGGAATAGCGCTTGTCGTGGAAGAGTTGCTGCCACTGACGGACCATTCCGAGGAACCGGTTGTTGAGGATAAGGATCTTGACTTCTGCGCCGAACTGCATGATGGTTCCCAGTTCCTGGAGGGTCATCTGGAAGCCGCCGTCACCGATAACAGCCACGACCGTCCGATCGGGTGCTCCGTATTTTGCACCGATTGCCGCGGGTAGACCGAATCCCATGGTGCCCAGGCCGCCGGAGGTGACATTGCTCCTGGACTGATTGAAATGCGCATACCGGCAGGCCACCATCTGGTGCTGGCCTACGTCCGTCACGACGACGGCGTTGCCTCCGGTAAGTTCGTTGAGGACCTTCATCACCTCGCCCATCGTCAGGGTATCCGATGCCGGATTCAATTCATCATGGATCACCGCCTCGTCTTCCTGTTTATAGGCTTCTTTGAATCGTTGCAACCATTCGGGGTGAGTCTTTTGGGTGATCGCTTCCGTCAGCAAGGGGAGCGTCTCCTTGCAGTCCCCCCAGACGGGCACCGTGGCCTTTACATTCTTGTCGATCTCCGAGGGGTCGATATCGAGATGGATCACCTTTGCCTGTTTGGCATATTTATCGAGCCGGCCGGTGACACGGTCATCGAAACGCATCCCCACGGCGATCAGGACATCGCAGTCATTGGTCAGGAGATTGGGGCCATAGTTACCGTGCATGCCCAGCATACCGACATTCAGCGGGTGGTCTGTCGGCAGGGCGCTTAGCCCGAGGATCGTCCATGCCGCGGGGATACCGCTTTTTTCCACGAAGGCGCGGAATTCTTTTTCGGCGCCGCCCAGGATCACGCCCTGGCCGAAGAGGATGAAGGGGCGTTGCGATTCATTGATCAACCGGGCAGCTTCGGCGACATATTCCTTGCGGACAATGGGTTTGGGCCGGTAGCTGCGGATATGCTGACATTTCTCGTAACCTTCATAATTGAACTTCTGGAGCTGGGCATTCTTCGTGATATCGATGAGCACCGGCCCCGGACGGCCGCTGCCGGCGATGTAAAATGCTTTTGCGAGAACGGCGGGGATCTCCGTCGCGTCGGTGACCTGGTAATTCCATTTGGTGACCGGGGTAGTGATATTGATCACGTCGGTTTCCTGGAAAGCGTCCGTGCCCAGCAGGTGTGCGAACACCTGGCCGGTGATACACACGACGGGAGTGCTGTCGATCATGGCATCGGCAAGACCGGTGACGAGGTTGGTTGCGCCCGGGCCGCTGGTGGCGAAAACGACGCCGGTGCGGCCGCTGGTCCTTGCGTAGCCCTGCGCGGCGTGTATGCCTCCCTGTTCATGACGGACGAGGATGTGGTTGAGGCGGTCGCGGTAGTCATAGAGGGCGTCATAGATGGGCATGATCGCTCCGCCCGGATAGCCGAAGATGGTGTCAACGCCTTCGGCGAGAAAGGCTTCGAGGACTGCCTGCGAGCCGGTCAACTCCCGCGCCACCGCCTCCGCGGATGCGGGGGATGGTTTGGATTTCGAAGTGGCCCTGGGAGTTGCTGTTACGTTGCTCATATACTTTATTTTTGTATGGTCCTCCGGCCGGGGCCGGTGGAAAATCAGATTTCATCGGTTACACACCCTTCGGCAGCGGTCTTCACTTGCCGGGCATATTTGAACAGGAGACCGTTGGTGGCTTTCGGGGCCGGTTTTTTCCAGGCGGCTTTTCGTTCGGCAAGGTCGGCATCGCTGACCTTGAGCGTGATGGTGTTCTTCACCGCGTCGAGCTCGATGGTATCGTCGTCGTGGATGAACGCGAGCGCCCCGCCTTCGCTGGCCTCGGGTGTGATATGACCGATCACGAAGCCATGGGTCCCGCCGCTGAAACGTCCGTCGGTGATGAGGGCCACGCTTTTACCCAGACCGGCGCCGATGAGTGCGGAAGTGGGTTTGAGCATCTCTGGCATTCCGGGCGCTCCTTTGGGTCCGACATAACGGATGACGACGACGTCGCCGGCCCTGATCTTGCCGGAATTGATGCCGGCGATCAATTCGTGTTCGCCGTCGAACACGCGGGCGGGGCCTTCGAAGCGTTCGCCTTCCTTGCCGCTGATCTTGGCGACGCTGCCGCCTTCCGCCAGGTTGCCATAGAGAATCTGAAGATGACCCGTGGCCTTGATAGGTTTTTCCAGCGGGTAGATGATATCCTGCTTTTTGAAATCGAGCTCCGGAATGTTCCTGAGATTTTCGGCCAGGGTCTTGCCGGTCACGGTGAGGCAGTCGCCATGGAGAAGACCTTTTTCGAGGAGGTATTTCATCACCGA
>Ga0134126_10008104_pt1 | contig 13205 bp, 12 predicted proteins | sample KB31752_FD_96881 | JGI IMG/M metagenome (GOLD analysis project Ga0134126, IMG submission 96881) | Terrestrial soil microbial communities with excess Nitrogen fertilizer from Kellogg Biological Station, Michigan, USA - KB3-175-2 | ecosystem: Environmental > Terrestrial > Soil > Unclassified ...
GAGATCGGCGCCGGCAAGACCACCCTGATCGAGTCCTTCCTCAAGGAGATCCAGTCGGACGTCGTGGTGGCGCAGATCAACCAGACGCAGGTATCGGCCGTCGACTTCCTCCAGGCCATCCTGGTGCAATTCGGCTTCTCCCCGTTCAAGATGAAGAAGGGCGAGATCATCGCCACTCTCAACAACTTTCTCATCGAGCAGTACGCCGCAGGTCGCAAGGTGCTGCTCATCGTGGACGAGGCGCAGAACCTGTCGCTGCGGGTGTTGGAGGAGATTCGCCTCCTCTCCGGTGTCGAGACCACCAAGGAAAAGGTGCTGCGCATCATCCTTGCAGGCCAGCCGGAGCTCAACGCGAAGCTCGATGCACCGGAGCTGGTGCAGCTCACCCAGCGCGTGCGTCTGCGCTTTCATCTCACGGCGCTGTCGCAGGCGGAGACCAAGGGCTACATCCAGCACCGCCTGGAGGTTGCCGGGGCGGGCGATCGGCAGATCTTCGCGGAAGACACTTTTACCGAGATCTTCCGCTTCGCAGGCGGGGTTCCGCGGCTCATCAACACACTGTGCGATACGGCGATGATGGCGGCCTACGCCAGCGATCGCGCCGAGGTCGCCGTGGAGGACATCCAGAGCGCCGTCGGCGAGCTGCAATGGGTGGAGTTCTCCGCCCGCACCCAGCAGCAGCTGCGCGCCGCCACGGAGCTCGCACTGCCGCGCATCCGCGGCGCCGACCCGGCGTTGCCGCCTCTGGGGAAGCTCCTGGTGGCGACCGACGGACGTACGGTGCAGGAGATCCCCCTGACCCAGGGCAGGATCATCGTGGGCCGTACCGCCGACAACGACCTGCAGATCGACAGCCGGTTCGTCAGCCGGCATCACTGCCAGATCACGACTTCACCCAACTCGTGCGTCGTCGAGGATCTCAACAGCACGAATGGCATCTACGTCAAATCGCGGCGGGTTCGCCGCCACTACCTCAATGACGGGGACGTCGTCCTCGTCGGCAAGCACGAGCTGATCTACGTCGACGAGCGGCTGGCGCGCACGCGCGGCAGCCTCAACGACACCGTGCCCGGGGTCCCGGTGCTGCAGCGCGCCGACGGTGCGGGAGCGGACGGGACTGAGGAGGAAGCGGACGCCGTGGAAATGGGTCTCGAGGAGACTCGGGATCACTCCTGATCCTGGCGTTGGGTCAGCTCAGGCTGGCCGTACTGGGAGCGCAGCTGACGGTAGTCACGGCGCCTGAGGAGCACCACCACTCCGCCAAGGACAGCGGCCAGGCCCGCGAGTCCGGCCAGCACGCCCACGGCGTGCGAGTCCCCGATCACATAGCTGATGCCCAGGGCGCAAAGGCCGCCGCCGATATACAGCCACGGCAGGCCCTCGTACATGGGTCGGGAGAGGTGCATGACGCCACACGATACTCCGGTGGCGCGCAAGCGGCACCTTTGCGGGATTATGTCCAGTCGCCGGAGGCCCCGGCCGGCCCCGAATCCCTAGCCGGTACCCCCCACCGTCAGGTTCTCGACCTTGAGGGTCGGCTGGCCCACGCCTACCGGGACGCTCTGTCCGTCCTTGCCGCACGTCCCGACGCCGTCATCCAGTTTCAGGTCGTTGCCGACCATGGTCACCCGGGTCAACACGTCGGGTCCGTTGCCGATGAGCGTCGCGCCTTTCAACGGGGCGCCGATGCGGCCGTTCTCGATGGCATATGCCTCGCTCGCGGAGAAGACGAACTTGCCCGAGGTGATGTCCACCTGGCCGCCGCCGAAGTTGACGGCGTAGATGCCGCGCTGCACGGAGCGGATGATCTCCTCCGGATCGTGCGGTCCCGGGCGCATGTAGGTGTTGGTCATGCGCGGCAGGGTCATGTGTGCGAAGGACTCGCGCCGGCCGTTGCCGGTGGGCCGCCCACCCATCAGCCGGGCGTTGAGCCGATCCTGCATGTAGCCACGCAACACGCCGTTCTCGATGAGAGTGGTGCACTGGGTCGGCGTGCCCTCGTCGTCGATGTTGAGGGAGCCACGGCGCTGCGAGAGCGTGCCATCGTCTACGACTGTGCACTCCGCCGCCGCCACGCGCTCGCCGATGCGGTTGGCGAATGCCGAGGTACCCTTGCGATTGAAATCGCCTTCGAGACCGTGGCCGATCGCCTCGTGCAGCAGGATTCCCGGCCAGCCCGGCCCGAGCACGACGGTCATGGGGCCGGCGGGCGCGGGCACCGCCTCGAGGTTGATCAGGGCCTGCCGCGCAGCCTCGCGCGCCAGGGCAAGGGGGCGGTCGCCCGCGACGAGATCCGCGAGCGAGTAGCGTCCCCCCGCGCCGCTATAACCCTGCTCACGACGACCGTCCTGCTCGACCAACACTGACACGTTGAAGCGCACCAAAGGTCGCACGTCGGCGGCCAGCTCGCCGTTACTCGTAGCGATCAGGATGACTTCGTGTACGGCGGTCACGCTCGCGCTGACATGCACGATGCGCGGATCGATCTTGCGAGTCTCGCGGTCGACTCGCTCCAGCCACGCGACCTTGTCCTGATCGGACAGCGTGGCGACGGGATCGGCCGGCAGGTACAGGCGGTGGCCCGCCTGCGGGCGCCAGGCGCTGACGCGCCGATCACCGCCCTGGACAGCGATGGCGCGCGCGGCGCGGGAAGCCTCCTCCAGCGCAGGCAGGATGATCTCATCGGAGTAGGCAAAGCCGGTCTTCTCCCCCGCGAGGGCGCGGACGCCGACGCCCTGCTCGATGCTCGCACTCCCGTCCTTGACGATGCCGTCCTCGAGGGACCACGACTCCTGCCGCGCGAGCTGGAAGTACAGATCCGCGAAATCGACCGAGTGCCTGAGCACCTCGCCGAAGACGCGATCGAGGCGCCCGTCATCGAGGCCGCTCGGCTTCAGGATGAGGTCGCGGGCGAGTGACAGGGGATCGGCTGCGGGCGGAGTCGGGTCGGTCACGATTGCTCTCTTGGAGGTGTCCATGAAGTGTCCGTGTCTGGCATGTCAGTTGAGTACGCGATGTGTCAGCGCCGGGAAGCTGTCGCGGTCACGGCGTTGCCGGCCGAGGTCAACCTCGCCGACGATGCAGCCGCGGCCACGCGGCAGTCGATCGAGCACCCGGCCCCAGTGGTCGACGATCATGCTGTCACCGTACGTCTCGCGCCCGTTGGGGTGAAATCCCGACTGCGCCGGCGCGATGAGGTGGCAGAGGTTCTCGATCGCGCGCGCCCGCAGCAGCGTCTCCCAGTGCGCCCGGCCCGTCGGCTCGGTGAAGGCGGATGGCACGGCGAGCAGCTCAGCGCCGGCGGCGGTCAGCCTGCGGAAGAGCTCGGGAAAGCGCACGTCGTAGCACACAGAGAGGCCGAGGTGTCCCACCGGCGTTTCCACCACCACGGGCGTCGAGCCCGGCGCCACATTGGCGGATTCGCGATAGCTCTCGGCACGCCCGGGCACCTGGATGTCGAATAGGTGGATCTTGTCATAGCGGGCGCGGCGCTCCCCTGCGGCGTCATAGACGAGGGAGGCGGCGGCGACACGGCCGTCGCCGGCGCCACCCAGCGGCACGGTGCCGCCCACGATCCAGAGTCCCAACCGCCGCGCACTTTCCGCGAGAAAGTCCTGTATGGGACCGTGGCCGTCGTCCTCCGCTACGCGGCGCTTGTCGCGGTCGGAGAGGCCCATGAAGGCGAAATTCTCCGGCAGTGCCGCAAGCTGTGCGCCGCGCCCGGCCGCCTCTTCCAGAAGGGCGCGCGCATCCAGCAGATTGGCGGAGACGTCCGGACCGGACGTCATCTGTATCGCGGCGATCAGGGGCATGCTCGACTACTATGGGGGTGCCGGGAAGCGCCCGCAATGGGTGAGCGCGGCTGCCTTTGTCGAGGACACTTAACGTGTCCTCGACCCGCGCGAACGCCCGCGCGCGGAGGCGCGGGCCGGGTGCCCTGCCGCCATGGATGGCCAGTGGCACGGCCTATGAGCTCACGCCCGCACGAGGTCGAACTGGTCGACGCCGTAGAGTCCCTCGACCTGCAGCCGGATGGGAATGCCAACCTGGGCCTTGAGCTCGCCCAGCACGGCCGTCTCGTCCTCGAGCAGCCGCTCCACCACGTCCGCGTGCGCGAGGATCAGCAGCTCGCGCGCCGACGGCTGCGGGCCCTGGCGCAGGATCTCGCGCAGGATCTCGCCGCAGACCGTTTCCGGTGTCTTCACGAATCCGCGCCCCTCGCATGAGCGGCAAGGCTCGCACAGCAGGTGCTCGAGGCTCTCGCGCGTGCGCTTGCGCGTCATCTCGACCAGCCCCAGGGGCGAGAGGCTGGCGATGTGCGCCTGGGCGCGATCCCCGGCCAACGAGTGCTCGAGCGCCGCGAGGACCTGCCGACGATGCGATTCGTCGTGCATGTCGATGAAATCGATGATGATGATGCCGCCGAGGTTCCGCAGCCGCAGCTGCCGGCCTATGCTCGCGGCTGCCTCCAGGTTGGTGCGGAAGGTGGTCTCTTCCAGGTTGCGGTGACCCACGTAGCCGCCGGTGTTGACGTCGATCGTGGTCATCGCCTCGCGCTGATCGATCACCAGGTGGCCGCCCGATTTGAGCGGGACCTTGCGTTCGAGCGCCTTCGCAATCTCCTCCTCGATGCCGTGCAGATCGAAGATCGGCCGCGGACCGCTGTAGAGCTCGATGCGCGCCGCCGTCGCCGGCATGAATTCCGTGGCGAAGACGGACATCCTCGCGTGCTCCGCCGCGGAATCGACCAACACCCGGACGACGCCGCGCGACAGCTCGTCCCGCAGAATGCGCAAGGGCAGAGGCAGGTCCTCGTGCACCAGCGTGCCCGGGGCTGCTTGCGTCGCACGCGTACGCACGTGGTGCCAGAGCTTGCGCAGATACTCCATGTCCTCCCGCAGGCTGTCGATCGGCACCGCCTGCGCCGCGGTGCGCAGAATGTAGCCGCCATCGGCCTCGGGCCCGCGCAGCTGAGCGACCGCAGCCTTGAGGCGTTGACGCTCCACCTCATCCTCGATCCGCGCCGACACGCCGATCCCGTCGCCCCGCGGCAGGTACACGAGAAAGCGCGCGGGCAAGGTGATGTAGGTCGTCAGGCGCGCTCCTTTGGTGCCGATCGGGTCCTTGATCACCTGCACCAGGATGTCGTCACCCGGGCTCAGCAGCCGGCGCACGTCCTCGACGGGTGGCGCGCCCAGCGGCGCCAACCCGACGACTGTCTCATCAGGCGGCGGGCTCACGACGTCGGCGGCGTGGAGAAACGCAGTACGCTCCAGACCGATGTCGATGAACGCGGCCTGCATCCCCGGCAACACCCGCGTGACCCGGCCCTGATAGAGATTGCTGACCAGGCCGCGGCGGCGGCGGCGCTCGACGTACAGCTCCTGCACGAGACCGTCTTCCACCAGCGCTGCGCGAATCTCACCCGGCGTGACGTTGACCAGGATCTCGACGCTCATGGTGCGGCTCCGGCCCAGCAACGGATGCCTGCCGCGCGCAGCAGCTCCGCGGTCTCGAGCAGCGGCAGTCCCATGACCGCGGAATAACTTCCGCTCAGCGCCGCGACGAACACCGCGCCATAACCCTGGATGGCGTAGCCCCCGGCCTTGTCGCGCGGCTCGCCCGTCTCCCAATAGGCTTCCATCTCCGCACGCCCGATGTCGCGAAAACGGACTGAGCTGCAGTTGACGCGCAACGTCACGTCGTTCCCGGTCGCCAGTGCCACTGCCGTCAACACCTGATGCGTCCTACCGGACAGCGCCGCCAACATGGCGAGCCCGTCGGCGCGGTCCGCAGGCTTGCCATAAACGGATCCTTCTACGACGACGGTCGTGTCTGCAGCGAGCACCGGCAGGGATTCACCCCGTTGCCTCACGGTTGCCGCTTTGAGGCGCGCCAGGCGCGCAACGTAGTCCGCGGGCGACTCCCCGGGCAGAAGCCCCTCGTCGACGTCCGCCGCGACGACCTTGTGCGGCACGCCGATCTGCGCCAGCAGCTCCCGCCGCCGCGGCGACATGGATGCGAGGCAGATGACGGCGTCCGCGGTTGCAGGGTGAGTCACGGGCATCAGTCGCGATGATACGGATGATGGGTCAGTATGCTAACTGCGCGATAGAGCTGCTCCGCCAACACGACCCGCACCAGCGCATGGGGCAGCGTGAGGCGCGAGAGTGACAGTGAGACATCGCTTCGCGCCAGGACCTCCGCGGCAAGACCGTCGGGGCCACCTATCAGAAACGCGAGATCGCGCCCTTCCCGCATCCGGCCGGCCAGCCAGTCGGCGAGCTCCCGCGTGCTCATCTGGGTGCCGCGCTCATCGAGCGCCACCACCCACTCATCGGGACGCAGGGCGGTCATGAGCTTGCGCGCCTCGGCCTCTATGGCCTTGCGCGGACTCTGGCCGGCGCTGCGCGGGCCCGGCTCGAGCTCGAGCAGGGCGAGCTTCAGGCGCGCGCCGAGGCGGCGGGTGTAGTCGGCGTAAGCTTCGCGAACCCAGGGGGGCGGGCGCGTGCCCACCGCTATCACTCTGGCTCGCACACCCCTAGGAATGCCGCACGTGCGCCACGCCACCCGCGCTGTCGTGCAGCGCGGTACCCGCGTCCCAGAGTCTCTCCAGGCCGTAGAATTCGCGCACTCGGGGCAGCATTACGTGCACCACGACGTCCTGCAGGTCGACCAGCACCCATTCCCCTTCCCGCTCACCCTCGGCGCCGAGCGGCCGGAATCCGTTTCTTTTGGCCTGTTCGACGACATGCTCTGCAATGGAGCGGACGTGGCGGTCGGAAGTGCCGGAAGCGACGATCAGGGTATCGGCGATATCGGTCAGGCCGCGGACGTCCAGCACCTTGACGTTCACGGCTTTCATGTCTTCGAGGGCGGAGGTGACGGCCTGGAGGAGGGTCGGCGCGCTGCACGGCGGGGACGCCGGACTGCGGGGCGGGGATGAGGATCGTGCGGACCTTGAAGCCTGCGCGGGATCGCCGCGGCGCCGGATTGTGCGGTTGGTCATGTGAGGAAGGGGTCTCTCCTGTCTCAGCAGTCACTCGGGAGCATAGCACCGACTCTCGCGCAGGATGAGTCGCACTTCATCCGGCACCAGATAGCGCGGATCGCGGCCCGCGACGATGAGCTGACGCAGCTCCGTGGAGGAGATCTCGAGCTGCGTCACGGCATGCACGTAGATGCGGCCCGCGGTCTTCTCGTGCAGATCGCGGATGGAGCCGGTACCGTGGTCCACCATGACCTCCCCCAGCGGCCCCATGGTCGGCGCCTTCCAACCTGGCCGGTGCGCGACCACGATGTGCGCGAGGTCCAGCAGGTCCCGCCAGCGATGCCAGTTCGGCAGGCCGAGGAAGGCATCCATGCCGAGGAGCAAGCACAGCGAGCGGTCTGCATTCTCCGCCCGAAGCTCCGTCAGGGTGTCAACGGAATAGGAGACGCCGGTACGGCGGACCTCGCGGTCATCGACCACGAATGCCGGCTGGTCGGCGATGGCGGCCTGCACCATCCGCAGCCGCAGCTCGGCGTCCGCCAACGGCTGGTCGCGATGCGGCGGACTGCCCGTGGGCAGGAAGCGCACCTCCGCAAGTCGCAGCTCCTGCCACAGCTCGAATGCCGTGCGCAGATGGCCGTAATGAATCGGATCGAACGTGCCGCCAAAAAAACCGATGGGTTGCATCGAAGATGACCCTATTTCAACATGGACTGCGGCGCCGGCACCGCCGGCCGGCCGCAAATGTCGGCCGCGAGCAGCGCCATCTCGTCCCAGGCATCGCCCTGCAGCCGTCCCTTGATCATGCGGTCCGCACGCGCCGCACGCAGCATGAGCGCCCGGAACGAGAGGCGCGGCGCACGCCGCACGGCTTTGTCCAGAGCCGCGGTCTGCCGCTGCCAGCCGCCCCGGGCCCGTCCCCCCGCGCCAGGGCTCGAGACCGCGCCCCAGACATCGCGCAACGCCTTGGTGAGGGCCCAGAGTACCAGCGTCTGTTCCGTCCCCTCGGAACGCAACCCGGCGAGCACTCGCAGGGCGCGGTCGGCCTCACCCTCGAGCACGGCTTCTGACAGCCGGAAGACATCGAAACGGGCGCTATCGGCCACGCCGGCGAGCACCGTGTCGGCTGTTATGGCCCCCGCGGGCGCCAGCAGCCGCAGCTTTTCCAACTCCTGATGCGCCGCGAGCAGATTTCCCTCGGTACGCTCGGCGAGCAGCGCCAGCGCCTCGTCCGCGACCTCGAGCCGCAGCCGTCGGCAGCGCCCGCGCAGCCAGCCCACGAGCCTCTCCGGCTCCACCGGCCACACCGAGATCCAGCCGCCGCGCGATTCCAGCGCCCTGAACCATGGCGCCGCCTGCGCATCGCGATCGAGCCGCGGCGCCAGGATGAGGAGCAGAGTATCCGGATCGTTCCTTTCCAGGAGATCCAGGAGTGCCTTGTTGCCGGCCACCCCCGGGCGGCCCGTGGGCAGGCGCAGCTCGAGCAGACGGCGCGAGCCGAAGAGGGACATATTGCCGGCCGAGGCTCGCACGTCGTCCCAATCGGAGCCGCGCTCGAGGAAGTGCACCTCGCGCTCCGTGAATCCCGCGGTGCGCGCTTGCGCGCGAATCGCGTCCGCCGCCTCCCCGGCGAGGAGCGGCTCGTCGCCGGATACCAGATATGCCGGCAGCAGCTGCCGCTCGAGGTGGCCGGTGAGGGAATCAGGGGTGAGCTTCAACGGAACCTGCCAAAAATGCGATGACACGACATTATCGGCCATTCCAGACGTGCTTGCCCGGCCGCGGGCCTACGGCTAGGCTTTGCGGTTGCGGATGCCCATGAGCCTCACATTGCGCCACAATCGGCTGATCGCGCTCGTCGCGGCGGTCGCCATGGTCGTGGTGATCTGCGGGTACTCCGCGCACGACGCGGCGGCCGCGGTTGGGCAGCCGTGCCACTGCGACTGGACCATGCACTTCACCGGTGTGGCCGGTTCGGCGCCCCATCCGGTGCCGTCCGTCAAGCCGGTCCTCGCCGGATGGCGGCTGCCACCCGTCGCGGCGGCGGCCCCGCGCAGCGTCCGCAAGCTGCGCTCACACCTCGCCCGCGGTCCTCCCGCGACGCTGGCAATCGGCTGACAAACGGCCCGCCACGCTCGCGTGCCGAGCGTGGCGATCGGACTGGTCCGATGGCCCCACGGCCTGCTGCGGCTGACTTCGAACCGCGCGCGATCGCGCAAACGCGTTCCTAGTCCGCATCGGCCCGCCGGGACCGGCGTCGCAAACCCTTTCCGGCTGATCCCTATGAGCCCATCTCTGAATGAGTGGCGCAGGCTGCGTTGCATCGCAGTCTGTGGCGCTTTGCTCGCCGCCGGCTGCGCGGTCGGGCCCAACTTCAAACCGCCGCCGGCGCCCCACGTCGCCGGCTATACCGCGGGGACTCCGCGGACGACCGCCGCCACGCCAGGCGTTACCGGCGGGCAGGCCCAGCGATTCCGGAGGGATGCCGACATTCCCGCGGACTGGTGGCGAGTGTTCCATTCCCAGTCCCTGGACACACTCATCACGGCGGCATTGCGCAACAATCCGGGCCTGAAATCGGCGCAGGCGGCGCTGCGTGTGGCCTACGAGGACACGCGCGCACAGCGAGGCGCGTACTTTCCCGCCCTTTCCGCGAGCTTCGCCGCGAGCCGCCAGAAGCAGTCGGAGCAGCTCGCGCCGACCCCCAACTTTCCGGTGGTCGCGAACGAGTTCCAGTACGACCTGTTCACCCCGGAGCTCACGATCTCCTACGCGCCCGATGTCTTCGGCCTCAACCGCCGCACCGTCGAGTCGCTCGAGGCGCAGGAGCAGGCCGCACGCTTCCAGATGATCGCGACGTGGACCACGCTGAGCGCCAACGTCGCCGTCACCGCGGTCCAGGCGGCCTCACTGCGCGAGCAGGTCCAGGCGACGCGCGAGGTCATCGGTCTGGAGAAACACAGTCTCGCCATCCTGCAGCTTCGCTTCCAACGGGGCGATGCCAGCGGACTCGACGTGGCCGCGCAGCAGTCCCAGCTCGCGCAGGCGCAGGCATCGCTGCCGGCGCTGGTGAAACAGCTGCGGCAGACCGAGCATGCGCTGGCGGCACTCACCGGCCGGTTTCCGGATGAGCCGCCGCTCGCGACCGTCTCCCTGGCCGATCTGCAGCTACCCGAGGACCTGCCGCTCAGCCTGCCTTCGACCCTGGTCGCGCAACGGCCCGACGTGCGGCAGGCGCGCGCCGCCCTGCACGCCGCCAGTGCCCAGATCGGGATTGCCGCCGCCCAGCGGCTGCCCAACATCCAACTCACCGCCGACGCCGGCAGCAGCGCGCTCGCCATCTCGCAGGTGTTCACTTCGGGCACGGGCTTCTGGGGCATGGCCGCATCGCTGACCGCCCCGATCTTCCAGGGCGGGCAGCTGCTGCACCAGGAGCGCGCCGCCAAGGCCGCCTATGTGGAAGCCGCGCAACAGTATCGCGGCACCGTGCTCGCGGCCTTCCAGAACGTCGCCGACACATTGGTGGCCCTGCAGCAGGATGCGCAAGCGCTGAAGGCCGCGTCGACGGCCGCCGACGCCGCGACCCGGACGCTGAAGCTGTCGCAGCTGCAATTGCATCACGGCTACATCGGCGTGTTCGAGTTGCTCGCCGCCGAGCAGGCCTACAGCCAAGCGCAGATGACCCTTGCGCAGGATGAGGCCAATCGTTTCGCCGATACCGCGGCCCTGTATCAGGCCCTCGGCGGCGGCTGGTGGCACAACGCGGGATTGAACGAACCATGATTACGAAGCCTCCGGAATGCACTCGCAGCATCCTGCTGCCGCGCGTCGGCCGAGCGACCACCGTCGCGCTCGCTGTCGCCGTCAATGTCGCTTTGGCAGCGCTCGCGGGCTGCTCGGAAACGACGCCCGACGCCAACCCTCAGACGAGCACGCCGCAGAACGTGACCCTCACGGCCGCGCAGCGGACGAGCATCCACCAGCTCACCGTGAAGCCCGCCACTTACCGCACCAGCATCACGACCACGGCGATCGTGGACTTCGACCACGACCGCTCGACGCCGGTACTGGCGCCATTCTCCGGGCCGGTAACGCGTGTGCTGGTAACGCTCGGGGATCACGTGGCCGCCGGACAGGCGCTCGCCACGGTGAATTCACCGGACTTCACGACCGCGGTCGGCGCCTATCGCAAGGCGCTGATCACCGCCTCGGCGGCCGATGAGGTCGCGCAGAACGATCGCTTCCTGTATGCGCATCAGGCGATCTCGCAGCGCGAGAACGCGGACGCGCAGGCCACGGCCGTGGGCGCCGACGCGGATCGTAGCGCCGCATTGCAAGGGTTGGTCGCCCTGCATGCGGATCCAAAAACCATCGCCGCGATCCGCGCCGGCAAGCCGCTCGCGCCGGGACAGGGAGTCATTCGCGCGCCGATAGCGGGTACCGTCGTCGAGAAGTCGATCGCCCCGGGACAGACGCTTTCCGCCGGGAGCTCACCGTGCTTCACGATCGCCGACACCTCCAAGATGTGGGTGATGGCGCAGATATTCGGCGCCGATGTCGGACGAGTACACGCCGGAGACGGCGCCACGATCAACACCGGCGACGGCGGAGCACCGCTCGCCGGCACGGTCACCAATGTCGGCGCCGTGGTCGACCCGGACACGCGCTCGGTGACTGCACGCGTACAGGTGGACAACCCGGCTGGGGCGCTCAAACGTCAGATGTACGTTCAGGTCCAAATCCAATCGCGCCAGCAATACCAGGGATTGTTGATCCCCGTGTCCGCCGTTCTGCGCAATGACGAAAATCTGCCTTATGTGTACGTGACAACCGCCGACGGCAGTTACGCCAGGCGATCGGTGACGCTGGGCGGGCGCGTCGGCAATCGCTTCGTGATCCCGGCAGGACTCCAGGCGGGCGACAAGGTCGTGGTGGACGGCAGCATCTTCCTGAACTTCATCGAGACGCAATGAGCGCGCAGCCAACTCCGGAGGAAGTCCGCCGCGGGGCTTCCGTCATCAACCGCATCGTCGCGTTCGCGCTCGAGCAACCACTTCTGATCGTGTTGCTGTCGCTCGCGCTGGCGGCGGCCGGCGTCTGGGCTTACGAGGTCCTCCCGATGGACGCGTACCCGGACCTCTCACCGCCGTACGTCGAGATCATCTCGCAGTGGCCAGGCCATTCGGCCGAGGAAGTGGAGCGGCTGATCACGGTACCCGTGGAGCGCGGCATGAACGCGATACCGGGTCTGACGATCAAGCGCTCGATCTCGCTCTACGGCCTTTCTGACGTCACTTTGACCTTTGCCGACGGCACCACGACCTACTTCGCACGCCAGCGCGTATACAACCGCCTGCCCGACATCACGCTGCCGAACGGCGTGTCGCCCTCACTCTCGCCGATGTCACCGCCGTCGGGGCTCGTCTACCGCTACGTGCTGCAGAGCTCCGATCGCTCACCGATGGAGCTGAAGACCATCGAGGACTGGATCGTCGCACCGCAATACCGCTCGGTGCCCGGGGTCGCCGACGACTCCGCATTCGGCGGCGGCGACATGCAGTATCAGGTGCTGCTCGATCCGATGAAGATCGCCGCGCTCGGCCTCACTGTCACGCAGGTGCAGGCGGCCATTGCCGCCAACAACAGCAACAGCGGCGGCGGCTTCTACTCCCAGGGCAGCCAGTTCTTCTACGTACGCGGCCTGGGCCGCATCCGGACCATCGAGGATATCGGCAATATCGTCCTCGCGATGCACGATGGCACGCCGATCCTGGTGAAGGACGTCGCCCAGGTGAGGATCGGCATCGCGCCGCGCCTCGGCGAGTTTGGCTACATGGGGGACGATGACGCCGTCGAAGGCGTGATTCTGGCGCTGACAGGCAGCAAGACCCAGGACGTGCTGCAGCGGGTCGAGACCAAGACACAGGAGCTCAACGAGCAGATCCTGCCCAAGGACGTGAAGATCCATCCGTTCTACGACCTCACGACACTGATCCAGCAGACCCGTGCCGTGGTCATGCACAACCTGACGATCGGCCTGTTGCTGGTGATCGTCGTTCTCGTCTTTTTTCTGTACGACATACGCGCCGGCCTCATCGTCGCGGTGACGATTCCGCTCGCACTGCTCAGCGCATTCCTGCTGCTCGACCTGAAGAGCGCCTCGGCGAACCTGTTGTCCATCGGCGCGGTCGACTTCGGCATCCTCGTCGACGGC
>Ga0134126_10008105_pt1 | contig 13205 bp, 11 predicted proteins | sample KB31752_FD_96881 | JGI IMG/M metagenome (GOLD analysis project Ga0134126, IMG submission 96881) | Terrestrial soil microbial communities with excess Nitrogen fertilizer from Kellogg Biological Station, Michigan, USA - KB3-175-2 | ecosystem: Environmental > Terrestrial > Soil > Unclassified ...
GCAATCGCGGCCGCGATGCGCTCGATCACCGCCGGATCGTGCAGGAAGTGCTGCCCGAATCGCTTCCTGGGCCTGACCCGGAGACCTGCCCGCGGCATCACGCGGCTCGCGCTGCGAGCCGCACCGCGAGATCGATCGCCGCCACCATGCTGCCCGCGCTCGCGCGTCCGGTACCGGCGAGGTCGAGCGCGGTGCCATGGTCGACGGACGTGCGCAGGATCGGCAGGCCGAGCGTCACGTTCACGGCGCTATCGAAGCCTGCATGCTTGATCACCGGCAGACCCTGATCGTGATACATGGCCAGCACCAAGTCACAGTCGGCGAGCACGCCCGGCACGAAGGCGGTATCCGCGGGCAGAGGGCCTGTGATCGAGAGACCCCGCGCGCGCATGTGCTCGATCGCCGGGGTGATGACCCGAATCTCCTCGTCGCCGAGATGCCCGCTCTCGCCGGCGTGGGGGTTCAGGCCGCAGACGGCGATGCGCGGCCGCCCCATGCCCCACCAGCGCGTCAGGTCGCGGTCGAGGATTTCCAGCACCTCGCAGAGTGACTCGCGGGTGATCGCCGCGCTCACGCGCGCAAGCGGCAGGTGGATCGTGGCCAGCGCGACGCGCAAGGAGGCGGTAGCCAACATCATCACGGGCCGCGGTGCACGGGTGCGGTCAGCGAAGAATTCCGTATGGCCAGTAAAGGGAACGCCGGCATCGTTGATCACGCCTTTGTGGACGGGTGCCGTGACGATCGCGGCGAATTCCCCGCCGACAGCGCCGTCACAGGCCCGCTCGAGAAGGCTCAGGACGTACATGCCGTTGCGCGGGTCGAGTCGACCCGCAACAGCCGGCGTGCGCAGCGGATGATGTTCCACCGCGAGAGTCCCGGGTATGTGGCGTCGGGGCGTCCCGTCGTACGGCCGCAATTCAACCTGCAACCCGAGCGCCACTGCCCGCTGGGCCAACATCTCCCGGTCGCCCAGGCAGACGAGATCGCAGTCGAGCGGCCGCCTCGCCACGCTCAAGCAGACGTCGGGCCCGATGCCCGCGGGCTCGCCCGAGGTCAGCGCGATGCGCGGCAACACGGCGGGGCCCGCGACCTGATCAGCCGGTCATGACTTTCACGTAGGCGTCATCGCGAAGATGCTGCAGCCACAGCTCCGTGTTCTCATCGGCCTTGCTCGCCCGAATGGCCTGCATCGCGTTCAGCCGCTTGACCTCCTGTGTCTCGTCATGATTGCGCCGCCCGAGGAGCTCCGCGATGTGCCAGCCGTAATGTGACTGGAACGGCTCGCTGATCTCGCCCACCTTCAGTTTAGCGACGGCGTCCGCGAACTGCGGATCGAACACGTCGGGGCTCTGCCAACCGAGATCACCGCCGTCCGACGCGGAGCCAGGGTCTTGCGAGGACGCGGAAGCCGCAACGGCGAAGCTCTCACCCTTGAGGATGCTCTGGCGGATCTGCTCCAGCCGCTCCCGCACGGTCGCATCGTCCTGCAGCGCGTTGGTCTTGAGGAGGATGTGGCGGACGTGGACCTGTTCCACGATCTCCTTCTTTTCCTGACTGCGCACCTGGTTGAGCTTGACGATGTGGATGCCGGTGGGGGTGCGCAGCGGCGCGCCTACCTGGCCGGGCTTGAGGGCGAGGATGGTGCTGGTGAGGAAGGTCGGCAGCTCCGAGCCCTGCCGCCAGCCAAGGGAGCCGCCCTCGAGGGCATCCTCGCTGTTGGAATATGCCACGGCGAGCTTGCCGAAGTCCTCGCCCTTGCTGGCGCGATGATAAACGTCGTTGGCACGCTGCTGCGCCTGCGCGATCTGATCCGGAGTCGCATTCGGCGGTACCGCGATCAGAATGTGCGAGACGTTGTATTGCGCGTTGGCGGGCTGGCTGGTCTGCTTGGCGAGGAACTGGTCGATTTCACGGGGTGTGACGACGATACGCTGCAGCACGTCGCGCTGACGCAGGAGCCCGAGCATGAGCTGCTCCCGCATCTGCTCGCGGTAGCTCGCATAATCGACCCCCTGCTGGGCGAGCGCCGTCGGCAGGTCGGAGAAGGCGATGTTGTTTCGCTTGGCCACGTCCTCGAGCGCGGAGTTCAGCTGGTCCTCGGAGATCGTGATGCCGTCGTGGTCCGCCTGCTCCAGCTCGATCCGCTGCAAGATCAGGCGATCGAGGACCTGCTTGCGCAGGACACTGTCGGCCGGCAGCGCCATGTTCTGCGCCTGCAGCCGTGCGGTGACCTCCTTCATCTGCGCGTCGACCTCGCTCTCCAGCACCACGCCGTCGTTGACCACGGCGGCGATGCGATCGAGGAGTGTCCCCTGGGTGGACAGATCCCGGGTCTGTGCCAGCGCCACGCCCTGGAAGGCCAAAGACGCCAGAATCAATGCCATTAGCCGCCGCATGCGCTCGTGATCCTCGTGGAAAGGCCCTCAGCGGGCCGGAAATGCTGGGGAAGTCGCTTCCGTCGGAGTGTAGCCGGGAATCGCATCGCTGAGAGAGGCATCCGACGCCGATCCGACACTCGCGAGCCCCGTGAGTTCCAGCTGGAGCCATATGCCCGTGTCCTGGGGGCCGGTGCGGGCCGTGCTGGTGGTGGGACGCGCGCCCACGTAGCGGCGCGCGCCGAGGCGCAGGCTCCAGCAGCAGGCGCGGTACTCGAACCCCGCGAATCGCTCCAGCGCCTCCTGGTCGGCCAGCGAGTACACCCCGCGGGCGAAGACGCTCCAGGAGCGCCCGATCGGCCAGGCCGCGGAAACCTCGAGCTGCTGGACATTGCAGCTGGGCGTGACCGGGGTGCCGCAGAGGGTCGTCTGCCCCAGCTGCCCGCTCACGAGCGCCGCCTCCTCATAGATGCCGCGCTCGAATCGGTAGCCCAGATTGACGACCCGATCTGGAGCGGGGCGGTACTGCACTTCGACGTGCGCGCGCTGCGTCTGTGAGGACTGAGGGTCCCACTGCACCTCGGCATCCGCGCTCCAGTGCTGGAAGGCGGTGAGGGCGAGCTGGGCGACGAGGTCCGAGCGGTGGTCGGTGCGGGGAAGCTCGCCGGGCAGCGTCACCCGGGGAGTCGTGAGATAGACCTCCTGCCCGAACGTGGCCGTCAGATATTGGCGGCCGTCCAGGGCGTTGAGGAGCCTCGTCGTAATACCCGCGCTGACCTGATTGGCATCACCCACGCGATCGGCCCCGACGTAGCGATTGGTCCGGAAGAGCTCCACCGGGTCGAGGTCGGGCACGGCGGTATCGAAGACCGGCAGCTCACTCTGGTTGCGATAGGGCACATAGAGATACATGACCCGCGGCTCCAGCGTGACGGTGCGCTGATCGTGCGAGCCGGCGGCCCGCTCGAGCTGCAGTCCCGTGTCGAAGCTGGCGATGGGCAGCGCCCTGGAAGGCGAGCTCGGCTGCCCGGGCACGGTGTCTGAAAGATGATATTGCGTCGCCCGGTAGGCGACCGCGGGGCGAATGAAGTATCCCGGCCCCTCGATGTTGAGAGAGGTCGTTGGGCGAAGGTCGAGACGCCAACCGTTGACTCCCGTCGAGCGGCGGAAGTCGACCACCTCCGAGTCGAAGCCGTAGCGCACCAGGTCGCCGGGTCCCCAACCGTAATCGGCGTTGACCGTGAGGTCCGGCATGCGCGCATAGGGCCGGTTCTCGAGCAGCAGCGTGCTGTCGATCGTCTGATACTGCTCCGCCATGCCCGCGACGTTCCAATGGAGGTCGCGATACGAAAGCACGGCGCGCCGGTCGAGGAAGGGCGTGCTCGTACCCTCCGGGCCGGTCGAGAAGTCCTCGAAATACTGGGTGTCACTGACGTTCTCGCCATCGAGCGTCAGACGGAAGTTGCCCGGCAGCTCCGTGACATTCATCAGCTTGACGCGGCTGCGGCTCGCGCCATATACGCCATCGTCGGGCAGGTAGTCCCAGGCGAGCTCGCCATGCTGTCGCTGCGTGAGATAACGGAAATCACCGCCGACGTCCGGCCCGCGGCGGGTGTACTCCGTCGGCTCGAAGGTGAAGTCGATGTTGGGAGCGATGTTGAAGTAGTAGGGCACGGAGACTTGTGCCCCGCCGCGCGACGTGTTGCCCACCGTCGGGAAGAGAAAGCCGCTCTTGCGCTGGTCGCCGAGCGGAAACGACACCCAGGGAAGATAGAGGATCGGCACGCCTTTGAAATCGATGCGCGCGTTGCGCGCAATGCCTTCCCGCTTTTGCGTATCCAGGGCGATCCGCGCCGCGCGCAAGACCCAGGACTGATCGTTGACCGGGCAGGTGGTGAACGTGACGCGTTCCAGGCGGATGAGTCCCTGCGGGCTGAGTTGCATTTCCTTCGCGGCGCCCCGCGCCGAGCGCTGCACCAGGCTGAAAGTCGCCGACTCGAATTGCGCGCCCTCGGTCGGGGAGTAGCTGCCGCCGGACCCGGTGACGTGCACCAGCGGGTCGGTATAGTCGATGCCGCCCTGGGTCTTCAGAGAGTTGTTGTTGCGGTCGTACTCAACCTGGTCCGCCTTGATCCTGCGCTGACCCTGGCGCACGACCACGTGTCCGCGCAGGGTCAGCACGCCGTTCGAGCCGCCGACCATGCGGTCGCTCTCGATGCTGACCTTGCCGCCGCCCGCCAACGTTTTCTCGCCGATCGACGGCCGGCGGCTCTTCGTCCCGGGGGCGGTTGCTGTGCCCGGCGCCGTGATGGGCGTCGGACTCGCCGGGGGCGGCGGCTGGTCGGCTCGCACGAGCGGGGTGAGGCCGCCGAAAGTCAGCAGGGCGGTCCAGAATGGGTTCCAACGCGGCATGTGGGACCGCATTATAATGGTCCGATGCCCGAGAACGATGCGCGACTCGCGCTGATGCAGGATTGGCTGGCGCGCGATCTGGGTCTGGCACCTAAGCGGATCGAGAGCGCGTCGAGTGATGCCAGCTTCAGGCGCTATTTTCGCGTGGTGTGCGATGACTGCACTCTGGTCGCGATGGATGCGCCGCCGCCGAACGAGGACGTGCGGCCGTATTTGCACGTGACGGCACTGCTCGAGCCGCTCGGGATTCACGTCCCGCACGTATACGAGGCCGACGTGGCCCAGGGATTCGTTCTGCTCGAGGACTTGGGTGGCACGCACTATCTGGCGCAGCTCGGCGCCGGGGGCGACGCGCAGCGATTGTATGGCGATGCGCTGCAGACGCTCGCGGAGATCCAGCTGCGGGGAGCGGCCGCCGCCGCGGAGCTCGCGCCCTATGACCGCGCGCCGCTCGCCCGCGAGCTCGCACTCATGCCCGAATGGTTCCTCGACCGGCACCTCGCGCTCGCACTGACCGGCGCCGAGCGGGAGATGATTGCCGCGGCCTTCGAGTTCCTGATCGCCGAGGCGCTGTCGCAACCCGAGGTGTTCGTGCATCGCGATTACCACTCGCGCAATCTCATGGTGCTCGAAGAGCGCAGTCCCGGTGTGCTCGATTTTCAGGACGCGCTGCGTGGGCCCATCGGCTACGACCTCGTGTCGCTGCTGAAGGACTGTTACATTTCGTGGCCGCGCGAGCGGGTGGTGGAATGGGTCAGCGGCTATCGCTCGCTGCTGCAGTCGCGCGGCGGGCGTGTCGGCGCCGGTCCCGCGCAGTTCCTGCGGTGGTTCGACCTCATCGGCGTGCAGCGGCACATAAAGGTCCTCGGCATTTTCGCCCGCCTCTGGTATCGGGACGGCAAGCCCGGCTACCTGCGTGATCTTCCACTGACGCTCGACTATGTGCGCGAGGCGTGCCGGCTCTATCCGGAGCTCGCGACGCTCTCCGAGTTCCTCGAGCGACGCGTCGCGGCTGAGCTGCCACGCGCCAACGAGCGGGTGGCTCGCCTGGCGGCACAGCCCGCGTGATGACCGAGTCACCGGGAGGATCGGGCGCGCGACCCTGCAGGGCCATGTTGCTTGCCGCGGGACGCGGCGAGCGATTGCGGCCCATCACCGATTCTCTGCCGAAGCCGCTCGTCGCGGTCGCCGGCAAGCCGCTCATCGTCTACCACCTCGAGGCGCTGGCCAGGGCCGGAATCACAGACGTCGTCATCAATCTCTCCTGGCTCGGGGAAAAGATCCGCGCCGCCCTGGGCGATGGCGAGCGCCATGGCGTGCGCATCACATACCGCGAGGAGGGGCCGGTACCGCTCGAGACCGGCGGCGGGATTCACGGCGCGCTGCCACTCCTCGGCCCCGGACCCTTTCTCGTCGTCAATTCCGACGTCTGGACGGACATGGATTTCAGTCGTGTCCTGACTTTGGAGGAAAGTGCCGATGCGCGGCTGCAACTGGCGCCCAATCCGCCGCACCATCCGCGCGGCGATTTCGGCCTCGAAGGGGATTTCGTAGTGGAGAGTGAGGCCGACCGCTTCACCTACACCGGTATCGGTGTGTATCGGCCGGAGCTCTTCGAGGGATGCACGCCGGGGAAGTTTCCGCTGCTGCCGCTCCTCAAGCGTGCGATCGCGGCGCGGCGTCTGCGGGGCGAGGTCTACCGGGGCGAATGGCTCGACATCGGCTCGCCGGACCGGCTGGCCTGGCTGGATGCGAGAGAGCGCGCGGCGCGGGGCATTTGAGGGGTATGGAAGTCCGTGGCGTAAAATAGCCGCCATGGCCAGCCTCAAAGACATTCCGGTCGTCCCCGATAGAGCACCTGCGCAACGGGAGAGCCCGCGCAGCGGTGAAAAATACTTTACTCCCCAAGGGTTTACGGCAATCCGCGACGGCATCAAAGCTTCAGCGGCGGGGATTCCCTTGCCGGCAGGACCTCCGGCTCGGGCCGGAAAGCCCGCGTGGCTACGCGCCAAGGCGCCTTCGGGCGTGGGCTTTCAGACGGTCAAGGGGATCGTCAAGGAGCACCGGCTGGCCACGGTCTGCGAGGAGGCGAAGTGCCCGAATATCGGCGAGTGCTGGAACGCCGGTACCGCCACGATCATGCTGATGGGTGCGGTCTGCACCCGTGCCTGCCGCTTCTGCTCCGTCGACACCGGCAATCCGCATGGCTGGCTGGACGCGGATGAGGCGGAGAACGCCGCTCGTAGCGTCGAGCTGATGAAGCTCAAGTACGTGGTGCTGACTTCCGTTGACCGGGATGACCTGGCTGACGGCGGCGCCGGTCATTATGCGGAGTGCATCCGGGCCATCAAGCGCCGCAATCCCAACACTGCGGTGGAGGCGCTGACACCGGACTTCCAGGGAGTGCTGGCGGACGTCGAGACTGTAGTCGACTCCGGCGTCGATGTCTTCGCCCAGAACATCGAGACGGTGCGCCGTCTGACTCACCCCGTCAGAGATCCGCGCGCGGGCTATGAGCAGACGTTGCGCGTGTTGGCTCATTCGAAGCAACATAGGCCCGCGGTGTTGACGAAGAGCAGCCTGATGCTCGGCCTGGGTGAGACCGAGGCCGAGATCGAGGAGACGCTGACAGACCTGCGCACGGCTGGCGTTGACATCGTCACGCTCGGCCAGTATCTGCGCCCCACGGTGAATCACCTGCCGGTTGAGCGCTACGTCACGCCGGCGGAGTTCGATCGCTACCGCGAGAGCGCTCTGACGCGCGGCTTCCTCGAGTGCGTTTCCGGGCCGCTGGTGCGCTCCAGCTATCGCGCGGAGCAGGCGCTGAACAGAAACAACGCCGGCCTGGACAATACCCGCCTCTCTTCCGAGAAGAGGGCCGTTTGAGCGCGGGCGAGCCGGTGCCTTTGAGCGAGCGCACGCGTGCGGATGACCAGAGGCCGGAGGGCCCGCCGCCATGGACGGCCAGTGGCACTGATCGCATGACCGCCCGGCCGCGAACCGCGCGTCCTGTCCCCCCGCACATCCTGCGCGATCTCGGCCTGGTGCAATACGAGCCCACCTGGCGCGCCATGCAGCGCTTCACCGACGAGCGTGGCCCCGACACGCCCGACGAGGTCTGGCTATTGGAGCATCCGCCGGTATTTACGCTCGGGATGAATGCCAGCCGCGATCACGTGCTCGCCCCTGGCGATATCCCCGTCGTGCAGATCGACCGTGGTGGCCAGGTCACTTACCACGGCCCCGGCCAGCTCGTCGTTTATCCGCTGATCGATCTCCGGCGCGCAGGCCTCGGCGTTCGAGATATCGTCACCGCCCTCGAACGCAGCGTCATCGATTACGCAGCCGAGCTCGGCATCAACGCCGAATGCCGCCGGGGCGCCCCCGGTGTATATGTTCAGGGCCGAAAGCTGGCGAGCGTTGGCATCCGCGTGCGGCGCGGCGCCAGCTACCACGGGACGGCGCTCAATGTCCGCGCCGACCTCGAGCCATTTCGTCGCATCAATCCGTGCGGCTATCCCGGTCTCGAGATGACCCAGCTGGCCGACCTGAGTCCGGTCGATTCCGTGAGCGTCGCAGCGGAGGGCTTGAAGCCGCACTTGCTCCGGCACCTGTACAGAGGTTCATAACCGGTCTGTCACCGTCTACCGACTGACGGCATAACTGCGCTTACTCCAGCATTGCCAGCTACCCCCCCAGAGGAGTGGCAATGCAGCTCATCCACAACAGGCTTGCCCGCGCAGCCGCACTCGCCGTTGCGAGCCTCGCCATCGCAGCTGTCCCCGGATGCTCCCGCCCCGCGGCTTCGGGCGTGACACTTCTCAACGCTTCCTATTCACCGACGCGCGAGCTCTACGGCGAATACAACGCCGCCTTCGAGAAGTACTGGAAGGCCAAGACCGGCCAGAGCGTGCGCGTGAGAATGTCCTACGGCGGCTCGGAGTTGCAGGCGCGCTCCGTCGCGGAAGGTCTCGGAGCCGACGTGGTCACGCTCGCTTTGGCGCCGGACATCGACGTCATCGCCCAGCAGGGAAAGCTGCTGCCGCTCAACTGGCAGACACGCCTGCCGAATGACAGCTCCCCCTATACCTCGACCATCGTATTCCTGGTGCGTAAGGGAAACCCCAAGGGCATCCGTAACTGGAGTGATCTGATCAAGCCCAACGTCTCCGTCATCACGCCAAACCCGAAGACTTCCGGTGGGGCGCGTTGGAACGTCCTCGCGGCCTGGGCCTGGGCGTTGAAGCAGCCCGGGGGTGATGAGGCCAGTGCGCGACAGTACCTGCACGAGCTCTTCCGCCACGTCCCGGTGCTCGACACGAGCGCTCGCGCCGCCACGACGACCTTCGTCCAACACGGCCTCGGCGACGTGCTCATCGGCTGGGAGAATGAAGCCATGCTCGCCATCCGTGAGAAGCCGGCGGACGGCCTCAGCATTGTCTACCCCTCCGTCAGCATCCTCGCGGAGCCGCCGGTTGCCGTCGTCGATCAGGTCTCCCTCCAGCACGGACAAAGGCCGCTCGCGACCGCTTATCTCCAATATCTCTACAGCAAGGAAGGACAGGAGATCATCGCCCGCAACTTCTATCGCCCGCGCGACCCCGAGGTCGCAGCGCAGTTTGCCCAGCAGTACCCAAAGATCGACCTGGCGACCGTCTCGGATCTCGGCGGCTGGGCCAGCGCGCAGAAGAAGTTCTTCGGGGATGGTGGCGTGTTCGATCAGATCTACGCGCACGGGCAGTGACTAAGCGCCAAATTCTGCATCGCGTCATCGAGGCGAGGAGTTACTCGTGTGTCTGTGCGGATTCGCGCTGGCATCAGCGTTAAGAGTTACGTCGGCGTCCGGCGTGCTGGATAGTATCGGCGGATGTGCGGGCCGCCTGGCAGTAGCTCCATTATGCCGTCGCTTGCAGGACCTCGAGGTCGTACCGTTGCCGTCCCCGCAGCGCTACCGCCCAGCCCAGAAGTTCCAAGGGCGAAGGCAGGTCGATAGGCACGCGGTAGCGCACCATTTGCCGGCAGCGAAGGGCGGGGTCGATGATCATCGCGAAGCGCGCGCTGCTGTGGTTGATCTTCGCGCGAAGGGTGCTCGCGCGAAGATCGTGCCAAGGGTTCAGCGGCATGGCGGTTGACAGCTCGGCTGCACAGCCATCGCCCAGCTCATCCAGCCAGCCGAGAGATGCTCCGCGCCCGCCGTGTCCATGCCGCGCCAACGCGAGCGGCCTCACCGCGTGCTCGCTGAAGCCTCGCTCGAGGACCCTGATCCAACGGTCTCTCTCGAGCTGTTCCTGATCGAAATCGGCGGGATGAGAGAACAGGATGGCCCAGTGCTGACCCAGCCACTCGCGCAGCGAAACGAGGGATGAGGGTTCCGTGCTGGCGTAGGACCGGGTTTCCAGGAAGACCAATGTCGTCATAGAGCCTCCGCTCGTGCGCCCGCCGCTGCGGGCGTTGAATGCATCCTGCAGTGGGCGCGGTAGAAAAGTCTGTCGAGAACCGGTGACGGACTGGTGCTGCGGTGCCCTGGCCGCGCGGCTCAGAAGGCGAGCTGAAATCGTGTGAAGAGCGCCTTCTCGTCGGGACGGTTGCCGCCGAGTGCGCCGCCCCTGAAGCGGGTCAGCTCATAATCGACTGCCCATTTGAGGTTACGGTTGAGGTACCAGTTGACGCCGACACCTGCCGCCTGAGCTCTCTGCGCGCTGCTGGCCGGATTGGCAAAGGAGTTGCTTCCGCCCGCGAACGCCTGACTGTCCAGGCTCAACTCCTGAGCACGCACGACCAGCTCCAGCGCGCCCCATCCAGGCCCGCCGATACGGAAGGGCGCCTTCGGCGTGACACCGCCGAAGCTCTCCTGCTCACCCGTGACCAGCCAGGAGAGCTGCGCCTGCCATGCGGAGCTCGTGAGCAGCGCCGAACGCGTTACGGTGCCATTGACGCGCGCTACACCTTGGCGCACCCGGGTGTATTCACCGAGCAGTCCGATCGGGCCCAGGTAATAGTAGAGCTGAGGCGCAACTCGCAACCGCTCGCCGCTTGCATAGGCGCCGTTGTTGAGCGCAGCTTGTGTCTGGGTCGCCGCCGTGTTGCCGCGGTAACTGAAGAAGGCCTGCTGGCCGGAGGTCTTGTACGCTGCGAGCAGCGTATTGGTCGGGTTGCCGGTTGCACGGACATACGTGCCAGCAACGCCAAATCCGAGGCCAGTCAGCGCCGCGTCGCCGGAAAGAAGGAAGGGACGGAGGAATATGCGGACTGCGACGTCTCCCTTGCCGTCGCTGCTGAAATCGGGCGTGGGGTTGTTGTCGCTGCTCGTGCCATCGGCGACCCCATTGAATACGCCGATCGAATAGTTGATCCGTCCACGGGCGAGCTCTCCACCCAGCTGGACGCCGATGTCGCGATTGGGCACCAGATCCGTCGGCAGCGCGCGCTCGATAAAGCGGTTGTCGGCGGCGGACTGGAGACGCTCGAGGCCCACGGCAGGCTTGAATTTGCCCACCGTCAGCACCAGCCAGGGCTTGAATCGTGCAGAGACGAAGGCGTCCTGCACGATCGCCTTGCCACCGCCGAAGTCCGGCATCAGCTTGAAGTCGTAGATGTCAGCGATCGTGCCCTGGAGAATGGGCCGCACGCGGCGAAGCAGCCAGCTGTTTGCGGTCGAGGAGGTGGTGCTGTCGGCAAAGTAGCGCCCGTCGGCCTGAACGAGCGCTCCCAGCCTGAGGACATTCGAGCCGTCCGCAGACGCGATGGAGAGACCCTTCGAGCCCCACCGCGCGACTGCGCTCTCCTTCGGAGCCAACTGCTGATGCTCGTGCTGCCTGCGCTCGAGCTCGCGAAGCCTCCGCTCGTCGGCTTCGAGCCGGTGCTCGATATGCTCCATGTCGTCCACCGAGGTTTCCGTCGACGGCGACGTCGAGCTCGCTGCCGCATTCTGCGCCCGTGCGACCGGCGCCAGCGATAGAAGCGTCGCAGTGACGGCTAGGGGGACTGATGCGCTGCCAAGAAAGGCGCGTGTGCCGAGTAACATGTATTGCCGTTATCCCGTACGAAGCCAGACGAGGTGTTGCCGCGCAATGCGCAGCCTGACACCGCCTAGATTAGAGGGGTCGGGATAACGAGTCAGTCGAAGGAAAGTGACGGAGCGGTTATGTCCGCTATTCAGTCACCAGTTTGTAACCGGCACCCGCAGCGGTTTGCAGGAGCTGTGGTGCGGCAGGATCCTGTTCGATCTTCTGGCGCAACCTGTGGACGAGCTGCTTGAGGAGTTGGCGGTCGCCGGAGCCGCGGTGGCCCCAGACGTGTACCAGCAACCGGTCGGAGCTCACGGTCTTCCCGGCACTTGCGAGCAGCATCTGCAGCAGGCGCAACTCGAGCTTGGTGAGGCGGATAGGATCCGCTTCACCAATCCGCACCGTATGCTCGTCAGTGTCCAGAGTCAGCTTCCCCGCCGACAGGACCGATGCGCTCTCCGTGCCCGCCCGGCGCAGCAGCGCCTTGGCACGCGCGAGCAGGGTGCGGGGACTGAAGGGCTTGGTGAGATAGTCGTCGGCTCCGAGGTCGAGCGCGCGCACCAGGTCTTCCTCCTCGCCGCGGACTGTGAGCATCATGATGGGTACGCGCGACGTGCGGCGAATGGACTCACACACCTGAAACCCGCTCGCCCCCGGCATGTTGATGTCGAGAATGACCAGGTCCGGTGCCTCATCGGTCACGGCACGGACGGCGGCGAGTCCGTCCGGGGCTTTGATGACCAGGTAGCCGGCCTGCGTGAGCGTGAAGCCAACCAGGTCGCGCAGATCGCGGTCATCGTCCGCCACCAGGATCTTCACGCCGTCACCTCCACGGGCAGGTTCATCGTGAACCGGGTCCGGCCTTCTTCAGTGCGTCCCACGCCTATCGTGCCGCCATGTCTTTCGATGATGGAGCGGACGATCCAGAGCCCCAGGCCAAGCCCGCCGGGCTCCGGCTCATGTTCGGCGCCCCGGCGGAAGGGAGCGAAGAGGCCTTCGCCCGTTGGAGTGGTCGGGCCCGGTCCCTCGTCCTCCACCCACACCGCCAGACGTCCTTCATCCGATTCGCAGCCGATGCGGACGGTGCTGCCCTCCGGCGCGAACTTATTGGCGTTGGCGAGCAGATTGACGAACACCTGCGTCAGCCGGTGCTTGTCGCCTTCCACGAGGGGCAGCTCCTCGGGAAGGGAGACCTCGAGCCGCTGGCGTCTCAGCGCGAGAAGCGAGCCGATGAGGGCCCGCGCATCCTCTACCACCTCCGCGAGATCGACGCTCTGGCGCCGGATCGCGAGCTGGCCGGACTCGATACGCACGCTTTCGAGCAGATTATCGATCAGCTGGGTGAGTCGCAGCGCCCCGCGCTGCAGCGACTCGGTGAGCTCCCGGCGCTGTCCGGGCGGCATGCTCTCGA
>Ga0134126_10008106_pt1 | contig 13204 bp, 11 predicted proteins | sample KB31752_FD_96881 | JGI IMG/M metagenome (GOLD analysis project Ga0134126, IMG submission 96881) | Terrestrial soil microbial communities with excess Nitrogen fertilizer from Kellogg Biological Station, Michigan, USA - KB3-175-2 | ecosystem: Environmental > Terrestrial > Soil > Unclassified ...
GATGATGTCGGTCGATGAAGCGGTCGCCATCATCACCTCGCGCGTGACCGCGGTCGGCGAAACCGAACGCGTGGCGCTGGTCGAGGCCGATGGCCGCATTCTCGCGCACGAGGTCGCGGCCCCCCTGGCGCTGCCGCCCTTCACCAATTCCGCGGTCGATGGCTACGCCGTGCCGGCGAGCGACCTGCCGCGCGACAAGGAGCGGGCGTTGCCGGTCGCGGGGCGCGTGCAGGCGGGGGCATCGGGACCAGCGGCAAAATCCGGCCACGCCGTGCGCGTCTTCACCGGCGCGCCGATGCCCGAGGGCACCGATACCGTTTTCATGCAGGAAGATGTGCGGATCGATGCGGCCGGACGGGTCGTGTTGCCGGCGGGCCTGAAAGCCGGTGCCAATGTGCGGCCCGCGGGCGAGGATATCCCGATCGGCACGATTGCGCTGAAGGCCGGCCGGCACTTGCGTCCGCAGGACATCGCGCTGGCCGCCGCCTTCGGCCTGACCGAGCTTGACGTGACGAGGCGCATCCGCGTGGCGGTGTTTTCGACCGGCGATGAGCTGGCTTTCCCCGGCACGGCGCGCGGCGCCGCACAGCTCTTCGATTCCAACCGCTTCATGCTGATGGCGATGCTTCGTCGCCTCGGCTGCGAGGTCAGCGATCTCGGCATCCTGCGCGATGCGCGCGAGCCGCTCGCCGCCGCCTTGAAAGGGGTGGCGAGCCGTCACGACCTTATCCTCACCACGGGCGGCGTCTCGACCGGTGAGGAGGATCATGTCAAGGCCGGCGTCGAAAGCGCAGGGTCGCTGGTGCTGTGGCGGATGGCGATCAAGCCGGGCCGGCCGGTGGCGATGGGCATCATCGGCGGTACGCCGTTTATCGGTCTTCCCGGCAATCCGGTGGCGAGCTTTGTCACCTTCGTTCACGTCGTGCGCCCCACCGTGCTCGCGCTCTCGGGTGCCGTGCCCGCACCCTTCGTGCCGATGCCGGTGCGCGCCGCCTTCGCTTACAGGAAGAAGAGCGGCCGGCGCGAATATGTCCGCGCCACGCTCCGCCGCGCCGAGGATGGTGTGCTGGAGGCACTGAAGTTTCCGCGCGAGGGCGCCGGGCTGTTGTCGTCGCTGGTCGATACCGACGGGCTGGTCGAGCTCGACGAGACCGTCACCAAAGTCGAGCCCGGCGGGCGCGTCGGCTTTCTCGCCTACGCCAATCTCCTGTAGAGTTTCGTCGCCATGACCACGACCAGGCTCGACCTCACCGGCCTCAAATGCCCGCTGCCGGCGCTGAAGACGCGCAAGGCGCTGAAATCGGTTCCTTCTGGCGATTGCCTCGAAGTCCATTGCACCGATCCGTTGTCGGTGATCGACATCCCGAACCTGATCCGCGAAACCGGCGACAAGGTCGAGATCACCGCGCGCGATGAAAAGAGGATCGTGTTCTTGATCGAGAAAAGATGAGGACGGCGACGCGTCCATGCGGTCGTCATTCCGGGGCGCGCGTCAGCGCGAGCCCGGAATCCATAACCACAGGCCGTCAAGATGGATATGTTGGCCGACGAGTATTTCAAATCACGAACAGCCGTGGTTATGGATTCCGGGCTCAGCCCTTGCGGGCTGCCCCGGAATGACGACGTCGGTCGCGTGAGTTAGGTGACGCTATTGCGCGCTTGTGCAGGATGCACTAGCCTTTGATCGGATGGGGATGGGGTCCCCCGATAACCGCCGCAAGGCTGATGACTCCTGCCAGGCGCTTTGCGTCGGTAGGAGCGTGTCCGAATTCCTCCGCGATAGGCAACTGGTTTGATCGTCGTGCGCTGCGCGAAGGGCTAGCGCATGAGCGGATGTTGAGACATGACGGGGCGTGGGCCCCGGCTCGTGGAGTCGGTGCTCGGGCTTAAGAAAGAGGCGGACGGAAAGTCCATGGCGGCGATGAAAAATGTCATATCCCCCGTTTCCTGCGCAACCAAAGGGACATGTCCGGGCCCATGAGCAATCTGATCTCCATTGTGCTGGGCAGTGTTCTCGGCGGCGTCGCGCGTTATTTCATCTCTGGCGTCGTGGCCCGGCGGGTCGGCGAGACCTTTCCCTGGGGCACGCTTTTCATCAATGTCAGCGGAGCCTTCCTGATCGGGATCTTCGGCGACATGGCAGAAGACAAGACCTCGCTGCTGGCTTCGCCCGATCCATGGCTGTTCGCGGTGACCGGCTTCCTCGGCTGCTACACCACGGTCTCCTCTTTCAGCCTGCAGACGTTGTCGCTGGCGAGGGACGGGCAGAGCGGCCGTGCGCTCGGCTATGTCGTTATTTCCGTGGCGCTCTCGCTTGCGGCTGCTGGCGCAGGCTTTGCCCTGGTCGATTGGATGAAATGAGGTGATCTTCATGAGTGCCAGGAAGAGCAAGACCACCAATTCGAAAACGGCGATCCTCTACACCTCCGTTGCGGTCGGCGCCGTGCTGGGAGGAGTGGCGCGCTGGCTCGCATCCCTGCTGATCCTGCCGGTTTCAGGATTCCCGCTGGCGACGCTGTTCGTGAACGTGACGGGCTCCTTCATCATCGGATTCTACGGTACGCTGACTGGACCCGACGGCCGATGGTTTGCGAGCGCTGAGCAGCGCCAGCTCGTCATGACCGGATTTTGCGGAGGCTATACCACGTTCTCGTCGTTCAGCCTCGAAACGGTGAGGCTGTTGCGCGGCGGGCTGACGGAGACGGCGCTGTTGAACATAGCGGTCTCGGTCGTGACCTGGCTGCTCGCCGTCTGGCTCGGATATGCCGTGGCCGTCCGGCTCAATCGTTTGAAGGGGGACTAACGATGCAGATCCCGAAACAGGCTGTGCTGCTCCGCATTTTCATCGGCGAGAACGACCGCTCCAAGGGCAAGCCGTTGTATGAGGCGATAGTGGTGAAGGCGCGCGAGCAGCATCTCGCTGGAGCCACCGTCCTGCGCGGGCCCATGGGCTTTGGCGCCTCCAGCCGGCTGCACACCGCCAAGATCCTTCGTCTGTCGGAGGATTTGCCTCTCGTGATCGAGATCGTCGATAGCGAGGAGAAGATCAACGCCTTCCTGCCGACGCTGGATGGCATGATGACAAGCGGCCTGATCACCCTCGAAAAAGTGCAGGTTCTTCAATACGGCGCCCAGGGCGGTTGATTCTGCTCACAATCCGGCCGAAGTCGTGCGGCGGCGCAACATGCCGCGAAGGGCCATAGGCGGCCGTCAGAACACCTGCCGTACGATTGCAACCAATCGCGCAGTGGAGCATTATGTCGCCAATGCATGGGGATGGGGTTCCCCAAAACCGCTCGTTCGAGCTGATGACCCCTACCGTATTCGATGCGGTGGGGCTCAGCGCGACCACCCGCCGCAGTGCGGGTTTTTTTGTGCCCGTTTTTTTGTGGCCGAAGGGACGAGCGTCATGAACAACATCTGGCTGCAATCAGCATTGTGGATGGCGTTGGCCTTCGCCGCCGCGATCGGCTCACTTTGGATCACCATTTCAGCAGCGCTCTTTGAGATCGTCGTTGGCGCCATTGCGGGAAACACGATCGGATTGGAGCTGACACCGTGGATCAATTACGTCGCCAGCGTCGGCGCCGTCGTCCTGACCTTTCTCGCGGGGACGGACATCGATCCTCACGTCGTCAAGAAGCATTTCGCCTCAAGCGTCACCATCGGCCTGATGGGTTTTTTTGCGCCTTACCTGGGCTGTCTGCTTTTGGCGCGCTATGGGCTTGGCTGGCCTTGGCCCCAGGCGCAGATCGGCGGTATCGCGCTGTCGACGACATCCGTGGCAGTCGTCTATGCCGTCATGGTCGAGACCGGATACAACCGCACTGAGCTCGGCAAGATCATCCTGGCCGCGTGCTTCATCAATGACATCGGCACCGTGTTGGCGCTTGGCCTGATCTTCGCCAACTATAATCTGTACCTTCTGCTGTTTGCCGTCATCACACTCATCGTAGTCGGATTGCTCCCCTGGATCGTTCCGCGACTGTTTGCGATGATCGGCAATCGAGCGAGCGAACCCGAAATAAAATTTCTCTTGTTGGTGCTGTTCTTTCTGGGCGGTCTTGCAAATCTGGGAAAGAGCGAAGCCGTGTTGCCGGCATACCTTGTTGGAATGGCATTGGCGCCGTTCTTCATGGGACAACCGGAACTTCAGCGCCGGATGCGGGCAATCTGCTTTGCATTCCTGACGCCGTTCTATTTTCTCAAAGCCGGCTCATTGATCGAAGCAAAGTCGCTTCTCGAGGGCGCGGGGCTTATTGGTCTCTTTCTCGGCGTGAAGATGCTGACCAAGTTCTTCGGCATTCTGCCGTTGACCCGCTACTTCGAGTTCAAACCAGGCGAGGGAATGTACACTACCCTGATGATGTCGACGGGGCTGACCTTCGGGTCAATCTCTGCCTTGTTCGGTTTTACCAATCACATCATTGACCAAACTCAATACACCATCCTGCTGACGGCCGTCATTGGCAGTGCCGTGGTGCCTACGTTGATCGCACAGGTATGGTTTCAGCCGCATTTCGAACCGTTGGAGGAAGATGCCTAGCTTCGTTCACCCGTCACGACCGTCGGCTTCGGGCCCGATTGCGGACTCCTGCGTCGCAGCTTGGGATTGCTGCCGTCACCACGCAGTCTGGCTCCGATCAGGCCGAGCGCCTCAAGCCTGCGGAGATCGGCTCGCTCAAGCTTGAGCGAGTATTTCTCCAGGCGCGTCGTTTGCTGCGACAGCTCCGGCCCGACGGGCAAATCACTTCGCCTTATCAGAAGAAGATGGGCGCCATGTCAAGGCCTCGACCGAAAAATATTCCGCTTCCCTGTTTCGGAAAATCATGATTAGTTCCGCGCATCCCGCTCCGGCAAGAGGGGCGTTTCGGCCGATCGTCACGAACGTGGAGCGGGGATGCGATGGACGCGTTGCACCCGGTAAGACGAGCGGGGTGCGATGCGGACGGCGAAGTCGCGTGGTCCTGGCGCCCCGACGCTGGCGTCAAGTCTCGCGGATGATGACCGCGAGGCGACGGAGGCTAACAAGCCCGGCACTCCGGGGAGATCGCGTATAAGCCGTAAACCATTGCGCAGGGAATGTCGGTTGTTCCGGCTGCCCTGTGTTGCTTGCGTGCGCAAAGTGCACTTTTCTTTGCACGCAAGGCTCGCGGGTGCGGCCTGCATCCGGCATTCCCTGCGCCCTCACGTCATGGGGGGCAAACGTGGTCGAAAACCCGGGCGATACAAGCCGCGGGAACGCGTCCGCATGCGTCGGAACTGACGCGCGCGCCTTACAACGGCCGTTCTTCGACGCAATCTGCGTCTCAGGGGAGACGGTGTATCCGATAAAAAAGATTGATCGTCCGATTGGGAAAATCAATGAACGCCCATGTCGTGCAGGTCTACCGGGTTGCAAAGCCGGTGGGCTCTACCTTTTGCCTATCGACATGGCCGACCGCTTCTGCCCCAATTCATTTCTCCGCGAGTGCGGACGCCGAGTCGTGTCCGGTGCACGCGGGGCGAAGAGGCTTCTGCAAATTCGCTTCGCGCCGCACAATGGCGTGTCGGCATAGGCGCTGAAGCTGGTGTTGACGCTTCGAATGCGCGTGGCGATCCTCGCGTATGCGGGGAATGCTGCGGGGCAGCAATGCATAACGGTCCTGCGAAGGGGGCGTTACACATCAAGCGGAAGAGACGCCGCTGTGTGACTGGGCGGGGTGAACGGGATCGCGACGAAACAAGGCCCGGAAGGGCGACTTGAGGAGGGACTATCGATGGGCGCGTTATCGTTTCTTGATCGCGAGCATACGGTCGCCGGACCGGGCTTCAGCCGATGGCTGGTGCCGCCGGCAGCGCTGTGCGTGCATCTGTGCATAGGCCAAGCCTATGCCTTCAGTGTGTTCAATCTACCGATGACGAAGCTCATCGGTATCACGCAGTCGGCGCCAGGGGATTGGAAGCTCACCGAGCTCGGCTGGATCTTTTCGCTCGCAATTTTCTTCCTTGGCGTGTCGTCGGCCGTATTCGGCCGGTGGGTCGAGGAGGGCGGACCGCGCCGCGCAATGTTCACGGCGGCGTGCTGCTGGGCCGGCGGGTTCCTGATCTCGGCGGTCGGCGTTTACGCCCACACGCTCTGGCTCATCTATCTGGGCTACGGCGTGCTCGGTGGTATCGCGCTCGGCATCGGCTACATTTCGCCGGTCTCGACCCTGATCAAGTGGTTCCCTGACCGTCCGGGGATGGCGACCGGCATGGCGATCATGGGCTTCGGCGGAGGCGCCTTTATCGCTTCGCCGCTGTCAGTGTGGCTGATGCACAAATTCACGACTTCGGCGCATATCGGCGTGGCCGAGACCTTCATTGTGCTCGGCGTCGTCTATTTCTTCTTCATGATCGTCGGCTCGATCATCGTTCGCGTGCCCCCCACAGGCTGGAAGCCGGACGGCTATGTGGCGCCGGCGACGTCGCAGAAGCTGATCTCGAGGAACGACGTCTTCGTGTATGACGCGCTGAAGACGCCGCAGTTCTGGCTGATCTGGTGGGTTCTCTGCCTCAACGTCACGGCGGGCATCGGCGTGCTTGGACAAGCCTCCGCCATGAGCCAGGAGATGTTCCCGGGTCATATTACGCCAGTGGCCGCGGCAGGCTTCGTCGGTCTCATGAGCCTGTTCAACATGGGTGGCCGCTTCTGTTGGGCGTCCGTCTCCGACTATATCGGGCGGCGCAACACCTATTTCGTGTTCATGGTGCTGGGCTTCGTCCTCTACTGCCTCGTGCCCTACACCGGATCGGTCGGCAGCGTGGTCGGATTCGTCTGCGCCTTCCTGATCATCATCAGCATGTACGGCGGCGGATTCTCGACCGTGCCCGCCTATCTGAAGGACATGTACGGAACGCGGTATGTCGGGGCGATCCACGGCCTGCTGCTGACCGCGTGGTCGGCGGCCGGCATCTTCGGCCCGGTGCTCGTCAACTACATCCGCCAGTACAACGTGAACCACGGCGTGCCGAAGGCGCAGGCCTACAACACCACCATGTACATCATGGCCGGCCTGCTGGTGATCGGGTTCATCTGCAACGCGCTCGTGCGGGCGGTGAACGCGCGCTATCACATGAAGGCTGACGACCCGCGTGCGCATGATGTCACAGCCGCGACGACCCCCAAAGCGGCCGCACTTGGTGCAAGAGCCTGAGGAGAACGACAATGGCAACCCAGACCGACAGCTCGATAAAGGTGAAACTTGTCCTTGCTTGGGGGTTCGTCGGAATCCCGCTGGCATGGGGCGTGATTCAGACGATCATCAACTCGATGAAGCTGTTTCAATAGCCGTGCGCCTGCTTCGCCCGGCTGGCTTGCTTGGGCGGATCGAGCAAACGATTCTCTCAGCGTGAGAGGTCAGAAGACACGTCTTGGGCCGGCGCTCACCGCGCCGGCCCGCTGATTTGAAGATCAGAGCTCCTTGATCGGAGTCGGCACACGATTTGCCTTGGCATCTGGCATGCCAACGATTAATGTGACGGAAAATGGCCGCACGACCGAAGGGTCGAGATTTCGTGAAAGTCGTGCGTTTACAATCGACTAGAGCGCGCTGCTGATCCGGCCCAGGCCCCGCGCGGACGAGACGCTTTCATGAGTGATGACATCCACAAGGTTCGCGCCTTCGAGCACCCCGGCGAGGGCAAGAGGCGGGCCAAGGCCACGCCCAAGGGCCGCCAGGTCGATCCGACCACCGCACACGAGATCGAGATGCTGCTGGGCGACCGGCCGCGGCGGCGCGATCTCCTGATCGAGCACCTGCACCTGATCCAGGACAAATATCACCAGATCTCCGCGGCGCATCTCGCAGCTCTCGCCGAGGAGATGAAGGTCTCCTTTGCCGAGGTGTTCGAGACCGCGACCTTTTATGCCCACTTCGACATCGTGAAGGAGGGCGAGCCCGACATCGCGCCGCTCACCATCCGCGTCTGCGACTCGCTCACTTGTGCGATGCTCGGCGGCGAACAGCTGCTCAAGGACCTGCAAAGCAAGGCCGGTCCCGGCATCCGCGTGGTGCGCGCGCCCTGCGTCGGGCGCTGCGACACCGCGCCGGCGGCCGAGGTCGGACACAACTTCGTCGACCATGCGACCGTGTCGAACGTGCTCGCCGCTGCCAAAGCCGGCGATACTCATGCGCATCTGCCCGACTATATCGGCTACGACCAATACGTCGCAGACGGCGGCTACAAGCTGCTCAATCGTCTGCGTTCAGGTGAACTGTCGAACGAGAATCTGCTCAAGGCGCTGGACGACGCGTCCTTGCGCGGGCTCGGCGGCGCCGGTTTCCCGACAGGGCGCAAATGGCGCGCGGTGCTCGGCGAGCCAGGTCCGCGACTGATGGCGGTCAACGGCGATGAGGGCGAGCCCGGCACCTTCAAGGACCGCTATTATCTCGAAACCGATCCGCACCGTTTCCTCGAAGGCACGCTGATCGGCGCACATCTGGTGGAAGCGAGCGACGTCTACATCTATATGCGCGACGAGTACCCGGCCAGCCGTGACATCCTCGAGCGCGAGATCGCGAGGCTTCCGGCGGGCGGTCCAACACTGCATATGCGCCGCGGCGCCGGCGCCTATATCTGCGGCGAGGAATCGTCGCTGCTCGAGAGCATCGAGGGCAAACGCGGGCTGCCGCGGCACAAGCCGCCTTACCCGTTCCAGGTCGGGCTGTTCGGCTTGCCGACGCTGATCAACAATGTCGAGACGCTGTGGTGGGTGCGCGACATCGTCGAGAAAGGCGCCGATTGGTGGAAGGCCCACGGCCGCCACGACCGCCTCGGCCTGCGCAGCTTCTCGGTGTCCGGGCGCGTCAAGAATCCCGGCATGAAGCTCGCGCCTGCCGGCATCACCGTGCGCGAGTTGATCGCCGAGTATTGCGGCGGCATGGCCGACGGCCACACATTTTACGCCTATCTTCCAGGCGGGGCTTCCGGCGGCATCCTGCCGGCCTCGATGGACGACATCCCGCTCGATTTCGGCACACTGGAGAAATACGGCTGCTTCATCGGCTCGGCCGCGATCGTGATCCTGTCGCAACAGGACAGCGTGCGCGGCGCTGCGCTCAACCTGATGCGCTTCTTCGAGGATGAGAGCTGCGGCCAGTGCACGCCCTGCCGGGTCGGCACCCAGAAGGCGGCGATCCTGATGGAAAAGCCCGTGTGGAACCGGCAATTGCTCGACGAATTGAGCCAGGCGATGCGCGACGCATCGATCTGCGGACTGGGCCAGGCAGCCTCGAATCCGTTGGCTTCCGTGATTAAATATTTTCCCGACGAGTTCAAGGACGCAGCCGAATGACCAAGATCCAATTCGAGCTCGACGGCAAGCAGGTTGAGGCCAAGCCAGGTGAGACCATCTGGCAGGTGGCCAAGCGCCAGGGGCAGGAGATCCCGCATCTCTGCTACTCGCCCGCGCCCGACTACCGACCCGACGGCAATTGCCGCGCCTGCATGGTCGAGATCGAGGGCGAGCGCGTGCTGGCGGCCTCCTGCAAACGCACGCCAACGGTCGGCATGAAGGTCAAGAGCGCAAGCGACCGCGCCGTCGCGGCGCAGAAAATGGTGATGGAGCTCCTGGTCGCCGATCAGCCCGCGCGCGAAACCTCGCACGATCCGGACTCGAAATTCTGGCATTGGGCCGAGAAGACCGGCGTCACCGAAAGCCGCTTCCCCGCCGCCGAACGCTGGCAGGCGGATGCGAGCCATCCGGCGATGCGCGTCAATCTCGATGCCTGCATCCAGTGCGGGCTGTGCGTGCGCGCCTGCCGCGAGGTGCAGGTCAACGACGTGATCGGCATGGCCTATCGCAATCACGGCGCCAAGATCGTGTTCGACTTCGACGATCCCATGGGCGAGTCGACTTGCGTCGCCTGCGGCGAATGCGTGCAGGCTTGTCCGACCGGGGCGCTGATGCCGGCGGTGATGCTCGACGACAAGCAGACGCGCGTCACCTATCCCGACCGCAAGGTGGATTCGCTCTGTCCCTATTGCGGCGTCGGCTGCCAGGTCACCTATCAGGTCAAGGACGAGAAGCTGATCTATGCCGAGGGCCGCGACGGACCGGCGAACCATAATCGCCTCTGCGTCAAGGGTCGCTTCGGCTTCGACTACATCCATCATCCCAACCGCCTGACCAAGCCGCTGGTGCGACTGCCGAACGTTCCGAAGGACGCCAACGATCAGGTCGATCCGGCCAATCCCTATACGCATTTCCGGGAAGCCAGCTGGGAAGAGGCGCTCGATATCGCAGCCAATGGCCTGAAGAAGATTCGCGACACCAAGGGCGTCAAGGCGCTGGCCGGCTTCGGATCGGCCAAGGGCTCGAACGAAGAGGCCTATCTGTTCCAGAAGCTGGTGCGCACCGGGTTCGGCTCCAACAATGTCGACCATTGCACGCGGCTGTGCCATGCCTCCTCGGTCGCGGCGCTGTTCGAAGGCTTGAGCTCGGGTGCGGTGTCGGCGCCGTTTTCGGCCGCGGAAGATGCCGACGTCATCATCGTGATCGGCGCCAACCCGGCCGTGAACCATCCCGTCGCCGCGACCTTCATCAAGAACGCGGCCAAGCGTGGCGCCAAGCTGATCGTGATAGATCCGCGCAAGCAGGCGCTGTCGCGCCATGCCTACAAGCATCTCGCGTTCAAGCCGGGCAGCGACGTCGCGTTGCTCAACGCCATGATCAACACGATCATCACCGAGGGGCTCACCGACGAGCAATACATCGCCGGCTATACCGAGGGCTATGACGAGCTGAAGGAGAAGATCAAGGACTTCACGCCGGAGAAGATGGCGCCGATCTGCGGCATCCCGGCGGAAACCCTGCGCGAGGTCGCCCGCCTCTATGCGCGCGCCAAGGCCTCCATCATCTTCTGGGGCATGGGCATCAGCCAGCATGTGCACGGCACCGACAACGCGCGCTGCCTGATTGCGCTCGCGCTGATCACCGGCCAGGTCGGCCGTCCCGGCACGGGACTGCATCCGCTGCGCGGCCAGAACAACGTGCAGGGCGCGTCCGACGCCGGCTTGATCCCGATGTTCTTCCCCGATTATCAGCCGGTCGGCCGCGACGACATGCGCGGCGCCTTCGAGAAGCTGTGGGGTCAGAAGCTCGATCCCGAGCGCGGGCTCACCGTGGTCGAGATCATGAACGCGATCCACGCCGGCGAAATCACCGGCATGTATATCGAGGGCGAGAATCCCGCGATGTCCGATCCCGACCTGCAGCACGCGCGCGAGGCGCTCGCAAAGCTCGAGCATCTCGTGGTGCAGGATCTGTTCGTCACCGAGACGGCGTTCCATGCCGATGTGATCCTGCCGGCGTCGGCCTTTGCGGAGAAGTCCGGCACATTCACCAACACCGACCGTCGCGTGCAGCTCGCGCGCGAGATCATCAAGCCGCCCGGCGACGCCCGCCAGGATCTCTGGATCATCCAGGAGATCGGCAAGCGGATGGGGCTGCCCTGGAACTATTCCGGCCCCGGCGAGGTCTATGCCGAAATGGCGCAGTTGATGCCTTCGCTGGATAACATCTCCTGGGAGCGGGTTGTGCGCGAGGGCGCGGTGACCTATCCGGCCGATGATCCGCACAAGCCCGGCAACGAGATCATCTTCACCACGGGATTCCCGACCGACAGCGGGCGCGGCAAGATCGTGCCGGCCAAGGTGCAGCCGCCCGACGAACTGCCCGACGACGACTATCCGATGGTGCTGTCGACGGGGCGCGTGCTCGAGCACTGGCACACCGGCGCGATGACGCGGCGGGCGAGCGTGCTGGATGCGATCGAGCCGGAGGCGGTTGCCTTGATGTCGCCCAAGGACATGCGGCGCAAGAAGCTTACGCCCGGCGATTTCATTCGCCTCGAGACGCGGCGCGGCGCGATCGAGGTCAGGGTCCGCGCCGATGGCGACGTGCCGGAGAACATGGTGTTCATGCCGTTCTGCTACGCGGAGGCCGCCGCCAATCTATTGACCAATCCGACGCTCGATCCGTTCGGAAAGATTCCGGAGTTCAAGTTCTGCGCCGCGCGCGCCGAGCCGATCGGGATTCGCACTGCGGCGGCGGAGTAGGCCGGCGCGCCAGATTTTGCAGCAAGCACTGGCCAATTCCATCGCGGCTCTAGGCGCGCGTTGCGGAATCGGAACCATCGACCGGTGCACGGATTAGTTCCGTGCAATCCGGAGAAAATTCATGGCACGAAAATATTCGAAGAAGGCGTCGAGCAGCGTCGGACGCGCAATGAAGAAGCGCAAGAAGGGCAGCTTGAGAAGCGGTCGCTCGGGGCGCAAGGTCAAGAGCCGCAAGCAGGCAATCGCGATCGGTCTCTCCGAGGCGCGCAAGAAGGGCGCCAAGGTGCCGAAGAAGAGAAAGAGCTCAAAGAAGAAGGTGAAGCGGTAAGCTATACCAGGCGGACATTCCGGGATGGCGCGAAGCATCAGACCCGGAATATCGAGCCTCTCAGGTGCGCAATTGCGCACCATAGTTCGATTCCTTGCGGCGGACCGATGCGCCCGCTTGGCGGGTCGGCGGTGCGTCGAGCGGCGCGCATGCGATTTCGACGGTGCGCGCCGCCGCCTCGATCGCCGTCGAAACCGGATAGAGCGCGACCGGGCAGGTCACCAGCGATAGCTTAAGCGAGCCCTTCCAATAAGCGCGGGGAGCCATCGCAAATCTCCTGCATTTCCAACCACTTTTCGGAACTCCAACAGATGCTGCGGGTTTTGGTTCCGATGGGGTTCGCCCGCGTGTTAGGCTCGCGCGGTTCAATTGATGAGTTCGATCGTGCCTTCCAGAAAGCTGTCCACCTACCGGAAGAAGCGGGATTTCGAGAAGACCGAGGAGCCCTCGGGCGATGTCCGGGTCGCGCCGTCGAGTCGGCGGCGGTTCGTCATCCAGAAGCATGCCGCAACCCGGCTGCACTACGATTTGCGGCTCGAGTTCGACGGCGTCTTCAAGTCGTGGGCGGTGACCCGCGGGCCGTCGCTCGACCCGCACGACAGGCGGCTCGCCGTGGAAGTCGAGGATCATCCGCTCGACTACGGCGACTTCGAAGGCACGATCCCGAAAGGCCAATATGGCGGCGGCACCGTGCAGCTCTGGGATCGCGGCTATTGGGATTCAGATGATCCGGAAGCCGGCTTCAAGAAAGGCGACCTCAAATTCACGCTTGAGGGCGACAAGCTGCACGGA
>Ga0134126_10008107_pt1 | contig 13203 bp, 12 predicted proteins | sample KB31752_FD_96881 | JGI IMG/M metagenome (GOLD analysis project Ga0134126, IMG submission 96881) | Terrestrial soil microbial communities with excess Nitrogen fertilizer from Kellogg Biological Station, Michigan, USA - KB3-175-2 | ecosystem: Environmental > Terrestrial > Soil > Unclassified ...
CGCGCCAAGAAATGGGGCGGTTCGCAGCTTTCCATGCGCGCCCATGTCGATGCGGTTTCCACCGTGGCGAAGGGCTGCATGGCGACCGCCTGGGTGCTCGGCGTCTACCACGCGCATGATTACATCATCGGCCACTTGGACCCGCGCACGCAGGAGGAAATCTACACCACCGGCGACATTCAATGCGTCGCCGCCGTCATCAGCCCGCGCGGCAAGGCGGTGCGCCGCGCCGATGGGACTTATCTGCTCAACGGCTTCTGGCCTTTCGCCTCCGGCAATGCCGCCGCTCATTGGATGCTGCTCGGCGCGGAAGTGTTCGACGAGGCCGGCGTCAAGCTCGACGAAGGCGATTTCGCCGTACCGATCGAAAACATCGAGCGCATCGACGATTGGCATGTCGCGGGCCTCGCCGGCACCGGCTCCAATTCCGTGCGCGTCAAGGACGCCGTCGTCCCCGCGCATCGCTATATCTCGCTGCCGGCGCTGCTCGAAAACCAGACGCCGGCCTTTGCCCACCCCGACACGCCGAGCGTCCACAAAAGCCAGGCGGGTCCGGCGCTCGAAATGTTCATCGCCACCTCGGCGCTCGGCGCGGCGCGCCGCTCGCTCGAAGAGTTCCTCAGGGTCGTGCCCGGCAAGCGCGTCATGTACACCGCCCATCTCTCGCACGAATGGTCGGCGTTGCAGATCGCGCTCGGCGAGGCGGCTTCGATGATCGAAGCGGCGGAACTGATCTTCTACCGCGCCGCCGACGATGTCGACGCCTGGGCGCGTCGGAGCGAGAAAATGCCGATGGCGCTGCGCGCCCGCATCCGCATGGACATCACCACCGTACCGAAACTGTGCCGCGACGCAGTGCAGAAGCTGCTGACGATGGGCGGCGCCGCCGGCCTGTCGCTGAAAAGCGCCATCCAGCTCAATTTCCGCAATCTCCAGGCCGCCAGCATGCACGGTCTGCTGCTCGAGGAGGCGGGGGCGGAGATTTACGGCCGCGAGCTGCTTGGCCTCGACCCCGGCACCGGCGTGATCTAGACTCGGCCGATGAACGCCGATCTCGCCGACTTGCCGCCGGTATCCGCAGCCGATTACATCGCCGCCGTCACCCAGCATGTCTCGTCGGTGTGCGTCATCACCACGGCCTGCGAGGGCGAGCGTTTCGGGCTCACGGCCACCGCCGTCGCCTCGGTCTCGGCGACGCCGGCGCGGCTATTGGTCTGCGTCAACAAATCGGGCCTCAGCCACGAGAAAATCCTGCGCTCCGGCCGCTTCTGCGTCAACGTGCTGACCGAGCGCCAAGACCGCGTCGCGCTGGCCTTCGCCGGCATGGCTGATATCACCGACAAATTCGCGCTCGGCGAATGGATGGAGCTGAAATCCGGCGCGCCGGCGCTGATCGGCGCCGCCGCCTGCTTCGACTGCCGGCTCGCCTCGATCTGCGATCAGTCGACGCATTCCGTGCTGTTCGGCGACGTCATCGCCACCCGGCATTTGGCGGGCGAGGACGCCCTGCTCTACGGCGTGCGCCGCTTCCGCCAGTTGCGCAAGATGTACTCGGCGATCGCCGGCGACGACGAATATCTCTAAGCGGGCGTGGCGGCTTCCGTCATGACGCGGATACGACGCCGCCCTACCCGCGCTTGCTGACAACAAAGCTCAACGGCAGGAATTGCAGGCCGGTGCGAGCGCGCAGCGCCCCCCACAGGCCGCGCGGCTCAAACAACATCACCGCGATCGCCACCGCGCCGAGCGCCATCAGATAATACGGCCCGAGTTGCGACAGCGTCTCGCGCAGCAGGAAATAGATCAGCGCGCCTAGGATCGGCCCCTCGAACGTGCCGATGCCGCCGATCACCACCATGAAGATGACCAGCGCCGTCCAATCGTTGACGCTGAAGCCGCTGTCGGGCGAGATGCGCAGCTTCTGCAAGAAAATCACGGCGCCGATCATCGCCGTGCCGGCAGCGGCGGCGACATAGACGATGAGCTTGGTGCGATCGACGTTGACGCCGTTGGAGCGCGCCGCCAACTCGTTGTCGCGAATGGCGGTGAGCGCCAGGCCGAGGCGCGAGCGCAAGGTGAGAAAGATCAGCGCCAGCACCAGCATCAACAACACCAGCGAGGTGATATAGATCGCCACGAAGCGCTCGTGCGGCGTGCGCCCGAGCGATTTGGCCGCCTGCAACGGCAGGCTCATGCCGGAGCCGCCGCCCAGCGGCACGATGAGAATCGCCGTCAAGCGGAACACCTCCGCCACCACCCAGGAGGTGATGGCGAAATAGGCGCCGCGCAGCCGGAACAGCAGCAAAGCGATCGGCGCCGAGAGCAGCGCCGCGCCGACGCCAATCAGCGGCAGCGAATAGAGCGGCGCCACGCCCGCCTTCGCCGCCAGCGCGAACAAGGCGTAGCCGCCGAGCCCGACATAAGCCTGCTGCCCAACCGAGACCAGGCCGGCGTAGCCGGCGAGGAAGTTCCACAAGCAGGCCAGCGCGACATAGAGAAAGATCTCGATCATCTGCCGCAGTTGGTCGCTGCTCGCCCACAGCGGCGCGCTGGCGCCGGCCGCCAGCGCGACGACGACGACGAAGCTGGCGCCGAGGCTGGCGCGCGATGAGCGCGAGACGACATAGCTCATCAACCCGGTCTCCCGAACAGGCCTTGCGGCCTTATCGCCAGCACGATGAGGAAGGCGACATGGCCAGCCAGCACCTGAAGGCCGGGATCGACGGTCGCCGCGACGCTCTGCACGACGCCAAGAATGATGCCGCCGGCGAGCGTGCCCCAGAAGCTCGACAGGCCGCCGATGATGACCGCCTCGAAGCCGAAGATGAGCCGCGTCGGCCCCGACGCCGGATCGAAGTTGGCGCTGATCGCCAGCAGCACGCCGGCGAGCCCGACGATCGCCAGCGACAGACCCATCGCCAACCCGAACACATGGCGGTTGTTGAGCCCCATCAGTTGCGCGATGCGGGGATCGTCGCTGACGGCGCGGAACGCCCGGCCGAGCCTGGTGCGATAAAGCAGCAGTTGCAGCGCCGCGATGACCAGGATCGCCGCCACGAGTTGCAGCAGCGGCAGCACGCCGATGCTGATGGCGTCGGTGAGCTTGACGCTCGCCACCTCCAGCGCGCCGGCTTGCAGGCGGCGGTTGTCGGCCGAGAACAGCGCGAGAAAGCCGTTCTCCATGATGATCGACAGGCCGAAAGAGACCAGCAGCGGCGGCATCAGGTCGTCGCCCATCGTGCGGTTGAACAACCCGCGTTGCAGCCCGTAGCCGACGACCGCCATGATCGGCACCACGAACACCAGCGCCGCGAGCGGATTGAGATGCAGGGTCTGGGTGACGACGAGGCCGATATAGGCGGCGAGCACGATGAGATCGCCATGCGCGATATTGACCAGCTTCATCACGCCGAAGATCAGCGCCAGGCCGATGGCGAACATGGCGTAGAGCCCGCCGACCATCACCCCCTGCACCACCGCGTTGGCGAACCCCCCCATGCGCTCAAACCCCGAAATAGGCGGCGGCGATCGCCTCGCGCGTCACCGTGGCCGCCGGACCGCTGAGCGCGACCCGGCCCTCCAGCATACAATAGACGTGATCGGCGATCTTCAGCGCCTGGCTGATGTCCTGCTCGACGATAACCGCCGACACGCCCTCGGCGACGATGCGGCGGATGTAAGCATAGATCTCCTTGACCACGATCGGCGCCAGACCCAGGCTCAATTCATCGCACAGCAGCAGCATCGGGTTGGACATCAGCGCCCGGCCGACCGCCACCATCTGCTGCTGGCCGCCCGACAGCGACATCGAGGGCAACCGGCGGCGCTCGCTGAGAATCGGAAACAGCTTGAACACCCGCTCCAGCGTCCACGGCCCGGGCCGGCCGACCTGCGCGCCGATGAGCAGGTTTTCCTCGACGCTCAGGGAAGGAAACAACCGCCGCCCCTCCGGCACCAGCGCTATTCCGCGCTTGACGATCTTATAAGGCGGCTCGCCGCCGATCGCCTCGCCAGCGAAGCGAATCGCCTCGCGCGGGGCCGGGTTGAGGCCGACGAGCGTGTTGAGCAGCGTGCTCTTGCCCGCGCCATTGGCGCCGATGACGGCGACGATGCGGCCGCGCCCGACCTCGACATCGACGCCGTAAAGCGCCTGGAAATCGCCGTAGAAGGCTTCCAGCGCGGTAACGCTCAGCAGCGGCGCCTCAGGCATCGGCCTCGATCCCCATATAGATCTCGGCCACCTTGGGGTCGCGGATCACCTCCTGCGGCGGCCCGTCGGCGATGAACTTGCCCTGATAGAGCACCAGCGCCCGGCTCACCACCGACAACAGCGCGTGCAGCACATGCTCGATCCAAACAATCGTCACGCCCGAGGCATGCACACGCTGAACCAGGGCGATGAGGTCGCCGCACTCATGTTGCGAGAGGCCGCCGGCGATCTCGTCGAGCAGCAGCACTTTCGGCTGCGTGGCGAGCGCGCGGGCAAGCTCCAGGCGCTTGCGGTTGAGCAGCGTCAGACGGCCGGCCGGCGTGTTGGCGTGGGCGCCGAGGCCGCATTCCTCCAGGATTTGCAGCGAGCGGTCGCGCGCCCGCGCCAGACCTGAGCGGGCGCCGAAGGCGGCGCCGACCATCAGGTTCTCAAACACCGTCATGTCGCCGAACGGTTGCGGCACCTGATAGGCGCGCGCGATGCCAAGCCGGCAGCGCTCCTCGGTCGCCAATCGCGCAATGTCGCGGCCGAAATAGAACACCGCGCCGGCGTCGAGCGCCAGCGTGCCGGTGATGAGGCCGAGCAGCGTCGTCTTGCCGGCGCCATTGGGGCCGAGCACGCCGATCGCCTCGCCCTCGGCGACGCTGAGGTCAAGCTCGGTGGCGATGCGGATGGCGCGGAACGCCTTCGAGACCTGTCTGAGTTCGAGCGCGGGGGTCATCGTCGATCAATCATAGTTTCGTCATTGCGAGCGTGAGCCGAATCCATCCATGCCTCGGCGACGACGCCCTTTCCGATTGGCTGACGATCTCGCCACGCTGGATGGCTTCGCTTCGCTCGCCATGACGGGTCTACCTCGGCGCGAATGGCCGGGACAAGCCCGGCCACCACGACACGCCCGACTCCGCCCTCAATACGCCAACGGCTCGAACTTCTTCGTCGTCGGGATGCCGGGATAGGCCGAGTTGTTGGCGATCTCGATATCGTATTTGAACTTTTTGCCCTTCACCCATTGGCCGCCGACCAACGGCGTCGAAGACACGTTGTTGATCGGCCCGGTCTTGAAATTGACCGGCCCGACAATCGATTGATAGTTGGTCGCCGCCACCGCGTCGACAATTGCCTGCGGATCGTCGAGGCTCTTGGCGCGCTTCAATATGTCGATGGCGACTTCGAGCAGCGCATGTTTGAAGCCGATCGGCTGCACCCATTGCCGGCCCGTCGCCTTGGTGAAGGCGGCGCAAAGCTCGGCGGCGGATTGGCCGGTCAGCCCCGACTTGAACGGATGGTTGGGCGACCACCATTCCTCCGAGGAAAGCCCGACGCCGCGATTGCCGAGCGCCTCGACGGACGCCGGGAACAGCAGCGCCTTGGCGATCGTCGCCGCCTTCGGCTTGTAGCCCTGTTGGCCGCATTGCGCCCAAAAGGTCGCGAAGTCCGGCGGCAGGAAGACGCCGGTGACGATGTCGCAATTGGCCGCCTTCAGCTTGGCGATCTGGGCCGAGAAATCGTTGGACAGCGGCGTGAACAGGCCCATGTCGGTATAGTTGAAGCCTTCCTTGATGAAGCCCGGCGGCAAGCCGTGCTTGCGGTTGGAAAGCCCGACGCCGTCGGGGTCGTTCGACCACAACGCGCCAATGTTTTTGTTGGTCTCGATCTCCTTCCACAAGCCGGTGTAAGTGGTGACGACCTGATCGGCGCCCCAGAAGAAATGATAGGTCCAATCGAACCCCTTGCCCGGCACGCCGCCGCGGCCGAAGAACCACGGCTGCCATGGAGTGTCGGTGGTCAGGCAGGGCACGCTGTTCAGCTCGCACTGGTCGGAGACCGGCAGCGTGGTGTCCGAGGTCGAGGACGCCAGCATCAGGTCGACCTTGTCCTTGGTGATGAGTTCAGCGGCGAGTTCGGCAGCGCGGCTCGGGTTCGATTGGCTGTCGCGCACCAGGATCTCGATCGGTATCTTCTTGCCGCCGATGTCGAGGCCGTCGCCGATCTTTTTGCGGATCTCGCCGACGATGAACTGGTCGGCCGAGCCGAAGGCGGCGACCGGGCCGGTCTCCGGGCTGATGAAGCCGAGCTTGATGGTTCTGGCGGCGTAGGCGCGCCCGATATATGCCGGCGCCGCGAGCGCGGCGCCGGCAAGCTGCACCATGCGACGGCGCGTCAGACCGCCGGCGTTCTTGCTCTCCACTGCCATTCTTTCCTCCCGTTTCGTCTTCCGCGACTTCGCCGCGCGTTTCCTCATTGCCCAAACCACAGCTCGCCAAGCGATATAATCACCCGTCGGGCGAACCGTTCAAGCCCGCCCGCCAAGCGCCGGCGTGGCGAGCAGGATCTCCATCGTGCGGCTCAGATGCGCCGCGATGCGCGCGCAGGCGGCCTCGGCGTCGCGCGCCAGACAGGCGTCGAGCAGGCCCTTGTGCTCGCCGTCGACGTCGCGCGAGGAATCGGCGATCTTCGACAGGCTGCGGTAGCGCTCGGTCTGCGCATAGAGCATCTCGCGGATGGTCAGCGTCCAGCGGCTGCCGCAGGCTGAGGCCAGCGCCGCGTGGTAGGCGTTGTGCGCGGCGGCCCAGGCGGGGCTCAGGTTCTCGCGCGGCCCGAGGCTGATCGGCAGCCGGTGCAACCGGTGATAGGCGGCCAAGATGCCCGCCTCCCACTCGACGTCGCCGTTGGCGATCGCGCCGCGCAGGCAAAGCTGCTCGACGGCGATGCGCGTGCACGTCAGGTCGACGAGTTCCTCGGCCGAGATGGCGGCGACGGTGAAGCCCTTCTGCGCCGTCGCCACCGCCATGCGCTCGGCGGCGAGCCGCGACAGCGCCTCGCGCACCGCGCCGGGGCTGAAATCGAACGCCGCCGCCGCGTCGCTGATCTTGATCTTCGCCCCCGGCGCCAGCCGGCACGACAGAATCGCCTCGCGCAGCGCTGCATAGGCGGCGTCGGTTTGGGTCTTGGCGCTGGTGGAGACAGTTTGGCCGTCCATAAATTGACTTTGCGGTCGAAAATCTAGAAATGCAACGAAAATATTTTTTCATTGACAGCCAAATGTGTGCGCCCTACCTGTGCGACAGTCGCCGCAGGGCGAGCTATTATTGAAGAGGAAACGTCGAAGTGAGATTCATCCGATTTGAGGACGCTCACGGCGCCGGCCTCGCCGTAGAGGCGAACGGCGTGGCGCACGGGCTGCCCGAGCGCGACGGCGGCTTCCCGGGGACGCTGGCGACACTGGTCGCCAAGGGTCAAAAGGCGCTGCGCCAGGCGGGCGAGGCGCTCGCCGCCGGCCCGGCCGTCGATCTCAGCAAAGCCAAGTTCCTGCCGCCCTTCCCCGCCCCGCCGAAGATCATCTGCGTCGGCCTCAACTATCGCGACCATTCCGCCGAATCCGGCTTCAAGCAGCCCGATTACCCGACACTGTTCGCCCGCTTCGCCACCTCGCTCGTCGGCCACGGCGCGCCGGTGGTGCGGCCGAAGGTCTCCGACAAGTTCGATTATGAGGGCGAACTGGTCGCCGTCGTCGGCGCGGGCGGGCGGCATATTTCGCACGCCCGCGCGCTCGATCACGTCGCCGGCTATTCCATCTTCAACGACGTCTCGGTGCGTGATTATCAGTTCAAATCGCCGCAATGGACGGTCGGCAAGAATTTCGACGGCACCGGCCCGTTCGGCCCGGTCTTCGTCACCGCCGACGAACTGCCTGCCGGCGCCAAGGGCCTGCGCTTGCAGACGCGGCTCAACGGCGAGATCATGCAGGACGCCAACACCGACGACATGGTGTTCGACATCGCCACCCTCATCGCCATCATCAGCGAGGCGATCACGCTGGAGAGCGGCGACGTCATCGTCGCCGGCACGCCGTCCGGCGTCGGCCAGTCGCGCAAGCCGCCGGTGTTCATGAAGGCCGGCGACCGCATCGAGGTCGAAATCGAGAAAATCGGCGTATTGTCGAACCCCGTCGTAGACGAATAGGAGGCCAGGCGATGACTGCAATCCACGGCTTCGTGAAGCCAAGCCGCCGACCCGGCGAACTCGGCGTCCACTCGCTCGACCATTTCCATTTCAACGTCCCCGATCTCTCGGTAGCGCAGAATTTCTATGGCGAGTTCGGGCTCGACCTTCAGGCCGGCGCCAACCGGCTCGCCATGCGCACCTTCGGCAATCCCCAGGTCTGGGGCTCGATTGGCGAAGGCCCGCGCAAGAAGCTCGGCTATTTGAGCTTCGGCGCCTATGAGGAGGACATCGACCGCTTCGCCGAGCGGCTGAAGGCGATGGGAATCGCCCGCCTCGACCCGCCGCCGGGCATCGATTCCAACGGCCTGTGGTTCCTCGATCACGACGGCACGCCGGTCGAGATCAGCGCCGCGGCGAAAGTGTCGCCGAACGAGAAATCGACCTTCGCCCAGCTAAGTGGCGCCCCTGGCCAGCGCGGCGCGCCGGCGCGTTCGGCGGTCAAGCGCACCTATCCGCGCCGCCTCGCGCATGTGCTGCTGTTCACCCGCGACGTGCGCAAGGCGATCGGGTTTTACACGCGCGTGCTCGGCCTCAGGCTGTCCGACCAATCCGGCGACAACATCGCCTTCCTGCACGGCATCCACGGCAGCGATCATCACATGATCGCCTTCGCGCGCTCCGATGCGCCCGGTCACCATCATTTCAGTTGGGACGTCGGCAGCGTCGACGACATTGGCGCCGGCGCCATGCACATGCTCGACAAGGGCTTCGCCAAAGGCTGGGGGCTCGGCCGGCACGTGCTCGGCTCGAACTTCTTCCATTATGTGCAAGACCCCTGGGGCAGCTTCTGCGAATATTCCGCCGACATCGACTATGTTCCGGTCGATTGCGACTGGCCGTCGGGCGATCATCCGGCGGAGGATTCGTTCTACGTCTGGGGGCCGAACGTGCCGGCCGATTTCGTACACAATTACGAAGCCTGAGCGTCGTCGGGCCGCAGCGCTGCGCTTCCGGGCCGCCGTTCCCCGACGGCGGTCGCCGAGCCTCGGCGCGCCGCGGCGCGGGATTGGCTAATCTCGCCTCGAAGCGGGCGAACACAGGCGCCGTCTTGGCGAGCCAGCCGTAGCTACTCGACTCGCCGCAACACCGCCCCCTTGGCAAACAAAAAAATCCTCCACGCAGGGATGGCTTTGGCTCGCACTCGCTATGATGATGCGAACTGAAAGCCAGGCTCTACCGCAAAATCAAAAAATCCCAGGAGGAAACCATGAACCTGCACGATAGCGCCAACCGCCTGTTGTCGGACGCCTGCGAGGCCGGACTGGTGCCGGGCGTCGTAGCGATGGCCACCGACCGCGACGGAATCATCTACGAAGGCGCCTTCGGCGAGCGCACGCTCGGCGGCGGCGAGGCGATGACCGTCGACACCGTCGGCTGGATCGCCTCGATGACCAAGGCCCTCACTTCCGTCGCCGCCATGCAACTCGTCGAGCGCGGCAGGCTCGACCTCGACGCGCCCGCCGCCAAGGTCGTGCCCGACATCGCCGAGTTGAAGGTGCTGACCGGCTTCGCCGCCGACGGCGCGCCGCAGCTTCGGCCGGCCAAGCGGCCGATCACGTTGCGCCATCTGCTCACCCACACTTCCGGTTGCAGCTACGAGATCTGGAACTACGACATGGGCAAGGTGCAGGCGGCGCTGGCCATTCCGAGCGTCACCGAATGCAAGAACAAGGCGCTTGCGCTGCCGCTGGTCGCCGATCCCGGCGAACGCTGGGAATATGGCGTCAGCATCGATTGGGCGGGCAAGATGATCGAGGCCGTCTCCGGCCTCAAGCTCGGGCAATTCCTCAAGGCGAACCTGTTCGACCCGCTCGGCATGACCAGCACCGCCTTCAAGATCACCCCTGACATGCGTAGCCGCCTCGCCAGCACGCATCTGCGCGGCGCCGACGACACGCTCAGCGTGTTCCGGTTCGAAATCACCCAGGAGCCGGAATTCGAGATGGGCGGCGGCGGGCTCTATGGCACGATCGGCGACTATCTCCAGTTCATCCGCATGATCCTCAACGGCGGCCAACTCGGCCCGCAGCGGGTATTGAAGCCGGAGACGGTGCAGTTGCTCGGCCTCAACCACATGGGCTCGAACCGCGTCCGGCTGTTGAAGGCCGCCATCCCGCTGACCAACGACGCCGAGTTCTTCCCCGGCGTCGAAAAGAGCTGGGGCCTCGGGTTCCAGATCAACGATGCGCCGGTGTTCACCGGCCGCCCGGCTGGCGGCTTGATGTGGGCGGGCCTGGCCAATTCCTTCTTCTGGATCGACCCCAAGACCGGCGTCGGCGGCGCCTTGCTGACGCAGATCTTCCCGTTCGCCGATAAGGAATCGGTGCCGCTCTATTACGCCTTCGAGGCGGCGGTCTACGATAGCCTGCAATAAGAGCATGGGGCGGTCACTTGGCCGCGCTTCAGCGCCGTCCCAATCAAGCAAAACACCGTCATGGCGAGCGCAGCCAAGCCACTCGTCTTTCGGCGATCGTCCGCCGATACGGCGTCGGACATCGGGACGACGGCGCGGCGCGGCTGCTGTTTGCCGAGCGCGTGGAGCCGGTGTGCAGCCCGGCGCTCGCCGCCGGCTGCCGCAAATCGCCGCGTTGGTTCGAGGCGGCGCTCCGGTGGTCCCGAACGAGGCGTTCTACATCGTCGCCGCCGCGCGGCCGTGCTTGCATGGCTCGGCGCCGATGCCGACCTGCCCTAAAACGCGCGTCATATCAAAGGCCGCCTGCGCGCGACGCGTCTCCGCCGAGGCCCGCAAACGCATAGCGACAATCGCCGGTTCTTGCGCGTCCGCCAACATGCGTTACCATCGGCATCGAACCGGGGGACTGGAAACAGCCGCAAGGCGGCGGCGGGCGATGTTTGGCGATGACGCCCGTTGCGACGCAACTCGCCCACGAACTCGATTGCAATCATGTCAAATTCAACCACAATTTACAGACCCCGTACTTTCGTCAACCGCGCGATGCGCCCAGGATTTGCCAGATGAGCCCGCAAATCGCCGCGTCGGCCTATGCGGCCTCGACCTGGATTCTCCCGCTGGTGATCGCCATAACCTTTCACGAAGCCTCGCACGGATTTGTGGCGAGGCTGTTCGGCGACGAAACCGCCTGGCGGCTGGGGCGGGTCAGCTTCAATCCGCTCAAACATATAGATCCGTTCGGCACCGTCCTGCTGCCGGGGCTGCTGCTGCTGACGCGGGCGCCATTTCTGTTCGGCTACGCCAAGCCCGTTCCGGTCAATTTCCGCGCGCTGCGCCACCCCAAGCGCGATTCGGTTTTCGTCGCCGCGGCGGGACCGGCGATGAACCTGGCGCTGGCGACATTGAGCGCCGTCGTCGTCCATCTGATGGCCTATGTGCCGACAGCCGCACAGCCCTGGGCGCTGAGCAATCTCATCAACTCGCTTCAGATCAATGTCTTCCTGGCGGTGTTCAATCTGATGCCGATCCCGCCGCTCGACGGCGGCCGCATCGCCGTCGGCCTGCTGCCAGAACCGCTATCGAAGCCGCTGGCCGCCCTTGAACCCTACGGCATGCTTATTCTCATCGCCTTATTGCTGATCGCGCCGATGCTGAGCGCACAGACGGGGATGGACCTTGGTTTCGTCTGGCGTTGGGTGACAAACATCACCGGCTGGATCATAGCTGGAATTCTTCGTATCACGGGGCTCAGCTAGCGCTAAGCCGACCCGTCGTCGCGGATATAAAGGGAGTGCCGCCATGAACCAATCTGGGGCCTTGCCGACGCTGATCTCGTCTTTGATCGTCGCCATCGGCGCCGCGGTCGCCTTCGCCGCCTATTCTCCTCACGAGTATGCGACGTCTGTTGCGATCCTCCTCGTCGCGATCGTTGCGGCGTCGATCAGTTCGTCGGCCATCAAGGTCGCAAATCAGTGGGACCGCGCGGTCATTCTGCGCCTCGGCCGTTTCCGCTCGCTGGAGGGCCCCGGACTGTTCCTGCTCATTCCCATCATCGAGACCGTCGCTTATTGGATCGACACCCGCGTCATCACCAGCGCCTTTACCGCCGAGAAAACCCTGACCAAGGACACCGTGCCCGTCGACGTCGACGCCGTGTTGTTCTGGAAGGTCACGGACCCGAAAAAGGCCGCCCTCGACGTCGCCGATTACCGGACAGCGATAAACTGGGCCTCGCAGACGGCGCTTCGCGACGTCATTGGCAAGACGATGCTCGCCGACATGTTGGAGGGACGCGAAGTCATCAGCGCCGACCTGCAAAAGATTATTGACGCGCGCGCTGAGCCCTGGGGCGTCAACGTCATTTCCGTCGAGGTCAAGGATGTTCACATACCGCCAGCGCTCGAAGACGCAATGTCGATGCAAGCGCAGGCGGAGCGCGAGCGTCAGGCGCGCGTCATCCTCGGCGATTCCGAACGTCAGGTGGCGGAGAAATTCGGCGAGGCGGCGAAGTCCTACGCCGACAATCCGACCGCGCTCCATTTGCGCGCCATGAACATGCTGTATGAGGGCCTGAAGGGCAAGAACGCGACGATCGTCATCGTACCGAGTTCAGCCGTCGAATCGATGCAACTGGGCGCCGTGACAGGCGTGACCGCGTTGACCGAGGCGCTGAAGTCGCGCGGATCGAGCGCCGGCGTTTCGGACACATGAACGCCGAGGCCGGCCGCCGCGCGTTTCTCGCCGTGGCGCGGCGTGCGTAGGCCCGGCTAGCGGCGGTGACGGCATCCAACCGCCGAGCAGACAGTCGGCAGCGTTTCCCGGCAACGCTCAGGGTTGCTGCGCCACGGCAAGGACCTCCGCTGTCTCGCCGCCGCGTCGGTCAACTCGGCGAATAGCAACCCTTTTCTTAGCTTTTCGCTTTGGCGCCCAAACGCGGATTGGGCCGAGATTAGAACGATTGCAAAATGGCTGCAACGACTCCAAATCAGCGCCACAGTGATTGGCGCCCGTAGTCTCCGGGAATATCTGCGACTTGCCGCCATTCAAGACGAGCGGCAGGAGATTACGATGA
>Ga0134126_10008109_pt1 | contig 13202 bp, 5 predicted proteins | sample KB31752_FD_96881 | JGI IMG/M metagenome (GOLD analysis project Ga0134126, IMG submission 96881) | Terrestrial soil microbial communities with excess Nitrogen fertilizer from Kellogg Biological Station, Michigan, USA - KB3-175-2 | ecosystem: Environmental > Terrestrial > Soil > Unclassified ...
AGTGGCGAACGTCAACGAGAAAATTGCTGACGCTCTGCAAGGCCTTGACGCGTCAGACCAGCGCCGCATCGACGACACAATGATTGAATTGGATGGCACGCCGAACAAAGCAAAGCTGGGAGCAAATTCCATTCTTGCGGTGTCCATGGCCTGTGCCCGAGCCAGCGCCAATGCCATGAAGACGCCACTGTATCGCTATCTTGGCGGCGTGAGCGCCAGCGTTTTGCCGGTGCCTATGATGAACATACTCAATGGCGGTGCGCATGCTGATAGCAACGTGGATTTCCAGGAATTCATGGCGATGCCCGTAGGAGCCGAAACTTTTTCTGAAGCGCTGCAATGGGGCGCGGAAATTTTTCACACGCTTAAATCCGTCCTGAAGAAGCGCGGCTACAACACCGCAGTCGGCGACGAAGGCGGTTTTGCTCCGTCGCTCAAGGCCAATGTTGAAGCTATTGAGTTGATTTTGGAAGCCATGCAGCAAGCGGGCTTCCGCGCCGGCATAGATGTTTCCATCGCGCTGGATCCTGCCGCCAGCGAATTCTTCGATAAGGCCAACGGCAAATACGTCTTTAAGAAATCGGATAAATCGGTTAAGTCGTCAGAAGAGATGGTGTCATTCTGGTCTGACTGGGCGCGGCAATATCCAATCGTTTCTATTGAAGACGGTCTGGCGGAAGATGACTGGAAAGGCTGGCGGCTGATGACGGATGAATTGGGCGACAAGATCCAGCTCGTCGGCGACGATCTTTTTGTTACCAACACAGAGCGTCTCAGCCGTGGCATTGACGAAGGCATTGCAAATTCCATTCTCATCAAGGTCAACCAGATTGGCAGCGTGAGTGAAACGCTGGACGCGATCGATATGGCCCGGCGGAATGCATACACGGCGGTAATTTCTCATCGCTCTGGCGAAACTGAAGATACGTTTATTGCCGATCTTGCCGTGGCCACCGGTGCAGGCCAGATCAAGACGGGCTCCGCCTCGCGTACCGACCGCATCGCCAAATATAACCAGCTTCTGCGCATTGAAGAAGAGCTGGGTGAAGGCGCACGCTTCCTGGGCCTGGAAGCGCTCAACTATGACGCGGGAGTCGACAAAGCAGATGCTTAAGCAAGGGAGGAGCGTCCCGGAACTCCTCCTTTTTTGTCACTAGTCGCGCTCTCGCATTCCCATCGTCCCTGGCTGCGCACCAGTGTCATTCTGGTGCATATTCTCCCATTGCTGCTGCGTAAGAGGCTGGATAGGCTCAAGCTTTTTCTTTCGCAATCCGGAATTGATGGTGGGTAATTGTTTGGCTGTGAGCTGATCAAGCTCTTTGATCACGTCGTCGAGTTCGCGGCCCAGGGCATCTGTGCGCTCGATTTGCGAGTTCGTGGGCTTGCCCTCGTAGTTATTTACGTCGCCATAAACGCTGGTCAGGTATTCGCGGATTCGCTCTTCACCGGTGATAGCGCCACCTTCCTTGGTTGCCACTATCTTGGAGCGCAGCGCGTCAGCTTGCTGAACAAGTTGCTGGATGCTGCTCCGCAGAGGGTCCTTCGCGGTCAGTTTGGCTGCGCGGGCAGTCGCGGTATCGCGCAGGTTCACTATGGAATCCACGGCAAAGCTCATGTGTTCAATCATTTTGTAGAGTTTCATGGCCAGGTCAAACTGTTGCCGGCGGTCCTGTTCGTTATAAGGCGCGCGCGGATCCAGCACCAGTTTCAGTTTCGACGTGTAAACCTTATCGCCCTTCGTCATTTTTACCGTGTAAGTTCCCGGCAGGACGCGCGGTCCGGTTGCGGCGCCAAATGCTGCGCTGGCTGCGGGTGGAACCGTGGGCGGCTTCAGCCGCATTGACCATGTAGCTCGATTGATGCCGCGATGTTTGCTGCCCGCAATGGTATCCACCACTTTCCCATCGGGGCCGATAATCTCAATCTTCATGTCCCCAAAAATATGGCGGCTTTTCTGGTAGTAGGTAATAAACGCATCCTGGGTGCGGCTTTGACCGGAAAACGTCGCATCGCCTTCAGCCCAGCCGCCATTGGCGTTCAGGTACTGCGTGCTAGTGGAATCCAGCAGCACCGCGTCTTTGGCCATCAACTCCGGCGTGAGCAAACGTAACGATGAAATGTCATCAATGATCCAGATGCCGCGTCCATGCGTCGCCAATACTAGGTCAGACTCGCGGGGCTGCACCACAATGTCACGCACCGCCACGGCAGGGAAGCCGCTGCCCTTGTATTGCGCCCACTGTTTGCCGCCATCAATGGAGATCCACAGCCCAAACTCAGTTCCCAGGAAAAGCAGGTTGGAATCAACCGTGTCTTCGGTGATCACGTGCGCATAGCCCGTGACGCCGCTTGCATCGCCCAACAGCGGTGTCCAGGTGTTCCCAAAGTCCATTGTCTTATAAAGGTACGGTTTCATATCGCCAAAAGTATGGCGATCAAAAGTGACGTAAGCCGTTCCTTCATTGAAGCGGCTCGCAATTACCGTTGAAACCCACGAGTTCTTGCCCAGACTCGGAACTTTATCCACCACGTTGGTCCAGTGTTTGCCGCCATCGCGCGTAATCTGCAGGTTGCCGTCGTCGGTGCCGGCCCAGATCAACTGGCCATTTTTGGGAGACTCACTGATTGAATAAATTGATGTGTGCATCTCTGCCGCAGAATTGTCAACGGTAATTCCGCCCGACTCCTCCTGCTTCTGTTTTTCAGGATCATTAGTAGAGAGATCAGGCGAGATACGTTCCCAGGAGCGGCCGTGATCGCGCGAGCGGAAAAGGAATTGTGCGCCGATATAGATAGTCCCTTTTTCATTGGGACTGAGATGGATTGGCGTGTTCCAGTTGAAATGCAGTTTCTTCTCATTGTATTGGGGTTGTGGCTTGATGTTCTGCCCGCTAAGAGTATGGCGATTGACTCTTCCAATTTCGCCACCCTGCGCTTCCGCGTAAACATAGTCCGGATCAGACGGATCTTCAAATGCCCAGAAACCGTCACCGCCAAAAACATTTTCCCAGCGCGAATTGGTGATGCCTCCGGGATATGACGAATCTCCTATCCATGTGCTATTGTCCTGTAGTCCACCATAGACGTGATATGGGTTCGCGTTGTCGATGCTCACGTGATAGAACTGCGCAGTTGGCAGGTTCCAGGCGCGGGCCCAGCGGGTGCCTCCGTCAGTGCTGCTCCAGAAACCGCCATCGTCACCGGCATAAATCTGGTTAGTGTTACTTGGGTCAATCCAGACGGTGTGATTGTCACCATGTGTGTTAGCCGTGGAACTGAAGCTACGTCCACCATCCACGCTGAGCAGCAGCACCAAATCAACTTTGAAAACTTTATTTTCATTCTTTGGATCGACTATCAGATTGGCAAAATAAAACGGCCGCCACACCATGTACTGGCTGGCATCCAATTTCTTCCAGCTTTTGCCCGCGTCATCTGAACGGTACAGCGCGCTCTGCTTGCATTCGATCATGGCGTAAACCACGTTTGGCTTGGAAGGAGCCACTGCCAATGCAATTCTTCCATATGGCTTTTCCGGCAATCCCTGGCTGTTATTAGGTGCGATTTCCGTCCAGTGATCGCCGCCATCTGTGCTCTTGAAAAGCCCGCTACCCGCCCCGCCGGACCGGAATGTCCATCCCTGACGGCGAAAGTCCCACATGGAGGCATAAATCGTTTTTGGCTCCTGCGCATTTGTCGACAGCATGGCGCATCCGGTTGAGCCGTTGGCTCCAGCCAGGACTTTTTTCCAGGTTGCGCCGCCATCGGTCGTCTTATAGACGCCGCGCTCATCATTGTCATTCCACAGATGGCCGGTAGCACAAGCATAAACCGTGTTGCTGTTTTTGGCATCAACCAGAATGCGCGCGATGTGCTCTGAGTCTTTCAATCCCATATTGGCCCAGTTCTCGCCGCCATCCGTGGACTTGTAAATTCCGTCGCCGATAGAAACGCTGTTTCTCATCCAGCTTTCACCTGTTCCAACCCAAACGATCTTGTGGTTTGAAGGATCTATCGTGACCGCGCCAATCGATTGCCCCGGCTCTCTGTCAAACACGGGCTTGAAAGTGGTGGCGCCATTGATTGATTTCCATACTCCTCCGCTTGCTGAACCGACGAACACAGTGATCTTGCCGCTTTCATCAACCGCATCAATGGCGGAAATTCGTCCGCCCATGGTGGCCGAGCCAATATTTCTGGCGGTCAAGCCGGAGATGGTTCCTGAATCGTATTTCACCGGCGCAGGAGCCTGGGCTGAAGCGGCCAGGCATAGAGCACACAGGAGAGCAAGGAAAGTGGCGGAGCGCAAAAAAGAAAACGGATAGCGGCCAATCATCATTATGAAATTCCTCTCAAAATATCCAGTACGTTAGTTGTAAGCGCTCATTGTTTTGGGGCAGGCTTGGTTGCGGGGGCTGCTGCGGGAGTGGCAGGCATCTTGAACTCGCTATCCTCAATGGGCACGTTAGCTTCCATTTTTGTTACGGTAACTTTGCCTCGCTGGTCCGGATTGTTCTTTGGCCCGCTCTCAATGAAAAACGGATACATCACGCCGTTCACCGGCTTGTACGATCCCAGCATCGTTATGCTCTCACGTACTGAGCCGCGGATGAACTGCTGCTTTTCAATCTGGATCTCAATGTATGTGTCGGGGTCAAGATAGTAATAAAAAATATCGCCGTTCTTCAGCGTGACTTTCAGTTTGTAAGCGTCATCGCCGTCAACCTGATCATGGCCAATGTATTCGATCTTGTTGCCCTTGGCTTGTGCATCCACCAGCGGGCCGTCAAAGTCGGCGTCCTCGGCAAGGCCGCGAACGTCGTCTTCACCCAGCATTTCCGGGTCTTTGCGACCGCCAAACGGCGAGATCTGCCATCCGCTGGATCCGTCATATGCCTGGATCTGGGTCATCCCCTGTAACGTAAAACTTTCTTTCACCATGTCCGGACGCTTGCTCAGTTCGCCTACTGTGGCTTTGAACCCACCGGCATCAAAATTGCCGGTCATGCGGACAGAATTGATTGCCTTGATCTTATCCACGCCGCCTTTTGCTTGCAGATTTTTTGCCACCAGTTCATCGGCGGTCTGAGCGGTGCTATTCAATGCGATGAAACAAATGAGACTTGCCAGAATGCTGCGTATTGCGGTCACTTAGTGTGCTCCTTTTACCTCTTTGGGACAAACTTTTGCTAATCACAGACAGCTTTGCAAAAAAATGCCCAGCGCGGTATTCCGCGCCTGCTGATCTTTATGCAGGGAACAAGCCTCTTTTAGACCAGTTCAATTCCGAATTGTTAGCTGGAGCCGTTTGTAATCTCTGTTCAGAATCAAGATTCGACCGGGCATTTAGCTTTATATCTCTGGGCTCCAAAACATCTTCGGAGATGCCTCTGATATCCTTCTTTTTAATCACACGTTAAACACGTAACTATAAGGAAATAAATGCCTTATGCTAGCATCATAAACGTAGCAAGGCAAGAAGTTCCTCCTTCTTGTTGTTCGACCACTCTAGCCCGAAAGTTGTATCTCTGCCTACTGCTTAACGCCGATTTTTTTTTATCTTCAATTGCCGATCCTCCCCTGCTTCCTATGCCGTATTGTAACTGTTGCTTACAAGTAACTACTTTGAGTAGACAGATGGCTGACTTCTACCGTTCGGCCCTAAAGCTCGGCAGAGAAGATCCGCCCGGCAATTGTGTTCAGCAGAACTGCCACGCCTTCACCGAAGGAGTTGAATATTGCTTCAGAGACCGCGGGCAGGTTTTTCTATTTCGAATCATGGGGGATTCAAGATGCGAACCAGGGTAGTCGAATTCGTGGTCTTTTTGGCGCTCATCAGCTGCATAGCGGCTATGGGCCAAGTTCTTAAGGGTTCAATTTCAGGAACAGCGGTCGATCCCAATGGCGCGGTAATTCCAGGCGCCAAGGTGACCGCAACTCATTTAGGCACCGGGACTGTATTCAACACCACAACTGACAGTGCTGGTCTCTTCCGGTTTAACCTGATTCCGGCAGGCAACTATAAGGTTGAAGTCAGCGCTCCAGGATTTCAAACTGCGGTACAGAATAATGTCGGCGTAATTGCAGGTCGCGACAGCGGCTTGAATACGGTGAAACTCACGGTGGGAGAAGCGAGCACCACCGTGGAGGTCACAGCGGCGGCGCCGCTCATTGAATCTACCCAGTCCCAGGTGACCAATACCTTCACCAGTGAGACGCTTAACACCTTCGCTGGTGTACAGGAGAACGAAGGGCTGGATAATTTAGCATTGTTTGTGCCTGGCGTCAGCGCCAGCCGGGATAATAATTTTTCCAATGTCAATGGCGCGGGATTTTCGGTGAACGGTCTTCGCGGCCGCAACAACGATCAACAGATCGATGGCCAGAATAATAATGACAACAGCGTGGCTGGCCCCGGCGTTTTTGTCTCTGACGCTGAGTGGGTCAACCAGTATGTTCTCGTAACCAACCAGTTTGGCCCCGAGTACGGACGCAATGCCGGTTCCGTCGTGAACATTATTACTAAGTCCGGAGGCAACGCCTGGCACGGCAGCATTTACGGGAATGAGAACAATTCAATACTCAATTCCATGACCAATTTCCAGAAGAATTTTGATACAGATGCTGCTGGAAACCGGCTCCATCATCCGCCCCGCATGAATGATGAGTTTACTGGCTTCCAGATCGGCGGCCCATTAGTCAAGAACCGTCTCTTCTTTGCTGGCGGTTTCAACGATGAGATTATTTCAGTAAATACCCCATTTTCCAGTGGCGGTATCACGCCTACGCCTGCGGGTCTTGCCGCACTCGCCGGTTGCTTTCCCAGCGGCCCTGGCGCACAGGCAGTGGCTGCGTTAAGCAGCTTCGGGCCATTCGGTGTCACAGCGGGCAGTCCGGTTGCGACCAATCTGACCACGGGGGTTGTTACTAGTTGTCCGGCCGCACAATTTGGCACTGTGACGCGGGTTCTTCCCACTCCAGATCACATTTACGATTTTTATGGTCGCAGTGATCTGCAGGTAGGTGGCGATACGATTGTTGGCCGTTACATCTACAATCGCAATACGTTTTTCAACCTTGACGACGGCGCCCAGGGAGCTGCCGCCGGCTATCCTTTCAATGAACCGGCTCTGAGCCAGGCTGTTCTAGCCAGTTGGACGCATAATTTCGGTACGCGCATGGTGAATGAAGCCCGTGTCTCTTTTAGCCGCTTGAATGTGGAATTCGGCGGAAATAGCATTGGCAACACGCTCCCATCAGCCAATCAATTAAGTGACGCGCCGGCGAATATCACCTTTAACAATCCCAATGCCAACTTAGGCTTTGGCCCAGCCACCAACCTGCCGCAGCAGCGTATCGTGAACACATGGCAAGGGCAGGATAATTGGAATTATGTCATGGGCAAGCATCAGATAAAGGCTGGCGTCAATTTCACCTACCAGCGGTCACCGAACATCTTTCTGCCGGACATCAATGGACAATTCCGTTTTGCCGATTGGGACGCCTTCTTCGCCAACACGCCTGACCGGGTGCGCGTGGCAAACGGCCCCTCGTCGCTTGATTTCCGCGAGTATGACACGTTTATCTACGGAGGCGACGACTGGAAAGTTACTCGAGGCCTGACCTTGAATCTTGGTCTGACCTGGACCTTTTATGGCCAGCCGGCAAATCTTTTTAATGACATCACAACCGCGCGTGAGAGCAATCCTGCAACCGCGTTCTGGAATCCGGCGGTGCCGCTTTCGCAGCGAACGGATCCACGAATTCCCGCTCCGAAAAGCAACTTTGGTCCAAGCATTGGATTTGCTTATGCTCCCCAATGGGGTGGCTTTCTCACTGGCAACGGGCAGACCGTCATCCGCGGCGGCTACCGTTATCTGTATGATCCGCCGTTCTATAACATCTACCTGAATGTGGCCACTTCAGCGCCTGAGGTATTTTTACAAAGTACTACTGGCGCGAATGCCGCAGTGCAGCCGTTGCCGGCCATCCCCACTGGCCCGAATGTCCGTGCACAACTGGCGCCGACACTGCAAACCGGGGTCTTTGATCCTCGCACGCAAAATGAAACCACCATTGCACCCGATTTCGGTCCTGACCACGTGCACTCCTGGAGTCTCGGCATAGAACGGCAAATTAGCAAGAACTCAGCCGTGGAGGCACGTTATGTTGGCAACCACGCAATCGATCTCTTCCAGAGCGTTGACGGCAATCCCTTCATCGCCGATCTTCAGGCACAATTTCCGCAGTTCGTTCCTCCCGGCCTTACTCCCTGTCCGGCATCTCAACAGATTGGACCGGGTGCAGGCACTGACGTTGGACGCGTGAATTGCGGTATAGGTGTTCTGCGCCAGCGCACGAACACTGGATTTTCCAACTATAACGGCGTGCAGCTTGAGTATCGTGCCAATAACATTCTCAAGCAGTTAACCGTGCGCGCGGGTTACACCTTTAGCAAAACGCTGGATAATGTAAGCGAAATCTTCAGCACCGGTGTTGCAGGTAATACGGTTGCATTCCCGCAAAACCCACTTGACCCGAGCCGCGGCGAATATTCGTTCTCCGGTTTGGATTACCCGCACACTTTCAGCGTCATCGTAGCCGAGCAGGTACCCTTCTTCAAAGATCAGCATGGCCTCTTTGGCCATCTGCTTGGCGGATGGGTTATTGCCGGCAACTACCTCCTGCAGTCAGGCCAGCGCTACACGCCATCCCAGGTCACCGGGATAGCATCTGCCACGGCGGCAGGCGATTTTTATGATGCCGCTTTCCTAGGCGCTTTCGTAGGCACTGACACGGCCCGTCCGTTCCTGGGAAATCTCAATGCTCCCGCCACGTCGGTCGGCATTTTTGCTGGCGACGCTTGCAACCTGTTTGGCTCTATTGGCCCCGGTGGCCCTGAACCAATTTGCAACGGCAGTATTGCCCCTACTCAGTTGATTAGCCTCAACGCCATTAATCAGAGCAAAGCCGGACTTCTGGACGTCAACGGAAATCCAGTTGCTCCAGTCACCGCAACTGCCGCTCAGGTCCGCTATATCGTGAACGCAGGAACAGCTCAAACCATCTTTGGCACGCCATTTGGGAATATGCCCAGAAACATTGCCCAGGATGCAATTTCAAATATCGCAAACGTCTCTCTTGCCAAGCGTTTCAAGCTGAGCGAGCGCGCATCCTTTGAATTGCGCGCTAATTTCCTGAATGTGCTGAACCACCCCAACTACGCCAGCATCGATCCATTCGTAGAAGATGCAGGCGCCACACCTAAAACTCCGTTCAACGGCTTTGGTGATCCTACGGTCAGCAATGACGTTCCAAGTAACATTAACTTCCCTGTATCCGCCAGCCGCAGAGTAGTGTTTGGCGGGACTTTACGGTTCTAGTCCGAAGCATCTCCTATTTTCAGCCGCCGGTTAAACCCGGCGGTTTTTTTCGTGTCAAAAGAAAAGCGTGACCGCATTGGCCACGCCTTAAGCACAAATAAATGCAACTCTGCAGCCTTACTCTCCTTTGTCCGCGCTGGCGCCCCACATGATGCTGTTGGCCCACTGTCCGCTAGCGCCCCACATGATGCTATTGCTCCAAATAGTGGAGAACCCTGACGACGAACTGGCGCCCCACATGATCGATGAGCCCCACAATCCGGAAGCGCCCCACATAATCGATGAGCCGCTCGAAGTGTTTGCGCCCCACATGATGGAACTGCCGGTAAATTGTGTACTTCCCCAAACCGCTGGCCCAGACCACGTTTGCGAGGCCCCCCATGTCGATGAGGAATCGCTGGTCAGACGAACGTTCCCAGTAGTGGAATCGTAAATCGCTGTAGGGGACATGGCCGTGCCGCTCGGCAAATCATTGCTGGCCAGTGCTGCCGCAAGGTCGACGTATCCGGCGCCAACGGTGAAGATGTCGTATTGGCTGGTATATGTAATCCCGGTGGCCGGATCATAAACGCTGCTCGTAGTCGGGAACGTCTTGGAAGCGGTCTTCATCAGCCTAGCCTTCACCTGATCAGGCGTCAATGTCGGATGCGCCTGCAAAAGGTCTGCAACTGCGCCACTGACCACGCCGGTCGCCATGCTGGTGCCGCTCAGTTCAAAGTAAAACTTTGACGGGCTCTCCAGACCGCCATAGATGTATGAGCTATAAGGAATCTGGTTGCTCGTCTCAGTGTTGTACAACGTCGTGTTGCTTGTTTCCGTCGATACCAGCAGGTTTCCCGGCGCCACAACGTCCGGCTTCACCACATGATCGAGCATCGTGGGCCCCTTGGAACTGTAGCTAGCGATCAAGTCATCCGTGCGTTCTGGCGTTCCCATCGGTTTCATGGAGCCTACCGTAAGCACATAAGGATCGTTTCCAGGCGACGTCACTGTTGAGTATCCGTTGGTCGGCAGGTAGCGTCCATTATTGCCGGCGGCCACTACGACCACAATTCCGTTTTTCCACGCTTGTTCCACCGCATGGCATAGTGGGTCTTGCTTATAGCTTTCAAATACTCCACGTCCCAGAGAAAGGTTGATCACACGTATGTTGTATTTGGATTTCAAATTGATGGCCTGGCTGATGGCCGCGATCACCGCACTGTCTGTCCCGCTTCCGTTCGCATCCAGCACGCGTAAATTCACGATGTTTACTTTCGGCGCTATGCCTTTGAAAGTTTGAGAGTATAAGGGCCCGGTTGAACTGATGCCATCCCCGGCAATCAGGCCGGCAATATGCGTGCCGTGACCGTAAGCGTCTGCGGTGCTTGAATCCCCCGGCACAAAACTCTGGCGGTAGACTACGCGCGAGCTCGGTAACAGACTGGTCGTAAGCAAATCAGGATGTGCATTCAGCCCGCTGTCAATCAGTGCGACGCCAATTCCGGCTCCAGTATAGTTTGACTGCCAGGCCACTTGCGCGTTCACCGCCGGCGCTGCATTGTCAAAGAATGGAGTGAGTGACCGGTCTTTGCTGATGTAAACGACATTGGACTGATTTGAGAGGGACACGATCCCGTTGTGGTCCAGCGATGCCACCAGTCCATTCACAATAGGTAACTGTCCCAGCACCGCGCCGCCAAGCTTAAGCACGTCATTCACGACACAGCCCAGCAGCCCGAATATCCCGCTGCAACTCAATTGAGTGCCAGGCGCGTATTGGATTACTACCTGTTCCTGCGACGTGGAAGTGGAGTTCTGCAAATCGGGCGAAATCTTGCTGTTGTCCGCGAAAAGTGACAGTGGCGCCAAAAGCGCCAGAAGAAGAGTGAGGGTTCGTTTGGTCATAGGATCCAGCCTAAAACTTAAGTAAGTACGTAACTTTAGTTTGCACTTCCCGGGCCAAAATGAAAAAACCGATAACTAATTGAAAACAATTGGATTAGCTGAATTCTGACCGGTTGCTGTGTGACGCGATTTCTGGCGCATTGTCATGGTTGTGTGACACAGACGTCACAGTTGCCGGCAAATTGGGGCATCGCGCCGTAGGTGGTTACCAAAGTCCTCTTGTTGACTTCTACTTTTACGCTGAAAATGCGACAAACAATTTGTGCCGCAATCGTTCCCTTAAAGAGTTTTGGAGAGAAAATGTTGTCCGTTCCGGGTCGGGCCAGACCGTTTGTGTTTCTCGTGTGCGCATTTGGCGCTCTGAGCCTTCTCACTGGTGTGCTTCCATGGCAGAGCAGCCACAGCCTCCTGTTTCCTTCTTATCTCTTGCTCACGATTGTGGCGTCTGCTTTGAAAACGGTCCTTCCCGCATCTGAAGGTACAGTCTCAGTGAACTTTGTTTTTTTCCTGGTTGGCATCTGCAACATGACCATCTCTGAGACGCTCGCCCTGGCTCTGGTGGCCACAGTCGTCCAGTGTTTCTGGCGGACTAAGAAGCGGCTCAGCTTTGTACACTTTGCCTTCAATCTCTCTCAGGTATCACTGGCGATTACGGCAGCGTACTGGACTTATGTGGTGTTGTTCAATCACGTGTTTCACTCGCGGGCTCCGTTGCCGCTACTCGTGGCTGCAATCGTTTACTTCCTGTTGAATAGTTTTCCAGTGGCATCCGTTGTGGCATTGGCGGAAAACACTTCCATCATCCAGAAATGGGACGCCGGCTACTCCTGGACGTTTCCTTATTATCTAATCGGCGCTGCAATCGCGGGACTGATTCAGTTCGTGAATCGGCTGGCTGGGTGGGAAATGTCCATCCTGGTATTACCTGCTGTTTACGTGATCTATCGTTCGTATTGCATGCACCTTGGCCGCTGGGAAGACGAGAAGCGCCATCTCGAAGACCTGGCTTCGCTGAACATGCGGACCATTGAAACTTTGGCTCTGGCAATTGAGGCCAAAGACCACACCACAGGCGATCATCTCCAGCGCGTACGTGTGTATGCCATGGAACTGGGCAAAGATCTTGGGTTATCGCCTTCTGAAATGCAGGCTTTGCAGGCTGCGTCCGTCCTGCACGATATCGGCAAACTTGCTGTGCCTGAGGCCATCATCTCAAAGCCGGGCAAATTGACGCCTGAAGAATTTGAGAAGATGAAAATTCACCCCATTGTGGGCGCGGAAATTATTGAACAGGTCAGGTTTCCCTATCCGGTTGCGCCCATCGTGCATTCCCATCATGAAAAATGGGACGGCAGCGGTTACCCTGATGGTACTTCCGGCGAGGCCATTCCCATTGGCGCACGCATCCTGTCCGCCGTTGATTGTCTGGACGCTCTTGCTTCTGATCGCCAATACCGCCGTGCATTGCCACTGGACGAAGCTATGGCGCACGTTGTTCGTGAGTCTGGAAAAGCCTTCGATCCGCGCGTCGTCGCAGCTTTGCAGGCACGTTATGTCGAATTGGAGCATTTAGCCCGCTCCCAGAAACCTGAAGAACGTCCCAAACTCTCGCTCGACGCAAAAGTTGAACGCGGCGCTGCGCCTGACGCGGGATTTGCCGCCAACGTCGTGCCTTCATCTCAATCGCAATCAGGTCTGAACCTAATCGACGTACTCAGCTGGACCGAACAGCCTCTTACTCTCGATGAGACGCTTTCTGCCGCCGCTCTTCGCCTTCGCCATCTGGTCCCATTTGACGCGTTAGCGGTCTTTGTTGTCCAGGACGACTTTCTTGTTCCGCGTTTCACTATGGGCGAGAATGTTCGCCACCTCTCCTCACTACGAATCCGCAACGGACAGGGGTTGGCCGGCTGGGTGGCTGAAACCGGAAAT
>Ga0134126_10008110_pt1 | contig 13202 bp, 11 predicted proteins | sample KB31752_FD_96881 | JGI IMG/M metagenome (GOLD analysis project Ga0134126, IMG submission 96881) | Terrestrial soil microbial communities with excess Nitrogen fertilizer from Kellogg Biological Station, Michigan, USA - KB3-175-2 | ecosystem: Environmental > Terrestrial > Soil > Unclassified ...
GCTGTAGGCGCGTAGCTCAGTTGGTTAGAGCGCTACCTTGACACGGTAGAGGTCAGGAGTTCGAGTCTCCTCGTGCCTACCATATCCAAACCCCAATATCCATGCGGGTTTGGAGAACAGTAAGCCACTTGATCTGCAGCCAAAACGAGGGCACTGAAAAGGCACATTCGCAATATATCGCCGATACCGGCACAATGTAAACAGAAAAGGCATCCCATATTCGGGATGCCTTTTTATCGGTGTAGTGTGCAAGGTTAGCTGGCTTGCTTGAGCACAAACAGTTCGCTGGTGTGCGCCTGAGCTGCCCTTTTCTCGTCCTGATCCGCCTGCTGATAAAGTTCCATCGTTATGCTTGCGTTGGCGTGCCTAAGAAGTTCCTGCACCACTTTGACCTTCTCCCCTTTTGTCGCCAACAGCGTAGCGAGGGACCTCCTGAACGTATGCCAGCCGATTCGCTTGATGATGCCCGCTGCGTGGGCCGCTGGTCGAATATGCCGTTGAAGGGCAGTACCGAGCCAGAGCGGATTCCGTCCGTCCCTAGCGGGAGACGCCAAGACCCAATCCTCGTCCTTGCGATACGGGGATGCTTCCCGCCACAATTTCAGGGCATCGGCCAAATCTTGCGATATCGGAACACCGCGCGGCGTGCGTCATTCATCATTTCATCGAGACCGGGACGTTTTGTCCTGGCGCCGCTGATCCGGTCGGTGTATTCGTTGACAATCTCGTATCCACGCTGGGCGGCCATCTGGCGGAGATCGTAGAGCTGGGTTTCGGGATGCTGATCGAGGGTGGAAACTCTCATGTAGAGGCCGGCGCGCTTCATAAGGGAGGAAAGCAGCATATCACATATATCTGAGATATATCAAGACAAGCTTACAACTACCTTCCAGGGGTGATCGTCAACACACTGGATGGCGGCCTGACCGCCAGCTTTGCACCCCAGGACGACTCCATCCTTGTTATCGGCACCGCCGGCCAGGGACCAATCAACACCCCCTATCAGGTAACAGATCGCGCCCTTGCTGCCCAGACATTCGGTTTCTCCGGCACCCTCGAACGTGCCATTGAAGAGTGCGCCACCTATTCGGACAACATCCTGGCCTTCCGTATGGGACTTCCCCCATGGTTCTGACCGGTGTAGGTCTGGACACAACTGTGGGCACGGAGACTCCAGGTTTCAACATCACCTTCAGTGATGTGATCGCCGATGCCGCCATCTGCTACCAGATCTGGTACAAAGCCGGTGTCCTGAGTGTGTGGAAAGACGGCACGCTGGTTTATTCGAAAGGACTACGTCCCTCCGGCCCGCGCAACAGAAAACTCCCCCCCCGCGCGGGGCCGGCCGATCTACCGTTCTGCCGCGCAACTGTACTGTCCGGGGTCCTGCGGAGGGTCTGAATCTCCCGAACACATCCATCTTTACTCAGCCTGCCGCCCACTCGTGATTTCCGCTCCCGGATCCCCACTCTGAAAGTATGAAAATAATTTCTTTCCCAGGTTCATGTTTGGTGCGCCGATTTTTACACTCAAATGCGGGAAATGCCTTTTCCCTACCTCTTTGGGGGTCAATTCCGCACAAATGAACCGCTTTTTTGACGACCTAGTATAAGGTTTTCACATCAAAGAACCGAATTCAGGGGCTTATGGTGCAGCTATCAGCCTCGATTGCAACCTCGCATCAACCTCGATTGCAGACCCCTCTGTTTTGTCTTCTCTAAGAGGGTTGATGAGTTCCTTCCCGGTCGCATCTGCCCATTACTCCGCCCCGCCGTTGCCGCTACAAAATACATTTTCCGGCCGCTCGCCCATGCTCTCCTATGTCACCCTGCCGATGCAACATAAATGCCGCGTGCGAACTCTGCGTGGGGCGCTTCCAATCGGTCTCGCTGGCTTCGGGGATGGCGTTACCGTGACAGCAAGCATCGAGAATTCCATCCAAACCGATCTTGGTACGTGTATTGGTTCGGGCCAGGTGAATTACCAATACAAGTAGGCTGAGAAATTCTGCCGCACATGCGGCATCGACTTGGTGGCCTTAACCTAACAAAGTGACGCCATTGAGAATGATTGATTGATATCCATTCCCCAGCCGCTGACACTTATCCGCTCCACAGAATCAGCGAAATGCAACGTCCTTTGGTCTGGAGAGAAGCAAAGCCCATTTGCAAGATGAAGTCTTTCGTCGAGGATCCTCACTTACCGTCCGCTTCAACGCACACCAAATGCCCAACGAGAAGTTTTGAAACGGCGCATAAAAGCATGAACCGGCCAAGAGTCACCCTTTTGGATCTGCTATACAGTCATTCAACTGCAGCTTCGTGCCGTCTGCTTGTGCCGCCAACTGAATCGGATCTTGGATCCCATCCCAAAGCCACACTCCGGATTATTTGTATGGAGTCCGAGTGAAGATCCTCGTGGCCATACTTCCCGGTACGATATGGAACGAAAATGGAATTAATTTGTAAGTTGTATTCAGTATATTTCGTGCAACTACTGGCCACTAGCTAGGGTGATTGCTCTCTGGTAATCTCGATTTGCGTCTTCTACATCTCCTTGACCGGTCGATATCTTGCCGAGTATTGAATAACCAAGAGAGGAGTGGGGATCCAGCTTGATTGCCTGATCAACTTCTGTACGAGCACGATTTATCTGCCCAAGCGCTAAAAAGGCATTCGCAAGACCCAGATAGACTTCGCTATTGCCAGGATCAATCCCCAACGATGCCTCACAGTCTTCAACTGCAGCAGTCGCATCGCCCGAGCGCTGAACTAGACATCTGTAATAATATGACTTCGCATCTTGAGGATCAATTGAAACAGCACGATTAAGGGTAGTGATTGATTTAGCATGTTGGCCCATGAGATTAAATACTAGGCCAAGAATCCGCAATGCTACTGCCGATTGAGGATCTAGCTCTAGAACGGCCTTCAGAGTGCGGACAGACTCATCGTAGTTGCCATTCTGGGCAAGCATGGCCGCCCTTGAAATGAGTGGATAATAGATCTGTTGATCTTCTCCACTGATCGCGGGAGGCGAAAACAAACGCTGCTTTTTCGATACAGATGAAGCAGTAAAATGATTGCTTTCATTATTCATCGTATCTACCAGAGATCTCCCTGCATCGATATTGCCGGCGTCCGGAACACTCGATACAGATGGGAGTGCCGCATACGACGTATCTAACTCCGGTTTAAAGTGAAACGACCCAATCAAGCTCGATGCAGTCCAAGGAACCTGAGTCCCATTTGACGCACGTATTACATCCTCGCGCACTTGTTGAAACATCTGTTCTGCGTTGAGCGAGGAGGTTGCCAAATACTTCAGTAGCTCTCGAGTAAACAGACCATGGGAAGCGGTAGGGTCATCACTGGCCGTGGATCCCGGGCTTGTTCCAAAGGCCAGTAGAGTGCCTGCAGACGTACTTACACCCGCCCAACCCTCCTGCATGGAACGGGACCCAAGAAATGGATTGTTGCGACACGCGTCTAAGATGATTATCTGAGTGCCGGCCCCATGCGTAGTAAATGTATTAATGATAGATGATAGTGAATAGCCTTGGTGTTTCACGTCTGCAGGAGTGGTCACCCTAAAGTCTATCGGTACAAGGTAATTTTCTCCGTTTACCTGCAGTCCGTGTCCCGCATAATAGAGGATGGCGGTATCGCCAGTCGTTAGTCTCTGCGCAAAGGCTTCAATCGCAGCCCCCATCATGTTATGAGATGCGTCAGTCACTAGCGTCGTCGAATATCCCATCGACGTGAGGCTATCGGCCACTGCTGTGGCGTCATTAACGGCGTTCTTCAATCGATTCCCAGGATAATTATCGTTTCCAATCACTAGAGCTTTGCGAATCACTATCCCTTGGACCGAGCTGGAACACATCACGATCATAAGCGCAGCTAAAAGAATCCTTAACGTCATAGCCTTCCTCCGAAAGCGACGTGTTAATATACACGCCAGGCGACCATGCAAAGCGCTATTGTTGGTCATTATCGTCAGCCCCTATGGTATTCAGCTGGCTATCTATGCCGACTCGTCTCGCAAGCATATTTATGGCTCGGTCCGAAGACCGACGTATAGCCGGCGAAAAACGATGTCGTAAGGACAAGTCCAGATGGTCCTTCTTTTGTGGAGCAGAAAGTGGCGAGCCTTCAAAACTACTTTCAATGCCACCCAGTTCTCGTTGATCTCCAGCAAGTCGGCCCTTTAACATCTCAATTGCAGGCATCGGCCTCTCTTCGGAGGGATAAATTCCTGGTCGTCCGTACTCGTGAATCGGTGTGGTCATCGTTAAAGCGGATCTTTGATCTTCGTGCCGGCTAAATTCTCCAGCCGGTAATGTGGAATATACTGACGGAGCAGCTACATCTCCTAACCCTTCAACCCCCTTCGCAATGCCAGAATCTTCATCCGCCATCCGTATTCCCAGGAGCGTTAACGCTTCCGGTTCTGTATGAGGGAAGCGGCCAACGGTATGAGATCTACGTATACGTCTACTATTCGATAATCGATCGTCTGCCGTGTAGTCGCTATTTGCCTCTTTCCGCAACGCTTCTCTAGATTCGGCAATAGAGATTTCATCCGGATATTGTGTTTGTAAAGACTTCGGCGGAATTGAGGCGGAGCGCACTGCAGCATCTGTATCTCCTAAATAGGAAACGTATAAAGTATCTCCGACTTGTGGCACTTGGCTCGGGGACAAGGTGATTATGTTCGAGCTGACCTGATAATCAGTGAAATCTTCAAGCAGAATGCCATTGCGATATACCTCAATTGTAGAGTTCGGCTGAGGAACATGGCTCATCATAAAGCTAGTATTCCAGCCGTTAATAGGCCCGTGTGGAATTTCACCGATAGCACAATAGCGTTGACTCTGTGATTCGCTGGGAAAGCCGGCAACGCCTACCGCTCGCCTAGCGAAGAGGGGTCGGATGCCAAACAGCATCAGCAATAAAATACAACTAATGGTCGGCTTGATTGTAACTGGCATAGATCTCCCGTATTCCGATAAGCATGAGCATAAAAGGAATGAGTAGCGTCACATCTGTCCCCACGAGCGCCAGCGTACTTGGTTGTCGAGTTGATCGACCAGGGAGCTGCGTGTGCGTTTTGGAAGCTTATGCAAGTTCTCTTCCAAGTTGTTAGGTAATTCCACTGCCCGCCTAAAGTCTATTGCGCGAGTATTTATCGATGGCTTCAGAGCTCGCGTTGCATCTTGAAAGAAGTCGGCTGTAGAGTTTTGTGCGTCAAGTCCGAGCTGCATTTCACGCTTCGGAGATTTTGCTTTTCCAGCCCCGCTCTCTACGTTGTCCAAGAAATGGTTATAGGAATCTCGCGCTTCTTCATAGCTTTCCATTGCTTGCTGATATTCAGGCTCGCTGGGATTAACCGAAGTCTTGACATCACGAACAAATTGCTCAGCTAATGTTCTGTTTGCTACCAAAGTTGAAAGGGCTGATTGTAATGCGGATAAGGTATCGCCTTCCTCGGCAGAGGTGCATCCTCCGACAAAGACGCAAAACAGTAAGAGGATTCCAGTAGCGGATAATACTGAGATGCTTTTATTGATTACAAGCATATAAAGTTCTCCTGAAGGTTGTATTGCTCCGTAAGTGTGCTGTGTGGGTATAAATGGTGACCCTGCGAGTAGTCATTAAGAAAGTTCTCTAGGCAAAGGTATGTTTGTGCATTTGCCAAAAAGCTTTCTAACTGTGTTATAGAGGGTATCGTCCAATAGTCCGAGGTGAGTCCGGACTTTTATTCGTCGAAATCACTTCGTTCCCGCAACGGGAACTTATAGATCGAAACGGGAATGGAAGAATTGTCGCGCTTTAATGGTATTGCGCCGGCAATCACAATGGCCGATAAATACCACATGAGCCATATCGCGATCATGCGGTATCTCTAGCATTCTGCGCATTGGCAAAAGCGGGGAGTTAGGGACGGACATTGGTGCGCTGGTGCCTGTGACCCGCGTTATGTGCGTGTAGGTGTAATGCGCAGTGATGCGTAACGAATAAAGGGCGTTGACTGAACAAGAGGTAGACTACGATGTCTTGCACAATGGCGTGGCATAAATACAGAGTCTCTCAGGTTGTGCTCGCTGTGGTGGCGGTTGCAATGTTGTCGCTGAGCTTATGTTCGACAGTATGTTATGGGCAACTTCAGACCACACATGTCCAGGACACCGTATTTAATGCTGATGGAACCTACGCAACCGGAACAATCAAGGTGACGTGGGCCGCGTTTACGACCGCGGCAGGGAATGCGGTTCCAGCAGGTAACATCGAGGTGACAATTGGCTCAAATGGGGCTGTGTCGTTCGACCTGGCTCCCAACGACAACTCTACGCCAGCGGGATCTTACTATACGGCAACATACAATTTAGGGGACGGAACTGCAAGCAAGGAATATTGGGTTGTTCCGAGCGTTTCGAATACAACCATTGCGGCCATACAGAGTGAGGTCATGCCGGCCAGCGTGGCGGTGCAAACGTTGACGGCGACCCAAGTCAACTCCATGCTGAACCAGTATCTGCCGCTGAGCGGCGGGAGCCTGAATGGCGCGCTGCAATTGCCGAGCGATCCGCAAAGCGCGATGCAGGCAGCTACGAAGAATTACGTCGACAGCGCCGTGGGCACAATTTCGACCACGATGATCCATGCGGTGTCTGCTGCTCCGACGGCAAGCCAAACCATACAGCAACCTTCCGGGACGAATCTTTCGGCCAATATTCTTCAGGGAAGATATTATGCGTCGGCTTTTCAGTCCGGCGGTCAGAACAATGGAATCTCCACCCTTGCTGGAAGTTCAAACTGCGATGTCAATTCCCCGAATGGCCACAGCGGTTGCACGATCGATGTCGATCCGACCTATGGCAATGGAGAGAATCCGCAGGGATACGGCGCGTATCTGTTTGGAAACAACGTAAACAATATGAACTGGCCGTTGGACACGCATGTCCACGATGAGCGCAACGGAGTTATCGCGGACTACTATGAAGATCCATTTTCCGTGGTGCCGAACCAGTCCGCGGGTCAGAGCATTACGTCCGGAATTACGTTGGATTACCAGCAGTGGCCTGCTTACCGGGGAAATGCCGCTGGATCGGAGTATCTGCAAACCACCGATTATGCAGGCGGGTATAACTTTTACAACTACTTCGGATATAGCCAGCCGCACTATTTTTTTAAGGCTTACTACGACAATCTCGCGCTAGCGACGACGAACTATACCTCCGGCCAACAGGAATCCATCATCAACTGGGTGAATTGCCATGGAGTCGGAGATTGCCTGGGCATGACGACGCAGGTGCTTTGCGACGGAGGAGTCAATACCTCCGACGATGAAGGCTGCCATGGAGGGGACTTCATGGTGACGGAAGACCCGGTGGTCTATAAGGGCGTGGTGACGGCGGCGGCCGCAGTGGGTACGAACGCGGTGTACACCTACGCGACCGCGGGCGGCGGAACCCAGGGCCAGGACCGGCTACTGTTAGATACGAATGCGAGCGTCATTCTATCGGGGAATTCGATCACAGGATATGCGAGCCCGCAGTCGACGGGTCCGAGCGGGAACAGCGCTGTGGCTCCGGATTCGGCAAGCGACAGCAACGCGAATTTCCCGGTATCGACAATGGTGCAGCTATGTTATCCGGGATCGGACAACGGAGCGGGAGGGGCGGCTGCCTGCACGGCAGGAAGCCAGCCAACGGGATTTATTCCTTCGGCGTCAGGCATGATCAATCCCGCACCGAGCGTGGCTACAAATGTAGTTGCGGCTTACAGCCCGGTGAGTTCTCCGCAGACGGGATTGCCGGCGGGATTTTGTACGCCGAGCACTTTGCAGTCCAGCAATTCCGCCGGGGCATGCTATCTGCCTGCTTCCGGGACGGCATGCATTACCGACCAGGAAGAATATGAGACGGTCAATTACACCTACAACTCCTCGACACAGCAGATCACGTTGTTGAATCTCCGCTTTCCGCATTTAAACGGACTCTTCTTTGCCCACGGAGGACTATGTGGCTACGCGGTGGAGCAGCAATCGGACGTGTTCAGCGGAGACGCCAATAACAATGGCATCAGCCAGGTATTTCCGGTAGAGGGATCGCCGAATTCGACGACCTTTTATTACATCAGCCAACGAATCAATCTGGGGTATACGTTGCCGGTGCTCGGTGTAAGCACGGGTATCGGCGGGACTTCCCAGACGGGTGGCGGGGAATGTTTTACCCTGAACGCTTTTCTATTCCAGTTGCAATCGGACAACAAGACGGTTGTTGTCGCCTCGAACGTTCCATTTTCGACTGGAGACCTGTCGCCACTGAGCGGGATGACGCTGACGATCACAACTCCAAACTCGACCTACAACGGAAATTACGTTGTTCACTGGGGATCGACGAATGGGAATAACAATGAATTTTCCTATGTTCTGCCAGCAAGTCCAACGGGAAGCGCGCCGAAGTCAGGCACGGCGTCATTCTGCAATACGAATTACAAACTCTATCCCGCGGTTCGCGTGAACAGCGTTATGAACGTGAGCAATAAAAAGGTGGATGGGACGATGAATACGATGCCCATTCCGATTGCGTTTGCGAGCAACGACACGGTGATGGAGCCGCATTACCCGTGGATCGATACGGCGCATGACGTTGGTCGCGCCATCAATCAATATCTGCCCAGGCTGTATAACGGCGGTTCTCTTTACGGAATGACGTATGGATATCTGCTGAGTGGAAGGCCTTTCCAGGGATTTTCAATTACCAATGGCACCGACCAGAACCGGTACATCGGATATGGCGGCACGCATGAACTGCCCGGAGCCGGATACTTCCTGGGAGGCGGCTGGGAAGATTCGATTACGGTTGGGCAGCCGGGCGATGAGGCGGTGTTGAAGGTGAATGGATGTAAACCGAGTCCGATCGGATGCAACAACGCGAAGAGCAACTTTAATGTGCTGCTGATGCCGGGCGCGAATGGATTGCCGCGGCAGGCGCTGAATTACGATCCGAACGCGACGACGTGGACCTTTGGCAGCAGCTATAACCCGGCCGCCAATCCGCCGGTGAATCCGCTGGGGACGGTACAGGCGTATAACCTGCATGGCATTCACAATGTTACCGCGCCCGCAGTCGGGGTGGGCGGGGCTTACCTATATAACAATGGCGGAATGCTGGCGGTGACCACTAACCCAGACAGTCCGGGACTGAATGCATGGTTTGCGAACTATGCGTATGGATTCGGTGCAATGAATTCGAGAACAGTTGACGGCTATCTCTATCGCGGGGCCTCCGCAAATACCATCGATTGCGGCACCGGCACCGGAGATACAAGCTGTACTTTCACGCTGGGCGTACTGAATGCCGTAACTTCGGTGAACGCGCCAACGGTGGCGGCTTCTTCCGCTGTGACCACGCCGAGCGTGACGGTTGGAGGCGGCTCGGCGGTTTCCCGGATAACTTATTCGACGACCGGGTCCGTGACGCCGACGGCGGTTCCGGCGCAGTCATGCGCTGACCAGACGTTCGCAGTGAGCGGGTTGGCGATGGCGGACAATCTTGGGTCGGTTCATCCGCCGGGGCCGTTGGGAAATCTGAGTGTGAACGCCTATGCCAGTGCAGCGAATACGGTGACGCTACATTTCTGCAACGTGAGCGCGGCCAGCGCGGCTCCTCCGGCGGGGGCGTATACGTTTCTGGCGATGCATTGAGGGTCGCTTGTACGTAAGCCGGGATCATAAGTAGGCGCCGAAATGCCTCGGCTTGCTCTAAACACGTAATAGCTCTTACGGACAACACCAATGTTATACAAATCGGAGCGCCGGATGTCATCACTTGCCGCTACGAAAACGAATGAACTACCGGACAGCAAAGAGGGTCCAACGCGAGAAACCGCTAAGGATCTGATCACTACGGCACCCACGATGGCCTGCTATCCTTCCACTCTGTGCTGGACATGCGCGTTCGCACGAACATCCATATTTTGCTGGTTCGCTCGGAAATTCGATCATCCTCCACAATAGTTTCTGCCATTCAAGTACTACGTTTGCAACTCGCTGTCAATAGGTACGAGATTACCAAAGTGTGCAACAGAAGGGCACCCAACCAAAAAAGGATTTATATTGACCAGCGCTTACGCGGCGTGTAAAAAATACACACCGGCAAGAAAACATCTCATATCTGGGGTCTCACGCCCTGAATGGACGCCTTGATCGGATTGTTTCTTTGTAGTACGCATCCCCACTTCCGGCTATAGGTCATGGCAAAACAAAATACTTATCCTCGCAGAGTCGTTGCAATTGATTTTATACGGAGAATGAGGGGCGGCTCGCAAAGCTCTTTGTTGCTATGTAATGATGGTAATTTTTACATAGTCAAGCTCATGGGAAATCCTCAGGGCTCCACTGTACTTTTCAGTGAAGCCTTAGGGACCGAATTAATGCGTGTTGCTGAATTGTCAGTCCCCATGTGGTGTCCGGTTGAGATCTCCGATGAATTCATCGAGAAGCACCGCGAAATCTGGTTTCAGGCAGCGACGCCCGGGCGAGTGCGCCCCAACGCCGGCATACACTTTGGCTCTAAGCTTGTTATGCCCAGTTCTACAGAGGCACTCTACGAATTACTTCCCAGGAATTGGTTTAAGCAAATAGTAAACAGAGAAGAATTTATTGGTGCTCTCCTATTTGATCTCTGGGCGAATCAAATGGACAACCGACAGGCCTTATTTCTTCAACATTCAAATATTCGATCCATTAAAGCCATTTTCATCGATCAAGGAAGTCTTTTTATCCAGAACGAAGATGACGCAGATGTTAATATGTCGCGTGCAATGTTCATGGATTCTTCTATATACGCGGACTTGCCATTAGAATTGATAGTACCGAAATGGCTCACCCGTATTCGGAACTTCAACGAACCGATGATACGGTCGCTCATTGGTATATCAAATATTCCGTCCGAGTGGTACACTCCAGACATTTTAGAAAGTGTTATTCATGGGCTGATGCAGAGCACGCGAATACTGCAGAATGATGTATCTTCTATTGTAAGTTTATTGTCTCACTGTTCAACTATCAATCGGTCGGCGAAGGGACTGGATGACGATATACAACTACACGGTCTTGGACTACGCTCCGGAACCTACAAGCGAGCGGGCCACCGCATATCTGGTGTTTGCTAGATGTGTCGGCGGCACGGAACGTTGCAGCGTGAAAATATTTGTTTTTGCTTCGTTACATGAGAACCTCCCAGAGCCCCATCGACAATATGTTAACGAAGTCGTTGAGAGTGTGTTGTCTTATTCTGAAGTCGATTTGGACTCTTTTTTCAAGGGCATTCAGGGCTTGTCCGTCGGTCCACTGAGATTTAGACTCAACGGCTCGTGTGGTTCACCCGAGCTGAGCGACATATTAAAAGAGATTTTTTCTGAGTCGGGCTATATTTCTCTCCATAAGTAGTTTTTTCGCATTTGTCTTTTCCTGCTTTGAGCAGCCCATGCTTCAGAGCTAACTTCCCTCCTTCTTTTTCTCTGATTTACGTTTATTCAGCGGTGCGCCACAATTTCGTGAGCAGCATTTTTATTATTCTGCTTTTTCTTAATTACGCACCAGAATCCGAAATGCCCCTTTACTCTGCGCTAATAGGCTCCTTTTAGGCCCGTTATAGGAATTCCTCTATTCAGGAATTTCTAATTGGAAATTTCGCTGAAACTATCATTTTTGTCCTCTATGACAAGCACAGATTGATCCTAAGCTGATCATATGACTATCTGGAACCTATATCGTTCCAAGGATCGCGTGCGGGTGACAGCCCTTATCAAAACGGGTAGCAGTGGTGTCCACTTATTCGGAATAATAGGCAGGGTTGTTCTAACACTGGGTTTGTGGTCAGCAGCGATTTGGATGGTAGGCTCCATTAGTGCGCAAACCACTTCTGGTTATTTGACACTAGCTTCCTCGATCAGCACGGTGGTGGGAAACGGAACAGCGGGGTACAGCGGAGACAATGGAGCAGCCGCAACAGCGGAGCTGAGTGCTCCTTCAGCGATCGCCCTGGATGCGAACGGCGATCTCTATATTGCAGATTCAGGCAACAACCGCATCCGCAAGGTAGATGGAACCACCGGCTCGATCAGCACGGTGGCGGGAAATGGAACGGCGGGGTACAGCGGAGACGGAGTGCTGGCCAGCAGCGCTGAGATGAGCAGCCCTTCGGGGATCGCGGTCGATAGTGCGGGCAACCTCTATATCGCAGATGGGGGAAATGCCCGGATCCGAGAAGTAAATCGGATCACTGGTTCCATCAGCACAATGGCGGGAAATGGAACGGCGGGGTACAGCGGAGACGGAGTGCTGGCCAGCAGCGCTGAGCTGAGCAGCCCTTCGGGGATCGCGGTCGATAGTGCGGGCAACCTCTATATCGTAGATGGGGGAAATGCCCGGATCCGAGAAGTGGGCATCGGCGACGAGCTTCCGTCAACGTCAGTGGGATCGACTTCCTCTTCCCATACCATTCTTATCCAGCTGCTACAGACAAGTACCATCAGCAATTTCGGTTTTTCCGAGTCGCAAAGCGGAACGCAAGAATTCCAGATCCGTGGGGTCAGCGGCTGTGTATTAGACGGGACAACCACGAATTCCGCGGGAACCATCTGTACTGCCCAGGTAACCTTCAGCCCTATGTATGCTGGATTTCGCGCAGGAACGTTGACGATCTCAAATGCAAGCGGCGTAATCGGGACCGTGGGCCTCATTGGTATGGGGCTCGGAGCGCAACTAGTCGAATCGCCAGGTAGCTTGGCAACTGTAGCAGGTGGTGGCAACATCGTTCCAAGTAGCGTGCCGGAATCCGCTAATACTGCTCGACTGCTCGAGCCATATGGCATCACAATCGATAACACCGGTAATATTTATATCGCAGATACCATCAACAATTTAATCGAACAGGTTGATGCAAAAACACAGAACATAAGAGTCTTGGCTGGAGGAGGCAATGTCATTCCGAGCACGAATGCGGAAGCCGCGACCGATGCTGCACTCTTTGCTCCTACAAACATCGTAGTTGATGCAGCTGGAAATATCTATATTTCCGATTTGGGGAATGACTTAGTTGAGAAGGTAGATAGAAGTACTGGGAACATAGTGGTGATAGCAGGTGGGGGGGGCATAATCCCGAGTACGACTCCTGGGCCAGCGATTGA
>Ga0134126_10008111_pt1 | contig 13200 bp, 10 predicted proteins | sample KB31752_FD_96881 | JGI IMG/M metagenome (GOLD analysis project Ga0134126, IMG submission 96881) | Terrestrial soil microbial communities with excess Nitrogen fertilizer from Kellogg Biological Station, Michigan, USA - KB3-175-2 | ecosystem: Environmental > Terrestrial > Soil > Unclassified ...
CCGCGGGCTCGTCGTCGGCGAGGTGCTTGTCGGCCGAACCGGTTTTGATCACCGGCGCCTCGTCCTTGCTCGATGAAGCGGCCGACTTTCTGGGCGGCGTGCGCTTTGCGGTGCGCTTCGCCTTCGTCGCCGCGGGCTTTTTCACGGCGCGGCCTTTCTTGGCGGCCGGCTTGCGGACGCCGCGCCGGCGCTTCGTGGCCGGTTCGTCTTCGGCCGCGGGCTCGGATTCTTCCGCTTGCGGCATGGCCTCGACAGGCTCGGCCTCGGCGGCTGGACTCTCGATCATTGATTCCGTCGCCGGCTCGGATTCCCCAACCGCCGCAGTTTGGCGATCGTCGCCTGAATACTCGCCGCGATCATCGTACGCGGCTTCATTTTCGGCGCCTGCGATGAACGGCTGATTGGGATCTTCTTCATCGTCGTCGTCGCGCGGAGGCGGCGGAACGTAGGGTTGCCCGGTGGCCGCGGCCTGCTCACGAGCCAGGCGTTCGCGCTCGCGACGGCGGCGATGACGACGCCCGCCACGACGGCGCCGACGACGCTTGCCTCCCTCTTCGCCGCTTCCTTCGCTGCCATAGCCGCCGCCCTGCTGCCCGCCAAACGGCGGCTGCGGTCCTGCGCCCGGAACCATCTCATTGCCCGGCGTCGGACCGTCCTCGTTGAAATCGTCCTCAAACTCGGGCTGACGCACGTTGCCGTCGGTGAGCTGTGCTGGACGGTTCTGAGGGTTCTGATGCGGGCGATTCTGCTGGAAATTCTGCCCGCCGCGGTTTTGTCCTCCGCCCCGGCGTGGGTCGAAGTTCTGATTGTTGCGCCCGCCGCGATTGTCGAACGGACGCTGTCCACCACGATTGTCGCGCTGCCCGCCGCCTTGGCCGCCACCCTGCCCGCCTCGGTTTTGATTTTGCCCGCGGTTGTCGCGGTATGGACCCTGGCCGCCGCGATTTCCCCGGTCACGGTTGCCCTGGTCGCGGTTGCCCTGGTCACGGTTACCCTGATCGCGATTTTGATAATTGTCGCGGTTGTCCCGATTTCCCTGGTGCTGGCGGTTGGCCTGGTCGTTGTGCTGGCCTTGCGGCTGGAAATCACGGCGATTGTCCTGGCCTCCGCCCTGGCGATTGTCCTGTCGGCCGCCTCCCCCGCCGCCACGATTGTCGCGACCGCGATTTCGCTGATTATTTCGCCCGCGGTCGCCGTATCCGTGGCGATCCCACTCGCCGGCGGGACGTTCGCCCAGCTCGCTGTGGCCGTCTTCGATGTCGACGACGTTCTCGTCCTCCTCATCCTCCAGCGGCTCAATCCCATCCTCGTTTGCTTCGCCGACGATCTCGCCGGGGACTTGCTCATTCACCTGACCGTGCATCCCGCCGTGATCTTCGTCGTCGGCAGGCAAGGTGCCTTTGAGCTGATCGCTGTCACTGACGATCTTGGGCGCGATCGAAGCGGCGAGCGCCTCATCGGCGGGCGTGCGCTCGCGACGTTCTTCGATGACATCTTCCATATCCTCGAAATCGCGCTCTTCCTCACGCGGTCGAGGCAACTGACGCCCGCGCTGCTGATTGCGTCCTCCGCGATTGTCACGGCCCCCGCCATCTCGACCGCCGCGACCCTTGCGGCCGGCGGGACGCGTGTGCAACTGCGTCGTGTGCGGCGGCTGCGAGCCCAGGCCCAGCTCGTCGATGACGATCAGGCCATCCCGCGCATCAAAAAGGTCGAATTTCATCTCATCCAGCCCGAGGGTCGGATCGGGACGAACGACAAGCCCGCGGCGGGATTCGGATTCCAGCCGCGCCAACGACGACCGCTTCTTGTTCAACAGATAAAAGCTGACATCCGGGCAGACCGACAGCTCGATCCGCGCCACTTTTTCATGATGCGCCGCCATCGCGAGCTTGCGCATCACGTCCAGGCTCATCGATTCGGGCGTTTTAACCAGCCCCGCGCCTTTGCAATGCGGGCAATCGAAATAAATCGAGCGCTTGAGGCTCGGGCGCATGCGCTGGCGGGTGATTTCGATGATGCCGAACTGGCTCATCCGCAGGACCTTTGTTTTCGCGCGGTCCTTCTTGAAATTCTCGTGCAATCGCTCTTCGAGCTCGCGGCGATGGCGCTCGTAGCGCAGATCGATAAAGTCGCAGATGATCACGCCGCCCAGATCGCGCAGCTTGAGCTGGCGCGGAATCTCATCGGCGGCTTCCATGTCGGTCTTGAAAGCGGTCATCTCGGCGTCGGAGTGATCGCGGAATTTTCCGCTGTTGACGTCGATGGCCACGATCGCCTCGGTGGAATCGATCACCAGCGATCCGCCCGACGGCAGCGGCACGTGCCGGCTGTACATCAGCTCAATGTCTTTTTCGATGCCGTACTTGTGGAAAAGCGGGATCGGCTCGTCGTAGACCTCGACCTTATTGCGGGTGCGCGGGCTGGTGATTTTCACCACTTCTTTCACGCGCTTGGCGACATCCCGGTTGTCGACAATCACCCGGTCGACATCCCCGCTGAAGACATCGCGCACCGTGCGGGCGACGAGATCGCCCTCGGTATAAAGTTCCAGCGGACCGGGGCCCGAGTCCTGCGTTTTTTCAATCTGCTGCCACAGCCGCGAGAGGTATGTCAGGTCGCGCTGAATCTCGGCTTTGGATTTGCCGATGCCCGCCGTGCGGATGATGAAGCCCACGCCTTTGGGCGGCTTGAGCGAATCGAGAATCGTGCGCAGGCGGCGGCGTTCTTCCTCGTCCTCGATCTTCTTGGAGACGCCCATTTTCCCCATGCCCGGCATCATCACGAGGATGCGACCGGGGATGGAGAGATAAGTGCTGAGCGTCGGGCCCTTGGTGCCGATGCCTTCCTTGATGATCTGCACGACGATCTCATCGCCGCGGCGCAGGCAGCGCTGGATGGGCGGCCGATCGCGGCGGGCCATCTTCTTGCCGACCGATTCATGGATATCTTCGCCCTTGCGCCCGAAGTAGGTGGGCATCAGGTCGGAGATATGCAGGAAGCCGTTTCGTCCCAGGCCGAAGTCGACAAACGCCGCCTGGATGGACGCTTCAACGTTGGTGACCCGCCCTTTGTAAATGTTTCCGACGTGGGAAGTGGAGCTGGTTCGCTCCATGTAAAGTTCTTCAAGGTGTCCGTCGTCCAGCAGCGCGATTCGGCACTCTTCGCCCTCGCTGACGTTGATCAGCATCTCTTTGGCCATTAGATATGTTCGATTCCGTAGGGGCGAACCTCGTGTTCGCCCGGCATTTGCCCGGCATTTGCCTGGCGTTCGCCCGGCATTTGCCCGGCGTTCGCCCGGCATTTGCCCGGCGTTCGCCCGGCATTTGCCCGGCGTTCGCCCGGCGATGGGCGTCTTCGAGGTCGAGGACCGGGCGAACACAAGGTTCGCCCCTACAAATTTAAAATGCTTCAGGAATGAACTTCCGCGTTTCCTCGCGTAAGAAGTGCATCACCTGTCGTTCACTGTCAAAGCTCATGACCCGCCGCGCCACCTGGCGCGCGTTTTCCATGGTCGTTGAGCGAATGATTTTCTTCACCTCCGGAATGTCGGGGCCGTTCATCGAGAACGTCATCAGCCCGAGTCCCAGGAGCAGCAGAGTGTACAGCGGATCGCCCGCCATTTCACCACACACGCTGACCCCAATTTGCGCCCGTGTCCCGGCACGGATGACATCCCGCACTAATCCTAGCACCGCCGGATGAGCCGGGCAGAACAGCCCGGCGACCTTTTCGTTGGTCCGATCGACCGCCAGCGTGTATTGAACGAGGTCATTGGTCCCAATCGAGAAGAAATTGACCTCTTTTGCGAAATGGCTGGCCATATACGCGGCGGCGGGCACTTCGACCATCATGCCGATGGGCAAATCGCGGCGAAATTCGATCCCGTCGTCCTCCAGTTCCTCCATCACGTCGTTCAAGACCATCTTCGCCTGCCGCAGCTCCATCAGCGTGCTGATCATCGGGAACATGATGCGCACATCCCCGAGAACCGTGGCGCGCATGATCGCGCGGAGCTGCCGCTTGAACATGGGAATATCGTGCAGGCACATGCGGATCGAGCGGTCGCCGAGAAAGGGATTGCGCTCCGCACTGGCCTGCTTGGCCTGCGATTGCTTATCGGCTCCCAGATCGAGCGTGCGGATGACCAGCGGTTTGCCGTGCAGCCGCCGAAGCGATTCGGCGTAGGCGGCATAGTGATCTTCCTCACTGGGCTCGGTCGCGCTGGCAAGGAAGAGAAATTCCGTGCGGTAAAGCCCGATGCCGCCGGCCCCGCGCGCGAGTGCCGGATCGATATCCTCCGCGAATTCGATGTTCGCCCACAGGCTGACTTCATGGCCGTCGAGCGTCCGCGCGGGAAGCTCGGCGAGGGTTTTCAGCTCGTCTTCGAAACGGAGCTGTTTCCGCTCCATCTCGCGATGCTCGGTCAATTGCTCTTCGTCGGGGTTGACGATCAGCACGCCCCGGTTGCCATCGATGATGACCGTATCCCCGCCGGAAATCTCCGCCGTGATATCGCCCAAACCGACGACCGCAGGAATGCCCATCGCCCGCGCCACGATGGCCGTATGACTCGTTCGCCCGCCGACATCCGTGGCAAAGCCCTTCACGTGCAGCTTGTCCAGCGCTGCCGTCTGGCTGGGCAGCATGTCGTGGGCGATGACGATCACGTCCCGCGTCAGATGTGAAAGATCCTCCCGCTTGGCCCCCAGCAAATTGCCGAGGATTCGCTTCTCCAGGTCATACACATCCTTGACCCGCTCGGAGAAGTAGCGGTCCTGCATGTCCAGGAAGATCTGCGCCTTGCGGCGCGTGACCGTGCTGACGGCGTACTCGGCGCTAGAGTGCTGCTTATTGATCTCCGCGAGAATCTCCTTCAGCAGCGATTTGTCGCGCAGCAAACCCAGATGGAAATCGAAAATCCCCCCGGTGTCCTTGCCGTACTTGCCCACGAAGGTGTCGCGGATTTCGGTCAGCTGCGCCGTGCTGTCGGCGATGGCCTTGCCCAGGCGTTCGATTTCGGTGTTAACCTCGGCGGCTTCAACCCTCCGGCGCGGGACGAGCACATCCTCGGCGTCGAGCACGATTGCCGTGCCGATCACCACGCCGGGAGAAACACCGATGCCCTTTTTGATCTCCATTGCGTCGAAGGATGAAGGCGGAAGGATGAAGGATGAAAAAGAGACCCGCTCTTAATGTTCATCCTTCATCCTTCCGCCTTCATCCTTATCCTTTCACTCGTCTTCGCCGAACTTGCTGTCGAACAAATCACCCAGTTTTTTAATCGCGTCGTTGGCATCGTCTCCGGTGGCGTTGATCTGCATTTTGGTGCCCTCGGTGGCGGCGAGAATGATCATTTCCATCACGCTCTTCCCGTCGGCTTCACCCGGTTCTTCGCCAAATTTGACCACCTTGATATCGCTCTTGAACTGATTGGCGACATCCACGAACTGCATCGCCGGCCGCGCGTGCAGCCCGAGTTTGTTGAGGACGACGATGTCGCGAGAGGCGGATGGCATAGGAATCAAATGACCAATGATGAATGATGAATGCAGAATTGAATTCATCATTCTGCATTCATCATTCTGCATTATTTTCCCTGGTCCGCCTCGTCGAGCAATTCCAGAATCGCCGCCTGCGTTGCGCTTTGACGGAGGAAACGACGGAACATGTCCTTTTGCAGATTCGAGAAGACGATGTTCATCGCCTGCAAATGCTGCTGCGGCTGATTTTCCGGGCTGAGCAGCAGCACGATGCTGTACACCGGCTGGTGATCCAGCGCCGCGAAGTCCAGCCCGCCCGCGCTGCGGCCGATCGTGCCCGACATCTGCTTCACCGCCGGATGCTTCACATGCGGAACCGCAACGCCCTTGCCAAAGCCCGTCGAGCCGTTCTGCTCACGCTTGATCAGCGCCGCGACCACTTCCTCCACCGCGCTGGCGGGCAAGGCGCCCGCCGTCGCCAGCGACGTTACAAGTTCACGCAGCGCCGCATCGCGATCACCGGCCTTCAACTCGGCAACCACCGCGTCTGCAACAATGAAATCCCTGAGTTTCATAAGATGTGCAATCCTTCCGCGGTCCTGGCCTGGATTTTCATTCGTCCGCTCCCATGTGTTTCACGCAGCCTCAGTTGCGTCACATAGCCCGAATTCCGATTTGCCGCACCGCGGGGTCAGCCTGCCGGATCGGGATGCTTTCGGTTCCTGAACTTCTTCTTGTGATCGCTCAACTGCCGCTCAAGCTTTTCCATGCAGCCATCGACGCCCGCATACGCATCCGCATCATCGCAATGCGCGACGAACGTATGCTTGGGCTCGACGTTCACGATCATTTCAACCCGCTTGAGGTCCTTTCCGTTGTCGAAAACGACTTCAACCTCCTGAATTCGATCATAATACTTGTCCAGCTTCGACGCCTTGCCTTCGGCATAGGTTTTCAGCGGGGGTGTAACGTCCATGTGACGCGAGGATACGGTAATGAGCACCTTCTCGCTCCTTTCCATTAATCAACACATTGTAGCGGAAAGCGACCGCCGCATCCGCGCCCCTTCGTGGGGCGAAAATAAACCCGCCAGTTCAGGGGTTGACAGCCTGCGACGCGCCCGATTGCGCCGCCGTCTCTTCGCTCCGCCGGGCCTGCGCTTGCGCCGGCGGCACGGAAACCACGATCTTCTTCGCGTCGCCCGACATCGGCGTGATCACGCCGCCGCTCACCAGCAACCTCATCGCTTCCTCCACCGTCAGCGGAAGCTCGACCACATTTCGCCGCGGCACGACCAGCATATATCCGCTAAACGCCGTCGGCGTCGACGGGATGAACACCGTCACCATCTCTTCACCCGTGCTCGCCGACAAGCTCTCGAACGTCGCGCCGGTGATGAGGCCGATCGACCAGATCTGCTCGGCGTGCGGTTGCACCGCAACCACGTGGCTGGACGCGAATTGATCGCCGCGCCGCGGGCTCAGCACGAACTCCGTCACCTGCTTCACCGCCGGGTAAACCGCACGGACGAACGGAATCCGCATCGCCGCCTTCTCCGCCAGGCGGTAGAACGTCCGGCCGATGAAATTCCCCACCAGCACACCGACCGCATACACCAGCAAAATCGCCAGCACCACGCCCAGCAGCCGCACCCACCATTCATCATCCGCCAACGCAAAATGAATCTGCGCAAGCGGCCTGAAGGGCAGCAGCTCCTTGGCCGACCCTTCCGCCCACAGCCAGCGGAGACCGAAAATGATATGCCGGCCCAGGGTTTCCCACAGGAAATCCCATACCTTGACCAGCAGCCACAACGTCACCAGCGTCGGGAGCAGCGCCGCCATCCCGCTGAGGAAAAACCGACGGAAATCCTCCCCGAAACTCACCCGCTTCCGGGGCGTTTTGGGCGGAATCTCAGCGGGTAAGGTCACTTTTCGCCAACCTCAAGGAGGGACCAGGCGCGACGGCCACGCGCACCGGCAAGCGAACCGGCTGAATCGGATTTGTACAGCCCCCCGCCACAAAGATCAAATGAACCCAACCCGCCGCCACCGCGCGGTAACATCACGCCATGAAACCCCGCCTGCTAAACCTCGCCGCCGCTGTTTCGCTGCTGCTGGCGGTTGCGATCATCGCGCTGTGGGTGCGCAGCTACTGGCGGGTCGATAGCATCACATTTCATCGGCACACAACCGTTGGCCCCGACATGTGGGGCGGCAAATCGCACAAAGGCTCCGTCTATTTTATAGGAGATCACTATCCCGACCGGGGCACGCCGACCGCTTTGATGTACAGCTATGAATCCCAGCCGACGTACAGAGTGCAATCCGGCTTCGCTTCTCCAATATTCCCATGGCCGCCAGTGATATCTCGGAGCCTCCTCGCCTCCCCACTTTCCTATAGCCCTTCGCGTCATGAAGGCGAAATCATCATCGCTTACTGGCTCCTCCTCCTCCCGACGCTCCCGCTGCCCCTCATCGCGATCGCCCGTCATCGCCGTCAACGCCATCGCAAGACCGGAAACCTCTGCCCAACCTGCGGCTACGACCTCCGCGCCACGCCCGCCAAGAGCGGCCCGCTCTTCGATCGGTGCCCGGAATGCGGGACGGCGCGGGAAATGCAGAATTGAGAATGCAGAATGCAGAACAAAGTCAAATGCTCACGCTTCGTTCTGCATTCTGCATTCTGCATTCTGACTTCTGCGTTCGCATCGACCTCCGCGCCACGCCCGATCGCTGCCCCGAATGCGGGGCGGCGAATCCCCGCGCGGTATGATGTCGATCCATGCGCCACGTTGCCCGTCATCTCTTCACGATCCTGTCGGCGCTGTCGCTGTTGCTGTGCGTGGCGACTTCCACCTGTTACATCATATCCCGATTTACTGACGACAGATTCGGGGCCCATCTTCTGGTGCGGTATCGAGAATTGTGGATTGCAATTGAAAGCAATGCCCTCGTCGTTGGATCAGTCGTTGGCCAATTCTGGTACACCGATTCATTCCGTCCCGGGGACTGGCGGCACGAGATGCCGGTTTGGTGGATCATAGCGAGCAGCGCCGCGCTACCAGCAGTATGGGCGTTAACACGTCGCCGCTCTTCAGTGCCGGGCCGTTGTTCCACCTGCGGCTACGACCTCCGCGCCACCCCCGAGAAGAGCGGCCCGCTCTTCGACCGCTGCCCGGAATGCGGAGCGGTTCCGGTGAGCAGCGCCGTGCGTGAGCATTCGGCGTGAACAACCCGCGGGGAAATCAGAAAGAGTGATGGCCATCCTCTGTTCCCGCTGAAATGCGGCGTGCAGAGGTATTTTCATTCCCCATCCGTTCCTAAATGCCGTGTGGTTTGCGTTGCCGGCCCGGCTTGGGGCGCAACGGCGGATTCGGACGCACGCGAGACGATGTATAAGCCTGCCGCTGCCGCGACGGCTAGACCGGCAAAGATGACAATTCGAGTCGGTGATCCGCGCATCGCTCGTTGTGGAGTCCAATCCGGTCGAAAGTGTTCCATGGGGACGTTTACATTCGCCAAGTATCGTATACTGGAATCGCTTCTGGCTTTCTGAAGCATTTCCTTTGTCCACCGCACCCACTGATCGGACCTTCCCGTAAATCGTCGTTCAATGGTCCGGACGTGTTCTTCAACGTCGACTGGAAGCCCAGTTTCGACCCATGCGGTATCAAGCATGTCCGCGATACCAAGAATAGTTAGCTGGCTCAGGTGCGTGATCCGGCCGTCTCGATCCTTTCCACAGCATACCGAAATCTGGAACAGTTTTCGGCTACGTTCACGAATCAATTGGGAGTAGATCGGATCATCTATACCGTACTTGCGTATCAATTGTTCTGGCACGCCGAGCGTAAGTTCCGGTGGAAGCGAGCTAACATCAAGCAACTTATCCAATCGTTGACGGAGACCTTCGTACACGACTTCATGTACGCCGGTCTGATCACGATCCGGCAAGACCCACATCCGCTTCTGCATGCTTACCTCGGCTCAGCCTCGTACACCGCCTCCAATGCTTTCGGAAATGTGATCGCGAATAAATGTTCATCTTTCAACGAGATGGCGCTACAACCTGTCAGCCGCGACCGATAAGCACCGAAAAGACTTTCCGTCTGTCGCTGAAAATCGTCCAAAGTCGGCTGGATTTTCTTCGTCAGAGCATCAAGGTTGCCATTGCCATCCACAAGCATGTCTAACTTGTTTGCCAAAACGTGAACGAGAGGAGCGCGCTTTAATTTTGAAATCTGAACCGCCAACCAGCGGACGTCATCATGAATGCGCCCACCCCTTTGGTATGCGCCGCTAGGCAAATCATTGATGTCAACGACATAGAAAATGACGTCGGCACCACGACATGCAACAAGCCACGCTCGTTCACGCTCGTCGGTTCCACCGCCTATATCAACGGCCCGTTTGCAAAACAATTTGAAGGGTTTGCCATTTCCCAGTGGCATTTCGAAGGTAAATTTCTCGACTTTTTCGACTCCCTTGGTCGAGCCGTGTGATTCGGATACAGGTTCACCGCGCAGCCTTGAGAATAGACTGGTCTTGCCGGCAGCCACCGGCCCGACGACGGCGATTTTCTTGCCGTTCCACCACTTCACTATCTTGATTGGCAGCCGCTTAATCGCAGGCGCCCATATAACGACCTTCTTCCTGTGCTTCGTCAGTAACTCGACTAACCACCAGAAGATATCGCGCAAGTTCATTTCCACCTCATTTTCGGAAAAGCACCTGACAAATGGAATGCTTGCCAGCGAATTGCATTGTCTCGCCCGCCACAAGTCGGGTCAATGACCCGCCAAAAACAGAGTAAATGGGACGGGACAACTGTAAATAATGGATTGATTGAGACATATCTCTTTTCCGCGTTTTCCCTTCATCGGCCGCCCGCGCGGACGCGGGCGTTTTACCGCGAAGCCAGTTCCCTCGCCACGCGATTCTTGTCGTGAGGATGCGCCGCGGAATTGGAGGCGAGAAACTTTCTAAAAGCATCCCGCCAAAAGTTCGTGAAAGTTCGGGCGAACTTTTCGCGCGAATCGCTTCGCGCGGGAGGGTTGCAAGCCGTTTTCAGCGACAACAATTGGCGGCTCTTCGCCCATCCATCGGCCGGGCCGGACGTTGCGTCGCGCTGCGATTTGGCGCGGCGCGCCGCGCGGTCGCCGATCAAAACATGCGCGGACCCAACCTGGCGATAGTCCAGCCCCAGCGGGCAGCCCGGGTTGCGCGATGATTTTCGGATCAAATCACGCGCCGCCGCGCCCCGTTTAGCCGCGAACTCGTTCGCGCATCTCCGCCCAACCCGCCAGCGATCGCGCGTCTCCGACAAAATGTCGCTCGCCATAAGTCCTTATTTTTCAAAGGTGCTGCGCAAAAACGTGGCCTAAGTCATGGCCCGGCCAGTAGTAAAAATCGCGTCCTAAAACCACCGCCCGCCCTCGCCCAGCGGGTCGGTCCATACCACAACACCTCGGCGAGCAAACCTCGCCTAAAGCAGGCAGGCGACCGCCCTGAAGAAATCGCTCGCCGTCCATATGTTCCAGCGAGCGATGGCGAAGCGATGAGATTTGGTATCGACTGACCAGGCCGCGAGATTTCATCCGTCGATGCACCAGCCGCAAATGGTGGCGGCGTAAGCGCGGGGTCATTTGTCATCTGTCATTTGTCATTTGTCACTGGTCACTGGTCAGGGAATGCAGGAGTGACAAGCAACCAGTAACCAGCAACGAGAAACCAGCAACCACCACCCGTTGTATGCAATCAGCGTCGCCGCTGTTTTCCTGATTCTTGACGCTCGGATTGCTAGCCGATACGGTTCGCCGCTCATGCTCAAGCGCACGCCGTTCCATGACTTTCATCAGCAATCCGGAGCCAGGCTCGTCGAGTACGCGGGCTGGGAAATGCCGCTGCTGTATCGCGGCATTACCGACGAACACAACCAGACCCGCAACAGCGGCAGCATCTTCGACGTCTCGCACATGGGGCGGATGCAATTCTCGGGAAAAGACGCGCAAACGTTCCTCAATCGCGTGCTCACCCGCAACGTCGCCGACCAGAAAGTCGGACAAAGCCGCTACTCGCTGGTCTGCAACGAGGCCGGCGGCGTCCTGGATGACGTGATCGTCAGCAAGGACGTCAAGCACTGGATCCTCGTCTGCAACGCCAGCAACCGGGACAAGCTGCACCGGCATTTCGTCGACGTGCGCAGCAGGGAAGACCTCGATTTTGACATGTCCGACCAGACCGAAAGCACCTCCATGGTCGCGCTACAGGGGCCGAAGGTGATCGAGCGGATCAGCGGCGTGTTGCCCGTTGATATCAAGGCGATGAAGCGCTACCACTTCGAATCGGGCAGCTACATGGGGCTGCTCAAGTTCACGATCTTCCGCAGCGGGTACACCGGTGAAGACGGCGTGGAAATCATCATCCCGGCGAAGGTGTCGGCGATGGCGATGAAGCTGATCGCGGGAAAAACCGACAAACCCGATGCGACGATCAAGCCCGCGGGCCTGGGGGCGCGCGATACGCTGCGCATCGAAGCGGGCATGCCGCTGTATGGACATGAACTGAGTGAGACGATCGACCCGCTGTCGGCCGGGCTGGGATGGGCGGTGGATCTGACCAAGGATTTCATCGGCGCCGATGCGCTGCGCAAGATCGCCGCGGCAGGCGTCAAACGCCGCCTCGTCGGCCTCGAACTGCAGGGCAATCGCATCGCCCGGCAGGGCTTTCCCGTCACGCTGAATGGAAAACCCATCGGCGAAGTCACCAGCGGCACGCTCTCGCCGACGCTGGGCAAGAGCATCGCGATGGCCTATGTCGACACCGACAAAGCGGCCGAGGGATCGGCGCTGATGATCGATTTCAAAGGCGCCCAAGTCCCGGCGAAGGTCGTGAAGCTGCCGTTTTATAAAAAACAAAAGTGAACCACAGAGAACACAGAGGACACAGAGAAAGACAAGAAATCGGAACCGCAGATGAACGCAGATGAAAAACAAATTGAATGATCTGCGTTTATCTGCATTCATCTGAGGTTAAATCTTCCTCTGTGCTCTCTGTGATCTCTGTGGTTAAAAATTATTTGAGAGAACCCATGCCCGAAGCACCCAAAGATTATCGTTACCTCGAAACTCACGAGTGGCACAAGCAGGAACCGGGCGGCACGATCACGCTAGGCATCACGCATTTCGCCGCCGATGAACTCACCGACATTACCTTCGTCTCCCTGCCCAAGGTCGGGGACAAAGTCACCAAGGGCCAGCGCTGGGGCGAAGTCGAATCCGTCAAGGCGACGTCGGATTTGTACAGCGGGGTCTCGGGGACGGTGTCGGCGATCAATACCGATCTGGCCAACAACCCGGCGCTGGTGAACACCGACAGCTACGCCGGCGGCTGGATGATCAAGATCAAGCCGACGAATCCCGCCGAATTTGACCAGCTTTTGTCGGTTGAGGACTACCTCAAGAAGACCGGGCATTGAGCCGCTATGATCGTGGCACGGGCGCCTCGCCCGTGGTGAACAAATCAATCTGCACGGGCGAGGCGCCCGTGCCACGGAATTCAGGATGACCACGACCGCAGCCGGCCGCTCAGACGCAATGACCTGCAATGATACCTTCGTCGGTCGCCACATTGGCCCGAGCGAGGCGGACATGCGCGCGATGCTCGCGACGCTGGGGCTGTCGTCGCTCGATGAACTGGTCGCCAAGACCGTCCCG
>Ga0134126_10008112_pt1 | contig 13200 bp, 14 predicted proteins | sample KB31752_FD_96881 | JGI IMG/M metagenome (GOLD analysis project Ga0134126, IMG submission 96881) | Terrestrial soil microbial communities with excess Nitrogen fertilizer from Kellogg Biological Station, Michigan, USA - KB3-175-2 | ecosystem: Environmental > Terrestrial > Soil > Unclassified ...
GATAGGCGCCCGCGACATTCTCGAGCACGCCGACAATGAAGCCGCCGAGCACGGCGCCCCAGGCATTGTCGATGCCGCCGAGCAGCGCCGCGGCAAAGCCGTACAGCAGGATGCCGAACATCATGTTGGGGTCGAGATAGACGATCGGCGCCGCCATCATGCCGGCGACGGCGCCAATCAGGCTGGCGAGCCCCCAGCCGACGGCGAGCATCCAGCCGACGCGGACGCCGACGAGCCGGCTCGAGTCCGGATTCTCCGCCGCGGCGCGCATGGCAAGGCCCAAAGGCGTGAAGCGGAAAAAGGAGAAGACGAGCGCCAGCACGATGAAGGTGACGAAGATCATGCCGACCTCGTGCGGCGACATGTAGGCGCTGCCATACCAGGCGTCCGACGGGAAGGGGCTGGGGAACGCCTTGATCGTGTAGCTCCAGAGCCAGCCGCACACGCTGTTCATGATGACGAGGAGGCCGATGAACACGACCACCACCGTGAGCACCGGCGCCTGCTCCACCGGGCGGATGACCACGCGTTCGATCACCAGACCCAGCAGGAAGCCGAAGCCTAGCGTGAGGATGAACGCCGCCCAGTAGGGAAAACCTGCGTCGAGCATCATCCAGGCGATGTAAGTGGTGAACACGGCCATCTGGCCTTGGGCGAAGTTCACGTGATGGGTCGCCTGGTAGATCATCACCAAAGCCAGCGCGACCGATGCATAGATGCCGCCATTGGCCAGGCCGGAAAGCACTTGATGCATGAGCGCTTGCATGAGGGCGGCTCCTAATATCCCAGATAGGCGCGGCGCACGGATTCGTCGCGGCTGATGACGCCGGACGGGCCCGCCATGATGATCCGCCCGGTCTCCAGCAGATAGGCCTGGTCGGCGAGCTCGAGCGCGATACTGGCGTTCTGCTCGACCAGCAGCATGCTCATGCCCTCCTGCTGATTGATGGCGCGCAGGATGCGGAAGATCTCCTGCACCACCAGCGGCGCAAGGCCGAAAGACGGCTCGTCGAGCAGCAGCAGCTTGGGCCTGAGCATCAACGCGCGCGAGATGGCGAGCATCTGCTGCTCGCCGCCAGAGAGGGTGCCGGCCTGCTGCCGAAAGCGCTCCTTGAGGCGCGGGAAATAGCTGTAGACACGCTCGAAATCCTGCGCCACCTCGCGGTCGCGGCGGGTGTAGGCGCCGAGCCGCAGATTCTCCTCGACGGTGAGGCTGACGAAGGTGCCGCGGCCGTCCGGCACGTGGCCGATGCCCAGGCGGACAATGTCCTCGGTCGCCCTGCCGTCGATGCGCTGGCCGGCGAAGTGGATCTCGCCGGCGCAGCGCACCATCATGTTGCAGATGGCGCGCAGCGTCGTCGTCTTGCCCGCGCCGTTGGCGCCGAGCAGCGTGACGATGCCGCCGGCCGGCACGGCGAGATCAAGTGCCTGCAGCACCCGCGTCGGCCCGTAGGCGGCGTCGAGGCCGCGCGTCTCGAGGATAGCGCCGGCGCTCGCGCTCACAGCGCGGCTCCGAGATAAGCCTTGATCACCTCGGGCTGGCGCTGCACCTCGGCCGGCGCGCCGTCGGCGATCTTGCGGCCGAAATCGAGCGCGACGACCTTGTCGGACACCTTCATCACCAGATTCATGTGATGCTCGACGAGCAGCACGGTGACGCCGAGCCGGTCGCGGATCGAGCGGATCCGCTCGCGCAGCGCATCGACCTCCTCGTGGTTGAGGCCGCCGGCCGGCTCGTCCAGCAGCAGGAGCTTGGGCTCGCTGGCGAGCGCGCGCGCCAGCTCGACGCGCTTCTGCGTGCCGAAGGAGAGCGCGGCAACCGGCGTGTCGGCGAAGGCGGCGAGATCGAGCGTGTCGATGAGGCGCATTGCCCGCTCGCGCAGCGCACGTTCCTCCTCGGCGACGAAGGGCAAGCGCAACGCGTTGGCGAGGAAGCCGCCGCGCGAGCGGCAATGGCCGCCGATCATGACGTTGTCACGCACCGACATGCTGCGGAACAGCGCCAGGTTCTGGAAGGTGCGGCCGATGCCGAGCGGCGCGATCGCGTGCTTCGGCAAGTCGAGCAGCGGCCTGCCCTCGAAATCGATGCTGCCGGCGTCGGCGTGATAAAGCCGGCTCAGGCAATTGAACAGCGTCGTCTTGCCGGCGCCGTTCGGGCCGATGAGGCCGCAGATCTGACCAAGTGCCACGTCGAAAGAGACATTGTCGAGCGCGACGATGCCGCCGAAGCGGACCGACAGACCGCGAATGCCGAGGAGCGGCTTGCCGTCGGCAGCACGCGCGCTCATCGCCGTCCCGGCCGGAACAAACATCGACGTCTCGCCCGCGGATGGCGGCGCGATGATACTGGCTCCAAACCGAACCTCCCTCACACGCGCGTTCTTATGGCGTTCTTATTTCCGAATAGGGCTTTGACCCTACTATCCGGCCGCCGGACTCGCCAGTGCGATGCTAAGGAAAATATCTGCAAACCGAGAACCGTCAAAGCCTTTTGCGGGCAATCTATCGTGATCGCCCGCGGCGGGCGGCGCCGCGCTGGGGATTTCGCTTGTCGGGCAGCGCCGCCTGTTATGATACTGCGCCGTTTGCGCCGAGCGAGGACGCCCGATGAGTCTTGCCGTTGCCATCCAGATGGATCCGATCGAGACCATCAACATCGACGCGGATTCGACATTCGCGCTGGCGCTCGAAGGACAGCGGCGCGGTTACACCCTCCACCACTACCTGCCGCGGCAATTGACGCTCGACGACGGTCGCCTGACCGCGCGGGCCCGGCCGCTGGAGCTGCGCCGCGAGCGCGGCCGCCACTTCACGCTGGGCGCGCCGGAGACGCTGGAACTCGCCCAGATGGACGTGATCCTGATGCGCCAGGACCCGCCCTTCGATATGGCCTACATCACCGCGACGCATCTGCTGGAGCATGTCCGCAACGAGGTGCTCGTGGTCAACGACCCGGTCAGCGTGCGCAACGCGCCGGAGAAGCTCTTCGCCACGCATTTCCCGGGCCTGATGCCGCCGACGCTCATCACCAGCGACCGCGACGCGATCATGGAATTCCGGCGCGAGCACGGCGAGATCATCCTGAAACCGCTGTTCGGAAATGGCGGCGCCGGCGTCTTCCGCCTTGCGCCAGCCGACGAGAATCTGAACGCGCTGCTCGAGCTGTTCACCCAGATCTATCGCGAGCCCATCATCGTGCAGCGCTATCTGCCGGAGATCCGCCAGGGCGACAAGCGCATCATCCTGATCGATGGCGAGGCGGTCGGCGGCGTGCTGCGCGTGCCGCCGGCCGGCGAGGTGCGCGCCAACCTTCATGTCGGCGGCAAGGCGGTGAAGACGGTGCTGACCGCGCGCGAGCATGAGATCTGCGCCGCCATCGGCCCGACGCTGAAGCAGCAGGGTCTGGTCTTTGTCGGCATCGATGTGATCGGCGACTATCTGACGGAGATCAACGTGACCTCGCCCACCGGCATCCAGGAGATCAACCGGCTCGACGGAGTGGCGCTCGAGACGAAAGTGTGGGATGCGATCGAGGATCGGCTGCGCAACTGACTGGCCGGCCTGCCCGGAAGACTTTCGCTCGTCGAAGTAGTAACCAGTTAACCGTGTGAAGGGACGCTACTTTTCGTTGAAATTCGCGTCTGTTTCGAGTATAATCTTGGTCTCGGTCGGTCAGAACAGGGCATGGTTAGCATGAAGCAACCACAACCGGAAATGGGTGCTGTGGACGCGCCGCGGCGGAAGCCACGCAAGCGCCGTGCAAACCATGTCGATCTGTCGGTCGGCGGGCGGCTGCGCCAGGCGCGCCTCCTCGCCGGCGCCAGCCAGGAAGAAGTCGGCAACGCCATCGGCGTCAGCTTCCAGGCGGTGCAGAAATACGAGAACGGCGAGAACCGGCTCAGCGCCGGGCGTTTGGCCGCGGCGGCCAAGTTCCTGGGCGTGCCCATGTCGTTCTTTTTCCAGGACGATGCCGAGCCGGCCGCGGCCACCAACACAGTGGGATTTACCTCCAAAGAGATCGAGCTGGTGCGCTATTTCCGCGCCATCACCAGCGAGGATATGCGCGAGCATCTGCTCAAGCTGACCAAGATCATCAGCGAACAAGATCTCTCAAGCAGCTGATAGCGCGCCGCGTCGGCAACAATCGGTTTGCCGACGCGGCGAAGCATGCAACGACAAATAGAGGCGAGGCGCCGGGCGGTGCCGTGGCCGGTCGGCGAGTGGCCGCCGGGCTTTCTCTCATGCGGGCCGCAGCCTCGCCGATGCCGGCGCGGGCTCCGGCGAGCGTAGGCAGGCATCACTGCGCCAGCCTTAGCATCGGGATCGCGGTGAAGATGGTTCGGACCAATGTCCCGGTCGGTCCAAGGATCAGCCGCAGATCGTCGCCGCTAGCCCCAGAACTGACGCGTCGCGAGGCGCGCGCCCTCGGCCATGCTGGCGAGCTTGGCCCAGACCACGGCGGGATCGACCGCCGCCTGCCCGACCCAGGTGCCATAACCGCAATCGCTGCCGGCGATGACGTTCTCGCGCCCGACCAGCTTGGCGTAGCGGCCGATGCGCTGGGCGATGAGCTCGGGATGCTCGATGAAATTGGTCTTGGATTCGAGGACACCCGGGATCAGCACTTTGCCCGACGGCAGCTGGACGTCTTCGAATACCGTCCATTCATGGGCATGGCGCGGATTGGCCGCCTCGAAGGAGAGGCCGCTCGCGTTGGCTTGGAAGACCACATCGATGATGTCTTTCAGCGGCACATCGCAATGATGCGGGCCCTCGTAATTGCCCCAGCACAGATGGAGGCGCACCTGCTCTGCCGGAATATCGGCGATGGCATGGTTGAGCGCCTCGATGTGGAGCCGCGCCTGCTTCCTGAAATCCTCGATGCCGAGATGCGCGTATTGGATATGGCGGCCCATGGCGAGGTCCGGGCAATCGAGCTGCAGCACGAAGCCGGCCTTGGCGACGCTCTCGTATTCGGCGCGCATCGCCTCGGCGATGGCGAAGAGATAGGCCTCATGGCTCGGATAGTGGCCGTTGTGGAAGAACAGCGAGATGACGCCGGGCGAGGCGGCGCTGATGAAGGCGCCCTCGACCGTGACCGGCGTGAGCGCCGCTTTGAGGTTCGCGACATCGGCGGCGGCCGCCGTGGGGTCGCGCAGGCTGACCGGCGCGTTGCAGCCGGGCGTCTTGCGCCGCGCGCGGCCTGGATCGCCGAAGACGCGGCGCGCCAAATCGGGAAACGCGACGAGGTCCTGATAGACCAATGGCTGGCTGGTGCCACTGAAACCGTTGAGCCGGTCCTTGATGTAGGTCGCGTAAGACGGCTTGCTCATCTCGCCGTCATTGACGAGATCGATCCCGGCCTCGGCCTGCTTCTTGACCACCGCCGCCACCGCGTCCCGGATGCGCGCCTCGAGCGCGGCGGCGTCGACCGGCACGCCTTCCTCCTTGGCGAACATGGCGCGGATCAGCGCCTCGGGCCGCGGCAGGCTGCCGGTATGCGTGGTGAGGAACCGCTTGGTGCTGCGCTGCATGGGCCGCCCCTCTGCTGATCGTCCGCCATCGCGGGCAGGCCAGCATGCTACAGCGGCGCCGCAGCGGCAACGCGAGACGCGGCTGCCGCGGCGAGTGGAAATGGTGGAGGGCCTCGCCTAAAGTGGCGCGGGGGCACGGAGGAGAAGCATCTTGGTCGCGCGGATTCGCACCGTGGCCTTCCAGGGCATCGAGGTCGTCGATGTCGAGGCGCAGGTCACCATCGCCGGCGGCCTGCCCAATTTCATGGTGGTCGGGCTGCCCGACAAGACGGTGGCGGAGGCGCGCGAGCGGGTGCGCGCCGCGCTCAACGCGCTGGGCCTGGCGCTGCCGCCGAAGCGCATCACCGTCAATCTGGCACCCGCCGACCTCGCCAAGGAAGGCAGCCATTTCGACCTGCCGATCGCGCTGGGCCTGCTCGCCGCCATGGAGGTGCTGCCGGGCGAGGAGATCGAGGGCTATGTCGCGCTGGGCGAGCTGTCGCTCGACGGCTCGCTGCTGCCGGTGGCGGGCGTGCTGCCGGCGGCGATGGGCGCCGCGGCGGCCGAGCGCGGCATCATCTGCCCCATGGCATCGGGTGGCGAGGCCGCCTGGGCCGGCGCGGTCGAAGTGCTGGCGGCGCCGTCGCTGCTGGCCCTCGTCAACCACTTCAAGGGTACGCAGGTGCTGGCACCGCCCGAGCCGCGCGTCGCCGAGGCGCCGGCCTCGACGCTCGACCTCAAGGACATCAAGGGCCAGGAGACGGCGAAGCGCGCGCTCGAAGTCGCCGCGGCCGGCGGCCACAATCTGCTGATGATCGGCCCGCCCGGCTCGGGCAAATCCATGCTGGCGGCGCGGCTTCCCGGCTTGTTGCCGCCGCTCGATGCCGCCGAGGCGCTCGAGGTCAGCATGGTGCACTCGGTCGCGGGACTGCTGCGCGACGGCAGGCTGATGCGCCAGCGCCCGTTCCGCGACCCGCATCACTCGGCCTCGCTGGCGGCGCTGGTCGGCGGCGGCGCGCGCGCCAAGCCTGGGGAGGTGTCTCTCGCGCATCTTGGGGTGCTGTTCCTGGACGAGCTGCCGGAGTTCCAGCGCGCCAGCCTCGAGGCGCTGCGTCAGCCGCTCGAGAGCGGGCGCGCGACCGTGGCGCGGGCCAACGCGCATGTGACCTATCCGGCGCGCGTGCAGCTCGTGGCGGCGATGAATCCCTGCCGCTGCGGCCATCTCGACGATCCCGCGCTCGCCTGCGGCCGCGCGCCGCGCTGCGCGCAGGACTACCAATCCAAGATCTCCGGGCCGCTCTTCGACCGCATCGACCTCCACATCGACGTGCCGGCGGTGAAGCCCGCCGACCTCGCGCTGCCGCCGCCGGCCGAGAGCTCGGCCGATGTCGCGCGCCGCGTCGCCGCCGCGCGGGCGCGCCAGGCGGCGCGCTATGCGCGCCTGCCCGCCGATCGCCGCATCCGCACCAACGCCGCGCTCGACGGCCAGCTCCTCGACGAGCTGGCATCGCCCGATGCCGAAGGCAAGCACCTCCTCATGGACGCGTCGAATCGGCTGCGCCTCTCGGCGCGCGGCTACCACCGCGTGCTGCGCGTCGCCCGCACGCTGGCCGACCTCGAAGCTGCTGACACCGTGCGCCGCCTCCACATCGCCGAGGCGCTCTCCTATCGCCGCCTGCTGCTCGGCGGCGATGTGCTGGGGCGGTGAGGGGTGTGGCGCGCGCCGCCGGGCCGACGAAGAACAACAGACCAGGGCTATTTCGCCGAAGATCATCAACGATTAATGGCACATCAGTGTCTGCGCCAGTTCCGGCCGGAGCACTACACGTTTTTTGTACATCGCCGGTCGATTTTGCGAGACGTCCGTAACGTGGCGCGTGGACAGCCCGCGAGTCGGATGATACGGTTTTCGTTGCGCCTCAGCCGCAGGGGGCACCTTGGAACAGCACAGAACCGAGCGCAGGCTTGCCGCGATCCTGGCAGCCGACATGGTCGGCTTTAGCCGCCTGACGAGGCTGGATGAGGAAGGCACGCTGGCTCGTCTCCGAGCATTGCGGCGCGACCTGATCGATCCCGCGATTTCCGAGCATCGCGGTCGCCTGGTGAAGACGATCGGCGACGGCCTGCTCGTCGAGTTCGCCAGCGTGGTGGATGCGGTTCGCTGCGCACTGCGCATTCAGCAGGGCATGGCCATCCTCAATACCGATATGCGGGGCGAGAGGCGCATCGAGTTCCGTATCGGCATCAATCTCGGCGATGTCGTGGTCGACGGCGACGACCTGCTCGGCGACGGCGTCAATATCGCGGCGCGCCTCGAGCGCTTGGCGGAGCCCGGCGCCATCTGCATCTCCGAGGACGCTTGGCGCCAGATCAGGACCAAGATCGAGGTCGCCGCGCAGGACCTCGGCGAGCAGCGGCTCAAGAACATCAGCGAGCCGGTTCGCGTCTACGCCGTGCGCGCACCGGCGCCGACCGCGCCCAGGGTGACGAGTGATCCCTCGGTGAAGGCCAAGCGACCACAACTCTCCTTCGGCATCCGTCTGTCATAGGTCGTATCACCATCGGCCGATCGACGCGGACAAGCGGATGAAACCGGTAAGGTGACGGTCTAAGCGCTCAGCTCGGCGACGATCGGCCGCAACACGGCGATGATGTCGTCGAGCCTGAGCTCGATCTGCAAGCCGCGCTGGCCGCCATTCACCAGGACATGCGGTTTGTCGGTCGCCGAGGCGTCGAGGGCCGTCGGCACGCGGCGCTTCTGGCCGAAGGGGCTGATGCCGCCGACATGGTAGCCAGTGAGGCGCTCGGCGTCGGCCGGGCGCATCATCTGGGCGACCCTGCCCGCGAAAGCCGCGGCAACCTTCTTCATGCTGGCGTGGCGGTCGGACGGAATGAGCAGGCAAACCGGCTTGCCATCGATCGTCGCCATCAGGGTCTTGAGCACGGTTTCGGCGGGCACGCCGAGGCTTTCGGCTGCCTGCATGCCGATCTGCTCGGCGTCGGGATCGTAGTCATAGGTCCGCGCCGTGTAGAGCACGGCCGCCTTGTCGAGGGCGAGGGTTGCGCGCGTGGTTTTCGACATCGGGCACCGACACACTTTCGATCGAGGCAGGGCGCTGAGGCGCAGCGGCCGCGGTATAACGGAGCGGCAAACGATCGGCCAGCAATGGGTGGAGAGAGGGATTGCGGCGCTGCGCCATCCTCCTCTATGCTCCGCACCGTCATCGGGGAGTAGCCGCCCGGCCCCGATCATCGTCCAATGCACGCGCTGCTCGTTTCGATCGGAATCGTCGCCGTGTCGGAGATGGGCGACAAGACGCAGCTCCTCGCGCTGCTGCTCGCCTCGCGCTCCCGCCGGCCGGTGCAGATCATCCTCGGCATGCTGGCGGCGACGTTGCTCAACCACGCGCTGGCGGCGCTGGCCGGCGCATGGGTGGCGGGAGCGGTGCCGCCCGAGCTGCTGCGCTGGGGGCTCGCCCTGTGCTTCCTCGGCATGGCGATCTGGGCGCTCATTCCGGATACGCTCGACGAGAGGCGCGCCGCGGCCAATGCCGGCGGCGCCTTTGTCACCACGGCGCTGTGCTTCTTCTTGGCCGAGTTCGGCGACAAGACGCAGCTCGCCACGGCAGCGCTGGCGGCGAAATTCGATGCCGTGCTGCCGGTGGTGGCCGGCACCACGCTCGGCATGATGCTCGCCGACGTCCCGGCGGTGCTGCTCGGCCACGCCGCCGGCCATCGCGTCAGCACCAAATGGTTGCGCTGGCTCGCTGCGGCGCTGGCAGCCGCCCTGGCGGTGATGACCCTGGCGGACGTCAGCCTCCCCTGAGGGTAGCGGCCCTGCTGCCTCCGCTGTTGCTTTTGGCGCCATGGGGGACACAATGGCGCGGGGGCTCGTTTCGCGCCGCCGGCAGCGAGCGACCTCGCATGAGGCCATCGCCATCGCTATTGCCGCAGACATACCCGACGCCATCGGCAGCCTGCTTGACCGCTGCGCGCTGTTCCATGTCCTCGACGACGCCACCAAACGCCAGCTTGCGGCGCGGGCGCAGCGGCGGCGCTATGCCGTGGGCGAGGTCATCTTCCGCGTGGGATCTCCTGGCGACATCATGATGGCGGTGGTCACCGGCACGGTGCGCATCGTCGCGACGTCGCCGCAGGGCAAGGAGATCGTGCTTGGCGATCTCAAGGCCGGCGAGGTGTTCGGCGAGATCGCGCTGCTCGACGGCGGCGAGCGCTCGGCCGACGCCGTGGCGCTCACCAAATGCGAGCTGCTGGCGCTCGAGCGGCGCGACTTGATGGCGGCACTCCAGCGCAATCCCGCGGCATGCCTGCGGCTGCTTGAAGTGGTGTGCAAGCGGCTGCGCGAGACCGACGAGCGCATTACCGAGATCGCGTTCTTCGAGCTGCCGGTGCGGCTCGCCAAGGTGCTGCTGCGCACCGCCGCCGCACCCGGCGCGGCGCGCGCGGCCAGCCCCAAAGTGGCATTGTCGCAACGCGAACTCGGCAACATGATCGGCGGCACGCGCGAGAGCGTGAACCGCTGCCTGCGCGATTGGCAGCGCCGCGGCGTCATCCGCCTCGCCAAAGGCTGGATCATCCTGGAGGACACGGCGGCGCTGACCGAGCTCGCCGGGCTGCGCTGACCGAGCTGCCGGTCACTGATCGGAAGGTCGTGGACTGAACTCCCGCGGCGGCCGGTCGGCTTCCAGGCAGGTCCCGCACAGACACCGCGATGCATCTTCCGGCATCGGCCGAAACGGCAGCTCGGCGCACCAGCAATCGGCCCCGGGATTGCACGCGATCGGCGTGCCGCAGCGGGCGCAGGTCACGGTCGCTTCCTCGCTCATCCTCGCTCTGCCCGTCACCGCCGCACGCCGACTTCGTCGATGTGCTTCAGGAGGTCGGCGGGATCGTCGTAGACGCGATAGGCGCCGGCGCGCTCCAGCTCCTCGCTGCCGTAGCCGCCGGAGAGCAGTCCGATGCCAAGCGCTCGTGCCCGGCGCGAAGCGAGCATGTCCCAGACGCTGTCGCCGACCACCGATGCCGCCGCGATGCTGCAGCCCAAGCGCTGCGCCGCCGCGAGGAAGAGATCGGGATCGGGCTTGGCGTATTTGACCTGGTCGCGCGTGACGATCGGCACGCGCTCGAAATCGACGCCGAGCGTCTCCAGCACCGGCCTTGCCGTCTCCATGCGGCCGCTGGTGGCGATCGCCCAGGGCACCCCGGCATCGCTCAGATAAGCCAGCAGCTCGCGCGCGCCGGGCAGCGGCCGGATGGCGGCGGATCTTTGATTGTAGGCCACAGCGTGCAGGCGGCGCAGGCGATCGATGCGCGCGGCGTCGAGCGAAAGGCCGGTCTCGCGCAGCAGGATATTGGTGAAGAGGCCGCCGCTCATGCCGATCTTGCGGTGGATGCGCCAGACCGAGAGCTCGATCCCCTCCTGCTCCAGCGCCTCGTGCCACGCCAGCACATGCTGATAGACGCTGTCCACCAGCGTACCGTCGAGATCGAACAGGAACGCGCCTTGCTCGCTCATCGCTGATCTTCTCCTCGCATGGCTCGCGCTCACTCGGCGGCTTTCTCGGACTGGCCGAGCAGCTGCTCGACGGTCGGCGGCGGGCCGGTGCTGTCGAGATAAAGATCGACCCAGGCGAGCAGCTGGAAGCTGTCCCAGGGCAGCGCCACGGCGATCGGGTCGCGCGTCTCGGGCAGCACCACGGCGCGCAGCTGCAGCGGCGCGTCCGGGCGCGCCGCCAGCGCGCGTTTCACCTCGACTTCGTCGCCGCAGCCGGCAAGAACCTCGCCGCTGCGCACGGCATCGACCACATCGGGATCCCAGCGGTGATAGTCGCGCAGCCGCGCCGGCGCGACGAGCCGGCGCGCATACTCGGCGGCGGCCGTGCCGCGCACGACGGCGAGCGGTGCGTCTCCGGCCTTGAGCGCCGCCGCCGGCTCGCCGTCGGGCGCGAGGCGGGCGAAGCGCGGCCGGCTCACCAGCAGCGCGTCATGCAGCACGAGATAGGGCCGCGAGAAGCGCACCAGCTCGGCGCGCGCCAAGGTCGCGCTGAGCCGGCCGAGGCCGAGATCGGCGGTGCCCGATGCCACGCTGTCGATGATGGCGTCGAAGCTCGCCGCGCGCTCGAACGCGACCGGCAGTCCCAGCGCCCGCGCCATGCCTTGCGCCAGCGCGATGTCGTACCCGCCGAGCGCGCCGTCGGTGCCGAGCGTGACAAAGGGCGGCACGGCGAAGCCGGCGAGGGCAGCGACGAGCCGGCCGCGGTCGAAGATGCGCTCAATGTCGGGCGCGCGGCGCATGCGCGGCTGCGCGACGGCCGGCAGCGCCGCGAGCGCGCCGGTGGAAGCGAGAAAGGCGCGACGGAACATCAGGCGACTCTAGAAGACCGGACGCATCATTGCGAGGAGCGCGAGAGCAATCTCCCTCAGACATCGCGCCCCCCGCCTGGCGGAGATTGCCGCGGCGCCGTCTGGCGCCTCGCAAGACACCGCTTTAGAGCACGAGCTTGCTGCCGACGATGATGAGGGTGGTGGCGAGGGTCAGGCGCAAAAGCGTATCCGGGACGCGGCTCGACATGTAGCTGCCGAGGAAAATGCCGGGTAGCGAGCCGGCCAATAGCGAGCCGATCAAATGCCAGTCGACCGAGCCCATGATCCAATGGCCGATGCCGGCGAGCAGGGTGAGCGGCACGGCATGCGCGATGTCCGAGCCGACGATGCGCGCCGTGGGCAGGCGCGGATAGAGCAGCACCAGCGCGCTGACGCCGATGGCGCCGGCGCCGACCGAGGAGATCGACACCAGCACGCCGAGCGCCGCGCCGGTGGCGATGGTGAGAATCCTCGTGCGGCGCACATCGAGTCGCTCGAACCACTCGCCAAAGGCTTCGATGAGCTGGCGGCGGAAGATCAGGGCGCCTGCAGTGACGAAGAGCGCGCAACCGAGCACGACGGTGATGAGGCCGCCCGCGGTGGCGCCGCGCAGCTCGAGCTTGGACAGGACGAAGAGCGTGAGCGCGGTCATTGGCACGCTGCCCGCGGCGAGCCTGCCGACGATGCGCCAATCCACCGTCTTGTTGAAGCCGTGGACGAATGTGCCGGCGGTCTTCGTCGCGGCGGCGTAGAGCAGGTCGCTGCCCACCGCCGTCGCCGGGTGGATGCCGAACAGCAGGATGAGCAGCGGCGTCATCAGCGAGCCGCCACCGACCCCGGTCATCCCAACCAGCAAGCCGACCACGAAGCCCGAGAGCGAGTAGAGCAGGTCGATCGCGTGCATCCCCTCTTGCTCCTGCTGTCGTCGTCAGTGCGCTCGCCGTGCCGGGACAGGATAGCGCGATCGCGCCGCCGGCGGAGTCACGATGCAAGGCGGCGCGGGTCGTCGACGCGGAGCGCCCGCTCGACATACGCCAGCAGGAATGCCTCTCGCAAAATGAAGAGGCGTTGGCTCTCCAGCTCGTCGGGGTCGCTCACGCGATGCCTCCGGCGCGGGCCGGCGGCGCGAGGTGGATGCCGCATTCCTCTTTGCTCTGGCCCCGCCACCGCCCGGCGCGGCGATCCTCGCCCGGTACGACACGGTCGGTGCAGGGCATGCAGCCGATCGACAGGAATCCATCGGCTTCGAGCGGGTGGACGGGAAGGCCGCGCCGGGCGAACTCGTGCTCGATGCGCGCGCGGC
>Ga0134126_10008113_pt1 | contig 13200 bp, 5 predicted proteins | sample KB31752_FD_96881 | JGI IMG/M metagenome (GOLD analysis project Ga0134126, IMG submission 96881) | Terrestrial soil microbial communities with excess Nitrogen fertilizer from Kellogg Biological Station, Michigan, USA - KB3-175-2 | ecosystem: Environmental > Terrestrial > Soil > Unclassified ...
ATTCATGAAATCCGTGAAATGCAGATTGCCGATATGGGCCAATATGCACACGGGAACCAGCCAATTCAGCACATGATTTATTTGTACGATTATGCTGGTGCGCCGTGGAAAACACAGTATTGGGCAAGAGAAACAATGAATAAATTATATAAAGCGGCTCCTTATGGATATTGTGGCGATGAAGACAATGGGCAGACATCCGCATGGTATGTTTTTTCTGCTTTAGGATTTTACCCAGTAACTCCTGCAAGCGATGAATATGCGGCAGGAGCACCTTTATTCAAGCGTGCTGAGATTGATTTTGAAAACGGTAAAAGGCTTTTAATTAATGCTTCAAACAATAGTGGTGATAACCGTTTTGTTCAATCAGTAACTTATAACGGTAATGCGTACACCAAAAATTATTTTAATCATTTTGAATTGCAAAATGGAGGAACAATCAATATTCAAATGACAGCAAAACCGAACAAACAAAGAGGAACGGAAGAAAAAGATTTGCCTTATTCTTTTTCCAGGAATGATAAATAAAGTGAAAGAAAATCGTGGAGACGTAAGTTATTTCACAACGCAAATGAACATAAATCCGTAATATTTGTTTCTTGACTGAAAGGCTTTAAATATTACTTATTTCTCCTCCATCTCGACAACCCCCGGATTGTTTTCAGGCACCCCTGATTCGACTATTTTGAGGGTATGATTGTAAAAAAATCTCGCGGTATGATCATCCGGATCTATTTCAAGGACATTTTTGAAAGCGCTGTTTGCATCTGTGAATAACTTATTCAAATAAAAAGAAACGCCATCGTTAAATATATCAAGCGTTGAGCGTTTTTTTTGTAGTTCGGTTTCTCCATCACAACTAAAACATTCATGAACATTGATAGAAGAAAGTTTTCCTTTTAGCTGCACAAGGCCCAGATTTCGCAAATCAAAATCGTCCGTATTTTCCATTTGTTGAAGACTTGCATCGCTCAATAAAATTGACGATTTATAATGTTTGGTCAGGCTTTCAACGCGCGATGCGGTATTGACTGTGTCAGAAATAGTGCAGGCATCCATGCGATCATAATCGCCGGTAATACCCATGATCAGCGGCCCGGTATGCATCCCGACGCCAATGTGAATTTCGGGCTTATTTTTTTCTTCCCTTATTTTATTAAAGTTCTGTATTTCTTTTTGGATGTCAATTGCAGCAAGAAGCGCATCAGCCGCACTCACCGGAAAAATCGCCATGATAGAATCACCAAGATATTGATTGATAAAGCCATTGTGCTTACGAATGATTGGGCCCATCCGCGCGTTAAACAAACAAATGAACGCGAAAGTTTCTTCCGGTGTCATTAGTTCGGAAAGACTGGTATAGTTCCGAATATCTGTAAAAAGTACCGTTACAATTTTTTCTACCTGGTCGCCGAGCTTTACGTCAGTTATTAATTCATGGCCAAGAGATTTTATAAATTGATATGGCACAAATTTTTCTGTTGCGTCAAATATCCTGCGCATCGCCGCTTCTTTTTCCTGCGCTTCGCGGATATTTTTTTCGTACAATAAAGAACTTTCAATCGCTGAAGAAGATTGCAAAGCAAGCGTGGTCAATAATTTTAAAGAACCGGCAGTATATTTATCTGGTTCATTATCCGCAACTATAATTGCCCCCATAATGCGGTGCTTCACTTTCAATGCAGAATAAATGACCGATTTTATCTCAGGAGAAATAATGCCGGCATTTTGTAATGCAGTGTTATCACTTAGAATCTCCGACTGGCCACTTAAAATAATATCAATCAACAGCGGCAACTCACTGTTTATTTTTTCTTCATCAAAAAATAATTGATCTTTTGAAGCTTCAACTTTCAGGCGTTTTTTTTCTTCATCCCATAAAACAACTACCCCGGTTTTTGATTTAATAACATGCGTTGCCTCGTCCAAAGTGATCTTCGAAATGTCGGTAGCACCAATGGTTTGAGCGAGCTTGTCAGAGAAATTAAAAATCAGATTTATTTCCTGGTAAAGATTTAAAACCTCTGATCCTAATTTTTTCCTTTCAGATTCTTTGTTCAAAATATGTATCAAAAGTTCTGCGATGAAAGTAGATTTGTCATTTCCTTTTACTAACCCTGCTATTTCATCTTGATAAGAAACAGGATATTGAAATGGTGATAATACAGGCTCTGTCGCTGTCATATTTGACCAGATAATTTTACCATAATTATCTTCTACACAAAAATCTGCGTTTAGTTGGATGGCTAAAGAATTAACAATGCTGATCGCATCATTATCTTTGCTTAAAATATTTTTCAAACTTATTTTAGCCATTCTTCCATCGTTTTTATTTTTTCAATAAAAAATTTATAAACCAAGAATCTGTTTGGCTTTTTCCAGAATTACTTCCGGATCAAAAGGCTTGGTCATATAAAGATCTGCACCTACTTCCTGGCCTTTTTGCCGATCGAGTTCCTGGCCTTTTGCGGTGAGTAACACAATAAAAACATCATTTAAGGCCAATTCTTTTTTTACTTTTCTGCAAACTTCCATTCCATTCATTTTTGGCATCATCACATCCAAAAAAACCAATTGCGGTTGTTCTGTTTTGATAATCTCAAAAGCTTCTTCGCCGTTTTGGGCAGAATAAAAATTGACGCCATCATCCTCCAGTTCTTCGAGCGTTTGTTCCAGCAGCATCCTGATGTGCGCTTCATCATCTACAATCAAAAGTTTTTGTTCCATTATTTAGTTGGTAGTTTTTAGTGTGAAATTTTTAATTGTTACAATCCAATTACTTCATCTTTTTATTCTGAAAAGAAAATACAATTAGCCTCTATTTGTTTGTGCGCTGCATTGGTTAATCAGCTAATTACCACAGCAGCACATCCATTTATTGATAAATAAAAAACAACACATTTTCCAACCCCTTTTCAAAACGAAGGGTTTTTACAATTTCCTGTTTGCCTGAAAAAATAGAATTTAAAATGATGATGTCCGGCTGCGTATCAATTGCATTTTGTACCAATTCTTTCCCATCGGATTCTACTACCTGATACCCCTTGGTTTGCAGAACATCAGTTAACGATCGCACTGCTGCACTGTCTTCATCCACCACCATTACTTTTCTTTTTGATTTTCCCTGTTCTAATAAATTCCCAACTTCCGTAAATAATTGCGCTGTGTCAATTGGTTTTGTTAAATAGCGGTCAACACCGATCCTGAAACCTCTTGCTTTATCCTGCACAATGGATAAAATAATGATCGGAATATCCATTGTTTGCGGATCATTTTTCAAGATCGCTGCCACATCAAATCCATTCATTTCGGGCATCATAACATCAAGTATGATCAGGTCCGGACGGTTTTTGCGGATGCATTCCAATGCCATCTTTCCATTTGTTGCCTGTTCAATTAAATATCCCGCTTCTCCCAGTTCCTGTTCCAATAAAGAACGGATCGAATCATCATCATCGACAATAAGAATTGTAGATGGTTTTCCATTTGTTTTTAATGTTGAAAAGACCATTTGTTCTTTCAACTGTTTTACCAATTCGTCTAAGTGAATAGGCTTTTGTTTTTTATTATCCGATGGGACAAAAGGAATGGCAAAAGAAAAAGTACTTCCTTTTCCAATCTTACTTTCTACCCAAATGCGGCCGCCGTGATGCTCTACAATTTCTTTGCAAATCGGCAAGCCCAAACCCGTTCCTTTTGGTTTATCAGTCAATGTATCGCCGCCAACCTGTTTGAATTGTTCAAACACAGCTCCATAATCTTCAGGCGCAATGCCGATTCCGGTATCAGAAACACTAACAATTACTTCATTATCTTTTTGAGAAACTTCACAGGTCACATTTCCTTTTTCCGTGAATTTTACCGCGTTGGAAAAAAGATTGATAACCACCTGGATCAGTTTATCAGGATCACCGATAATGTCAGGGATGTTGTTGTCAATTTTTTTGATCAGCTTAATTCCTTTTTGGTCAAACAGGGAAGTAGTTGCTAAAACGGCTCTTTCCACTACTTCAGCGAGCGACACGTTTTCCTGGTCCCATTCCATCCTGCCGGCTTCAATTTTTGCCAGGTCAAGCACATCATTTATCAGGTGTGTCAATCTTTCTCCTTCAGAAATAACCACCTGTAAATTTTCATTTATCTGTGCGATGGTTTTTTCAGTTTTTGGGTCTCCATGATCTACAATCGGGAATATTTTATCATTCAAACGCTTATTGATTATTTTGGCAAAACCCAAAACAGAGGTGAGGGGCGTTCTCAATTCGTGACTCACAGTTGAAAGAAAGGCACTTTTTGCTTCATTGGCTTTTTCCGCGATTTTACTGGCTTTTTCTGCTTCCATCTTGGCTTGTTCCACATCTTCGAAAAGCTGGGCATTGCGCAATGCGACACCTACTGAAGAAGCAATCGTTGTCAACAGGCGCTGGTCATTTTCATTAAAACGATTTTCCTGTTCAGTACTTTGTACACTCAATACTCCAATAAATTCGTCGCCTTCCGGAATCGGAACGCCAAGGTAAGATGAAGCAGGAGTTCCCATTTGTGAGATGCCCATTTCCTCATGTTTAATGGTCAAATCTTTATTGATCAGCAGCGGTTCTCCGGACATGATTATTTTGGAAGTAAGCCCATCTCCAATCTTTCGCGCCGGCATTATTTCTCCATACTGGTATGGGAAATAAATCATTTTTGTTTTCTTATTTAATAAGGCGAGATAGGCAATGTTTGCATTGAAAAGATCACGCAACTGATCACCAACAAACTGTATTAATTCGTTTGGATTTAATTGCGAAGCTAATGCCTTGCTTATATTATTTACAGTAGAAAGCTCCGATGCTCTTTGTTTGGCATCAGAAAGCAAATGAGTGGTTTCATCAAAGAGACGTGCATTTTCCAGCGCCACACTCATGCTGTTAGTAATTGTTGTCAGCAGCCTCAGATCACCATCTCCGAAAGCGTTTTCCTTGTCAACATTCTGAAGACTGACAGAACCTTTGACAAGATCTCCTACCATCATAGGAACAAAGACCGCCGATTTTGGCGCGTGGCCTTTTGTAACTCCTGTGCCACCATAATTTTTGGCAGTTTCTATATAGTTTTCCTTAATGTCCAACGGCTTTTTTGTTGAAATTAATTGTTTACTGTTCCAGTTCAAAGGCCGTGGATCCACGTATTGCCGCTCTCCTTTTTCCTTTGCATAATGCCAGTGTTCCAAACCCGTTTCATGATCAAATGTGCGGATCACTAATGTTTGTGAATCAGGAAACAAACCGCAAAGCCGGTCGCCTACCAGATTATAGATTCCCTGCATGTCGAGTTCTTTTGACAAGCCTTCCTGCACGCTGTTAATCACAGCAAGTTCTGCAGTCCGTTGTTCGGTTTCTTTTAATAAACGATTGGTTTCATCAAAGAGCCGCGCATTTTCGAGCGCTACGCTCATTGCAGAAACGACTGTTTGGAGCAATCTGACATCTGAATCACTGAAAGCATTTTCTTTCTCATAATTGCTGATGCTAACCATGCCGCGAGGTGTATTGGCCACCAGAATTGGGACAGCCATAAAAGATTTTTCAACTTGAGTGCCTGGTAAAATATAAGACCCTAATTCTTTCATTCGCTCTTCAAGGTTTTCGTTTATGATAAGAATTTTTCCGGTTCCATAAACCTGTTTTGACATCCCAGCCATTGGGGAAGGCGCTACATCAATAATTTTGCCCTGATCGCGGACGTATGGATAAAATACCTGGTTGGTCTCCGGAGAAAATAAGCGAATATCAATGTCAAGCGTATGCATTACATCACTTAATTTATTTCCAACCAATTCGTAGATCGCCTGCATGTTCAGTTCTTTTGCCAATCCTTCCTGAACGCTGTTGATTACAGAAAGTTCTGCAGTTCTTTGTTCTGTTTCTTTCAATAAGCGGGTAGTTTCATCAAATAATCTTGCATTTTCAAGAGCAACACTCATACTGTTTGCCAGCGTTTCCAAAAGACGAACGTCCGAAGCACTAAAGGCATTTTCCGTGTCAACATTTTGTAGACTCACATACCGTTTTACTTTTCCGCCAATCAGTAAAGGCACAAATATGGCGGATTTCACATTTCCTGTATCTCCGATTGTTGTATTCCCAAACCATTTGAATGACTCTTCTATATTATTAATGACAATTTTTTGTTTTGTTTCTATAAGTTGTTTTCTTAGTTTATCAAATGGGCGGGGATCCGGGTAATAACGCTTTCCATTTTCGATAGTGAAATTGAAATGTTCCAATCCAGTTGGTTCATCAAAAGTCCCGATAAGCACAACCTGCGCGTCAAATGCATCGCGAATTTTATTTCCGACCAGGTCATAAATAGATTGCATGTCCAGCTTGCTCACCAAACCTTCCTGTACGTTATTGATCACTGCCAGTTCTGCCACCCGTGCGCTTAATTCTCCGGTCCGTTCCTGAATGGTTTTTTCAAGCTCCTTGTGTTTTTCTTTTAATTGCCGGGTACGATATTTTATAAATAAATAAATTAGCAGAATAGCGATGATGGCGTATAATGAATAAGCCCACCATGTAGCATACCAGGGCGCCAAAATGATAAATGAATACACAGCTTCCCGGCTGATTTTATTATAAACATTTTTCGCCCGTACATGAAAAGTATAATTTCCCGCAGCGAGGTTGGTGTATTCTTTATAAGTATTTTTTCCCCAATCGCTCCAGCCTTTTTCAAAACCCTCAAGCCATGTTTGATATTGAGTAATATTTTCCTGCTCATAGAACGGTGCGGCATATTCAAAGCGAACAGAATTGCTTTTGAATTTTATTTCCGGTTTCTTAGCATTGGCAGTTTGATCCGGATCAACTTCTTTTTTTCCGACAGCCACCGTTCTGGTCAGCGTCTTATATGGCTGATCATAATTTGCTTTGAGATTTTGATCATAACGAATTAATCCGTCACCGCTTATAAACCAAACGACTCCATTTTTATCCGGAAATATATTTGTGATGGTTTCACGGGCAATCGGTAAAAGAGAGGTAGAATCCAGTTTATAACCGCCTGCTGCCTGCGGAATGGCTACCAAATTAGTGATCTCGTTCTGATTTTTTTCTGCTAACCAGATTTTCCCAGTGCTGTCCTCTAACCCGGTAAAATTATGAAGTCCTACAAAAGTGATTGGAAAAAATTGTTTTTTTTCAGGGTTATAGGTGTAAGTAGCGGAATCACCTGTAAAATACATCTGCCGGTCGATTTCGAATATCAGGCCTCCAAAAGCTTTCAGCCCTTGATCCTTGCCAAATTTTTCAATGATTGATTCAGACAGATCCGGTTGTTTATTCTTGTCGAAAGAAAGCGTGATGCGGTAAACAGATTCATTTTGCTCGCCGGCCCAAATGTGCCCGTCTCCAGTTTCGGCAATCGTGCTGATCTGGTTTTTTATTTTAGGAAAGTAACTGATGTATTTCCATCCACTGGCTTTGCTTGCGTCTCGTTCAAAAAGAGCCAGTCCAAAAGTAGTACCGGCGAACAGAAGATTGGGATATTTTTTGGAAATAAATAAATAATCAGTCTTCAGGCTGTCATCTGCAGAAGCATGTACTTGCAAAGCTTTGCCATCTTTGATCTTCCAAATTCCAGTGCCGGTTACCAGCAAATCGTTGCCATCAGGTAAAAGATGAAACACCTGGTCTAAGGGAACCTGATCTACCACCTGAAACCTGGAAGTTGCATGATTATAATGGAACAAGCCATTGTTGGTTCCCACATATAAATCGCCATTACGAATCCTTTGCAACGTTATCGGAACAGAAGAAATGCCGGATTGTGAGCCATATTGAGTAAAAGGAGAATTGATCGCTGCTTTCGCAATGCCATTATCCGTTCCGAACCACATGTCTCCTTTTTTATCTAACAAAATATCGGAAACTACATTACTAGGCAAGCCGGTATTTTTGTTAATTGTTCCTGTTATTTTGCCTTCATGATCAATCAATATTACTCCCTTCCCGAGAATGCATAATGCAAAGCCGTCTTTAATCGAAATCGCTTTGTATAAAATTGTTTTCTTATTGATACTATCGGCTCCTGTGACAAAGGGCTTGAAATTTTTCCCATCAAAAAGATACATCCCTTTGGTGAAAGTCGCCAGCAAATATTCTTTAGAGTTGACATTGGCGGCTCTGCTGTAAGGCAGCATCACCTGCATACGTTCTTTTCCTAAAAATTCACTCCCGGGAATTAGAACCAGTGAATCCTTTACCATTTTCAAAAGGCCGACGCCTTGTTCATGCACATAAAGAGTTCCATCAACAAAAAAGCTGTACATAAAATGGGTAGCAGGTTCCCATGATTTTGTAGTCCATCTGTCAAGACTGTTTTTGGTTAGCCGGAATAATCTTTCTCTTGCCTGGAAATAAACACTATTTCCAGCCGGCTGAACCGTCCAGATGTCAAAAAAGTTTTGTTTCTCTTTCGGTACATATTTTAGCAATGAGTATTCTTTTGTTTTACCGGTACTGTCCGGGGCTAAATAACCAAAATCGCCGTAGCCGCCATAATAGATGGTTCCGTGTGCATCCTTTTTCATGCATCTGGTTATAAGAGAAGTAGGTGGAGCAGGAATACGGTACCAACTCACTCCATCATATTGTAAAATCGTACTGGGTGCTTTGCCCCTGCTTTGCCCAAAGTACATGATGCCATTATTATCCTGCATGACAGACCAGTTGACACCATCAGAATTATCAACAGCAGGCGAATAATTTGTTACAAACGGCAATCCCTTTTCATTTGCCGGCTGCGCCGTCGCAAAGGCCATTAAACAAACCAGGAAAATCGTCAAAAAACCTTTAACAGAGTATGCTTTGGTAAAAGCAATCAGGTGCCGGTTCATAAATGTTTATTGAACGGTGATAAATAAGAAATTGTGAAATTCAGTAGTCAAGCTACATTTTCAATAGATATTGCCGGAGGACGAAGAATATAGAGGTAAATATAATAATAATCTTTGTGTAATAAAAGAACCAATTTTTATTGGCGTCATTTTATTGTAAAACAAAAAAGCGGGCCGCATCATTAATCCGCTGTTCCAAGAAAATAAAAACTCTGGTTTTTTCTTTGTTTACTATGTGCAAAAAGATAGGCGATTTTCATTTATACATCATGGTTATTCGCGCTCATCACTCTTTCAAATTCTTCTTTATAAAAGCAATTAGTAAATTAGAAATTTCTTTCTGTTCCTTTAAATTCGGATGCGCTAAGCAGCCTCCGTTGTAACTTTTTTCATAAACATAATCATACAGTTTTGTGTCGCCATTTTTATGGAAATAATCAACGATAGAGCCCAGGTAATTTTTTAATGCGGCTCTTAATTTTGTATCTGCCATCGGGCTGGTTAATAAAATTATTTTTGCATCAGCATATTTACTTCTGACTGTTTTTACAAAGTCAACATAAGCATTGCAAAACAAAGTTGAATCCTGGATGCCATCATTTTGGCCAAGACAAATGGTAACAATATCCGGAATGTATTCGTTGAAATTCCATAACAAAGAATCGCCGCTCATGTTTATTTTATCAAACACCTGCGGCATCAAAATTTTCATATTGCAACAACTATGGATCATTCCGATTCCGGAAACTGCGCTGATATGCCATTGGGCATTTAAAGCGCGTGCGGTGAGCGGCCCATAGCTCATGTAGGCATTATGCTGATCATACCATCGGCCTTTACCACAGGCTATTTCAGACGCATCAGCACCAAAACCACATGTAATAGAATTACCAATAAATTCCATTTTTAGATCTGGTTTTGGCGGAAGTGATAATAATTTTTTACAAATAATTCCCGCAAATTCCAGGTAGCCGTTTCCTGATTCGGTGTCTTTGCAAATAGTGATCGTATGCATTCCTTTTTTCAAACCGTTTATGATAAATTTATTGTTGACGTATTTTGTCTGCAAACGAAAAAGTTTACCATCAATAATAATTTCGACATAATTGCGAACATTGCCATAAAGCACTTCATCATTTAAGAAAAACGAAACAGTATTTCCTTCAAATTTTGCTTTTAAGTATACTCCCGGCATCCAGAATCGTGGTAAAGCAGGATTGGTGTTTTGAATTCTTCCAACATATTGGATCATTGAATCATCAGCGCTATAAAAGCTTTTTGCATTTTCTGCCGCCGCTGAGTTTTCGATAGAAATAGAAATTCCTTTTTGTGCAAAAAGCGCGTTTACGGATAAAAGAATTACCAGGAAACAAATTCCTTTTTTAATTGTTTGCATAACACTTGAGGATAAGGTGAACAACTGGTTTTTATACAAAAGTTCTGACGCCAACGGAAGTATATGATTTGCGAAATTCTTTTGGCGTGCTGTCTTTTTTCTTTTTGAAAATGCGGTTAAAATTAGACATGTTGTTGAAACCACACTTGTAGGCAATTTCATTAATGCTATCCGTGGTTTCAATAAGCATGCGTGAAGCATGGCCAAGACGGATATCGTTTAACGTGTCGACAAAAGTCTTCCCGGTCCTTAATTTGAAAAACCGGCTTAGCGAAACTTCGGTCATTCCTGCAATTTTTGCGGCATCGCTCAGCGTAATATTTTGACCGAAATTATTATTGATGTGCTCCATTATTTTTTCAATCCTCCTGCTGTTGAATGACACAATTTCTTTGTTGAAAGAAGCGTCAGAAAGTGTGCGGAAATTTCTTGAAATAGAAAGGTCATGAAGAATGGACATTAGTTCCAGTACAGAATCGAAGCCGTGTTTTTGGGTAAGGTCTATTATTCTCGGCATAATAGATGTGGCGGTTTCTCTCGAAAACAGGACACCTCTCGATGCTCTTTGAAAAAGTGTTTTTATGAAATTCAATTGATTGCGTTGTAAAAACTTTTCGTCAAAAAGATCACGATGAAACTGGATGGTAATTTCCTGGATCTCTTTTGATTTGCATTTATGCCCAAACCATCCGTGTTGCAGGTTTGAGCCAACAAGCACCAATTCAATATCCTGGATCTCTTCTACATGATCACCAATGACTCTTTTTGCGCCAGCCGCATTTTTTATAAAATTTAATTCTATTTCATCATGAAAATGCAAGGGAAAATCAAATTCTGTTTTACAGCGCGAAAAGACAGAAAAGCAGTCACTTTGCGTTAGCGGAGTTATTTCTCTCAGTAATTTGCAATTAATTTCACCATTCATGTAAGGAAAGTATTAATGCCGATGTAAATAAAGTATTAATAAAACAGCCAACCTAAAATTATATAAATTATTGGTTTTATTGGTATTCATCGTATCTATTTTACTTGATAAAATAAAAAACTATAATTAAAAGATAAGAAAGCATTGGTTTCATGTTATAAATTCAAATAGTTTTGATAAGCCAACATTGATTTGTAATACGTTTTGCTATAAAAATATTTGCTTGCAGCAAACACACAAATAATAGTGATTCTTATTTTCTTGAATTATAAATTTCTTCGGATCATGTATTCAAAAAACAGGTTCTTTTTAAAATTGCTGCTCGTGCATGCGTTCTGCTTTTGCATTAACCATTCATTTGCGCAGCCAATACTTCAGCCTTGGGGAAATATTGCGGGAATAAGAATAGATGGACAGTTGATGAAAATAGAAAGCAGTTTAATGGTTGTAAAGAAGGATTCTACTGTTCAGGCTACCGGCAAAGAAAGGCAGCGTCCTCATTTTATCCGTGAAGGAAATCAACAAATCGTTACTACCAATATTGACAGCATTTATTTTAAAGAAAATGTGGAAGCCGTTGGAAAGAGTACTGCGAATGTGAATATTAAAATGACTTCAAAAGCAAATGAAGCGCTTCAGGGAATTTACTTTTCTTTTTTGTTGGATGAAAAAGATTATCCAAACGGAAGCGCAAAGATTGATAATTCAAAACACATACAATTAGCCGAAAATGATTTGATGCAATATTTTGAAAAGCCGGCAAAAACACTTGACTTTATTTCTAAAAAACAGCAGCTAAAAATTACTTTTTCTGAACCTGTTTCTGTTATGATTAAAGCGTATAAAAATAAAGGCAGCAAAGGATTACGGGTCTTTATTCCAATAGAAACCGGCGATATGAAAACAGGTGATTCTGTAGAAAAATCTTTTACAATAAACGTGTCCGGAACGATTGATAAATCGCCGGTTCATCTCACGTTAAATCCCGCCAAGACAGGAAGACCATTTATTGGATTTGGTGGTAATTTTCGTCTGCAAAATCCGAAAACCGATCCACAGGTAATTGATTATTGTTTAAAGAATCTCGATATACGCTTTTCACGGGTGGAAATGCCGTGGCAGCTTTGGCAACCCAATTTAAATGAAAATCCCATTGCTGAAGCAAATGCCGGAAGAATAAATGAGCATGTGAAAAAATCAATGGAAATGGCGCAGCGGCTTTACCAGATGGGAATTCCCGTAATTCTTTCTGCGTGGTCAGCTCCGGCATGGGCGGTGGTTGGCAAACCGAAATATGGCCCTGATGCAAACGGTGTTTGGGGAAATCCGTTGGATTCCACCAAAACGAATGAAATCTACAAATCAATTGCTGATTATATTGAGTATTTGAAAGAAAGATATGGCGTGGAAATCGCTCTATTTTCTTTCAATGAATCTGACCTGGGAATTAATGTAAGACAAACCGGTGAGCAGCACGATCAGTTAATCAAAGGCCTCGGTGCGTATTTTGTTTCGAGAGGATTGAGAACAAAAATGTTACTCGGCGATAATTCCGATGCCACTACTTTTGACTTTATCAAACCTGCTTTAAATGATCCTGCCGCGCGTCCTTTTATTGGCGCTATTTCTTTTCATTCCTGGCGCGGATGGGATAAAGAAACTTTGCACAAATGGGCCGGTGCAGCCACTGAATTGAAGCGTCCGTTAATCGTAGCTGAAGGCAGCATAGATGCACAGGCGTGGGGCTATCCTGCCATTTTCCAGGAGCCGGAATATGCGTTGAATGAAATCAATTTATATACAAGGCTGTTATCCATTTGCCAACCGGAAGCGATTTTACAATGGCAATTAACTGCCGATTATTCGCTTCTTGCCGGAGGAGGAATTTTTGGTGATACCGGCCCGTTAAGGCCGACTCAAAGATTCTGGAATCTAAAGCAATTTGCTTCCACTCCAAAAGGATTAAAAGCAATGGAACTGGAGGGTAATGATGCG
>Ga0134126_10008114_pt1 | contig 13199 bp, 11 predicted proteins | sample KB31752_FD_96881 | JGI IMG/M metagenome (GOLD analysis project Ga0134126, IMG submission 96881) | Terrestrial soil microbial communities with excess Nitrogen fertilizer from Kellogg Biological Station, Michigan, USA - KB3-175-2 | ecosystem: Environmental > Terrestrial > Soil > Unclassified ...
GCAGATCAAGCACCAAAGCCCCACGAAGCACACCGCAAATCCCGCACCATGGCCCCACTTCATGAACTCCGCGAATCGATCCCCGTGCATACCGGGATTCTAATGCAGCCCCCTAGCAGCCCTGCTGCTGGTTTCCGGCTCGCGGTGATGTTCAATCTCACAAAGGAAGATTTGCGAGATTGTTTCGGTGCATTCCGCAGATGTTTGATTCTGCTCGATTTATGAAGTGGGTTTTTGGCTAAGTGATTGATTTCAGCAATCCTTCGAGCATCTGATTGATTTCATTAGGGTCGAGCTGGGACAGGTCTTCAGGTATTTGATCCAGCGCGGCTTGCGGGCTGATGTTTGATTCCGCGTACTTTAGGTCGTCGAGCCGGTCGATGGCAACGGTGAAGAGATAGCAGGTTTCGGGGAAGCGGGCAATGGTGCAGGAACGGCTGAGGTTAACCAGGTGGTCCTTGATGGTGACGAGAAGGCCGGCGAGGTCCATGCGCTGGAGCTGAAGTGAGAGCGTTTCCAGTGCGGCGTTCTGGGCGCGGTCGCGCTCGAGGAGGCGATAGTTGCGGATGTGGGCGCGGCAATAGCGCTCGTTGCGGAGCGCGACTCCCCGGCAAAGCTTGCTGGTGGGCATGAGGTGGCTGCAGAGAGTGGCGGGCTTGGATTGAGCCATGAAGTTCTCCTTTCGAGCGCAAATGAAAAGGACCGCTCGCGCGGTCCTTTGTGTTTTTGGCTCTATTTCAATTTTACTGAATCGCAAAAATTCAGATGCATGGCTGGGGAAATTTTATCCGCTCTCGAATGAGCCGCTTATGATTGGGTGAGTTACTAAAGTGCTTGACACTTCATTCGGGATGACGTGAGAACCTGCAGGACCGCGTTGTCATTCCGACCGAAGTCCGCGAGGCGGACGCAGCGGAGGAACCTGCACTTTCTCTCGCATAGCAATTGCGAATTTGCCGCGCGCCAAATGCCGCGACCAACAAAAAAAGGCGGACAGATTATTGGAAGTTATTCCAGAAGGCCAATCTGTCCGCCAAATCTAAATTTTTGTAGTTGCCTGGAAGTGCAATGCCAAGTCGATTGCTAATCGCCGGCCATCGCGGCTAATGCAGGTCGAAAATGCGCCTCCTGATACCAGGCCGCCGTTTGCTCCAGTCCGCTTCGGAAGCTGACGCGCGGCTCGTAGCCCAGAAGCTCTCGCGCCCGGCTGATATCAGCCTGCGAATGACGAATGTCCCCTGGCCTGGCCTGCAGGAACTTCGGAAGGCCTCGGAACTGGAGAATGTCCGCCAGAATCTCGTAAGTCTCCAACACCGTATGCCGTTCGCCGCGCGCAATGTTGAAGACTTCCCCGCTCACCACTGTCGCATCCGCCGAGGCCGCCAGCATATTGGCCTCAACCACGTCATCAATAAACACGAAGTCGCGGCTCTGCGTCCCATTGCCGTAAATTTCTGGACTCCGACCCGACAGCATCGCGTTGATAAACCGCGCTAGCACTCCGGAGTAGGGAGAATGGGCGGATTGCCGGGGCCCAAATACATTGAAGTATCGCAGCGAGACCGTCTCTATCCCATACAGCCGCGCAAAGCACCGCATATAAAATTCACCCGCCAGCTTTTGAATCGCATACGGGCTGATCGGCTCCGGGAGCATCGTTTCGGCCTTGGGCAGAACATCCGAGTCGCCGTACGCCGCCGAGGACGAGGCATAGATCACCCGTCTTACTCCCTGCCGCCGCGCTTCCAGCAGCAGGTTCAGCGTCCCGTCCAGGTTCGCCACGTGGCTCGCGACCGGGTCCTCAATGGAACCGGCCACTGACGGCAGCGCCGCGTGGTGAAAGATGGTGTCCACGCCATCACAAAGATGCCGCAGCAGCCGCCGGTTGGTCAGGCTGCCCCGATAGAACTCAATCTCCTGAATGTCCGCGATATTTTGAACATCGCCGGCGCTCAGGTTATCGATTCCGCGCACCTCATATCCGAGCGAAGCGCATTGATGCGCCAGAGCGCTCCCAATAAAGCCGGCTATGCCGGTAATCAATACTTTCCGCATTCCCACTGATCCTCCGCCACAAATTTGAGCCCTTGAAACTCATTCAATGACTTGCATTAGGCCGCTTCTTCCAGAACCAGATCTGCGGTTTCAACGAATTCGGTTGGGAACACCGGCGCGCGGCCGATGCTCGAGTACAGGAATCCAGCGGCCTCCATTGCCTCCGGACGATAGAGATTCCGGCCGTCTACAATCACCGGCTGGCGCATCTCGCGGCGAAGTCTGCCCAAATCCAAAGCGGCAAACTCGCTCCACTCGGTGAGAATCAGCGCCGCGTCCGCTCCCGCCGCCGCCGCATAAGGGTCGGCTGCCATCTCCACGCTCGCACCGCACTGCGCCTCGATCTCATTGGACGCGCGGCACATTGCCACCGGATCGTAGGCCGAAATCTCACAACCTTCCTTCAGCAGCGCCTTGATTACCGCGATCGCCGGCGACTCTCGAACGTCATCGGTGCCCGCCTTGAACGCCAGCCCAAGCACGGCAATCCTCTTCCCTCGCAGCGTCCACAGAGCGTCGCGAACCTTGCGCAAAAACAGGTTTCGCTGCTCCTCATTGATCCGCATCACGGCGTCCAGAAGCTCAAACGTATACCCGGCCTCCCGCGCCACCGCCCGGAACGCCAACACATCCTTCGGAAAACACGACCCGCCATAACCGAGTCCCGCATTCAGGAAGCTCGACCCGATGCGACGATCCGCCCCCACGCCTTCCCGGATCTGGTCAATATCTCCGCCGACCCGCTCCGCCAGGTTCGCAACCGCATTGATGAACGATATCTTCATCGCCAGAAAGGCATTGGACGTATGCTTGATCAGCTCCGCGCTCTTCGTGCTCGTCACAATCAACCGCGCTGCGTGCAACTCACCGCCGGGAATCCGGCCTTCGCGGCGATAATAACTGCCGTCCCAAAGCGGCGCGTATATTTCTTTCAGCTTCTCTTCGCCAAGCGAGTCATTCACCCCAATCACGATCCGGTCCGGATACAGAAAATCCGCTACCGCCGTTCCCTCCCGCAGAAACTCCGGATTCGAGGCAACAGAGAACAGGTGCGGAGCGGCGCCGTTCAACTCCATCGTCTTCCGGATCGAGTCGCAGGCGCGAACCGGAACCGTGCTCTTCTCCACAATCACCTTTTTCGAGTCAACATGATGCGCAACCTCGCGAATCACAGCTTCCACGTAGCACAGATCGGCCTCTCCACTCCTGGATGGAGGAGTCCCAACCGTAATAAAGATCACCTCGGACGCGCGTACCGCTTCTGCGATCGAGTCGCTGAAGCTGAGCCGCCGCCCCAGGTGCCGCTGCAGAAGCTCCGGCAACATATCTTCATGGATGGGAACCCGCCCCTCTTCAAGCGCCATCAGCTTGGCGGAGTCGTTGTCCACACCGATCACCGTATGCCCTAACTCGGCGAAGCAGGCAGCCGAAACCAGACCGACATAACCGGCGCCTATAACAGCAATGTTCATACTTGGTTCTCCTTACTTACTTCTGGTAGCCTTTTCAGCTAGTGGATGGTGCGCTACCTATATCCTTTACATCGATATTCCCTGAGGAGATAGCACTCGATCTTGCCGCCGGCGCAATACTTCCTCGTACACACGAATCAAGCGCTCCGCGACCAATGGCCCCGCCAAACCCTGTATAGCCTCTCGGCCTCTGGTTCTGAACGGTGATCGCACGATATCTTCCAGCAACCCAGCGAACGACTCTGTATTTGGCGCGCTTACATAACATCCGGCAGTGCGCCCAATTACCTCGCGCACATCACCCACGTCGGTGGCAACAATTGGCAGATTACAAGCCATCGCCTGCTTGACGATGTTAGGCGACCCTTCCTGGTAAGAAGGAAATACAAGGGCGTCACAGGCGCTCATGTAAAGTGCCAGCCGCTCCTGTGGCTCTCGATGCACCACCACAAGCTCGACATCCGGAACCTTGGTCTTCAGTAACTCAATCGCAGCCTGAGCCAGTGGAAATCGCTTGACCGCAACATCCGGATTCGCTGCAAAAAGAATGTAGCGCTTTGACAGAGACAGCCCAAGCTGCGCCCTCGCCGAGCCACTCTCTGTGGGACGAAACGTTTCAAGATCCACTTCATGGGGAATGATATGGATGTTCCCTTTGCGAAACCTTTCCGCCATCTGGCGGCTTTGTACAACGACCGCATCGCAGTAACGCGCCAACTCACGGCATCCGGCTGAGACGATACGGCTGCGCCGGCTCGCGGTCCCCGCCTCGGTAATCGTTCCCATCGCGTCAGAGCCATGATAGGTAAGCACAAGAGGAACCCTCCATTGTGTCCTGGCCACTGCGCCAACGTAAGCATAATGAGCATGAACGAGCGATACTCCTGAAAGCCGCCGCCTGAGTTCATAGATGCCCTTCGCATAGATGAGCTTACGATTTCGTCCTTTCAATACCAGCACGTCCACTTCAATTCCGGCTTGCCTGAGAAATTGCTCCTGAGATCGAACATAGGAGCCAAACCCAGGGTTTTCAGCGGTCGGATAAATCGCGGTAGCAATAAGGATCTTCATATTCACAACCATCAACGCCGCGCCTGAAGCTCCCCTCCGACGGACTCGAACTCGCAAAAGCACTCTTCACAGCGCGCTTTGGTGTCGATTTCCCTCTCGAAGGCAAGCTTCGCTCCGCAGCAGCAGACCCATCCAGCAATTCGCGCCGGCACGCCCAGCACTAAAGCATGGGCTGGAACTGACTTCGTAACAACGGCTCCGGCCCCCACCATGCAAAACCGCTTCAGCGATACGCCAGCACGTATGACAGCGCCCCCGCCGATAGACGCACCCTCTCCCACCATCGTGGGAGACAGCCAATCATCATCGCGGTAACGTCGCGCGGCCTGAGGAAGTCTGGGAGAGCGAGGACGCAGATCATTGGTGAACACTACCTGGGGCCCTACAAATGCTCCATTGCAAATGGTCACCCCATCCCAGAGATAGTTCCCATTCTTCACCGTCACGCCGTCGCCGATTGTAACCCCCGACTCCACATAACAATGGCTTCCAATATTACACTTGGCTCCAATCACGGCTCCGCTACTAACATGAGTAAAAGCCCATATCCGTGTATCGGGGCCAACCCGTTCTGTTTCGACGAGAGCTGTGGGATGGATGTAGCCTCGATTTGGCCTATGCTTCAGTACCTGCAATTCCTGCGAAGGCTTTAATGGAAGCCACGACAACTCCTTTTCCAACGTCGCCTTTGAACTCACCTATGGCCTCACTTTCTTAGCTTGATTTCATTTCCAGACGCAGCCACACCCGGACTCACCAACCCAGCGCTCGATATCGCTTTTCTCCCAGGTAGCGATGGAGCTAGAGCGTCATAGGCGCGAAGCAGAGATTCCCCCGATGCAGACCAAGCGAGATCAGTCTCCACCCTGGTGCGCCCCAGGGTTCCCATCGCAACCCGCTGCTCAGGGTGATCCATGAGATAGGCAAGCGCTTTCGCAAACTCGAGCTCGCTATTTGGTTCCACATATAACGCCGCCCCTCCCGCGGAACGTCGCGTCTCCGCTAAGTCAAAAGCCACAATTGGCTTCGCCGCGCTCATGTAGTCCATAATTTTGATCATGGTTGAGCGGTCGTTATATTCCGAAAACGGGTCCGGATCAACACAGATATCTGCTGCGAGAAGGTATGGAAGATACTCAGGATCAGGGACAAACCCCATGAACTTCACATAAGGCTCAAGGCCAAGCTCGCGTGTTAGACAGACGAGATTTCGCTCCTCTTCCCCGCTCCCCAACAACACGCAGCGAAACCCCGTTCTGCCAAGATCGCACACCAGGTGATTGAGGGCGCGAATAAGATGAGCCACGCCGTCCTGAACTCCCATAAGCCCCAGGTACGCGATCGATATGGTGCCGGGTTCGCTTAACCCAGGCAGCGCCTTTGCGCTGTTCCTTAAGTGCGCGTCGTCCGGCCCGTTTCTCACGATGGAAATGCGATTCGGCGGAACCTTCCCGCGCAGCATCGCAATTTCGCGGTACGAGGCATTCGCCACCACGACGTGATCGGCACGCGCGTAAGAATGCCGTTCGCAAAACGCCAAAGCCCTGGCAACGATGGACCGCCGCGCTCCCGAATACCTGGCGCGGTACATCTCGGGCACAAGGTCATGTTGGTCATACACAAACTTCGTGCCAAAGGGTTGGAACAGCATTGCAAGAAATACGAACAGGTCCGGCGGGTTCGCGGCATGAATCACATCGATGCCATCAGCGAATGCTATGCGTGCAGTAAGACCGAATATAGCCATCATTGAGTAGCCATATTCCCACAGATAGGCGATCTTGCCTCGTCCCTCGCGCGGCGCTCTATAGCGGTATACTTTTACGCCATTCACTCTCTCCCGACGGGGCTGATCCTTCAAAGCTGGACAGATTACCGATACTCTCATACCCGCGCGGACAAGCGTCTCTGCTTCCCGCCGAACTCTGACATCGCGAGGATAAGAGCAATTTTCGACTAACATCACGACGTTCATAACGTTCGCACCAGCGCTCACCGCTCCTTGTGGATCTGCAACACGATCCTTCAGGCGCGGCCGCGCGCCGGTTCACTTGCCATCACCATCTCACCGGAGCTTCGGTCGCAGGCATTTGATACGCGCACGTCCTGCGGGTATTCGCTCGGCGGATAAGGGTGAAGGAACATTCCTCTGATCGTGCCTTCGAGAATCAGTGCACGTTGGACCACATGGCACATCGCTTCGTGGAAGCTCCGGCGCCGAACCGCATCTAGCACAAACGCAACCAGCATGGCACCGGCAAACCCAGCCGCCCACAGAACGTTTCCAGATATCCAGGACAGGACCCCCATGCCGACCGCCGCACAGCCAACAAGCGCAGGGAGCAGCATCCATCCTCGTTCCATAAGGTAATGGATCAAGTAACGGGACATTAAATGATAGCGAATCACCTGCCCGTAGCCAAGAAACAATCGACGCTTTCGCCGTCGCATCAGAGCGGCTATTGTGAATCCCTCATACCCGAAGTGGCGTATGGATGGGCGGTTAAGCTCAACTACTCGATAGCCGGCTCGCCGAATGCGCAAACATAGTTCCGGCTCTTCATCGGAAACAATGTATGGGTTCCAGGTCCCCGCGGCATCCAATACCTCATGCCGAAATACCGCCGCGCTTCCCGCGAACTTGACGTCTTTGATCCTGATTGGACTACCGGCGTTTGAATCGGCCGCCTGCTGCATTTCCGCTGGTGGAGGAGACACTCCATCAAGCTGAATTCCAGAGACCACTGCAATGGTTGGATTCTCATCCAGCACTTTGACCGCTGGCACCAGCCAGCCTTCCAACAATTCCATATCGCTGTCGAGAAACGCTATATATCGACCATTTGCGTACTTCGCTCCCATACATCTTCCCGCGGAAGCACAGAGCGGTTGCGATGCCGAAAGCTGCACAATGGTCGCTGGATATTGGCCTACAAGCTCAACTGAACGATCTGTTGACGCAGAATCCACATAGATGAGTTCGCTTGTAAGGTGAGCGGGCGTCCGCGTTACAACGGAGTTCAGCAGTCGCGCAATGTTCCATTCTGAATTTTTCCCGATAACTACAAAGGACACGTCTCTGCGATATAGGCTTGACTTAAGCATGGTGAGGCCAGTTACTTACCCATGTTACTTATTCCCGGAGGAGAAGTAGCCTATTCGAGGCGTTGCCGCTGCTGCCAGAGCCCGACCGCAGTGAAGCCAGCCAGGATGGGAACAAGAATGGCAAGCACGCGACTCAGATTGTTCACGATTCCGGCCGCCACCCCCACGCAATCCATCGCAACCATTGCAACCAAAAGACACGGAACCCACACGCGTTTGAGATGCGTTCCGCGGCGCCCGGAAAGCGCTGCCGCAAAAAACAAAATTGCGGTGCTCTGGGTCAGGACCATCTGACTAGCAAAGATTTTGGCTGGACGAAGGTCACGGAGCGATGCGAGCATTGCCGTCACGTGCGTTTGGTGTTCGCTGCCGTGCACACCAAGCCGCCGAATAAGAAAGTAGATTCCGAAGCAGACGATCGCTTCCACCAGCGTCTGAACTTTAAAGCGCCGGCCTTCGCGCTCGATCATAAGATCGCAGGCCGCGATAACTCCCAACACGATAAGGATGCTCTCCCGCTGGACAATCGATAAAATCAGTACCAGCAATAGCCATCCGTTCGAGCGACGAAGATATGCCAGAAAGCCGGCGCCCAACAGAAACCAGCTCACGCCTTCGGTAAGCCCTGAAATGACAAAGAATGGGGTTTGAAACGCAAGCAAACACAGAAATCCGGCTGCCAGCGCCACCACCGCGTTCCTCTGCCCCAACTCCTCTTCCGCAATTAATCCCGCCAGCCATGCCGCAAGAAGCAGACATATCCAGTTGGTGAGCATGGCTGCAAACAGCACGTGCGGATCACGCCCCGGGACCGCAATTGCCTCGTGGTCCGGAACATAGAGGTGCGTGATAAGGACTAAATGGGTAGCGATCGCGCTCAACTGGCGAAGGACATACGGAGCCGGGGACGCATTCAGGTCCAACGGCGACAGGTACATGAAATAGTAATTATCGTAGTAATCGTTGCTTCCAGGCCACGGTCTGTTGAATTTATAGGCAAAGTACAGGAGTCCATAGCTCGCAAGGCCCAGAACGCACAGTCGCAGGATGTGAACGCGCCACCGGGCGAAGATCTCGCGTCGGCGCACTTTCACCGCGCTAGCTTGAATCGATTGCAGATCTTGATTTTGAACCGTCATGCTTTTCAACGTCTCTCTGGAGCCGTTACGCGGCCACAAGCTCAGCATGGCTTTTGTCGACTTGCGCAGTCGCGCGGCCGGCGGTTTCGTTCCCCCGAATTACTTCGCAAGCCGCGATCAAGGCCGCGAACATCCAGACCATTTGAATCATAGGGCGTCCGGAAAACTGATCAACCAGCATATGTGACATAAACCCGCATAGCGCGGCGACGATGGTCAGACCCAACGGCGCGAACAGCGCATCCCCAGTTCTCCAGAGCCGCCAGCCTCGTAGTATGAGGTTGCCATATATCCAAAGAAAGGCGATTAAGCCGACTATCCCGGTTTCTGACCACACAAGAAGAAATTGGTTGTGTACTGTATAAATCCACGCGTGGCGAAACTCCGGCCCTTCATACCCTCCCATAACAGCCGCAAAATTATTTGCTCCTACACCGAGCACAGGATTGGCTTTTATCATGTTCTCAGCCAAATGCATGAGTGGAATCCGGGAGTAAGCGGAGCCGTTATCATTCGCGGTGAAGCGGTCGGATATAGGATTGGGGATATATAGGGCCGCCACGATAAGGAATAGGAGAGCGCCACACGCAAAGGCTCGCCGCGGCGTAATGCCGCCTTTCAGCCAGGTGGCTGCTATCAGGATCGCTGCGGAAAGCGTAAGTTCAATCCATCCACCCCGCGAATATGTAAACACCAACGCCCCCACACCAAGAATGAGTACCGGCGTTGCCAAACGACGGAGTTTTCGATCCAACATCAGATAGCGCGCAGCGAAAGCCAGAACAATGACTACCGCGAGGTACGCGGCTGCATCATTAGGAGAGCCAACCGTGCCCCCATAGCGGGCAATCTCTCCAGGAAGAACTGGATGGTAAATGACGGATTTGATTCCAATTGCGCGTATCAACGCGAATTCGTGCCCTGTCACCGCCAATATGAGCACATAGCCACCTTCAATAATCCCTCCCCACATCAATAGGCGCAACAGTGCGACAATTTCCTCTCTCGAGGTAATATTGGCGGCAAAGTACAAGTACAACAGAAGCATCTCCAGCATTAGGCACACTTGAAATAACGAGAGCTGAAGGTTGGCTGACACAAAGAGCGAGATCACCACCGTTGCGGTATAGGTCGCAATCGGCCAGTTCCATACAATACGGAGACGGCGGCTCTTGGCGCGCTCGGTAAACAGCCACCCTATATACAGCCCAATCAGAGCAAGTGTCGTCACAGACACGTCAAACCCATCCATGGCCCCGAGCGCCGCCGCGGTACCCTGCCGCATGGCGACATGCGTGCCCCACTGGAGTGGAATGTCGAGAATGATCGCGCCCGTGAGAACTCTCTTTGTCAGCGGCTCACACAGAACACGCACAGCTCCCGCCATCAATATTGACGGAGCTTCCACAAGGCTGTTCAGGATTCTAAGCGGCAGGTGACCGCTTGGGTTGCGGAGTCCAGCGGGCCTGGCGACTGCTTTGCTAGCCAACACCATGAATCACTTCCTGCGGCGTTTGAGTCGGCCATGCCAGAGTAATCGGGGCGCGCCTCACTCCTTGTGCGCTCATTACCGCTTCAGCGATCCGCTCTAGCCTAGCTTGATCAAGCTCCGGGTACATCGGTAAAGACAAGATGTCGTTCGCCAGACGTTCGGTGACTGGAAACTCTCCTTTTCGATATCCAGCATCGGCGTATGCCGCTTGCAGATGAATGGGAGTGGGATAATGCAGTCCGGTGGAGATTCCTCGACTCTCAAGATGAGCTTTGATCGAATCTCTGAATGGCGACCGAATCACATATAGATGCCACGCTGAGCGCGTGTAGCTAAGCACCTGTGGAAGCGTGATCGACGACCGGCGAAGCAGCTCACCATAGCTTCGCGCGTGATGATCACGCATTGCATTCCAACGATCCATATGCCGTAGCTTTACCCGGAGGACTGCCGCCTGAAGTGTATCGAGCCGGCGGTTGAACCCCTTCGTGCAATGAACGTATTTGCTCTGCTGGCCATAGTTCCTCATTGTGCGCAACTGCGCGGCAAGAGCGGCATCATCGGTTACAATCGCGCCGCCATCCCCGTAAGCGCCAAGATTTTTCCCGGGGTAAAAACTGAAAGCGGCAGCGTGTCCAAGCGACCCAGCACGCCTGCCTTTATACTTCGCCCCGTGCGCCTGACATGCATCTTCCAGCACGGCGAGATCATACTGCGCCGCAATCTCGTTGATTGCGTCCATTTCTGCCGGCGCCCCATAAAGATGTACCGGGATAATGGCGCGCGTGTGCGAGGTAATGGCGCTCCGAATCGCCGATGGATCAATATTGTTCGTGTGCGGATCGACATCCACGAGCACCGGAGTGGCTCCAGTGTTTGAGATAGCCAGCGCGGTTGCAATGAATGTATTCGCAGCCGTAATGACCTCGTCGCCTGGTCCAATTCCCCATGCGCGAAGCACCAGTTCCAGAGCAGATAGCCCAGAGTCAACACTCACGCAATGTTTCGTTTCGCAGAACTCGCCAAACTCTGCTTCAAACAGCTCCACGTCTGCGCCGAGGATGAAGTCCGACCTCTCGACCACACGAGCCATCGCCTCATCAATTTCACGCTTAATCGATGAGTATTGTGCGGAGAGATCAAGAAGTGGAATGTTGTGTTGCTCAGACAGTTTGTGCACAGTATTCATAGCTTTCCACCTTTACCGTTGTACCTTTGAGCTCCATAGAGCGTTCGATTGCCTCTAATGTCGTCAAGACGCCGACTCCCTCTTCCACGCCACTCTTCACCTTGCTTCCAGTATGGATACACTCGAGAAAATGTCTGCACTGGTTCTTGAGCGGCTCGCCGGGCTCAATCGCTGGGCTGACAATCGACCCCTGCCGAATTTTTAACTGATATTCCCCAAAGCTTTGCGGCTCTTCTGTCGCAGCGCTCACGCCTTTTTCGTAAATTCGTACTGGTTCCGCCGCATTCAGATCATTGAAGACCAGCCGTCTTTCGCTGCACACCACAACGACTTCGCGGCATTTGTTTGGGTCCGCCCAGCTGACGTGAATGTGCCCGAGAACCCCATTCGCATACCCCAGGCAGATGAACCCCACATCCACCCTGCTGTTTCCCAACACTTTTCCGCCGACGGCGCATACCCACTCTGGAGTGTCTTTGAGCAGGTGATTGAATATTGCAATATCATGAGTTGCCAAATCCCATATCGCATTCACATCCCGGCGAATAGGCCCCAGGTTTGTGCGGCTGGCGTGGAGGTAGTAAATACGGTCGTGCCGCTGCTCCAGGTAAGACTCAATTGCCGATATTCCGTTGTTATAAATAAAGGTGTGGCCGACCATCAGCGTGAGGGAATGCTCATCGGCCATCCGTCCCAGCTCCAAAGCATCCTCTACCCGCGTCGTAATTGGCTTTTCCAGCAAAACGTGTTTGCCGGCGCTCAAGCATCGACTCGCCACTTTGAAGTGCGACGTGGCTTCCGTGCAAATGACAACTGCGTCGACGCGGTCATTATCAAGCAACGCGTCGAGGCTGGTCGTCAGTTGAACGCCGGATGTGCGCCGTGCAAGATCGTCAAGCCTTTCCTGCCGCGTGTCGCATATTGCCACCACGCTTGCTTCCGGTATTTCGTTCAATACACGTACGTAATTAATGCCCCAGTACCCGCATCCAACGATGGCAACTCCGATGGGTTGCTTGCAAACACGCTCCAAGGTCTCGAACTCCATATCTATGCAGCTCCCTTCCGAGACACGACTGAATGAATTGTGAGCATAAGCAGCTTAAGATCGCACCACAAACACGAGTGCTTGGCATACTCGATATCCATTTCAATCATCTGTTCAAATGTCACTCGAGAGCGCCCGTATACCTGCCACAGTCCAGTTATCCCAGGCCTTGCGGCGAGTCTGCTAAAGTGTGGCTCATCATAAAGCTCTATTTCATAGACCGGTACCGGCCTCGGACCAACAAGGCTCATGTCGCCTTTAATGACATTTACCAGTTGAGGCAGTTCATCTAAACTCGCCTTGCGGAGCCAGTGCCCAATTCGGGTGATTCTTGGATCCCGGTCGAGCTTATAAGGGGCGCGCTTTGGACCCAACTCCGTAAGACCATTGCGAAACCGGATCAGATATTCCCTGTGAATTTCAGGGTTCGCCCCATCTTTCATTGTGCGCAATTTATAGCAGCGAAAGAGTCGGGTTTTCCATACGATCCGCCCATTTCTTTGTTCGTATTTCGCACCCACGCGTTCCTGGATAAATATGGCTGGACCCTTTGACTCAAGCTTGATGAAGAGCGCAGCCAGTGCTATGAAAGGGCTGGCTACAATAAGCAATGCGGTTGCACACGCGA
>Ga0134126_10008115_pt1 | contig 13199 bp, 13 predicted proteins | sample KB31752_FD_96881 | JGI IMG/M metagenome (GOLD analysis project Ga0134126, IMG submission 96881) | Terrestrial soil microbial communities with excess Nitrogen fertilizer from Kellogg Biological Station, Michigan, USA - KB3-175-2 | ecosystem: Environmental > Terrestrial > Soil > Unclassified ...
ACCGCGCGAGCGCGGCGACGTCCGCGCCTCCATCCGCCGCGAGTGGACAGATCGTGAACGTCGCGCCGCGCTCCAGCGCGAGCCGCTGCCACGGGACGAAGTTGGCGTGGTGCTCCGCGCCCGTCACCACGATCTCGTCGCCCGGGCCCACGTTCGCGCGCCCCCACGCGCCCGCCACGATGTTGAGCGACTCCGTTGTGCCGCGCGTGAAGATCACGCACTCCTCGTCGCCCGCTCCGAAGAATCGCGCTACGGTCGCGCGCGCATTCGCGTAGCGCGCCGTGGCACGCGCCGAGAGCGCGTACGCGCCGCGGTGCGGGTTCGCGTAGTCGCTCTCGTAGAAGTCGCGCATCGCATCGAGCACGAGCGCCGGCTTCTGTGACGTCGCCGCCGAGTCGAGATACACGAGCGAGGGATTCGCCGCGAGAAGCGGGAACGCCCCGCGCAATACCAGCGCGCTCACGGCTTCTCGTCCCCGGCGAGTGCCGAGTGGAGCGTGTGCCACGCGAGCACCGCGCACTTCACGCGCTGTGGCAGACGCGCCACTCCCGCGAACACCCTCAGCCCGCCCATGGACTCCGCGAGCTCCTCGGCGCCGCCATGTCCCGTCACCAGCCCGCGAAAGCGCTCCACGAGCACCTCCGCCTCTGCGCGTGTCTTCCCCTTCACCGCGCCCGTCATCATCGATGCCGACGCGCGCGAGATCGCGCACCCGCTTCCCTCGAATTGCGCTTCCGTGATGATGTCGCCATCCATACGCAGCCAGAGCGTGAGCTCATCGCCGCAGAGTGGATTTACTCCGCGCTCGACACAGGTCGCGCCAACCAACGGCCCGTAATTGCGCGGCCGGCGGTTGTGGTCGAGAAGAATTTCCTGGTAGAGCGCGGACGTATCGGCCATGCGAGCCCCTCGCTCGGGGAAATTGCTAGAGCTGTGCGCTCGCTCCGGTGAACCGGTGCAGCGTCGCGCTCTCCAGCTCCTCGCGAACGGCCTCCACCTCGATCGTCTCCAGCACATCGGCCGCGAACGCGTACGTCAGCAGGCGCCGCGCGGAATCCTCCGGCACCCCTCGGCTCTTCATGTAGAACAGCGCCATCTCGTCGAGGCGGCCCACCGTGGCGCCGTGGGTGCACCGAACGTCATCGGCGAAGATCTCGAGTTGCGGTTTCGTGTCGATTCTGGCGCGCTCGGAGAGGAGCAGGTTGTTGTTCGTCTGCTTGCCGTCCGTTTTCTGCGCGATCGGATACACGTACACCTTGCCGTTGAACACGCCGTGCGCGGACCCGCTCAGGATGCCCTTGTACAGCTCGCGGCTGAACGTATTCGGTTGAGCGTGGACGATGTTGGTCTGGTGGTCCATGTGCTGCTCGTCGTCGCCCATGTACAGCCCGTTGAGCGTCGCGCCGCACCCTTCTCCATCGAGCAGCGTGTAGATGTTCGTGCGCGACAGCTCGGCGCCGGTGGCAAAGGCGAACGACACGTAGTGGCTGTCGCGCGCCTGCTTGGTATCGATCGTGTGCACGTGGAACGCGCGCTGGCTCTCGCGCTGAATCTTGTAGTGCGCGAGCGTCGCCCCGGTCTCCACCGCGACTTCGGTGACGGCGTTCGTGAAGTAGCCTGCGTCGCCGATCGAGACGTAGCTCTCGATGATCGTCGCCCGCGAATTCTTTCCGGCCACGATGAGGTTCCGCGGATGCGCGACGCCTTTCGCGGAGCTCGCGGTCGACACGAAAATCAGGTGCAGCGGCAGCCTCACCAAACTCTCGGCCGCGATGTGCACCACGGCGCCGTCAGCCATGAACGCCGCATTGAGCGCGGTAAACGAGCGGTCGCCCGCCGGTGAGATCTTTCCGAGCCACGGCTCGATGAGCGCGGGCTCGTCGCGCAGCGCCGTCGCGAGATCGAGCGCGCGCACGGTCGGGTCCAGGGCAACGCCATTGGAGAGCGAGCTGTCGTAGCGCCCGTTCACGAACACGAGCGAAGGCCATTCCGCGTGCCCGAAGGTGAAGGGCGCCAGCGCGTCGCGCGTGACCTGCCCCGACGCGGCACGCAGCGGACTGAACGTCGCCTCGGCGATACGCGCGACGCTCGTGAAGTGCCAGTCCTCGTTGCGTGGCGTGGGGAAGCCGAGCTTCTCGAAGCGCTCGATACCATCGCGCCGCGTCGCGCGCAGCCACGCCGGCTCCGCGCGGCCACCGTTGTTTGCGATCGTCGCGAAGTCGGTGACGTACGGGATGGTCACGCCACCGCTCCCTGCGGCTCGACGAGCCAATCGTACCCCTTCGCCTCGAGCTCGAGTGCCAGCCCCTTGTCGCCGGACTTCACGATGCGGCCGTGCGCGAGCACGTGTACGTAATCGGGGACGATGTAGTTGAGCAGCCGCTGATAGTGCGTCACGACGATCGTCGCGTTGTCGGGACGCTTGAGCGCGTTAACGCCGTTCGCGACGATGCGGAGCGCGTCGATGTCGAGCCCCGAGTCCGTCTCATCCAGAAGCGCGAGCCTGGGCTCGAGCACCGCCATCTGCAGAATCTCATTGCGCTTCTTCTCGCCGCCGGAGAAGCCCATGTTCACGGATCGACTCAGCATCTCGACGTCCATGTCCACGAGCTCGAGCTTCTTTTCCATGTAGTCGAGAAACTCGATCGGATCCACCTCGTCCTCACCGCGCGACTGGCGGATGGCGTTGAACGCCGTGCGCAGGAAATACGCGTTGCTCACCCCCGGAATTTCCACGGGATACTGGAACGCGAGAAAGACTCCCGCCTGCGCGCGCTCCTCGGGGGGCATCGCGAGCAGATCCTTGCCGTCGTAGATCGCCGAGCCGCCCGTGACCTCGTAAGCCGGATTCCCGGCGAGCACCTGCGCGAGCGTGCTCTTGCCGGATCCGTTGGGACCCATGATCGCGTGTACTTCGCCCGGCTCGACCGTGAGCGTGATACCGCGAAGAATTTCGCGGTTGCCGGCCTTGGCCTGCAGATCCGTTATCTCGAGCACGAAAGCATAATCCTGTTGAAGTCGAAGCGCGTACGGTTCAACCGACGCTGCCTTCGAGCGTGATGCCGAGGAGCTGCTGCGCTTCGAGCGCGAACTCCATCGGAAGCTCCTTGAACACATCCTTGCAGAAGCCGGCGACGATCATCGACACTGCGTTCTCGCGCGAGATGCCGCGCTGTGTGAGATAGAAGATCTGATCCTCACCGATCTTCGACGTCGACGCCTCGTGCTCCAGCGTCGCCGTTGGATTCTGCACTTCGATGTACGGGAACGTGTGCGCGCCGCAGCGATTCCCGATGAGCATCGAGTCGCACTGAGTGTAGTTCCGCGCGTTCGCCGCCTTGGGCATCATCTTCACCTGCCCGCGGTAGCTGTTGTTCCCCTGGCCGGCCGATATTCCCTTGGAGACGATCGTGCTCCGCGTGTTGCGGCCGATGTGCGTCATCTTGGTGCCGGTGTCGGCCTGCTGGTGGTTGTTCACCACCGCCACCGAGTAGAACTCGCCCACCGAGTTGTCGCCCTGCAGGATCACGCTCGGATACTTCCACGTGATCGCGGAACCGGTCTCCACCTGCGTCCACGAGATCTTCGAGTTCTCGCCCGCGCACTTGCCGCGCTTGGTGACGAAGTTGAAGATCCCGCCCTCGCCATTCTCGTCGCCGGCGAACCAGTTCTGCACCGTCGAATACTTGATCGTCGCATCCTTGAGCGCGATCAGCTCCACCACCGCTGCGTGAAGCTGGTTGGTGTCGCGCTTGGGCGCCGTGCACCCCTCGAGGTAGCTCACGTACGCGCCCTCGTCGGCGATGATGAGCGTCCGCTCGAACTGCCCAGTGCCTTCCGCGTTGATGCGGAAGTACGTGGAGAGCTCCATCGGGCAGCGCACGCCTTTGGGCACGTAGCAGAACGAGCCGTCGCTGAACACCGCGGAGTTGAGCGCCGCGAAGAAGTTGTCGGAGTGCGGCACCACGGAGCCCAGATACTTCCGGACGAGGTCGGGGTGCTCGCGAACGGCTTCGCCGAACGAGCAGAAGATGATCCCGAGCTTGTTGAGCTCCGCCTTGAAGCTCGTGCCCACGGACACCGAGTCCATCACGACGTCCACCGCGACGTTGTTCAGTCGCTTCTGCTCACTGAGCGAGATGCCGAGCTTGCCGTACATCTCGCGGAGCTTGGGGTCGACATCGTCGAGACTGCCGAGCTTCTTCGCGGTTTTGGGCGCGGAGAAGTAGATGACGTCCTGATAGTTGATTGGCTCGTACTTGACGTTGGACCAGTGCGGCTCCTTCATCGTGGTCCAGCGGGCGAGGGCCTTGAGGCGCCAGTCGAGCAGCCATTGGGGCTCGTTTTTCTTGGCCGAGATCAGCCGGACGGTTTGCTCGTCGAGGCCGCGCGGGATGGTTTCCGCTTCGATGTCCGTGACGAATCCGTACTGATATTCCCTGTTGACCAGGGTCTCGATGCTTCCGCCCATGAGCGCTCCCTTCCAGCCATTGCGCGCGCGATTGCGCGTCTTCAATCCTAATAGAATCTATCGGGATTGGCAATTAATGGCTGGGCCCTTCGGAGTCTACTTAAGTATTTATCTGACAACGACTTGCCGGCTTGCGTCACGTTCGTAACAGCCGCTCGGGCGGGCTCTAACATCTGGGATACGGACAAAAACGGATCGCCAACGGATAAAAACGGACAAGTCTTTGACCAATGCGCGGTGAGGTGGTCACGCAAGTGCCTTATCCGTTTGCGTCCGTTGGTTTCCGTTCTATTCGTATCTTCAAATTGTTAGAGCTGAACGGTCCGAAAGGGACGGTACCTAGCGGTGCCGGAAGACGAAATAGAGCAGCAAGGCCACGACCACGATCGCGGCGCCGATTAGAATCGGGACCAGCGGGAGCTGTTTCCGGTTGCCGCGGGCGAATTTGCCGTGTTCAGAGGTGATGACGCGCTGGGCGAGCTGCGTGTTTTTGCGACTGAACGCGTCGTCCTCGTGATCCTCGAACTGGACCGGACGGATGCCAGGCGGCATCTCGTTGGCGGTGAAGGTGAAGGTGGTGTCGCCCATGGTGATCTGATCGCCCTCGCGCAGCAGCCGCGGCGCGACGGTCGGCTGGCCATTCACCTTCGTCCCCGACGATCCCATGGCGTACAGCACGAACTGCCCGCCCTCGGCGCGCACGTCGGCGTGGAAGCGAGAGACGGTTGGGTCTTTGAGGACGATCGAGCAGCCGATCTCGCGGCCGATCTGCACGACGCGGCGGCGCAGAGTGTAGCCCTTCTTGGCGGAGACGTCGATGAGGTGCGCGTCGGGTGCGGCGGTGACGGCCTCGGGGCGCTTGGAGTCGGCGCGGTCGAGGAAGACGAAACGCGCCTGGCCCGCGGCCAGAACGTCGCCGGTGGCGAGCTGCGCGCCCTCGGTGGGCACCTGATTACCGTTCAGGACGACGACGTTTTGCGGCGACGCGGGGGTGACCAGCGCGGAGCCATTGTTGAGAGCGATGCGGAAGTGGCGGGCGGCGAGGTCATTTCCCGAGAGGCGCCAGGTGGCCTGGGATCCGCTGCCGACGATGACGTCGCCGACGAGCTCGCGCGGGTTGTTTTCGAGATCCGGCTTTCCTTCCAACTCGAGAAAAGGCATCAATCGTTCTCCAACTTCATTTCGACTCGCCGGGAAATAGGGCGAGAAAATTGTCGTGTGTACTACTCATAAAACGCCCGCCGGGCAGCGTGGGCAACATCGCACTGATGCCGGGCCGGCGCTCGCTACGCAAGATGTGGACGCGCTTGAGGATAACGGGCGCGACAGCCAATATGCAGGGCGATCGAATCATACTCACTTCAGCCTTTTGGGATGTCTTTGTCATCACGTGCACGAACGGGCCGCCATGGCGTTGTTGCTTTTGCCGCGCTGTGGCTGGCAGTTGGCGCCGTCGCCTGTTCACACGCGGCTGAGAAGAGTGCGCACGATACTACCCGTGTTGCGGCGCAGAGTTCTGCGCCCGACAGCGCGAACGACAGCACCGACGAATCGGATTCGACGGAGACGCTCGACACGTCGAAGGTGACGCACATCGATGCGTCGGCTGCCGTGAACGCGCATGCGCCGGCGGTGGCGAAGATCTCGAAGCTCTCGCCGCTCGCTGACTCGATTGCGGCGACGCTCGTGTTCGAGCTCAAGACTCAGCGAACATTTCTCGCGGCATCGCGGGCGAAGCGGGTGCTCGTGGATTTGGGCCGCGTGGATGCGCCGCTCAAGACGCCGGCGCGATTGAAGGCGTACGAAGAGGCGGTGAAGGTGTTGTCTCCCGTGCGCATCGGCGACCGATTTCGCTTGCACGGATCGTGGGGGCAGGACGATGCGGTCGTGCAGTCGTACGACCAGTGGAACGGTCGCATCGTGGCGGTGCTCGAGGTGCCGCCCAACGTGGACTCGCTCGCGCGCGCGAAGGCGCCGCTCACCGCGCTCGCGGTGCGCGCGGACAGCGCGATGCCGGCGGTTGTGGACTCGACCTGCAGGGACGACAGTGTGAGCGTGGAGCTCGCGGCGCGGCTCGTAGTGGTGCGCGACTCGCTGCTCACGGTGCTGCAGAACGACACCGTCAAGATGGCGCCGCGTTTGATGAAGCTGTTGCACGCGCAGAAGTCGCAGGCGATCGGCTGTTTCGCGAAGTGGCGCGCGATGCTGTTCGTGGCGCAGTGGGCGGGTGACTACGAGTATAACCACCAGCTCGCGGTGCTCGTCGACACGGCGGGGAAGGTGACACCGATGCGCGTGAACGATCTGCGCTTCAAGGTGCACGATGTGTTGGGCGTTCTCGACGTGGATGGCGACAGCGTGGACGACGTTGCGCTGCGGGGGCGCGGGCCGAGGATCGGAGGAACGGTGATCCTGCGGTTGAATCCTGAAAAGAAGCGACTGGAGTATGTCGCGGGGGGGTTCGCGTGGGAGAGTTTCTAGTGTGGGGAAGCGGTTCGCAACTGCCTCATGCGGGCTCAAACAATTGAAGGTGCGGATTGAACGGAAAAGGGACGGACACTGACGGAGAAAGCGCTTGCAGCGCGCGAACCATGTTCGCTTGCCGCGGCGAATCGTGACATCCATGTTGGGGCACGCCAACGACGGGGCACCTCGCACATGTCGAGACGATGATGCAATTCAGTCGCGAGGATTGGGCGGCGTTTGCGCTCAGGTCCGTACGGTGATGCAGGGCGCTGCGGATGATCTCGCGCTCGATATCGCCGCGGCGCGTGTGGCACTCGTCGCGCTATTCGGTGCGGTTCCTTCTTACGAGACTGTGAGTGCGGATCGCGTGCGCGTAGAGCCGGACGCGGCGCTCCTCACCTTCGAGCAGGCCGCGCGGCTTCTCGCGTTGATGCCAAAGCCGTTCGTCTGCGTGGCCGAGAACGCGCGCGGCACGCTGCACGTCACGGGTCAGATTCTCGCGGAACTGCCGGATGTGGAACAGCAGCGATTGGCGTGGCTTCGTGACAACGGCGGGGAGCAGCGCGATCTCTTTCATTATATCATCGAACGTTACGGTGAAGGCGACCATCGCATCGCAGCATACGGTCACGAGCAAACAGCCGTCGTATCGCTCGCTGCCGCGCAACGGTGGCATCGCGACTACCACCACGATTTCGTGAGCTGGAGCGCAGACGACACTGCGAACGATCTCGCGCAGAAGCAACCCGAGTACATCGATGCACTGCGCCGCGGAGCGAAGGGAATCCTCCGATTCTCTTCACCGGCGGACCACGTGACGACACCCGACGCCGAACACTTTCAATTTCCACTCCCCGACTCGGCCACGCCGGACGATCGACGGAAGCTCGAGAACGGGCTGATCGAGCTCGCGCGGTCGCAGCTGCTCGCAATCGAGGATGAGGAGGCGCTTTCAGCGGTGGAACGTGAGCTCGTCGAGCGTGGTGAGCTCCCGGCGGACTCACTGGTTCGGCACGGGAGAAATCCGTGGCCGTACGTGCACCGGGTGATGGCCTCGCAGATGCGGAAGTTCTTCGAAGGACGCGCGATGCCGCCGGAGGTAGAGGCGTTCGTGGACGCCTGCCGGCCGAAGTGATCGCTCGCGACTAGCCGATAGAGAACGTCAACCACGCGGCGCCGCCGCGTGCTTGACAGTCAAAGTGATATGCTTCTATATATCACTTAATGCACATCGCGATCAATCCCGGGGACGACCTCCCCATCTATCGTCAGATCATGCGCCAGATCATGGACGCGATCGCCGGCGGCCGCCTTACCGGCGGCGAGCGGCTGCCGTCGCACCGCGAACTGAGCGAGCAGCTCGTCATCGCCCCGCTCACCGTCAAGAAGTCCTACGACGAGCTGGAAGCGCTCGGCTACATCGAGTCGCAGCGTGGACGCGGCACGTTCGTGAGTGCCCGTCTTCCCAAGGTATCGCGCGCGGTGAGGAGCTCGCAGCTCCTCGATGCCGCGCGCGCTCTGTTATCCCAGGCATACCTCGGTGGCCTGCGCTACTCGGACGTGCTCAAGGTACTGGCCGACGCGAATCACGATCTCACCGCTGAACCGGCGCGCGCGCGTCGGAAGGAAAGCTGATGCCCACGACGCCCGTACTCGAGTTTCGCGACATCGCACGCTCCTTCAGGCGCGGCGAGCCCGTATTGTCCGACGTTTCCTTTTCGCTCGGCCGCGAGGAAGTCGTCGCGCTGCTCGGCCGGAATGGATCGGGAAAGACCACGCTCATTCAGATTGCGATGGGCATGCTTTTCCCGCACGCCGGCACCGTGCGCGTGTTCGGGTTGTCACCCATTCACGAGCCGGTGGCGGTGAAGAAGCGGATTGGCTACGTGGCGGAACAGCAGATCCTGCCGTCGAGATCGACAATTCAGGATCTGATGGCGTTTCACCGTTATCTATTCCCGACGTGGGACGTCGAGCTCGAGCGATCGCTGCTCGCGCGATTCGGCCTGAGCGGAAACAGCTCGAGGATGCGGCAGCTCAGCAAGGGAGAGGCGCGTCAAGTCGCGCTCATCTGCGCGGTCGCACATCGCCCCGAGCTACTGATCCTCGACGAGCCCGCGGGTGGTCTCGACCCCGCGGCGCGCCGCGAATTTCTCGAAACGTCCATTCAGCTTCTGAATCGCGAAGGCACCGCGATTCTGTTTTCGTCCCACCACATGGGCGACGTCGAGCGACTCGGCGGACGAGTCGTGCTTCTCGACGAGGGCAGGGTACGCGTCGACGACGATCTCGATGCGCTTCGCGAGTCGTACTGCATCGCGATCATTCCGCGTTACGCCGCGCACGCGATCACGATGATCGAGCAGTTGCCGGAGTGCCTGAAGGTCCATCAGCAGTACACGGACTGGCACGCGGTCTTTCGCGGCACGCCGCAACGAGTGCAGGCGTTGTTGCACGACGCATTTGGTTTGAACAACGTGCAATGCGCAACGGTGCCGCTCGAAGAGCTTTTCATTGAGCTCGTGGGAGAGGACCGCAGGGCGGAGGCGTCGTGATCCTCTATCTCATGCGGCGGAATCTCCCGTCGTTCACGGCCGCGCTCTTCTCGATCTTCGCCGCGTTCATTCTGGTCGTGGCGCCCCACCTTGCGGCGGCGCAGGCGCTTATTTTTTTCATCGTCATCTACCTAGCGATGCCGCGCCGTGGAAGCACCTTCGAAGCGTCGCTCCCTATTCGCGGCCGGGAGATCGTTGCCGCTCGAGTGCTCTGGATACTCGCGCTGGTGTGGCTGCCAATCGCTACTTGGCTGATCGCGACCGCCGGTAGCGGTCTGCGCGTACTTCCGGTGGGAATGGTACTCGACAGCGGGGCTGTGCTGACACTCGCGGTTCTTCTGCCCTGTGCGATTCAACCCGATCAGGTCGATGAGCCTCCCGTCTGGCTCACGGCCCTGCTATGGATCGCGTTGGCAGCGCCGAGCGCCGCCATCACGTGGTTCCTCCCCCCGGCGGTGTCGATGGCGATGTTCGCAATCGCGATCGTCGTGACGGCGCTCTGGATCTGGTCGAAAACTCCGGAGTCGCTGGAGGTAGCGCCGAGGAAGGCGGCGGTGACAAAACAGCGCAATCCTGTGATGCACCGATCGCCCACGCGACCAGAGGCGTCGGGTAGTGCGTGGAAGCCGCTGATGCTCTCGCTGTTCCAGGGAGGGGAAACCCGGAGCGGAAACCAGTCTTACTTCATCTTCGTCTTTTACGTCGTCATGTTTGCACTCGGCACGGCAAACAGCGATTTCCTTCAGCCGCTCGCGCTCTTCTACCTGATCCTGCCTCTTGCCACAGCGCGCCGAGGCACACGGTGGCTCGCCGCCTTTCCGCTCTCGAATCGCGCACGCCTCTGGTGCGTCCTGCTGCCTGGCGTCATGCTGCCGCTTGGTTGTCTCGGCTTGGGTCACGTCACTTCTCCGATGTTTTTTCGGAACCGAGCATCAATGTCCACGAACGCACCGAGCGGTTCGCACGAGCGTGATGACATGACGAGGGTTCCACTGGAATTCTGGCGGCGCGCAACAGGCGACCCGGTGATCACGGCGCCATGGGGCGAGACCGCTATCGCGGACACCCTGTCAGTGCTGCGCGTGGAGCTGCAGAATCCATACACGACAAACGTTGGCAGCAGCGCGTTGTTCGTCGAATGGCAGTTTCAGCGCGCCACAACCGCCGTGTATGGGCACCCAATGACGACCGCGATCTACCGGAGTCGCAAGGCCGAGGGCACTCTCCCACCTAATGTGTTCAGCTCGCGCCAAATGCAAACCTTGAATGTGGCGACGGTCATCGCGATAGCTCTGCTTCTCGCCGTAGGGAGCGAGCTCGCTCTCTCGCATCGGTTTGGTGGAAGCCGTGCTGGATCGTACCTCGTCACAGTGGTCTTCATGGTCGTGGCTTTAGCGCCGGTGGCAATCGACTGGATGTACGCGAAGTATCCAATGTCGGGCGTCACCACGTCGATTGCGGAATCTGCCTTGATACGATTGTCCGCCTTCCTTCCTACCAATCTCGCTGTGCTCACGATCATCTCCGCGCTTCCGGTGATCGCGATCTACGCAATGCTCGAGTGGCAGTTCGATAGATCCGAGTTGGTCGAGGCGAGGAGATCCGGATCCACGGTTGGGCGATTCCTTGCGCGGCCGGTTCCGAATTTCCGCACGTCGTGACCACCGCGGTTTTCCATTCAACAGCACGGGCGGACCGGCCTCGATTAATCCGAACACCGGCCCGCCCTCACTGATCGTCCAGCCTACGCTCTACCACAGCCGCAATTCGCGCCGCACCTGCACGCGTCGCCGCAGGAGCAGTTCGGCTTGGATTCCGCCGCTACCGGCTGACAACCACAGGTGCAGGCCGCGCCCGTGCACGATGTGCAGCTACAGGGCTTCGAGACTTCGGTGACGTTGGGCATTTCAGACTCCTCGAGAGTAGGTAGGTGTGTTCGGTGACGAGAGGAAGTCTGCACCCGATCGACAAATCACTCTTGAACGCCGTGCGCAATTTGGAACAATCGCGCGAGATTCTATTTTAGCTCCGGCGCAGTGAGCGCGCGTACCGGCCAGGCGTCTCGCCGTACGCCTGACGAAAGGCGCGCGTGAAGTGCGATTGGTCCGCAAAACCCGCGTCGAGCGCGATCATCGAGAGCGGGCGCTTCGACGTCGCTATCTCCGCCCGCGCGCGCTCCACGCGCTGCCGTCGCACGTAAGTGGCCACGGTGCAGCCGTGATAGTGGCGGAAGGTGCGCAGCAGGTGCGACGCGTGCACGCCGGCGAGCGATGCGAGCTCGGTGACCGACGGCGGCGCCGCGATCGACGCCTCGATCGCATCCTCCACGATCTTGAACCAGCGTGGGCGGCGTCGCTCGCCGAGCACCGGTAGTCGCGCGAGATCCGAGATCAGCAACAGAAGCGCACCCTCGATCGCGAACTGCGACACCGCATCGGGCTCGCGGATTTCCGCGCCGAGCCGCGAGGCCCAGTTCACGGTGGCGCCGCCGCGCAGGAGTTGCGGCGCTGCTGGCAATACGCCGGCTTCGGCGCCGACGCGAGCGAACCACCGCGCCGAGAACTGGATGTTGAGCCAGCGGCCGCGGGTAAGGAATTTGTGCCCGTGGCTCTCGAATGATGGCGTGTAGAGAAGACTCTGCGCGCTCAGCTCACGAGAGCGACCCGCAATTTCCTCGGTGGCGTTTCCCTGCAGCACGAGGCTGAGCAGCGGCGCGTCGTGCGTGTGCGCGGCGACGGACAAACCCGCGACGTAGCTGTTCTCGGCGATCGATACGCCGTCATAGCTGTGGGCGTGGACTGGCGCGCCGACGAATATCCCCATCTCGATGGGCGCAGCCATGAGCTCCTTCCGTGAGCCAGGTGGAGCGTGCTCTCTCGCGCAAGTATAGCTCACTCTGCTTGGGCTGGTAACCGGGAGTTGAGCCTCCAGGCGAGGAAAGCAGCGGCGGTCAAGTCATAGGTGAGGCAGAAGGCCGGCCACCATGGTGGGACGCCGGGATTCGACACGACGGAGCCGTGCACGAGATCGAGTATTCCATGTGTCGCGAGTGCCGCGACGATGAACCACGAATTGTGTTTGAATCCGACGGTCGCGATTACCAGGAATGCAGTCGCGATGCACGCTTCCACGATCATCGCTCGCCCGGCGCCAGCCATGACGGCGAACAGCACGTAGCATGAGGCGACGACGATGAGCACGGTCGGATAGAACGCCCGGTCTCTGTCGAGGCCAATCGCGATCGCATAGACGGAGACCGCGAGCGCGAGCATGAATCCAACGAGGATGGGAATCAGCATGATTACGACTCTCCACGGGCGATGCTCTCGACGATCGATCGGCGTTGTGCGAGCGCGGACGCACTCGCGGTGGACACGGCCGTGCGTACGCTCTCTGGCGCCTTGCCCGGCGAGCCGCTGTCGAATGGAGGAGCGGGATCATATTCGATCGCGAGCTGGATCGCCTGCGCAACTGGCGCGCCGAAGATCTCCGACGCGAGGGTGAGACTCAGATCGATTCCCGCGGTCACTCCTGCGCACGTGATGCGATTCCGGTCGCGGACCACGCGCTGCTGCACGGGAGTGGCCCCGAACATCGGGAGAAGGTCGAGTGACATTCAGTGCGTGGTGGCGCGATAGCAGGGACGCAGGCCGGCGGCGCTGCGCGGGAGGGCGCCGCTGCGCACCGACCTCACCCAGCGCGCGCGG
>Ga0134126_10008116_pt1 | contig 13199 bp, 12 predicted proteins | sample KB31752_FD_96881 | JGI IMG/M metagenome (GOLD analysis project Ga0134126, IMG submission 96881) | Terrestrial soil microbial communities with excess Nitrogen fertilizer from Kellogg Biological Station, Michigan, USA - KB3-175-2 | ecosystem: Environmental > Terrestrial > Soil > Unclassified ...
TGGCAATGGTCGTGCTGATGAAGATTGATTATCGGCGCTACAACGGGCCGAACGTGGTGTTTCCAGCGATTGCCGTCACCACGCTGCTTTTGCTGATTGCATTTCTGATGCGCGACTCGCACGGGGCGCACCGCTGGATATACATCGGTAAGGTCACGTTTCAGCCTTCGGAAATTGCGAAGCCGGTGCTGGTGCTTTTTCTGGCGTGGTTTCTGCAGGACCGGATGGGAGCGATTGAGGATTTTCGCGGAACCATTCTTCCCGCGGCACTGCCAAGCCTGGTTTTCATTCTGCTGATTTTGAAAGAGCCGGACCTGGGCACGGCTTTGGTGTGTGCGGTGGTCACGGCCCTGATGCTGTATCTGGCGGGCTTGAATCTGCGCTATCTGGGTTATGCGGCGCTTGCTTCGGCCCCGGTGCTCTATTTCATGCTGTTTCGGGTACCGTGGCGTCGCGAGCGCATTCTGGCATTCCTGAATCCTGAATCGGATCCGCTGGGGAAGGGCTTCCACATCATCCAGTCGCTCATCGCGGTGGGGACTGGCGGCTTGTGGGGCCGGGGCTATATGGACGGAATTCAGAAGCTGTTTTACTTGCCCGAGCCGCATACTGATTACATCTTCGCGAATATTGGCGAAGAGCTGGGGCTGATTGGGACGATGGCGATCGTCGGCCTCTTTGTCGCGCTGGGCTATCGTGGGATGCGGGCGGCGATTCTCTCGAAGGATCCATTCGCGCGTTTTCTGGCGTTTGGCATTACGGCGACATTGATTATTCAGGCATTCTTCAACATCAGTGTGGTGGTGGCGCTGGTTCCGACGAAAGGCATTACGCTGCCTTTGATTTCCTACGGCGGAACATCACTGGTGTTTGTGCTGGCGTCGCTGGGTGTGCTGCTGAACATTACCAGGGAAGTGGACTAAAGCTTAGAGCATGGGACATCACGCACAGATTCTGGATCAATTTACGCGGCAGGCGGAAATATTTTCGCACGCCGAAAGCACGCGCAATGAGGACCTGCTGCGGCGGATTGTGAATGCCGCGCAACCGGGACCCGGTGACACTGCTCTGGATGTGGCCTGCGGGCCAGGCGTGGTGGCGTGCGCCTTTGCTCGCGCGGTGCGGCACGCGACCGGAATTGACCTGACCCCGGCCATGTTGGACGAGGCGCGCAAGACGCAGGCGGAACAAGGAATTCACAATGTGTCGTGGGAGACAGGCGACGCGACGAATCTTCCCTATCCTGATGGGCATTTTGACATTGTGAGCTGTCGATTTGCCTTTCATCACATGCCGGAGCCGCTGGCGGCTCTCAAGGAAATGGCGCGGGTTTGCCGGGGTGGTGGCCGCGTTGTTGTCGCAGACAGCTCCCCTGAGATGGCCAGGGCCGATGGCTTTAACCGGGTGGAGCGTTTACGCGAGCCATCGCACACGCGTGCTATGCCGCCGGAGGAGCTTGTCGAGATGTTTGCAGCCGCCGGACTGCCGCACCCGAAGATTGAGACCTTCCGCTTGCCCAGCGACCTCGATTCACTTCTGGAGCACTCGGTTCCGCGCGAAGAGGACGCTCTTCGCGTCCGGACACTGGTGGAAGAGGCGATGACGGAGGATTTTCTGGACATGGCTCCTGCACGCAGGAACGGAAAGATCGTGTTGTCGTTTCCGGTTGCAATTCTTGTGGCGAAAAAAGTTGTATGAAGTCGCAGCCTAGAGTCGCCATCGCCGGAGGCGGCACGGGAGGGCACATTATCCCCGCGCTGGCCATCGCGGATGAGTTGAAGGCGAGCAGCGGCGCGGAGGTTTTGTTTATCGGAACCCCGCGCGGGCTGGAGTCGCGACTGGTTCCGGCGGCGGGATATGCGCTGCGGATGATTGAAGTGGGCCAACTCAAGAATGTTTCGCTGGCGACACGGCTGCGGACGATGCTGGACCTGCCAATGGGACTGATGCGATGCCGCAAACTGCTGCGGGAGTTTCGCCCCGACGTCGTCATAGGCGTGGGAGGCTATGCCTCTGGCCCAGCGATGGGCGCGGCCATTCTTCTCAGGATACCGACGCTGGCGTTTGAGCCAAATGCCTATCCGGGATTGGCGAACCGACTGGTGGGCAAGTGGGTGAAGGCGGCCGCGGTGAATTTTGCTCCGGCGGCAAAGTATTTTCGCAACGCGCAGGTCACGGGGATTCCGGTTCGGGAGGAGTTTTTTCGGCTGCTTCCGCGACCGGCGGATGCTCCGCCGCACTTGCTGGTGTTTGGCGGCAGTCAGGGTGCGCGGGCGCTGAATACAACGATGCCGCGGATTGCGAAGTCGCTGTTGGAAGCGGTTCCGGGGCTGACGATTTTGCATCAGGCGGGTGCGCGCCATGCGGAGTCTACGCTGGTGGCATATGAGGAAAGCGGCGCGCCGCGCGAGCGCTGGCAGGTCCACGCGTTTCTGGATGATATGCCGCGACGGTTTGAGGCCGCCGATCTGGTGCTGGTACGCAGCGGGGCGAGCACGGTGGCGGAGTTGGCGGCGGCGGGCAAGCCGTCGCTGCTGATTCCGTTTCCGCAGGCGGCGGATGATCACCAACGCAAGAATGCCGAGGCTCTGGTGGGAGTGGGTGCGGCCCGCATGATTCTGGAGCAAGAGCTTACGCCGGAAGGGCTGCGGGAAACCGTGATTCGGATGATCGGAGACCGCGCGGGTCTGGAGCGAATGGGGGAACAGGCGCGGACGATAGCCCATCCGGATGCGACTCGGCGGATTGCGGAGATGGCGCTGGGGATGATGCGCGCATAAGCAAAAAGCCCATTCCGGGGAATGGGCCTTTTGCTGTCGTTTGAGTTGAGCGATTCGGATTAGCGATGTCCGCCGTGTCCACCACCGCCATGGCCGCCGCCACCGCCATGGAATCCACCACCGCCACCGCCATGGAAACCACCGCCGCCACCGCCATGGAATCCACCACCACCGCCGCCATGGAAACCACCGCCGCCGTGGAATCCGCCACGGCTGGGAGCTGCGCCAAAGCCGCGCGAGCCGTGGAATCCGCCCCGATTGGGAGCCGCACCGAAGCTGCGTGAGCCGCTGAAGCCGCGATTTCCGTTGAAGCTGCGGGCTCCGCTAAAGCCACGATTTCCGTTAAAAGCACCGCGATAGTTCGAGGTGCTGTGGAAACTGTTCGTGCCGCGTCCGTAGAAGGGGCGGACGGCCTGGCTCCCGCGATAGCCATAGTTACCGCGTCCGTAGCTGCCGCGTCCGTAGTTGCCGCGACCATAATATCCGCCGCGGTTGTATCCGTAGCGTCCGCGATATCCGCGGTCGTACCAGCCATGGCCGCCGTACCAGCCGCGACCTCGCCAGCCGTACCAGCCTATGCGGCTATAACCCCATCCCCAGGGGCGTCCGTACCAGCCCGTATACCAGGGGCCGGCCCCGATGAAGACGCCGTCATAGAACCAGTCATCGCCGTAGTAGCCATATGGGGCGCAGGCGTAGGGATAATAGGAATAGTATCCCCATGTGCAGACTGGGGCGGCATCGACGTAAACGGGAGCCGGATAGTCAACGATGGGGCCAATGCCGATGCCGACCGATATCTGGGCGTGGGCGGCGGAGGGGACGAGTGCCAGGGCTCCAGCCAGAATTGTTGCGAAACCAAGTGAGCGCAATAAGCGCATGATTTTCAACCTCCTCGCCGCTTTCGGGAATGCTGTCCAGCAGCGGCGCAGCCCAAAAGAAGTTTCCGTTGGTTCGCGGTGATCTTTTGACCTGCACTTATTAACATGAGATGGCCGGAAAAGTTGCGCGATGCGGCGAGGGAAATGAGCGGGCGAGAGGTTCCGAGGCTGAAGGGCGGCCACAGCCTGCGAATTCAGTGATTTATCTTTTGAGGCCGAAGAGGAATTTGAGTCATCCAACCAACATCTACCTTTATGGAGGAATCATGGATCCGCGATTCAACGCTTACAAGGCAGCGCCGGGTGCCTACCAGGCCATGCGCGGGCTTGAGGAGTACCTGCATGGCTGTGGGCTCGAGGCTCAACTTCTGCACCTGATCAAGTTTCGTGCCTCACAGATCAACGGCTGCGCTTATTGCCTGGATATGCACTCAAAGGACCTGCGCGCCGGCGGCGAGAGCGAGCAGAGGCTCTATACGCTGGAGGCATGGCGCGAGTGCCCGTGGTACTCGGAGCGGGAGCGCGCAGCGCTGGCCTGGACCGAGGCGGTAACGCTCGTGACGAATGGGCACGTTCCCGACGGGGTGTATCAGCAGGTAAAGCCGCACTTCACGGAGAAGGAACTTGCCGACCTTACGTTGGCCATTACGACCATCAATGCCTGGAACCGCCTTTCGATTGCATCGCGGACGGAGCCGGGATCGTATCAGCCGCCGAAGTCGGCAAAGTAGCTCATGGGTTGGCTGAGTCATGCACCGAATTCAGGAAGCCAGGCCAGGTAGGCCTGGCTTCCTGATTCAGGGGCGAGGACGAGCAACTCCGGAACTTCATAGGAATGAAGTTCTCCGAGGGCGGCTTCGAGGGCCGAAAGTCGCTCCTCCGTTGTTTTGATCAGCAGCAACACCTCCGCCGCTTCTTCCACAACGCCCTGCCAGTGGTACACCGAAGTGAGATTAGGGACGACGTTGACGCAGGCTGCCAGTCGGCGCTCGACGAGCGCGCGGGCGAGGTGGCGGCCCTCCTCTTCAGAGCTTACGGTAGTGAGCACGAGGCGAAATGAAGAGGCTTCGGCGAGCATAATTCCTTCCTTTCATTAAGATGACTAAGGAGAGATTGCGAGAGCATCTTACCTCCACGGGGCGGACGGGCGCGAAATATCGCAAAGACGAGGAGAGCTATGGCGGTCGAAATCAAGTTTGGCACATCGGGCTGGCGGGCGATTGTTGCGGAGGAGTTCACGTTGGTGAATATTCGCCGCGCTGTAACCGGGATTGCGAAGTATGTGGCGGCGCAACCGGGTGCGCATTCGGTTCTGGTGGGGCGCGACCCACGTTTTCTGGGCGAGACGTTTGTGGCTGAGGCGGCGAAAGTGCTGGCAGCCCACGGGGTCACACCGGTGGTGATTCCGGAGGCCGCGCCCACTCCCGCGATTTCTTACGCGATTCGGCAGAGGAAGGCCAGTGGGGGAATCAACTTTACGGCGTCGCATAATCCTCCGGAGTATAACGGGATCAAGTTTTCAACGCCGGACGGCGCGCCCGCATTGCCGGATGTGACGAAGCAGATTGAGGCAGAAATTCGGTCGCTGGGCGAAGAAGTGGTTCCACCCGCGCCAGAGCCAAAAGAGAAATTTGAAGAGATTGACGTAAAGCCGGATTACTTGAAGCGTCTGGGCGAGTTGGTGGATTTTGCGGCGATTAAGAAATCGGGCATCAAAATTGTCTTTGACCCTTTCTGGGGAGCGGCGCGCGGCTATAGCTGCCACATTCTGCGCGAGCATGGAGTGGAAGTGGCGACTGTCCACGATTTCCGCGATGTGCTGTTTGGCGGGCATGCGCCGGAGCCGGATGACCATCTGCTTGGCGCGTGCAAGTCAAAAATGAAAGAGACGGGAGCGGCGCTGGGCATTGCGACCGATGGGGACGCGGACCGCTTTGGGATTGTGGATCGCGACGGGACGTTTATTCAGCCCAACTACGTCATCGCGCTGCTGTTTGATTACCTGGTGCAAACGCGCGGCTGGCGCAACGGCGTCGCAAAGTCGGTGGCGACGACCAACCTGATCAATGCGCTGGCGGAGGAGCAGAAGATTCCACTGTATGAGACGCCGGTTGGCTTTAAGTTCATCGGCGAGCTGATTAACCAGGACAAGATCGTGATTGGCGGTGAGGAAAGCGCGGGGCTGACGATACGCGGGCACGTTCCGGAGAAGGACGGCGTGATTGCCGGACTGCTGGTGGCAGAGATGGTTGCGGCGCGCGGAAAAAGCCTGGGCAAGCTGTTGCAGGCACTGTCTACGCGGGTGGGCGAATTTTATCCGCGGCGGGAGAATCTGCGGCTGACGCATGAGGTGAAAGAAAAATTTGTGGAGAAGGTGAAGACGGATCCGGCGAAGCTGGGCGACCGCGCGGTGACCCAAGTTGTGCGGACTGACGGACTGAAGCTGATTCTGGAAGACGGCTCATGGGTGTGCTACCGGTTGAGTGGGACCGAGCCGGTGGTGCGCGTTTATTCGGAGGCGCGCAGGCGCGATCAGGCCGAGCCGTTGGGCGAAGCGGCGAAGAAGTGGGTGCTGGAGTAGATTCCCCGCGCGTTGTTTTTTGCGCAGGAGCCATGCAAACCGGCGGCGATTCCACCGATCATAGATATCTGGAGTATCAGGGAGCCTCGGTGAAATCGGCGGCAACAAAACAGGCAAAGCCGGGATGGTTTTCTATTTCTCGCGCGGCCATTTACAGCTCCCGGCGGCGAGTCGCGATCGGCATTGCCGTGGTGTTCACCGTGTTCTTCACTCTTCACGTTGTGTTTGGCCGCAACGGGGTCGACAACTATGAGCGGAAGCGGGCTCAGGACAAGGCGCTGCAGCAACAGATTGATTCACTTCAGAAGGAAAACAGCGCGCTCAAGGACCACGTGGGCCGCTTGAAGAATGATCCCGACGCGATTGAATACGAAGCGCGCGAGAAGCTGCATTATGCCCGGCCCGGCGAGGTGATCTACACCTTGAACCATCAGCCTAAGCCCGACGGCGAGCAAGCGCCGGCTCCCGGCACAGGTGGCGGATCGAAATAGTATCCGTGAATTTTCCACGCTGAATTCGATTGGACGCGAGTGCGTTAGTATCAGCGATATGGACCTGGCTGCGAAGGCGTCGCTGCTCACACAGAAAATTCAGGAGCTGGGAAGCGTTCTGGTCGCCTACTCGGGCGGAACGGACTCTGCGTACCTGGCGTGGGCGACGCACCAGTCGCTTGGAGATAGGATGCTGGCGGTCATTGCCGATTCTCCCTCGCTGCCTCGTGCGGAACTTGAAGCCGCAGAGAAATTCGCCGGCGAGCATCGGATTCCGATGCAGGTGATTCGCACCAGCGAGCTTCAAAAACCGGAATATGCGCGCAATGATTCGCAGCGCTGCTTTTACTGCAAAGACGAGTTGTTCACCACGATGGAGGCGGCGCGGGCGCGGCTTGGGTTCGAGCACCTTGCATATGGAATGAACGCCGATGATGAGTCGCAGTTTCGTCCTGGGCAGAAGGCCGCGGCGATGCACGGGGCCGCCGCGCCGCTGGCGGACGCCGGTTTAACCAAAGTCGAGGTGCGGGCTCTGGCGCGCGAAGCCGGACTGCAAATCTGGGACAAGCCAGCCTCGGCGTGCCTGGCCTCGCGAATCGAGTATGGGCGTCGCGTGACAGAAGAAAATCTTCAGCAGGTGGAAGCGGCGGAAGCGGCGCTGCATGATCTGGGCTTTCGGCAGGTGCGCGTGCGGCACCACGGCGAGATTGCGCGAATTGAAATTGCGCGAGTGGACCTGCCGCGAGCGCTGGAGATGGGCGCGCTCGACCGTATTACGGCCGCAGTCCGCGGGGCAGGCTTTATATATGTCGCTCTGGACACGCAGGGGTACCGCTCGGGTTCAATGAATGACGCGCTCCCGTAACTCGAAGCTGCGAAGGCGAAGCGCTGAACACGCCGCGCGCCGACACGAATCCTGGCATTTTCAGATCGCTATTTGGGGGCTCCACGCGCCGTTTCACTGCGCAGGACCGGTCGCGTCCGGCTGATATGCGACATTGGTTGGCGTATAGCTCGTGACTTTTTCATTCGTGTGAATCTGGTGGTTCAATGGCGCGCTGGCGGTTTCCATGATTCCAGGCTCGTACTCCCGCCGCGGATCAAACACCGATTCAATATGCGCGCCGGGATGGTACCGTCCGCCACCAAGATACACGGCGATCAGGCTTCCGGCGACCGCGGGATGCAGGATAGCCAGTGGCAGGACGTATTTTTTTGTCTCCAGCACCGAGTCGAGGACCCCGTGGATCGAGCCGCTGCGACTGATCTTTCCAGGCACTTGTGGAATAACAAATGTCGTAAAGTCCAAGTCCCGATGATGCTTCGCATATTTTTCAAGCGCGTGCGCAGCCTGCTTCGGAGTCATAAAGCCAAGATCGGCGATGAAGTTGCGATGGATGGAATGTGGGTAGTAGAAGTTCACAATGTTTTCCGCGAAATTCGCGCAGTTGCGGAAGGCAAGGTTGAAGCGACTGCGGTTTTTACTGTCATTAAGCTTCGCGATCAGCGCGTCATCCTGTTCGGGAGTTGTCTCTAGCGAGAAGCCGTAGATCTTTCTGTCGTAAGACTCGCCGAGAAGTTGGGTCCAGTCCCCTTTGGGAATTTCATGGTCCGGGTCGTCGGGGACCAGCTTGAGCAGGTACGCGCGGCGATATCTATCACGCATCCTCATCACGATCTTCCGGTTCGCGAAGTCAGGAATGGCATCTGGATCGTTCACCGCATAAAGGTAGGGAAGCAGCGGCATGGCCACCCAGTCGTAACCACCTACTTTATGGTAGCGACTGAGCACCACGCCCCGCTCGCCGGGGTCGCAGCGGCGAAGAAGAACGGGCGTTTCCGCGCAGACATCACTCAGATAAATGGCGGCATGGCCGGTGGGATTGAACGCTCCGAAGCGGCCATAGGGCTGCTCAAGCAATAACGCAATTTTGCCCGCATGGGCGGAGGCGGTCCCGAGCGCCGCGAGCAACCCAACGAGAAGGAAGATTCTGAGGTTTTGCCGCATTCCTCTCCTGATTTGCAGTTAGGAACTTGCGGCGTGTGCGCCGCAAGTTCGAGTCCTGTATTTAGATGCCGAAAAGAGTGGACGGTTAGCGGGAGAACCCAAAGGCATGAACACGAAAGTGATTGAAAAGCCGCGAGTTTTCCACAAAATTTTGCGAGGAAAGCGTTGAAGCGCGGAGCCACGCGTAACGGCCGAATCCGCCTGGGGGTTTGTTATACTCAACGAAGGACACAACCGAGTGCGGAAGTGGTGAAATGGCAGACACACCATCTTGAGGGGGTGGCGCCGAGAGGCATGGGGGTTCAAGTCCCCCCTTCCGCACCAAAATGTCCAACCAATTCCTTTGAAGGCGCCCCCAGGCCGCCGTCAGAAAAGTGATTGCTTCATGGTTTATCTCTTCGTCACCGTTCACATCATTGTGAGTCTTATTCTCATTGGTATTATTCTGCTGCAGCAGAGCAAAAGCGCTGATCTGGCCGGAGCATTTGGCGGGCAGGGTTCGCAGACCTCTTTCGGGCCACGCTCCTCTGCGACCATGCTGACGAAAGTTACAGTATGGTGCGCGGTAATTTTCATGATTACCTCCATCGTACTGACCATCATGATGCAGAAGGGAACAGGTCATCAGCATTCGGTTCTGGAAGGAACCCAGACAACACAGAGTGTTCCGGCGAAGAAGTAGCGTTCGCACACTTTTGAAGCAAGGCAGGCTTTGAAGCCTGCCTTTTTTCATGCGAAGCGGATTTCTCTCATCTATTGTGGAAGCAGGGCTGAGAGGAGATTTGGATGGCGGCAATGGATCTGGAACTGTGGTTGATTCGTCACGGCGAGACGGCGTGGAGCTTGTCGGGCGCGCATACCAGCCGCACGGATATTCCGCTAACTGACGCGGGGCGAGAGCGGGCGCGGAAGGTCGGGGAGTATCTTCGCGGCACGAAATTCTCCATGGTGCTGACCAGCCCAATGCAACGCGCGCGCGACACGTGCCGCATTGCGGGATTCGCCGGTGGCGCCGAGATTGACGATGATCTGAGCGAGTGGAACTACGGCGCGTATGAGGGCCGCACGACGAAGGAGATTCAGCGGGAGATTCCCGGCTGGTCCGTGTGGACGAGTCCAATGATTGACGGCGAAAGCATGGATCAGGTGGCGGAGCGCGCGAATCGCGTGATTGCGCGGGCCGCGGCCAGGGGCGGGCAGGTCGCGCTGTTTGCGCACGGGCACATTCTCCGCATATTGGCAGCGTGCTGGATTCAATCGCCGCCGGTGATGGGGAGCCGGTTGGCGCTGGGAACGGGTGCGGTGAGCGTGCTGGGCTTTGAACACGAGACACGGGTCATTTCAATGTGGAACCGGACGCTGGATTAGTTATCCGGATTTGCGCGTTCTTTGCGCGCGCTTTGAGGCAGCCCATCCCTCTTTGTTGGTTTGGCGAGTGCGCCCCAGAGCGAGAGCATCTTCGGGAACATTCTCAGTGATGCAGGAGCCGGCGGCGATGTAGGCCCCGTTGCCGACCGTAAGGGGGGCGACGAGCGTTGAGTCGCTGCCGACGAAGACGCCGTCGCCGATGAGCGTGCGGTGCTCGTTGATGCCGTCGTAATTAAAGGCGATGACGCCCGCGCCGACGTTAGTTCCGCTGCCGATTTCCGCATCGCCGAGATAGGTGAGGTGGTTGGCTTTAGACCCTTTACCCAGCTTCACTTTTTTGGTTTCAACGAAGTTGCCGACGTGCGCGCCTTCGCCGATGGAGCTTTCCGGACGGATGTGGGAATAGGGTCCGATCAGAGCGCCCCGCGCGATGCTTGAGCCCGCGATGACGCACCCTTGGCGGATTGTAACGTGATCTTCGACGCTCGCATTTTCGAGGACGGAGTAGGAGCGGATGCGGCAGTCCTCGCCGATTTTTGTTTCGCCCAGAATTTGCACGAAAGGCTCGATGATGGTATCGGCGCCAACTTGGACGGTCGAATCAATAACGGTGGTGTCGGGGCGCAGGATGGTGACGCCTTGAGCCATGAGGCGGCGAGCAGTTTGCAGGCGCAGTTCGCGGTCAAGATCCATCATTTCCGCGATAGTGTTGGCTCCCAGCACTTCGATGGGCTGGGCGGCTTCGAGAGCGACCACGCGCTCTCCGGCCTTGACGAGGAGCCCGGCGACATCGGTGAGGTAGTATTCGCCGTGGGCGTTGCCGGTGGTGAGCTCGTGGATGTGCGCGAAGAGAGGTGCGGTCTGGAAGGCGTAGATGCCGGAATTGATCTCGGAAATCGATTGCTGCTCCGGGGTGAGGGACTTCTGTTCGACAATGGCCGTGACCTCCGGCGAGCCGTTTTTCTTGCGGAGCACGCGGCCGTAGCCGGTGGGGTCAGCAGCGGCGGAGGTAAGGATGGTCATGGCGGCGCGCTGTTCGAAATGAAAGTCCCGCAGGCGGGCGATGGTTTCGGGCTTGAGCAGAGGCACGTCGCCGGAGAGGACGAGCAGGGAATCATAGTCGCTGACGGCGGATGCCGCGGATTGAATGGCGTGGCCAGTGCCGCGCTGCTCGGTTTGATGGACAAACTTGACGCCGGTGTCCTTAACGGCGGCTTCCACGGTCGCGGCCTGGTGCCCAATGACGACGAAAATATCGCCGGGAGGAACGATCTGGCTGGCGCTGTCGATAACGTGGCGGAGCAGGGCCTTGCCGCCGATTTCGTGAAGAACCTTGGCGCGCTTTGACTTGAGGCGCGTGCCCTTGCCCGCCGCCATGATGAGGATGGCCAATCGCATACCAACAGGGTACAGGGTTTGCTGGGGAAGGTGTTAGGGACGCGTGGCGAGGAAGTGATCAGACGGGAAGGGCCCGCACAAGCGGCTTTGCGCGCTTTGACGAGGAGACAATGGCGTGGATCAACGCGGCGAGGACGGGTACGCTGCTCCTCCTTCTGAATTGGGTTGGGTCATGCGCATTTCACGACTGGTCCCGCGCCTCGGTTCTGCGCTTTATTCGGCACCCTGCCCGCCCATAGCTTTGCGCATGGCGGCGGGCATGGGGATGGTAATGTCGAGGGGGTGAACTGGGCCGAGGTCAAGAGCCGTGAGCGAGGTTCCATAGTGGGCCTCGTTGCCTACAATCACAATAGCGAGCTTGGATGGGTCGATGTATTTTTTCGCCACGCGCTCCACGTCAGACAAGGTTACGGCTTCGATTCCGGCGCGGTATTTGGCGAGGTAATCCGCCGGATAGCCGTAGAACTCAAGCTGGGTGGCTTGGGCCAGAACCTTGGCTTTGCTGTCGTAGTGGAAGATGAAGGAGTTGAGAACCTGGTCCTTCGCGCTGGCCAACTCGGCGGGCGTGAAGGGTTTGGTCTTGAGTTCGTGAATCTCGTTGAGCATGGCCTTAGTTGTCTTCACGGTGCTTACGCTTTGAGTGGAAGCGGCTGTGTAGAACATTCCGGGATGGTCAAAGGATGCGCCGTAGGCTCCATTCACGGCATAGGCCAGGCCCTGCTTCGTGCGGACGTCCTGAAAAAGTCGTGACCCAAAGCCGCCGGAGAAAATTTCGTTCATAACGGACAGGGCATAGTAGTCGGGGTTGCTGCGCTCGGTTCCGAGGCCGACGATCCAGATGTTGCTCTGATTCACCTCCGGCTTGTCTACGGAATAGACCCCAGGCGCAGGGCCGGAAAAGCTGCCGGTTGCCTTCGGCCATGCGTCGCCGCGAGGCAGTGAATCAAACGCGGCGCGGAGGGACTTTTCCATGGACGCTGGATCGAAGTCTCCGGTAACGGCGACGATGATGTTGTTGGCCGTGAGCGTCTTCGCGTGCCACGCCGTAAGGTCGTCCACCGTGATGCCCATGATGGTGGCGATTTCCGGGAGCCGCGCGTAGGGGCTCTCCTTACCGTAGACCAGGATGGAAGCTTCGCGCCGCGCGATAGCGGAGGCATTGTCATTGCGGCGCACGATGCCAGCCACAGCTTGCTGCTTGGCGAGGTTCAGCTTCTGTTCGTTGAATGCGGGGTGCTCCAGCAGATCGACAGCGATGCCGAAGACCTGGTCCTCGTCTTTGGTGAGGCAGGACCAGGAGACAGAGGTGGAGTCGATATCACCGTCTGTCTCCACGCTGGCAGCTTTGGCCGCCAGCAGATCATCGAGCTGGTCGCCGCTATGGGTGGCCGTACCGCTGGTGCGCCATGCGTCTCCGTAAAGGCCGATGAGTCCGACCTTGTCCGCTGGAACATCGCGCGAGCCGCCGCGAAGGGTAATGGTTCCGTTGATGAAGGGCAGCTCATGATCGGGCTGCAGGAGAATCACGAGGCCGTTTTTCAGCTCAATGCGCGTGGGCTGCTGAGGATGAAAGGGATGGAGCGGCGGAACCGGAATCTTCTCCCACGGCTCGGCGGGCTGGGCTTTCTTGACGTCGGGAGGTACGACCACGGTCGTTTCCTGAGCGAAGACGAGGCCGGAGCAGCAGAGCAA
>Ga0134126_10008118_pt1 | contig 13195 bp, 15 predicted proteins | sample KB31752_FD_96881 | JGI IMG/M metagenome (GOLD analysis project Ga0134126, IMG submission 96881) | Terrestrial soil microbial communities with excess Nitrogen fertilizer from Kellogg Biological Station, Michigan, USA - KB3-175-2 | ecosystem: Environmental > Terrestrial > Soil > Unclassified ...
GGAGTTTCGAATGCTGCTCATATCCGACCTATGCTGCGAATCGAGCTTTTCGTACACCGCTTTGCCGGCGTGGACGATTTTCCCCGCCGTACCTCCGATCACCTCTGCGGTCCTAATTAAGGCCGGAGGAGCGGGTGCAAGCACCTCGCGCGCGTAGTCCGCGGAAAATTCGGGGCCCGGGTTTGGGTTGAAAGCCGTTGCCTGGGATGGTCCATCGAATGTGTCGGCCATGTCGGATCCTTTCCGGTTGTGTCCGGTTTATGCAGCAGGAGGGGCTGTTCCCATTGCTATACATATAGGAAAGCCGATGGCTGTTTTTGCGTCCATCGGCAACTTCCCTTACGTGCGACAGAGCACAAAATTGAGCGCAGAGTGCACGGGGCGAAATACCTTATAATTGAGGAACTCATGTCGGGGCGTAGCGCAGCCTGGTAGCGCGCCTGACTTGGGCGCACGGTACGCCATTCTAAGCATTCCGTTACTGACCGCGATTTCTATTGTTTTCAATAAACTGGGGAACCTGCTTCCCGTTCAGAAGTAAGCCCCAATGGCCTCAACTCCGCGCCCAAATGCACGATCCGAGCACGGAAACGCACCTGTTTTTGAGAAGCGCTTTCAGAACAGGTCCAGGGACTGCAGGTGTATTGCTCCCCTCTAAAACTGGACACCTCATTTAGGTAGAATCAGGGCCTCCAAACAGGAGGCAGTATGGGCAGAAAACCGCGCGTAGATCGATCCCCTGAAGAGAAGTGGCAGATCGTTCAGGAAGGAATCAAGAGCGGGAACATCTCGGAGACGTGCCGGCGGTATCAGATCGCTCCGACGCTCTTCTATCGCTGGAAGGATGAAGCGGAACAGGGAGCCAAAGCCGCGCTTGGGGGGAGAAGCGCGGCTGCCGCGGAATCGGAAAAAGATCGGCGCATCCGGCAACTGGAGCGGACGCTGGGGCGGAAGTCGCTGGAGATTGAAATCCTAAAAAACGTCGTGGGGGAGTGAGCTGCGGTGAGGCTCATTCCCAGGCGCGGGAGATGGTGACCGAGGGCTACGCGGCCACGTTGGTAGCGGCGACTCTGGCCATCAGCCGGTCCAGCTTGTACTACCGGGAGAAACCACGAGGCAGCCGAGCCGACCGCATCTACGATGAACAGATCGTCGTGGCGTGCGGAGAGAAGTTGGCGTACGGCTATCGACGAGTGGCGTGGTGGTTGCAGCGGAAGAAAGGACTGCCAGTGAATCGCAAGCGTGTGTTGCGAGTGATGCGCGAACGTGGGTTGCTGGTGCGCTCTCGCCGCCTTCGTGCACGACGAAAAAAAGAGTGGGGCCGTGTGGAAGCAGCGGAACCGAATCAAATCTGGCAGTCGGACATGACGAAGATCTGGGCTGGCCCTGCGGTGGTGTGCGCCGACGCGCAATATCAGTGGCCATTTTTTTCAATTATAGGCATCTCTCTGCCTTAAAGTTTTGAAAACACCGCGTTCAGAAAGCCCGCGCTGGCGCGACAACGATTACACGTGCAGATGAGAATGGACAGAGCTGTCCGATCGATATGGCGCCGCTGTCTTGTTTTAACCGTCATCAAGCGACTCACAGGATTACCATATCCTTTGTGGAGTGCTGCCGCTGTAAATGACAGCGAGGGAACGGCGCGGTAGGGGCACCGAAATTCAGATGCGCTTACGCGCTGCGGAGATCAGTGTTGCCAATCAGTGTTCGGGCGCTTTATCAGCAGACCGAAAATGGAGGATGCGATGGTTAATATGCCACCCGGTGGCAGTCCACGGCCGGTCTGGCTGGATGACAAGACCAAATCCATAATGGACAGGGCCATTGCGCGCGAGCAATCCTTATCCCGCCTTCTTATGACGTACATCGTTACGGGATTGATTTTCATGTTGCTGCCGGGCACGTTCCTTGGTGTATGGAATCTCATTAAGATCAGCAGCCAAGAAGCAGCGGAATCGATCTCGCCAGCTTGGATTCAAGCGCATGGTCACGCTCAGCTGTTCGGTTGGGTTGGCACTTTCATCTTGGGGATTGGTTTCTACTCCATACCGAAATTGCGGAAGCTCAAGCCCTTCGCGCTTTGGTCCGCATGGCTTACGTGGGGGCTCTGGGTAATTGGCGTAGCCGTTCGCTGGTTTTCAAACATTTATCCGTGGCATTGGCGGATTGCACTGCCCTTGTCCGCTACGCTGGAATTGTCTGCGTTCCTCATTTTCTTTCAAGCGGTCGCTACCCATCGACCGGCGAGCGCTTCGGCCAAACCACTTGAACCTTGGATCTTCGTTGTGATCGCGGCGACCCTCGGCCTGTTGGCATCGCTTCTGCTGAACCTTGGAGCATCGTTTCAACTAGCGATCAATGCTGGTTCTCCCGCGTTCCCGCACCTGTTCGATCAACGGTATTTGATCGTGTCCACCTGGGGCTTCATCGTTCCGATGGTTTGGGGGTTCAGCGCGCGTTGGCTAACTGTATTCCTGGGATTGCGATCGTTGCGGAACTCATTTTTGCTGGTGGCGCTGGGTTTGAACACCGCAGGTGTGGTCTTGGGCTTCGTGGATCGCTTCCTCATCGCCGGTGTCTTTCTTCTGGCCGGTGCGGCAACTACTATAGCGGCGATTCGCTTCTTCGAGTCGACAGCCAAACCTGCGAAAACTGTCAACGTGCACCCGAGTTTTCCGGTATTCATCCGAATCGCGTACGGCTGGTTGGTTATCGCCGCCGCGCTTGGCATTTGGGCTGCCCGTGTAGGCGAAGCTCCAGGCATCTGGGGCGCTTCACGTCATGCCCTGACGGTTGGCTTCATCGCCGCGATGATCTTCTGCGTCGGACAGAGAATCCTACCGTCCTTTTGCGGGATGCGCGTGCTGTGGAGTCCGCGGCTTATGCTTGCAATGCTGGTCCTGCTGATGACTGGATGCACGCTTCGCGTTGCATCCGAAATACTCGCATATCAGAATTACGCGAAGTGGGCATGGAATGTTCTGCCCATTTCTGCGCTCATTGAGCTGACGGCAGTCGCGCTGTTCGCCGTCAATCTGATCGTAACGTTCGCACGACCGCCTGTTGTTGTCACATCACAACTCACAATGACAACCGAATAGAGATTGCATGATGAGCCGTAGATCCCTGAAACCCTCACCCGTCACTCGTCGCGAGATCGCTGGGCGCTGTCGCCCCCGCTCGTTAGGGGATCAAGACGATTTTCCCGAATACGCCACCAGCCTCCAGGAGTCGATGCGCTTCAGCGGCCGCTGAAAGAGGTAAGCGATGTGCAATGCGCGCTCGCAGCGTACGCTGCGCCAGCCAGCGATTGATCTCCTCGGCATAGATTGCGAGTTCATCCGTGGTCGCGTCGGTCACCGTAAAACCAAAAATGGTTGCATTCCTTAGATAAAAGTCTGATACAGGCAGCAGCGTTTCGCGTGACATTCCCGCGATGATCAAAATCCGACCTCGTTGTGCCAGCACCTGTAATGCCACGCCAGCATCGAACTGTCTGGTGGTATCGAAGTACACGCCTACGCCGCTCGGCGCAAATTCTCGCAAGGCATGCACGACGTTCTGCGTTTTGTAATCAACGACTAAGTCCGCGCCCAGGCTCCGGCACCACTCGGCCTTGGCGACCCCGCTGGCCGTTACCCCTACTCGGGCTCCGAGTGCCTTCGCGATGCCGACAGCCGCTGCACCCACATTCCCGGCGCCGCCGTTAATAAAAGCCGCTTCGCCAGCCCGAAGGCGCGCCTTGAACTGCAGACCCAGTACGGCCGTTAGCGTGGAATGGATCACTGCCACCGTTTCGACTGGGTCTGCACCGGCCGGCAACGGATAGAGCAGTTCCTCCTGGACCGCGCAGTATTCGCCAAAGCTCCCCTGCCGGCCGGCATATCCTTGGTTGTTCGCCCAAACCATATCGCCCGGTCGGAAACGCGTTACCTCCGAACCAGTCTCGACCACGGTTCCCACCAAATCCCGGCCGATGATGAACGGCATTGGCGCGTGTACCGGAAACTGCCCCCTGCGAATATACGTGTCGATGTTGTTCACGGCCACTGCCGCCACACGTACGAGGGCATCCCGGCGCCCAATCTGAGGGACCGCGAAATCGCCATATCGAATAACATCGGGAGGTCCAAACCGTTCGATGAACGCGGCTTTCATAGGTGAATCATCGCCTACATCATCCGGAGAGCCGGAAGAATAGACTAAACTCGCCGCACCGCAGCAGGCAATTCACAATCGAACCAGTACAGTGGTTCAAATACGATTCGGAGACGCTGATGAGGGAACGAAAGCCACCTCAAGTGTGGGTTTCTTTAGCACGCGTGAATCGCGTGCTTGACCTCGATTTCACAATCGGGGCCGTTTGACAATCGAGATAACCGCAAATCAGTTTGGTTTAAAGGCCAAATGCCATGGCCCCTCCCAAACTTCCCTGGTACACGAGAGCAACCACGACAAGCAGAGCATAACCGAGATACGACCAACTCGGGGTCGCATCGCGTTTATAAATGCGCCCGCGCCAAATCGCTAGAATCACGAATAGCACGACGATGCTCGTGCCGAGCCACTGGTGCACGGCGATGATTTGAGCGGGCACATTGTGCCCGACTTGGCTCTTCCACCACCAACCGGCAGCGGCCGTAAAGGGAGTAATGACCGCGGCATATAAAACCATCCAAAAGCCTGCTGCGTAGAAAGCCGCTCGGCGAAAAATTCGGCCGAGGACATCGCCCAGCAATGCCAGTGGCACCAGTGCGACAGTGAAGTTCACCAGGATCGGATGGAATTGTTCAGGGGACTTGGGAATGCGCCAATGCAGGAGGCCGCGGGCTTCTTGCGTGGGTCTTGGCTGAGGCTGAGTTCCCTGTCCTCCAGGACCCTGCACAATCAATTCTGCCGTCATGTTTGGATGCGGACGGCAGTGGTATGCGATCGTGCCTGTCTTTTTGATGGTCATCTGCCAGGAATGGCCAGGGTCGATCAGTCCGGAATCGAAGCTGCCATCATTAGCAGTCACCGTGTGTGAGAAGATCCCCTCGTTTTTCCATTCGATCTCGTCGCCGACCCTTACAGTAAGAGACGGCGGCTGATAGCGGAGCTGATTGATGACGACGACGTGGTGCGAGTTTGCGGCAGGTGCCGACTGGACAGCAAACTGCAACGCCAAAATCAGGATTGTCAGTATGAGCAGGCAAGCCCGATGCAAACGCACCCATGAAAGTGGGCAAACAGGCAGGCGGTCTGACCGCTCTGCGTCTTCGTGTCCCTGCGCCATGGACTTGCCGAGGCCTTAAATTTGCGGTAAGGAAGTTCAGCTCCCCAACGACTTTTCGACTTGTTGGGCGTGCTGTAGATGGCCTTGCAGCAGTGGCGCTGCTGTGTTCTGGAGCGCCGACTTCAGCTCAGCGTTTTTGGCATTGGGGATAAGCGTGGTCGTCGCAGCCTGGATCACGGCCTGGTGGAACGCTACTTCGTGCGAGATATACTCGCGATCGAAAGCCGCTCCGCTCAGCGATCTGAGTTTCTTGTCTTCCGCAGTCGCCTGTCGATTAAGTTGATTTGAGGTGGCGCTGGTCTCCGGAGTTATGTGCTCTTTCTTCGCGAGATCACTAACGGCTTTCTCAAGCGTCGTGTGGTCAGTGACCATTTGATTTGCAAACTCTTTTACCTGGGAATTTGTCGTTTTGCTCAGAGCAATTGTCGATGTGTTGATGTCAATCCGATTGGCGGCTTGCACGATTCCCACGATTTGAGGATCGCTAGGGGCTTGTGCGTGTGCTGTGGTTACGATGGCGAGTGACGCGGTAACTGCAAGTACGACGGTTAAAATCTTAGGGTAGTTCATGTGGGAGTGCTCCCGGATTCAAATTTCGATAGTGAGGTCTTGAAACTCAAAGGTGTAGCCAAGGGGGATAGTTGCCTATACAGAATTCGCTGTAAATTTATTGTGGGGTTACCCGGAGGCATTGGCTAGCCGGGCGTGCAACCGTTTTAAAATACAGATGCGGATGATCGACCAAGAGCGAGCGCTGCCGATCAGCAGCATCACAAAAGTCGGGATGTGACGGCGGCGGACGGAAACAGACTCGACGGAACACAATGAACAAATCGTTGCCGCGATTCGGGCGGCCTGCAATGAAGATTTTTCTGGACACCGGACATTTAGACGAAGCCCGTGACCCGTTTCTCTATCGGACGACGAACAGCACGAGACCGCTTGATCTGGCGCCGTCTGGCCAAGCTCTTTGTTCATGACGTGGAGCCGAAATGCGCCATGCTGAATTGTCGATTACACCTGTGCCGCCGTTTCGACTTGACCTCACCGCTTGGGCACTTCGCCGACGGCCCGAGAACGAAATAGACCTCTGGGATGGAGAGTTCTATCGCCGCGTTTTAACAATCAAAGACGAGCCGGTAGGAGTTGCCGTACGGCAAATCGGAAAACCAGAGCGAGCTCGACTGCGGGTTACCTTGTGTGCCGCACGGATTACGTCACGAAAGAAAGCTATAGCCAGAGCTTTACTGGAACGGATGCTGGGGCTGCGCAGGGATCTGTCTGCTTTTTACCAGCTAGCAGCCCGAGACTCGAAAATTGCAGGGCTGGTCGAAGAGTTCCGCGGCCTAAAGCCGCCGCGCTTTCCATCAGCATTCGAAGCTGTAGTCAACGGCATTGCTTGTCAGCAATTATCGTTGGCTGTCGGAATTCTCTTACTGAACCGGCTAACCCGGCGATTCGGTTGTCCGGCGAAGAATGGGTTGCGCGCATTCCCGGAACCCGTCCAATTGGGGACAGCCAAAATACCTATGTTGCGCAACTTCGGCTTCAACACAAACAAGTCCAGAGAGCTCATCGAATTGAGCACTGCGATTCGTGACCGGCGACTCGATCTAGAAGCGCTCGATACGCTCGATAATTCGGCCATACTCGAAATGTTATTACAAATAAAAGGCGTGGGTCGATGGACCGCCGAATATTCTCTGCTTCGGGGCCTCGGACGCTTAGATATCTTCCCCGGAGATGATGTAGGCGCCAGGAACAACCTCGCAGCTTTTTTGCAATCAAAGAGTTCGTTCAGCTACGAGACTGTTCAGAAGGCTATCGCCGCTTGGCAACCGTTCGCGGGGTTCATTTACTTTCATCTGCTGCTAGCCAATATTAGAAAGGCTGGTTGGTTGCAGCCTGGAGAGCAGCCTCGCGCTTAGAAAACGGCGAAGGAAAGAGCCCCTCGGAGTTCGCTGGCTAATTACGCGAGCTTCAGCTCACAACGCACGAAGGCATCGTGAGTCACGAAGATCCGACAAATCGCGCAGGCACCGCATCGCCAGGCACTATGAGTCTAGAGGAGCCGCTTAGGATCCAGGATTACGCCATCATCGGTGACTGCCGTGGTGCGGCCCTTATTGGGCGTAATGGCTCTCTGGATTGGCTATGCTGGCCACGTTTTGACAGTCCCGCCATCTTTGCTGCGCTCCTAGATCCCGTTCGCGGTGGTCATTGGCAAATCTCCTCTTCGCTGCCGGCGCGCAACAGTCGTCGGTATGTAGGCGAGACGAATGTGCTGGAAACGCGATTTGAGGTCCCTGGCGGTGTAGCGGTGTTAACTGACGTAATGCCGGTAGCATCCGAAGAATACAAGCGCCGAACCATAACTCCCGACCACGAAGTCCTGCGCCAAGCAGAGTGTGTTAGTGGCGAAACGCAAATTACGTTCGATTTTCGGCCGCGGTCCAAGTATGGCTTATCGCCGGTTCAGATTCGGGCCAGCGGTAATCTGGGACTACGGATGCAAGTGGGACGCGGCGTGTACTGGTTACGCAGCTCCCATCCGCTCGTTATCAGGGATGATGCTATATCAGCCGAACTGCGGCTCCGTGCCGGTGAAAGAGCACAATTCTCTCTGTCGTACACAGAGGATGCGCCTGCCGTGCTCCCTTGCCTCAGTGATATGGCCACAGAGCGGATCCGGATTTCCAAGGAATGGTGGGAGCAATGGGCGAGGCGGGCGAAATACGCAGGTCGATATCGAGAGGCAGTGATCCGCAGCGCGTTGGCGCTCAAGCTGCTGACGTATGCGCCGTCCGGTGCGATTACAGCAGCAGCAACAACTTCACTGCCCGAGCGTATCGGCGCTGATTTGAACTGGGATTATCGCTACTGCTGGCTGCGGGACGCATCGTTAACGGTGCGTGCGTTAATCGGCCTCGGCTACTGGGAAGAGGCAGAGGCATTCCTGAGCTGGATGCTGCACGCCACGCGGCTAACCCAGCCGGAACTACGAATCGTCTACACGGTTTTTGGCGAGAATGCGCCAGAGGAGCGCGAACTGTCGCACCTGCAGGGCTATCTTGGGTCGCGCCCTGTACGAGTCGGGAATCAGGCCCGGAGCCAGCTGCAACTCGATGTCTATGGCGAGGTCGTGGACGCCGCCGCGCAATTTGCGTTTCACGGCCGCCGATTTGATCGCATTACTCAGCGCGTTCTCACAAGGATCGGCAAATTCGTCGCCGCGAATTGGCGCCGGCCCGATGATGGCATTTGGGAGCCACGGAATGAGCGCCAGCACCACACTCACTCCCGCTTGTTGTGCTGGACGGCATTGGACCGGCTGCACAAACTGGCCAACGATGGTTTTCTTGAACATGCACCAACGCAGCAGTTCGCCCAAGAGCGCGAAGCCATACGGGAAAATATTTGTCTTGAGGCTTGGAACGCAGATATGCAGTCCTACGCGAGCACGCTGCATGGATGTGAACTAGATGCAAGCCTTCTGTTGCTCACGTGGTACGGGTTTGAACGCGCCGACTCCGAAAGGATGATGCGAACCTATGGCGCAGTCCAGCGTGCGCTCCGTGCTGCGCCGGGGTTGCTGTACCGCTACAAACGAGAACCGCCAGAGGGCGCATTCGGGATCTGTAGCTTCTGGGAAGCGGAGTATTTGGCGTTGGGAGGTGGCAGCGTACAACAGGCGCGCACCCATCTTGAGCAGTTGCTATCCTACAGAAACGAGGTTGGCCTGTACGCGGAAGAAGTTGACCCAGACTCCGGCGATGCGCTGGGTAATTTCCCCCAAGCGTTCACCCATGTAGGCATGATCAACGCTGCTTTGTCACTTTACGAACGTGAGGAGGGCGTCTCGCAGTTGGCTCATCGTAAGCCATCCGCTGAGCGCTTCAACCGAGATCAAGATCAAGAGAGCTGATATGCCAGGGTTAGTAAATTGGAGCAGTTGGCTATTTTGGGGATTCGTATCGACCCTGGTCCTCACGACCGTCCTCACGGGCTCCCAGGGACTGGGACTAACGAGAATGAATCTTCCCTACATGCTTGGAACGATGCTTACGCCCGACCGCGATCGTGCACAACTATACGGCTTCGGCTTGCACGTGGTTGCCGGCTGGGCCTTTTCTTTGTTGTATGTCCTGGCTTTTGGCTTCTTGAGCGACGCAAGCTGGTGGATTGGCGCAGTCATCGGAATCGCCCATGGGCTGTTTGTTCTGGTAGTCGGAGTGTCAATTCTTCCTGGCATTCATCCGCGTATGGCGAGCGAACAGCACGGGCCGAGCGCGACCCGCGAATTGGAACCTCCAGGATTTCTCGCGTTGAATTATGGATTCAGGACACCGCTCTCCGTCTTGGTGTCTCACGCAGTTTTCGGAGCTATGCTGGGTGCTTTTTACGCGGTGCCGCATTGATGCGCATCTGGGAATCGGGAGGCGTGCAGGCGTTATAGCCGAGTTGAGTTGCCAAAGAGATTCATCCTCGCGGAGTGGGTGTTTATGGAGTGGGTGTTTATATCTAAGCGGAACATTTCTGCACGCAAGCTCGAGGTGTACGGGAGTTTAGCTCAAGAACAAGCACAATCGTGATGGCCGGCGAATACAACAGCAATCCCCTCGCAAATGAAGAGTTTCGGACCATGATTCGCCCGCACAGCCATCGCTATAAATGGAGGCGATCGGAGGAGCCGGTGGACGCAATTAAAACGCTACTCGATCGACAACCAGCTTCTTCGATGCCGAGCCTTCCCCCGGAACTGCGCGAACTCTATGGAGGGGATCTCCATTTTCCGGCAACGGATCGGCCCTACGTAATTGCGAATTTCGCAACCACGCTCGACGGGGTCGTCAGCTACAAGATTCCCGGCAAATCAGGTGGAGGGGAAATCACAGGGCACAACGCCAACGATCAGTTCATCATGGCGGTTTTGAGGGCGTCTGCGGATGCCGTTATGGTCGGTTCTCGAACGTTTGAGGAAGTGAGTCCCTCGCACCTCTGGATTCCAGAATATGTCTACCCAGGGGCGGCGGGACTCTTTCAGTCTTACAGGGCCACACGATCTGAACATCCGCTGATTACAATTGTCAGCGGGAGAGGGAGGCTCGACGTTACCAGGGCTATTTTTCACACGCCGAGCATACAAACCCTAATTGTTACGACCCCAGAGGGAAAGCGACGAATTGATGCGGCGTGTGCGGATGCGCGGTGCTCAGTCCAAACGAGGGCCGTTGGCACTGACTCGTCTCCAATTGCTCCTGAAGCGATCATCAATCTTCTTCATCAGCAATTCGACGTTCGCCTGTTGCTGAACGAGGGGGGCCCAACGCTATTCGGTCAATTTATAAAGGCAAACCTGATTGACGAGCTGTTTCTGACAATCGCTCCACAGATGGCCGGCAGGAACGCCACAGCGGATCGTCCAGCGCTAATTCGAAACCTGGCGTTCTTGCCGGCCGACGCGCCTTGGCTGAAGTTACTGAGTGTGAAGAACGGCCGCGATCATTTGTTTCTGCGATACGGCAAAACGAAGTACTGAGGCGAATCCGCGTCCGCAAGAGTCGTGTTGAGAACGGTCAATTAGATGAATTGAAGAGTTTGAGTCGTCCGAGAACGGTACTCTCAACGGCATCGACTGCAGCCGGAAGAATCTTGTAGGGTGCGATTTCATCCGGGTGCGCTCTCAATGCTTCTTCCAAGCCGCGACGCCAAGCAAGCCGCAGTTCGGTGTTGATATGAATGATTGTGATACCCGCCTTGATGGCAGCAACAAAATCTGGGTCCGCGGTTCCAGAACCGCCATGGAGTGTAAGAAATATGTGAGTTTTCTGCTTGATCTGTTTGATGCGTTCAATATCGAGCCGCTTTCGAGTCTCGCCGCGCACCATGGACGGCAGTAGACCGTGCATATTACCGACAGCGGGAGCCAATACATCGACTTTTGTCTCAGAGACAAATTGTTGCGCTTCATCCGGGCTCGTGAGCGCCAGGGATTCCGGTGCTTGACGAATGATTTCCGAGGAGCGGCCGATATACCCAATTTCCCCCTCAATAAGGATGTCCGGGCGCATGGATTTCAGCGCTTCAACCGCCTGTCTTGTTTGCTTGACGTTTTCTTCAAAGGGCTGCTCGGAGAGATCAAAGATAACCTCGTCAAATCCTGCCTTCGCAGCAGCCTTTGCTTTTTCCAAAGAATGTGTGTGGTCGGCGTTCAGGAAAACTGGCTGGCCAAACTCCTCGCGGACACTCCTCACCAGAGCGGCTATTTGTTCGACCCCGATGAAAGCTCTTTCCCCCTCGGAAACACCCACAAGCACCGGAAGATTGAGTTTTCGAGAGGCGGCAATGATCGCATTGAATCCGGTCAGATCAGAAACATTGAAGTGGCCGAGCGCAACGCCCTTACGGTCGACGTTTTCGAGCGTTTTTTGCAAAGTCGGGATAGAACCCATGGTACGCCTCCATTGATAGCCGAGGCGCGATGCAAAGAGCGATAGAGGTGCCTGACTCGGCTATCTATTTGCTCCGTGAGACACGCGCTGTGTTCGTGTGTGCGATTTCAGCTTAAGCGTGGAAGCTTTGTGAATCGCGATATGATCGGTTTGGCGCCCTTGATGAAATACTGCGGCTCCTCCTTTGTGGCGGGGTGGCGGTGGACGTAGCCTTTGACGCGCACGTCGGAAACAACCTTCCTGATGATGACCCGCGAACTCGGCCGGTCTCTGAATTCCAACTCACATGGTCGCCGCGCTTGAATCTCTTCGCCATGTGGTCCGCCGCTATCATCCCTGAACGCCATCCGGCCAAGCAATCGTCAGCAGGAACGCACTGTCAATGATCGCATCGACATCATGCGGAATATCGTGTTCCAGCGTTAGCACTTGGCCAGCAACAAGTTCCACCGATCGCTCGGCCGTGCTGAACCGGATTCGGCCGTCGAGCGCATGTACCGAGATCCGTCCTTCGGTCCGGTGCTTATCCAAACGGCCCCCTTGCTTCATCGCCACCAGGACGACGCGCAAATCGCGGTACTTTGCAAGCGTTTTTGCCGTATGGCCAGATTGCCAGCGGCCTTCCGAGCGCAGCTGTTTGATTTCCCGCTTGAGATCAAAAATCAAGAGCGGGGCCGTGAGAGTTCCCACCTCGTGTTCTCGCCCGGTCGGATGATTTAGGTCCGCCATCTGAAATTAACTCCTCCTCAGAATTCTAACAGTAGTTGCCGCTGCGGTTCTGCATCTCGCCTCGGATGAGATTTTAAGACTCTCGCGGGTAGGAGTCACGAAGGCGTATCCAAAAGGCTGCTTGCATTGCTCATCGGTGAATCCGCGGCATGCACAAGCCGTTCAGCGGCGCGTCGAGTTCATCATGGCACGGCAGTGGCGCGCGATCTGGCGATCTTCTTGACTCGGCATTACAGAGACTTGGACTTTGCTATCGGCTGCCGATATTGGTGTGTCACCGCGCTCGTTCCTGTCACGATCAACGGTGATTCCGAGGCTTCGGAGTCCCTGACAGACGCGAAGTCGAACTCCCGCACTGTGCTCCCCGATTCCACCTGTAAAGACAAGCATATCCAATCCATCGAGAACTGCAGAATAGGCGGCAATCACCTTGCGGACAGACATGCAGAAAACCTCAATCGCGAATTGGGCTCGCGCATCTCCCCGGTCCGATGCCGCCTCCAGGTCGCGCATATCTGCTTTTCCTCCTGAGAGCGCGGACAAACCGGATTCATCATTCAGCAGCCGTTCCAATCCATCGGCATTCAGTCGCTTCGTGCGCTGCAGATACAGAATCACACCGGGATCAAGATCGCCGCTTCGTGTCGCCATCGGAAGTCCACCCGTAGGCGTAAGCCCCATAGTGGTATCCACGGAGCACCCGCTTTTGATAGCCGCGATACTGGCGCCGTTTCCA
>Ga0134126_10008119_pt1 | contig 13194 bp, 12 predicted proteins | sample KB31752_FD_96881 | JGI IMG/M metagenome (GOLD analysis project Ga0134126, IMG submission 96881) | Terrestrial soil microbial communities with excess Nitrogen fertilizer from Kellogg Biological Station, Michigan, USA - KB3-175-2 | ecosystem: Environmental > Terrestrial > Soil > Unclassified ...
CGCGGATCGGCTGCGGGAAAAGGTGCCGAACGCGCTCTATCCCTATTTCGACGTCTATCTCTATGTGAGCAAGGCCGCCGCGGGCTCGCTGGCGCAGCACATGTACGTATTCCACAGGGATGCGTCGGGCGCGCTGGTCTTCGAGCAGAGCTTTCCCGTCTCGACGGGGCGCGAGCTGCATGAGCGCTACTTCACCGACACGCCGGACGGATTGTTCGAACTCGATCCGGATCGCTTCGAGACCATGCACTATTCTCACACCTGGCATGGCGCGGCGATGCCCTGGGCGATGTTCCTCAATGCGACGATCCACGGCCGCCAGACCGGCGTGGCACTGCACTCCTCGGGCGAGGCGCACGCCGCTCTGCTTGGCCGGCGCGCTTCCGGCGGCTGCGTCCGCCTGCCGCCGCAAAAGGCGCATGAACTGTTCGAGCGTTTCCGCGCCGAAGAGCGCGGCATGGTGCCGATCTTCGCCTTCGACGCTCGTCATCGCCGCACCAGCGGCGACGGCGTCCTGCTGCGCGACGGCATGGGCCGTCCGATTCTGACCCCGGGCTTTCGCGTGCTGGTGTTCATTGAAGACTATCCCGGCGGGCCGGCGCTTGTCGCGGTCGTGGCCTGATCAGCCGGCGATGCTCTTGGCGACGGCCTCCGCGACCCGGATACCGTCCACCCCGGCGGAGAGAATGCCACCGGCAAATCCGGCGCCTTCGCCGGCCGGATAAAGGCCCCTGGTATTGGTACTCTGGTAGTCATCGCTCCGTCGGATGCGGACCGGTGACGACGTCCGCGTCTCCACGCCGGTGAGTACGGCGTCGTCCATCGCAAAACCCGGTATCTGCCGCGCGAATTCGGGCAGGGCTTCGCGGATCGCCGCGACGGCGAAGTCGGGCAGGCAATCCGACAGATCGGTCGGGTGGACGCCCGGCCTGTACGACGGCGTCACCGAGCCGAGTTCGCGCGACGGTCGTCCTGCCAGGAAGTCGCCCACCTTTTGCGCCGGCGCCCGATAGGTGCCGCCGCCAGCCTCGAACGCGCGCGCCTCCCACTGTCGCTGGAACGCAATTCCAGCCAAGGGATGGCCGGGATAGTCGGCCGGCGTAATGGCGACCACGATGCCGGCATTGGCATTGCGCTCGTTGCGCGAATACTGGCTCATCCCGTTGGTCGCCACGCGCCCCGCTTCGCTGGTCGCGGCCACCACGGTGCCGCCGGGGCACATGCAGAAGCTGTAGACCGAGCGCCCGTTCGACGCGTGATGCACCAGACGGTATTCGGCCGCGCCGAGCTCCTTGACTGTGCCGCCATACTTCGCCTTGTCGATCAGCGACTGTGGATGCTCGATGCGAAAGCCGATGGAGAACGGTTTGGCCTCGATGTCGACGCCGCGGCCGTGGAGCATCTCGAACGTGTCGCGCGCACTGTGGCCAACAGCGAGCACGACATGGTCGGCGGCGGTGCGCTCGCCGTTCGCGAGCAACAGGCCGCGAACCTGCCTCGCATCATCCAGTTCCAGGTCGGTCACGCGGTGACCAAAGCGATATTCTCCGCCGAGGCTTTCGATCGTCTCCCGCAGCGACTCGACCATTGTCACAAGGCGGAACGTGCCGATGTGCGGATGCGCCTCGGTCAGGATCTCCTCGGGCGCGCCGGCCTTGACGAATTCGGTCAGCACCTTGCGCCCCAGATGGCGCGGATCCTTGATCTGGCTGTAGAGCTTGCCGTCGGAGAAGGTGCCGGCGCCGCCCTCGCCGAACTGCACATTGGACTCCGGATCGAGCACCGCGCGCCGCCACAGCCCCCAGGTGTCCTTGGTCCGCTCGCGCACGACCTTGCCGCGTTCCAGCACGATCGGCCGGAAGCCGGACTGCGCCAGGATCAGGGCCGCGAACAGGCCGCAGGGACCGGCACCAATTACGATGGGTCGCTTTTCCAGTTTCTCTGGAGCATGGGCCACAAAGCGGTATGCCATGTTTGGCGCCGGAGCGACCTGGGCGATGTTGCGCTTCAGCACGGCGGCTTCGTCGCGAACCTCAGCGTCGACGATATAGACGAGAACGATGGCGGATTTCTTCCGCGCGTCATGTCCGCGCTTGAAGACGGTGAACCCCTTCAAGTCGCTCGAGGAAATGCGGAGACGCTTGAGCACAGCACTCTTCAATGCGTCTTGCCCATGGCCGAGCGGCAGCCTGATTTCCGTCAATCGCAGCATGGCGGACAAATAAGCGAGGCGGCCCACGAAGGAAAGCCCGCTTGCGTCGCGCCATCCGGCCGCCGATACAGGTCGCGATGATCAGTAATCCGACAGTCGCCGTGATCGGCGCCGGTCCCGCCGGCTTGATGGCGGCCGAAATCCTGAGCGCGGCGGGCGCTGCGGTGACGGTCTACGACTCCATGCCGTCGGTCGGCCGCAAATTCCTGATGGCCGGCCGTGGCGGCCTCAACCTCTCCAATGCCGAGCCGTTCGAGTCGTTCGTGACGCGCTATGGCACTGCCGCCGCGCGACTGCGGCCGATGCTGGAAGCCTTTCCGCCTTCGGCGCTGGTCGCCTGGGCGAACGGTCTCGGGCAGGAGACATTTGTCGGCTCGAGCGGACGAATCTTTCCCAAAGCGATGAAGGCATCGCCACTCTTGCGCGCCTGGCTTGCGCGGCTCGAACAGCAGGGCGTTCGATTTCGCCTGCGGCACACCTGGCGTGGCTGGTCAGATGACGGTGCCTTGCTGTTCGACACGCCGGCAGGGTCGCAGACCGTTGCTGCCGATGCCACATTGCTGGCGCTTGGCGGCGCGAGTTGGCCGCGGCTGGGATCGACCGGCAGTTGGGTCTCCATTCTCGGCGCCAAGGGCGTGCCGATCGCTCCGTTGGGTCCGGCCAATTGCGGCTTCGCGGTATCCTGGACGACATCGTTCCGCGAGCGGTTCGCCGGCCAGCCGCTGAAGAATGTGGCGCTGCGCTTCGGCGGCCGAACGGCACGCGGCGATGCGCTTGTGACGTCCTATGGCCTCGAAGGTGGCGCGGTCTACACGCTGGCGGCGCCTCTGCGCGATGCAATAGACAATTCCGGCACGGCGACGCTCGAGATCGATTTCCGCCCAGACATGACCGTCGAGACGCTGGCGGCCCGGCTGAGCCGTTCGCGCGCGAAGGACTCGTTGTCCAACGTCCTGCGCAAGGCCGGATTTTCGACCCTCGAAATCAATCTCGCGCGCGAGAGCGGTGGACTACCGACCGTCGGTCTGGCGGCCCGGCTCAAGGCGCTTCCGCTGCGCCTTACGGGTGCGCAGCCCACCGCGTGCGCGATCTCGACTGCCGGCGGCGTTTCGTTCGACGCTGTCGACGACAATCTGATGCTCAAGACCCTTCCGGGCACGTTCGTCGCCGGCGAGATGCTGGATTGGGAGGCGCCGACCGGCGGCTATCTGCTACAGGCCTGCTACGCCACGGGTGCATTTGCGGCGCGCGCCATCGCGCATAGGATCGGCCTATGACGAACATCCTCGCCTTTCACGCCCATCCCGACGATGTCGAGACGCTCGGCGCCGGAACGCTGGCGCTTCTTGCGGCCAACGGTCATCGCATCGCCATCGCGACGATGACCGCGGGTGACTGCGGCTCGGTTGAACACAGCCAGGAGGAAACCGCTCGCATCCGTCGGGCGGAGGCCGAAGCGGCGGCGGCCCTGATCGGTGCCGAATACCGCTGCGCCGGCGTCGGCGATCTGTGCGTGTTCGTCGATGACATGACGCGGCGGCGCACGACGGAGTTGATCCGCGCCCTACGTCCCGACATCGTTATCACGGCTTCTCCTGTCGACTACCACCCCGATCACGAAGCGACCAGCGCGCTCGTCCGCGATGCCTGCTTCGCCGCGCCCGTGCCGAACTACAAGACCGGCCCGGCGCGCGCCCTCGATGCAATACCTCATCTCTATTTCATGGATCCCATCGGCGGCCGGGACCGCGAAGGCAATCCCGTCGCTCCCGACTTCGGCGTCGATGTGACGGCGCACTTCGCCCGGAAGCGCGACATGCTCATGGCGCATGCGAGCCAGCGGAACTGGGTGATGAAGCAGCACGGTATCGACGATTACACCGGCTCGATGGAGAAGTGGTCCGCCAAGCGCGGCCGGCAATATGGCGTCGCCTACGCCGAGGGCTTCCGCCAGTACACCGGCACGCCCTATCCGCGCGCGCAGCGCTTGCAGGAACTCGTGGGCGCGGCTTTCCTCACGATCTGAGCGACGGAGCAGAGGGTCGCCGCCGTTAGAGCACGGAAGGCAGGTCGTCCCGGACCGGCCCGGGCAAACGGAACCGAACCATGTCGCTTGAAGGTGCCGTCGCGGTACACCGGTTCGGTTTGGGCGCACGCCCGGGCGAAATCGACCGCGCCGGCCGCAATCCCAGGAACTGGCTCCTGACCCAGCTCGACATCGCCGCCGACCAGCCGGTGCCGCTGGACGGCGGTTCGTTCAGAACCGGCGGTGAGCTGGTCGTGGAGATGCTGCAATACCAGCGCGAGCAGGCCATGGCTCGCCGGTCGGGCACCGGCGGCGATCCGGTGAAGGCGTTCTTCAAGACGCGAGTCAAACTTTTCACGGACGAACTCGCAGCTCGCTATGCGCTCGGGTTCAGCACCGACCGGCCGTTCGCCGAGCGCCTGGTCTGGTTCTGGAGCAATCACTTCGTGGTATCCGCCCAGAATCCGCGTGCCACCACGCTGGTGGGTGCCTTCGAGCGCGAAGCCATCCGGCCGAACATCACCGGCAAGTTCGAGGATATGGCGCTCGCCGCCATATGCCATCCGGCAATGCTGCTCTATCTCGACAATGCGCAATCGGTCGGGCCGAATTCAATTGCCGGCACGCGCTTCGGCAAGGGCCGCAACGAAAACCTCGGCCGCGAACTGATGGAGCTCTACACGCTTGGCGTCGATGGCGGCTACACCCAGGCCGATGTGATCGCGATGGCGAACATCCTGACCGGCTGGTCCCTCAATCCCGCCGGCCAGAACAACGGCTTCGCCTTCTACGAGAACCGACACGAGCCCGGCGACGTCACCCTGCGCGGCCGGACCTATCCGCCGACTCTCGAGGGCGGTATCCAGTCGATCAGGGATCTCGCCAACGATCCCGCGACCGCCCGTCATATCGCGACAAAGCTCGCGGTCCACTTCATCGCCGACGATCCGCCGGCGGAGTCGGTTGCCCGGCTGGAGAAGACCTTCATCCAGACGCGCGGCGATCTGCGCGCGCTTGCTCAAACCATCGTCGAGGATCCTGCCGCCTGGCAGTCCGGCAACAAGATGCGCACGCCGGTCGAGTACGTCACCGCCGGCTACCGCCTGCTCGGTCTGCCCAGGGGCGACAACACCGACAAGCAGGTCCAGGGCGCGCTCGCCGCGGCGCGGCTGATGGGGCAGACGCCGCTTGCCCCGCCGGCGCCGAAGGGCTGGCCGGACACCGCCGACGCCTGGTCCGGCCCCGATGCCGTGCTGACGCGTATCGAGTGGGCGAAACGGGTGGGCCAGTCGATGCCCGCCGGCTTCGATTCAGGCGCCATCGCCGAATCCGGCCTGGGACCGCTGCTCACCCCGGCAACCAGGACCGTGATGGCGCGCGCCGCAAGTCAGTCCGACGCACTCGCGTTCCTCATCTCCAGCCCAGAATTCCAGCGCAGGTGATCGCCATGACGACACGCCGCTCCATCTTGAAATCCATGACCGCGGCGGGCGCGCTGTCGCTGTGGGACGCGCCCTTCCGCTACGCCTTCGCCAGCGTTCCGACCGAGCGGCGGTTCGTGATGGTGATCCTGCGCGGCGCGCTCGACGGGCTTGCCGCCGTTCCGCCGCATGGCGACAAGGACTACGCCTCGGTGCGCGGTCAGCTCGCGATCTCGAATTCGCACGACATCGACGGTTTCTTCGGCCTGCATCCGGCGCTGACCAATGTGAAGGCCATGGTCGACGCGAAGGAGGCGGCGGTCTTCCACAATATCTGCTCGCCCTATCGCGACCGCTCGCATTTCGACGGCCAGAACGTGCTGGAGACGGGCGGCGCGGGGCCGCACATTCTCCAGGACGGTTGGCTCAACCGCGCGCTGGTGCCCATGGGTCTGGCCGACGGGACGCATGCGCTGGCCGTGGCCCAGACGCCACCGCTGTTGCTGTCGGGCAGGGCGCAGGCGACAAGCTGGATGCCCGCCAGCCTACCGGCACCCGACGAGGACTTCCTGGAGCGATTGCGCGGGCTCTACGCCAATGATCCGCATCTGCTGGGCGCGCTCAACAGCGCGATCGACATGCAGAGGGCCGCGGCCAATGCGATGGACGATCCCTCCGTCAAGCCAGGCATGGGAGGCGCCGGCTATGGCAACTTGGCGCCGCTATTTCAGGGCGCCGGCAAGCTGTTGGCCGCAGCCGATGGCCCCCGCGTCGCCGTGCTCGATGCCGGCGGCTGGGACACGCATTTCAACGAAGGCGCAGGCGAGGGCCAGCTGTCGCGCCGGCTGCAGGCGCTCGACGCTGCGCTCGACGCGCTCAAGACTTCGCTCGGACCGGCCTGGTCGAAGACGGCCGTCGTCATGGCGACCGAGTTCGGCCGCACCGCGCATCCCAATGGCAGCGGCGGCACCGATCATGGTACCGGCGGCGCCGCCTTCCTGCTCGGCGGGGCGGTGAAAGGCGGTGCGGTGCATGCCGAATGGACGGGCCTGTCCCCTTCGGCCCTGCAGGACGGACGCGATCAGCCGCCGCGTACCGACCTGCGCGCCCTGTTCAAGGGCGTGCTGGCGGAACATATGGGCGTGTCCAGTGGCGCGCTGCAATCGGCAGTGTTTCCGGATAGCGGCAGCGTCGCGCCGCTCCGGCAGCTGATCCGCGCCTGATCGGTCAGACTCCCACGGGCTCGCTGTAAGCCGGCGCCAGAATGCGCCCGAACAGAAACTTGGCCAACAACAGCACCGCCGCTGCGCCGACCATCAGCCCGACATGCAGCAACCAGAACGAGACTGCCGGCATCGTGCCCAGCAGACCCGCGACGTAGCCGGTAAAGGCGTTGCCGATGACGAGGTGCAGATAGTAGACGCCGATGATCAGGCCGGTCAGGCCCTTGGGCGCGGCGCGCGAGTAGAGTGCCAGACCCACGGGCAGAACGTTGGCGAAGCCGATGTCGTTCAGACATTCGAATACCAGGATCCAGCCAAAACCGGCCTTGTGATGGCTCTGCGCCGCCACCACGGATGCGCCGGCGAGCGCCAACGGGCCAAGCGCGGAAATCGCAACGCCGAGTGTGATCTTCGTGATCTCGTCGGGCTCGGCCCAGCGTGTCTCCCACAGCCGCCAGAAGGCGATGACCCCGATCATTGTGCCGGTGCTGATGATGGCGTCGACGGACTGCAGCCACGTCGTCGGCATCAGGAATCCGAAGAACGTCATCTCGACATTTTGCTGTGTCCAGATCGGATAGGCATTGCTGATCTGCTGGTTGCCGACAATCGAAATGGCCAGCACGGGCAGCAGCGCCACCAGGATGGCGATCTTGGTCCAGTCCTTTCGCTCCAAGGGCGGGCGTTCCGACGCGACATCGCGTGCCCGCGTCGGTTCCGGCGGCAGAGTCGGGCGGGCCAACAGATAGACGATCAGGCCGATCAGCATGCCGACGCCGGCGGCGCCAAAGCCGAGATCCCAGCTGTAGCGTTCGCCAAGGGTGCCGCAAATCAGTGGCGACAGGATGACGGCGATTTGCACGGAGAGCAGGAAGATCTGGAACGCATTGGCGCGGCGCGGGTCGTCCGTGTGATAAAGACCGCCGACTTGCGAGGCGATGTTGCCTTTGAAGAAGCCGACGCCGGCCACGAGGCATAGTAGCGCCAGCACAAAGCTCGCCTGGAACGCCATCAGGAAATGGCCGAGTGCCATCAGCAGCGCCCCGATCGTCACCGATCTTGTGCGGCCGATGAACCGGTCGGCGAGAATGCCGCCGAGCAGGGGCGTGCCGTAGACGGCGGCCGTATAGAGACCGACGACGTGTCCGGTCAGCGCCTGGCCGCCGGCGGCCGGTCCATAGAAAAAGGCGACGAAGGACGTGAAAGCACCGAAGCCGATGACGTGAGCGGTATGTCCGGGCGTGAGCAGGAACTCGGTGAGATAGAGCGGCAGCAGCGCCACCATCCCGTAGTAGGAGAAGCGCTCGCACAGTTCGGCAGAGGAGAGCCAACCCAGGCCCACGGGATGGCCGAGAAAGGCGGTGTCGCTACGGGGGGGTCCTAGCGCGGCAGCATCTGTCGCCATGCGGTCCTCGAAGGTTGGGGAATTGACTTAGCCGAACCCGCGCCGGAAGGCACGCTGCAGTCGCCCGCTCGCTACCAAATGATCGATTGGCTCGGTATGTTGGCGCAAACACCACAAGAAACCGAGGCCGCCGCCGCTTAGCTTTGGCGGATGGGCGAACCAATCGTGATTCTTGCGCTCCGCCGTAAGCGGGACCGCATCGAAGGTGCAATCGCCGCCTATGAGCGGAAGATCAAGGAAGCCCAAGCCGACCTGGCCCACGTCACGGCGTCCCTACGGCTCTTTGAGTTGAGCGGCGACCCCTCCGAATTTCCGGCCTACATCGATCTAAACCGCATCCTGAGGCGGGGGGAGACTACCCGCCTATGCTTGACCGCGTTGGCGGACGGCCCTCTAGACACTCGCCAGCTCACACAACGGGTCATGGAGGCAAAGGGTTTGAACGCCGACGACCGCGTGCTTGCGAAGGCAATTGCGCTGCGCATCGTCCAGACGTTGCGGGTGAAGGCGCTTCGTGGCGGACCGCTAGATGGAACAAAACGCCGGAAGGGCGTCTGCATTTGGCGGCTTTCGCTGCGAAAAGGAATCGTTGACTCTTCGCCGGAATAGAGTCCGCTTGACCGCCGACTCACTCTCTGACTCAATACAAAGCAGAAGGGGCCGGAACATTGGACGTGGCCCGGCCCCTTCCTTACGCTTTAGGCAGCCCTGACCGACTTAGGCCAAGACCTGAGATGAGGGCCGACACGCTCCCACCTCAACCTCCGAAACCGCTGATATTCACGGACCCGGACGGATTTCAGAGACAAGAAAACCATCGGTTTTCTCCCTACTGCACGTAACGGGGTTGGTCCCCGACGCCCCATGGGCGCCCCGCGCGCCCAAGCTATTGGCATTGGAGCGTCCGGGTTGCAGTAGGAATCATCTGCTTCCGCGCGTTGAGTTTCCCGTGATCGAGCTAACCGTCAATCCCTGTCATATAACTGTCAGTGGACGAACTATTTGTCCGTCTTGTGCCTTTATACCGGAGACATGGCGTTAGAGAGGGTCATTGCATATGGCGCTTGATTGATCGCTATCCCTTACAATTCCTCGTCGGTCCGATTCGGAGGATTCACATGGCCAATTGGATAAAGTGCACAGCATACGAAGATACGGTCCGGCAGGACGATTCGCCCACCATTTTTGTTAATCTAGACAACGTTTGCTTCATGCTGGACGTCTTCGACCATTCGCGGTTGTTGTTCATCGGCGAGAAGGAAGATGATGAAGACGCCGGGCTTCTGGTTCACGGCACGCCGGAGAAATTACTTGCGGAAGCGAAGACCTAAGCCGCCTTCTGAATGTGCCGCTGGTAGTATCCACCGAAATCCACTGACGGCCCGCGCTTCAAAGCCAATTCCGTGACACGGCGGACCTGCGTCCCGTTATCGACGCGGCGCGCATCCTCGCGGAACGCGCTCTCTTGTGCGTAGCGGAGCAAATACGGCCCAGCGACATGGTGGAAGTGCCCGGCTTCAGCGCGACGGATGCGGGAGAAGTAGCTTTCGGCTTGGTTCGTGCAAGCCTCGCCGTCGCTGTAGGCTTCCTGATGATTGATGCGCTTCATTTCGTACTTCGAAGCGAGCCCGTCCCACGATGACGCCTCATCGGCATTGACGACCGTTCCGAGTTCAACGCGCGACTTAATCCATGCCAGCGCAGCGCCTTCCGACTTGAACACGGCCGGGAGGCTATTGCCGTTGCGCTCGCGGACGATAATCAAGGACTGGCGCTTGCCGGTTTGGTGGCGGGCGAGGCGACGGTCAACACGGTTCTCTTTGAAGTTGGCCGGGCGGATATGGCCGCCGAAATAGGCGCCATCGGTTTCCGCAATCTTGCCAGCGCCGCCGATCTTGCGGCCTTTGAACTCTTCCGCCATCGCCTCGCGGACCTTGTGCAACAGAACCCAGCAAGCCTTGTGCGACATGCCGAGATCGCGGGACAGCGCCAGCGCGTTCTTGCCCTTCACTTCGTTCATCGCCACGGCAATCGCGGCCAGGTACGTCTTGAGCGGGGCCTTGTGAGCGGCGAACAGCGTGCCGGACGTAATCGTGAAGTCCTTGCGGCATTCCTTGGCCTTGCACCGGAAGCGGGGCGAGCCGCTGACGCGGCGCGAAGGATAGGCACCGATGCAGCCGCAAGACGGGCAAACCGGCTCGCCGTCCGTGTCCGACCACCGGATTTTGCGGAACGTCGCCTCAGCTTCCGTTTCCGACATACGGAAGACTTGCGCGAGGGAGAGGGTCCGCGCCGCCTTCGTCTGGAGAAAATGGGTCTTGGCCATGGGAGTTGTCGCTTCCGTCCTACACATGTCATATATGACCTGTATGGGGCGCTTGCAATGGCCGGAAACGTCATTTATGCTCCCTTCATGTCATATCTGACATGAGGAAAACACATGGGAATAGCCAAGTCGGAACAGGAGCTTGCGGAACGCCTTTCCCGCTACCTCAAAGCGGAATTGAAGCGGGCGAATGTGACCTATGAGGAACTTGCCGAAAGGCTCAAGAAACACGGCCACAAGGACGAGACGCGGGACGGGATCGCGGCCAAGCTGAAGCGTGGCACATTCCCCGCCACCTTTTTCGTGGCCTCTCTGGCGGCCTTAGAACTGCCCGGCGTAAGCTTGGAGGACGTTTAAGGCGGGGGTCAGGTGCAAGAGGCAGATCGCAAACTGGCATGGTCCGCCATCGCGGCCCTAACCATCGTCGCTCTTGAGCTTGCGTGGCTTCTTCTTGCGGGGCCAGAAAATCGCGGCGGCAATGGCCCCCCCAATCACGAACCCAATTATTGGGAATGGATATTTTCCGCCGCCTTCTGGACTGCGTTCTTCACTGGTGCGCTGACCATCTCGACCGTGTTTCTGTGGTGGACTACTCGCGAAAACCTCAGACACTCTCAAGCCGATTCCAAGCGGCAATCGGAAGAGACGCGCGAGCAAATCGAACTGGCGCGGCAACAATTCGTCGCCACGCATCGCCCACGAATTGCTGTCCGCAACATCATCGTTTTCAAGCTCGCCCCAGATGAGCCGCCTGAGATCAGCGTGGCCATTGTTAACTCCGGCTCCTCTACCGCGACTATCGGCGCAATCTTTGCAGGTATCGGTGTACGGACCCTCAGCGGGATTAGGCCGGAGATTCCGATGCTGCTGAGTCCGGTCGGGGAGACGCCCTACAAGCTCGCCTCCGGCGAAGCTATGCAGTTCTGGCCAAACCGAGTAGCCATTCCAATTGCTTTCAGTGCTGGACATGTGGCCGCGATAAGAGGCTTGCAGGCTAGGCTTTTCGTGGGAGGAGAAATTCAATATTGGGACGACAATGGCGCCATGCGCAGCACTGGATTTATCCGCTGGTACGACATTCAGTTCAACCGGTTCAGCGCGCTGTCGCCCGAGTGGATAAGTTCCGAAATGGAATATGCCGATTAGCGCGGCGACCAGCACCTTGCTTGACATAGCGGTCATCTAAGACCGCCCGGACGGCTTTTCCGTCCCGCGCTGTCCCGCCGAATCCCGGCATATCCCGTTAAATCTGGCTTTGTGGCGCTTGCGCCAACATACCGGATTGGCTGGCTGGGGGACTAGGATTCGAACCTAGACAGGCAGAGTCAGAGTCTGCATTCCTACCGTTAGACGATCCCCCAACGGGAGGGTCCGTTTAGCGGAGGGGCCGCGTGCTGGCAAGTTTCCTGCGCCCGCTTCGCGTGCGTGGCGGAGTCTGTATGATCCTGTCGGCGGTTTGCTTCGGGGGGCGAACCGGGAGGGAGGGTTCGCTTGCCCGAGGGCAGTAGGCGCGGCGCGCGGCGGGGCCGAGGCGGCGGCGAGCCGGCCCCGGTGGCGGCGCTCGACCTCGGCACCAACAATTGCCGCCTGCTCGTCGCGCGCCCCACGCGGCGCGGCGAATTGCGCGTGGTCGACTCCTTTTCGCGCATCGTGCGGCTGGGCGAAGGCGTGGCGCAGAGCGGCCGTCTCTCCGAAGCCGCGATGGTGCGGACCATCGAGGCGCTCAAGGTCTGCGCCGGCCGACTCTCGGCCAACAAGGTCGGGCGCGTCCGCGCGGTCGCGACCGAGGCCTGCCGCCTGGCGGCCAATGCGGGCGAATTGGTGGAACGCGCGCGCAGCGAGACCGGCATCATGCTGGAGATCATTTCCTCCGCCGAAGAAGCGCGGCTGGCCGCGATCGGCTGCGCCCCCCTGCTGGACGGAAAGAGCGAGGGCGGCCTCATCTTCGACATCGGCGGCGGCTCGACCGAGATCATCTGGATGAAGCGCTCCGGCCGCGCGCCGCCGCGCGTGCTGGCCGCGACGTCGCAATCGCTCGGCGTGGTGACGCTCGCGGAAAGCTGGAGCGGCGGCCCGCTCGACCGCGCGGGCTTCGCGCGGATGCGCGACGGCCTCGTCGATCGCCTGCAACCCGTGAAGGCCGAGATGGAATCCGCCGCCGCATTCGATCCGTGTACGCATCATTTGCTGGGGACGTCCGGCACCGTGACCACGTTGGCGGCGGTCGCCCTCGGGCTGGCGCGCTATGAACGCAGCCGCGTCGACGGCAGCTGGCACAGCTGTCGCGACATCGCGGCCGTCGTCGACCGGCTGGTGGACATGGATCTCGTGGCCCGCGCCACGATCGGCTGCGTCGGTCCGGATCGTGCCGATCTCATCGTGCCGGGCTGCGCCATCTTTTCCGCGATCCTCGCTCTGTGGCCCTGCGACAGGCTGCGCGTCGCCGATCGCGGCTTGCGCGAGGGCATGCTGCGTGAACTGATGGGCCGGCGATGACGAAGCAGACCTCGGGCCGGGGCCAAATCCGCGCCCGCATCAAGGACCGAAAGGACCGAACCGCTTCCTCGAAGCGGTGGCTGGA
>Ga0134126_10008120_pt1 | contig 13194 bp, 13 predicted proteins | sample KB31752_FD_96881 | JGI IMG/M metagenome (GOLD analysis project Ga0134126, IMG submission 96881) | Terrestrial soil microbial communities with excess Nitrogen fertilizer from Kellogg Biological Station, Michigan, USA - KB3-175-2 | ecosystem: Environmental > Terrestrial > Soil > Unclassified ...
CTGCTGGTGACCCTGAATAGCGATGACCCTGCTATGTTCCACACGTCGCTGGTTCGCGAATACGAAATCGCGCAAGATGTATTCGGCTTCACCGACGAGCATGTGCGCGAGCTGGCGCGCAACTCACTCGAAGCGTCGTTCCTTGCGGCAGAGGATAAAGTCAGGGTGCTGGATCGGTTCGATCAGGCGGCGCATTCCTCAACACGTTGAGCCCCGTTCCAACTACGGCCTTCTCCGTGTACTCCGTGCCTTCGTGGTGAAACGACAGCTGCGCTCACCACGACCCGAGATTCAGATTCGAAATCTCGATTGCGATTCCGCTTTCTTCTCCGAGCGCCTTTTCCTCCACCCTCACGACCGGCCCCTCGCATGAGATCTGAACCTCGCTGCCGATGACGGGCACACTGAAATCGAGCTTCATCACGGTTCCAAGTTGAGGGCTGATGTCCGCGTAGAAAAACGCTCCTCCGGCGCTGACGTCGCGCAGGCTTGCGGGATGGCGAAAAAATCCCAGAGGCACGCATGAGACCTCGGCGGTGACGGGAAGCTGAACCCGCGAGTAACGGCGAGCTTCGGTTCCGGCTTCCGGCGTCATGCCCGCCTCCGCGGCTGGGGAGAAAGAAACATGGAAATAAGACGGAGCGATGAACCGCACATCATTGTACCTTTGATAGGAATTTATCTATCTATGATAGATGAGTTACTAGATGCAGTAAACCGATAATCGAGTGACTCCTTTTTCGACTACAATCAGTAGGAGTACCAGGAGGCAAGACCCATGCGGCAGGATGCGCGGTCCAGCCAGGCCCGTCTGCGCGCCGCTGCCCGGACGCTGTTTGCTCAGCGCGGCTACGAAGCCACCTCGATCTCCGACATCATTCGCGCCGCCGGCACCAGCCACTCGCAATTCCTCAAGTACTATTCCGGGAAAGAGGAACTCCGGCGGGAGATTGTCGAAGAGCAATGGGCGGAATTGACAAAAGCCGTGATTCTCGCCATGACCAGTCTGCCGTCTGCCACAGGCAAACTCCGGCTTGCGCTCAGCATGCTGGTGAACTTTCTTGATCGCGATCCCCAATTCCGCGCCATTCAGCTGTTGGAGCAGACTGCGGTTCACGAGAACGGCAAAATTATCGTTAGCAGGCAACTGCGTGAATTCGTTGCTGTGCTCGATGACATCATCGGCGAGATGAAATCTGTCGGCGAATTGAAAGACGGTGTCGATCCTCAGGCGCTACGGTCGGCATTGATGGGATCGATCGAGGGAATGATGCGTGATCAGATGCTTGCCGCTTCCGAGTTTCCGGCACGCTACACCGTCGAGCAGGTACGCGCGACAATGTCGTTCCTGATTGAAGCTGCGTGTGACGTGCAGCGACCGTCGTCAGAGATGCGCTCTGCTGCTCTCGCCGAAGCTGCTCCTGGTTCTGAAGATGACTGGATTCGCTATTACCTCAAGCTGGCAGATAAAGTACTGGTCCAGTGAAGATTCTTCGAGAACGCAACGAGAAAAAATCTTTCACCACGGAGTCACGGAGGACACAGAGAAAGAGAGAAAAAGAGAAAAAGAGAAAAATGAACGAGCAATGAGGCTGGCGTCGTAACATGCGTGATGTCTTACAAGTAAGCCAGGGACGAAGCTTGCGAAGTCTAGCTTCTAGCCTTCTTTTTCTCCGTGTTCTCCGTGGCTCCGTGGTGAAATCCGTTGTCCGGGGCTTCCCGAAGCGCAAGCCGGCGGCGTCATTGCCGAGAGTCCCTCCCGAGTCGTATCTTGGATGGCAGGTGTCTATTCCGACAGAATGACTATCTTCCAGGCGAAGGAATACGACCCGTCGGTCGACAAGCGCCGGCGGCTTTATTGGATTGCAGGGCTGATTGCGGCGATCATCGTCGCGCTTCTCGTTTACCACTTCTGGGATTGGCGCGAGGAGCACACGGTCAACAAGTTCCTGACGGCCGTCGAGCACAAGGACTTTGAAAAAGCCTACGCCATCTGGAACGCCGACCCGAACTGGAAACAGCATCCGCAGAAGTATTCCGGCTACAACTTTGGGACGTTTGAGCTCGACTGGGGTCCCACAGGCGAGTACGGCGAAATCCGCACGCATCGCGTCCGTGAAGCAATCACTCCGAAGAACTCCAGCGGGGTGGTTGTAGTTTCTATGATCAACGACCGCCGAGAGCCGCTCGCGCTCTGGGTCGAGAAGAAGGACCAGAGCATCTCGTTCCTGCCTCCGACGCTGAATATCAGAATCGAACCGTAGGCCTTACCGGAACATTACCTATGATCCGTCTCCAGTGCCTTTGTGGACGAAGTGGACAACATGGACAATGTGGACTGTCCACAATGTCCACCCTGTCCACAACGTCCACTCATAGCGCTCTCTTCATAGTCTGCGGTGGGCGCGCAGCTTTGGCCGGAAGAACTGTAACTGCCGCCACCCAGCCGCTACTTCCGCTGCATGGGAATCGGCCGCGCAATCGGCGTTGGGTGCGGATGCGCGTGCTCGCCGCCTGAACCATTCGGACCGGCAGCGGCTGCAGCCGCTTTTTCGTTCGCACTGGTCAAGCCGACTGCTTTGCGGACTTCGGCTTCAATTTTCACGGCAATATCTTTGTTCTCTTTGAGGAAAGCTTTCGCGTTCTCGCGGCCCTGGCCGATGCGCTCGTTCTTGTAGCTAAACCAGGAGCCGGATTTCTCGACGATATTGTGGTTCGCCGCGAGGTCGAGCATGTCGCCTTCGCGCGAGATGCCTTCGCCATACATGATGTCGAACTCGGCTTCGCGGAAGGGCGCCGCGACCTTGTTCTTTACGACTTTGACCTTGGTACGCGAGCCCATCACGACGTCGCCTTCTTTGATCGCAGCAATGCGGCGGATGTCCACGCGCACCGAGGAGTAAAACTTCAGCGCGCGTCCACCGGTCGTCGTCTCAGGATTGCCGAACATCACGCCGATCTTCTCGCGAATCTGGTTGATGAAGATAAGGCAAGTGCGCGACTTGGAGACGGTTCCCGTCAGCTTGCGCAATGCCTGCGACATGAGTCGCGCCTGGAGGCCGACATGGCTGTCGCCCATCTCGCCATCGAGTTCCGCTTTGGGAACCAGCGCGGCGACCGAATCGACGACCAGCACGTCAATCGCGCCGGAGCGGACTAGCGCTTCCGTGATTTCGAGTGCCTGCTCGCCATAGTCGGGCTGCGAGACCAGCAGGTTATCGACATCGACGCCCAACTTCTTCGCATACACGGGATCGAGCGCGTGCTCGGCATCGACGAACGCCGCCATGCCGCCGGCCTTTTGCGCTTCCGCGATTACCTGAAGCGTGATCGTCGTTTTGCCGGAAGACTCAGGGCCAAAGACCTCGATAACGCGTCCGCGGGGAAAGCCGCCAACGCCGAGAGCAGCGTCGAAAGAGATGGCGCCGGTGGAGATAACCGAGATCGGCACAATAGCTTCCTTCGATCCCAGCCGCATGATCGATCCCTTGCCGAACTGCTTTTCAATTTGCGATAGCGCCAGGTCGATCGCGCGTGCCTTCTCGTCTGCCATGTGCCTTCTCCTGAATTGTGTGAATTGATTACGAGAGCGCCATTATAAGCCGAGCTATTCTCTGAGAATCGATGCGCTGATTGTAGAGAATAAAAAGCGAACCGTCAACGGAAATCTGCCGAGGAGAGGCGAACACGAAGTTCACGGAGTAAACACATGAGGTCACGAAGACCTCTCCGTGACTTCTCTCTTGCCACCGTGACGTCCGTGTTCGCTCTCCCTCCTTTTTCACCGCTTCAACAAATCCACTGGCTCGCGCACATCATGCACGCGGAAGTACTTCGCCAATGACGGATATTTTCGCGCCATCGCTTCGTGCATGGCGAAAGCCACTTCACGATACGAGCGATGTCCCGCCGGCGTGGTGCGCAGCTCGGCTATATATAAGACCTCAGCAAAATCCATCTTGAACAGCGTGCGTTTCTTATAGCCGAGCGGCAGGACGTATTGGGCATTCTGTTCCGCGTTCGGATCGTGTGACGCCGCGAACTGATCGTGCCGATCGGAAGCCAGCCGCATGATCTTGTCGTAACGATCGCCCACGCCGGCTGCGACAAGCTCTTCCGGAGTGTCGTACCCGTGCAGGTTCGTGAACTCCTGCTCGATTTGGATACAGCGGCGGTGGCGATGCATGTCGCGAAATCCGCCTATGTCCATCAGGATGTCGAAGCGAAACGCCTGGCCGGCGGCAAAGGGACGCAGCAGTTCGTCGTGCTTGCCGCGATGACGCAGTCCCAACTCGATAATCTCATCGCGACGTGCGGCTGAAAGGGATTCCACACGCTCGCGAATCTGGCGATAGCTGTAGTGGCCTGCACCATACAGAAGTGTCGTCGCGAGTTCGACTTCCAACGGCTCGTCTTCGAGAAGATCAACGATGAAAGGATCTTCACTCCGGCCGTGCTCGATGGCGGTATCAGGCCCCATCAACCCCAGCAGGGCCTGTTTCAGCTCGCGACGAGTTTCCATCTCGTAGCGATTTGCCTCGGCGTACTTCACCAGCGTGGGCGCGGCTTTCACATCCTTGAGCAGCACATCGCGCGCGCGGCTGGCTAGCTCGGGATTGGCGGCGGCAATCTCGTCGATCAGCTTGCGATAGGTCGCTTCATTTATGTTCCACGCTGCCGTTCGCGCTGCCTGGCGCAGCGCTTCGCCTAGTTGACGGACTTCTGCATGCGTGTGCGAGAGCAGGCGGGAGATTTGCGTCTCCAGCGTGCGCGCATTCACGATCTGTCCCAGTGAGGTATTCGTCGCCAGCGGAAGCAGATAACGCGAGATGTCGAAGGCGCGAGCGCGCAGCGTGCGCTGATACGCCTCCTGCGTCATCTCAGCGGGCTTCGGAACCTGAGTCGCGAGATAGCGCGCCATCTCATCGGAGAAGTGCTCGTACTCGGAAAACAGAAACTGCAGTGTCTCGACGTAGAGCTTGCGGTTGTCGTCGCTGGCGAACTCGGGAACGTAGAAGCCGCTCTTCTTGAAGTTCTGATAGCGTGTCGAACGCTCTTGCCCATCCCAGCGCTGCTCGTCAACGAGGGCAATAGCCGCGAGAATCGAGAGCCGCTCGATGGCGAGAGGAATGTGCGCGAGGTCGGCGATCGAACGATGGCCGTACTGGAAATAGAAAGTATTGAGGAACTGCTCGGCCTTCTGCTCGCTGATCTCCTTCAGCGATTCCTTCATCGAGAGCGCCGAGCGCGAGTACTTTGCCATGGCATACGCCTGTACCTCAGGCTCGACGCCATGCACGGCAAATACTTCGGTCGATTGCTTCGAATCTGCTGCAAGGGAGGGCTTGGTTCCGTTGGACTCTGACATCGGAAGGTCAGCATAACTTTGTTCTGAGCGAACAGCAACCGGGGAAAAGCGAACACGAAGGTCACTGAGGAAACGGAAGAGGTCACAAAGACTCCGTGACCTTGTTGTTGCCTTTGTGACCTTCGTGTTCGCCTTGCCTCGGCTTGTGCTTTACTCATTCGGTGGAGGTGCTTTTCCAAACCGCACACCGCCCGTGGCCGTTGCCGAAACTTCCGTGGGTGATGGTCCAGCGCTGGCACGACCTGCTCTTCGCGCACTGGGCGCTGCCGCCGGAAAAAATTCATCCGCTGGTTCCGCGTCAGCTCGAGCTGGACACGTTCGAAGACAAAGCATGGGTAGGAGTGATTCCCTTCTGGATGAGCGGTGTCCGGTTTCGTGGAATTCCACCGATCCTGACCGCGTCCACCTTTCCTGAGCTGAACGTCCGCACCTACGTCCGAGCACCGCAGGAGCCGGACAAGACCGGCGTGTACTTCTTCAGCCTCGATGCGGCGAGCGCGCTTGCCGTCCTCGGCGCGAGAGCCGGTGCGGGACTGCCATACTTCTGGGCAGAGATGAAAGCCGAATCCGCCGGCGGTGAAATCAGATATCGCAGCATTCGGCGCCAGAGTCCTCGCGGCGCGAATCTGCTGGCGAGTTACGGTCCGATCGGGCCAGTGTCATCGACAAAGACTGAGCTGGAAAAGTTCGTCACCGAGCGATATTGCCTTTACGTAGTGCGCTCAGGAATAGTGCATCGCATTCAAATTCACCATCTGCCCTGGCCATTGCAGCCCGCCGAAGCCGAGTTCGAGAAGAACACGATGGCTGCGATTCACGGAATCGAGTTGCCGCCAGAGAAGCCGATCCTGCAATTCTCAAAGTTTCTTGAGGTTTACATCTTCGGGCCAGAGCGCGTTGGCTAATGGATTTGCTCCCGGCCGTCCTGTTCCTGCTGCGGTTCAACCTGCTCACGTCGCGGGGTGAATAAGAAGCTCAACGAGATCCCGCCCAGCAGCAACCACGAAACATTGGCGCGCGCGTCTGGACTGGCAATGTGGAATGATCCTTCCGGTGAGTACACGAAATACGCGAACAGAAAAGCTGAAACGATGCTGCCGAGAACTCCGGTAGCAACTCCGAAGCGAGCTGCTACTGCGAGCACGACTGCCAGGCAAATGAGGGGGAGCGCGAATTCAAGGCGCGTTTGGTTGAACACCAAAGCCAGAACCAGAGCCACGGACGCGCAGAGCAGGGTACCTATGGCGGTGTCGAGGAGAGCGAGCATTCTGCTGGAGTGTCCTCGAAACCGCATGCATACTTAGAATGCCAAAACCGAGAGTAGTGTTGGGAAAAATCGAGAGTTGCTCGATGTGGAAATTTTGCCGATGCAACAATTTGGGCGGAAACACCAAGGTCAAAACTAACCCGCCACGGATTACACGGACGCTTCGCGCGCGGATTACACGGATAAGGCAATAACTAATATTCGGGCGGCAGTGCGCCCTCCATCATGTTCTCGAACCGTGTCGAGTTCTTCAGGAACGCCAGCTTGACGCTGCCTGTGGGACCGTTGCGTTGCTTGGCGATGATGATCTCGGCTACTCCCTCGACCTCAGGCGGGACTTCATCTTTGCGCATGTAGTACTCCTCGCGGAAGATGAAAGCGACCACGTCGGCGTCCTGTTCGATCGATCCCGATTCGCGCAGATCGGAGAGCTGCGGACGCTGCTCTCCTTTTCCTCTACTCTCGGGAGCACGGCTCAGCTGCGAGAGTGCGATCACTGGCACGCGCAGCTCTTTCGCCAAGGCTTTGAGTCCGCGAGAAACTGCTGAGACTTCCTGCGTGCGATTCTCGTAGCGCTTGCCTCCGCCTCCGCTCATGAGTTGGAGATAATCGACGACGATCAGATCGAGTTTGCCGTTCTGCTGCATAAGGCGTCTCGATTTTGCGCGCATTTCCGTGAGTGAGATCCCCGGCGTGTCGTCGATAAAAATTTTGGCTTCGGCGAGAGAGTTCAGAGCCGAGACCAGCTTCTGCCGATCATCACGGCTGAGGAATCCGGTGCGCAGCTTGTGCGAGTCGACGTGCGCCTGCGACGACAACATGCGCAACACCAGAGCTTCGCGCGACATTTCCAGCGAGAAGACGCCAACCACTTTCCCGCCACGGACCGCCGCATTCTCCGCGATGTTGATGGCGAACGCCGTTTTTCCCATTGAGGGACGGGCGGCGATGATGATGAGATCCGACGGTTGCAGGCCGCTGGTCATTTCATCGAGCTTTTCGTAGTAGGTCTCGAGTCCGGTGATGCGTTGGCCGCGCTCATAAAGCGCATCGACGCTGCCGAACGATTGCTTGACGATCTCGGGAATTCCGAGGAAGCCCTGCCCAATGCGATTCTCGGAGATTTGGAAGATCGCCGATTCCGCGGCGTCGATGATCTCTTCTGCAGGATCGGCCTGATCCGCAGCTCGCGCCATCGCTGCACTGCACGCGCTGATCAGCGCACGCAGCAACGCTTTGTCGCGAACGATGCGTACGTATTGCGCGATACTCGGCCGCCGCGGTAAGCCATCCGTCAGTGAGGAGATGTATGCGACGCCGCCTACCGACTCGACTTCTTTTTTCTTCGAGAGCTCTTCGGTGAGGGTGATAATGTCCACCGGCCGCCCAGTTTCCATCAGGTCCATCACACGCTGAAAGAGACGGCGGTGCGAGTCAAGATAGAAGTCGTCGGATTTGAGCGTCTCCGCCGCTTCGTTGTAGGCGAGGTTGTCGAGAAGAATTGCGCCGAGGATCGAGCGTTCCGCTTCAATGCTCGCCGGCATGCCGCGTTCGAGATTTAATTCTGCAGTAGCCAAGGTCCCAGCAGCGGATTGTAAGCGGAGAAATTCCAGTTTCATCGCTCGTCGCCGCTGCACCTCTGTGGGTACCTTGTGAATAAAAAAGTTTCTTGTGGGAATTGTTGCCGAGAAGAAATGAGTTCAAACAATGTGCACGGGAACATGTGCGGAATTTGATTCGTTGCAACCCGATGCTTCTGGAGGCCTGTCATCCTGAAGCGCTTCTGTTGCGCGAAGGATCTCCGGCAATATTTCGGACTTAGTTGCCGGCTGGAAGGCTCCTTCACGATGCACTCTGCCGTTTCGGGTTAAGAGCCGACGAAGTGTACTTCAATCGGAGACATTGCCGGAGATCCTTCGCGCAACAGAAGCGCTTCAGGATGACAGAAGTTACGAGCGTCCGAAAGCACACCAGCTTTCCGCCTAGCCCGTAAAAGCCGAAAGCCGATGGCCAATAGCCGATAGCCCTCTTTCAGTATTTCCTCAAAACCCCAATCACTCGTCCCTGAATCTGCACCGCATTTGCGGCGACCATGATCGGAGCCATCGTCGCGTTCGCTGGCTGTAGGCGAACCTTCGGACCTTCGCGATAAAAGCGCTTCAGCGTGGTCTCGCTGCCATCGACGAGAGCGACGACGATCTCGCCGTCGCGCGCGTTCTTGGCCTTCTCGACCATTACGTAGTCGCCATCCACGATGTGTTCGTCCTGCATCGAGTCGCCGCGAACTTCGAGCACGAAAACTTCTTTCGAGCGCGTGATGTCCTCGAGCGCAATCGTCTCAGGATTCTCATAAGTCTCTACCGGACGACCGGCGGCGATGCGTCCCACCAGCGGCAAGCGCAGCATCTCCGCCGGCTTGGGACGCGCGCGCGGAATTCCTTTCACCGGCAGCAGGTCGATCGAACGGCTGCGGTTGTAGTCGCGCTTGAGCAGTCCTTTGCGCTCGAGATTGGTGATGTGCTTGTGCACAGTCGCGAGCGAGCGCAGGCTCATGCCCGAACCGATCTCTTCGAACGAAGGCGAGTAGCATTTGGTCGCCACAAAGTTGGAAATGAAGTCGTAGATCTGTCGCTGACGTTTCGTGAGAGCCATACGGCCTACAGTGTCACGAATAAAAGGCGAATTGTCAACGAAAATTGTGCAAAGCGAATGGTTGGAGAATCCAAGATGTTAATTTGTCTGTTGATTTCGCGATTTCGTGATTTTCAAATCGCCAAATCGTGAAATCACGAAATCGCGAATAATCCAGCTCAGGTTCGTTCGATCATCCAGTAACCACCACAACGCCGCTCATCCCTACGACTCCGGAATTAAGACGAGATTTCATAATCTTGTGACGGCTCCCGGCGTTATACTCACGCGCCATGACAAGCACACTCAAACCCGGATCCTTCTGTTGGATGGAACTGGCTACGACTGACCAGGGCGCAGCGAAAAAGTTCTATACCGACCTTTTTGGCTGGACCGTTGACGATGCCCCGATGGGTCCAGACGAGTATTACTCGATGTTCAAACTCGACGGCAAAGATGCCGCCGCGGGCTACACGCTACGCAAAGATCAGAAGGCACAGGGAGTGCCTCCACATTGGATGTTGTACATCGCAACCGACAACGTAGACGATTCTGCGCGTCGCGCGGCAGAACTCGGCGGAACGGTTCTCGCTCAGCCATTCGATGTGATGGACGTCGGTCGCATGGCGGTTGTGCAGGACCCGACCGGCGCGCACTTCTGCCTGTGGGAGGCGAGGAAAAACTCGGGAATTAGCGCGAAGAACGTTGACGGCGCTTTCTGCTGGGCCGACCTCAACACGCCCGACGTCGCTCGCGCCAGCGAGTTTTACACCAACCTTTTCGGCTGGAAGCTGGAGAAGAGCAAGAATGATTCTTCCGGCTACCTGCACATCAAAAATGGCGACGAATACATAGGTGGCGTTCCGCCTGTCGAATTTCAAAATCCCAATGCTCCGCCGCACTGGCTGCTTTACTTCGAGACCTCCAACTGCGATGCGAGCGTGGAGAAGGCCAAACGCAATGGAGCAAAGGTGTTCTACGGTCCAACGACAATGGAAGGCGTAGGACGCTTCGCCATCCTCGCCGATCCGCAGGGCGCGGTGTTCTCCGTCTTCCAGAGCGCACGTAAGGCGAACGTGACCTCGATGAGCGCGTGAGTAAATTTCGTGATTGTGTGATTTCGTGATTTCGCGATTTTCAAATCACGAAATCGCGAAATCACCAAATCGCGAAATCGGTTTCTCCCCCGTTGACACCAGCATTTCCTTCCCCCTACCCTTGCCTGTTCCCTCGCGTTTTCACTTCGGAGCAAGATGCGGATTCTGGTTTTGGGCGGCGGCGGCCGCGAACATGCCTTGGTGTGGAAGCTGCGGCAGTCACCGCGTGTGACTGAGATTTTCTGCGCGCCGGGCAATGCCGGCATCGCTCACGACGCTTCCTGCATTCCCGCCGACCTGCACAGCATCGACGAACTCGTTCAACTGGCACACCGGCTCGAGCCAGATCTGACCGTGGTCGGTCCTGAGCTTCCGCTCACGCTCGGCGTCGTCGATGAATTCGAGCGACGCGGTCTCGCCATCTTTGGTCCAACACAAAAAGCCGCGCACCTGGAAGCGAGCAAAGCCTTCGCGAAAGAATTCATGCAGCGCGTGAACATTCCCAGCGCGCATTACGCGATTTGTCGCAACACGGCGGAAGTGCACCAGGCGCTTTCCCTTTTTGCAACACCGGTCGTAGTCAAAGCCGATGGACTGGCTGCCGGTAAAGGAGTCGTCATCGCGGGGACCAAAGAAGAAGCGGCGCGCGTCGCCGGCGAGATGCTCTCGCGCAAGCTGGTGGGCGACGCCGGAGCGCAGGTCGTGATCGAAGAGTGCCTGCAGGGAGAAGAGCTCTCGTTTCTGGTCATGACCGATGGCCAAACCATTGTGCCGCTGGTTCCTTCGCGCGACCACAAGCGCGTGGGCGATGGCGATACCGGTCCGAACACCGGCGGCATGGGCGCCTATTCGGCTGATTCCCTGCTCGATGCGACCATGCGTGAATGGATCATTCATCACATCGCCCGTCCGGTGGTGAACGGAATGCGCGCCGAAGGTGTGGTTTACAAAGGCGTCCTTTATATAGGACTCATGATGACCGCCCGTGGCCCGATGGTTCTGGAGTTCAACTGCCGCTTTGGCGATCCCGAGACGCAGGCCGTACTCTTCCGCCTGGAGAGCGATCTGGTCACCGCGTGCGAAGCCGTCGCCAAAGGATCGCTGAGCCAGGAGATGTTGCAATGGTCGCGAGACCCGGCAGTTTGCATCGTGATGGCCTCAGGCGGATATCCCGGTTCATTCACTACCGGCAAAGTAATCTACGGACTCGATGAAGCGGACAAAGTGCCGAACGCAAAAGTGTTCCATGCAGGCACGGCACACTCCGGCGATCAAGTCGTAACCGCCGGGGGGCGCGTGCTCGGCGTGACCGCTCACGGCCCAAATCTCGCGGCTGCCAGCGCGCGCGCGTATGAAGCGGCGGAGAAGATCCGCTTCGAAGGCATGCAGTATCGGAAAGACATTGCGCGAGCGGCAGGGGCGAGTAATCATTAGAAAAGCCGGACGTAATCACAGCGTTCGGCACTACGAGGTCGGCTGTGCACAATGAATTCACCGCAATTATCGAGCGCGACGGAGACTGGTACATCGCGTATTGTCCCGAGATACCCGGAGCGAACGGTCAGGGCAAAACACTTGCGGAGTGCCGCGAAAATCTTGCTGATGCGATTGCGCTGATTCTCGAAGATCGACGCGAGGACGCGCTAAAAGGCAGTCCGCCGGATGCCATGCGCGAGACCGTCGTCATTCGATGAAACGCGAGTCCTTGTTGCGACATCTTCGTCATTGCGGATGCGTTCTGAAACGGGAGGGAGGATCGCACTCGCTGTGGATGAACCCACAAACTGGATAGATGGAAGCTGTACCGAGGCACACTGAAATCTCAAATCTAACTGGCCCGCAAAATCTGTCGGAATCTCTCCATTCCTGAAATCGGCAAAAATCAGTGATCGCAGTACTCCATCTCGGCACGATCGACTACAGAACGGCGTTGAACCTCCAGCAGTCGCTAGTCGAGCTGCGCAAACACCAGCGCATTCCCGATGTCCTGCTTCTCCTCGAACATCCTGCGGTCATCACCTTCGGACGAAATGCGAGCCAGAAGAACCTGCTCGCTTCGAACGAACTGCTCAAACAGCGCGGGGTAGAGCTGTTCGACAGCAATCGCGGCGGGGATGTCACCTTTCATGGGCCAGGGCAGCTCGTCGGCTATCCCATTTTTGATCTTCGTGGATTTTCACCACGCCTCGGAGCGGTGCAATTCGTGCGTCAAATGGAAGAAGGGCTCATCCGCACTTGCGGTGACCTGGGCGTCCCTTGCGGGCGGATTTGTGGACTGACTGGAGTTTGGACGCAAGGTACTGCTTCCGGGGAGAGGGACCAAATCGATTCCCAAAATAGCTCGCCTTGCTCGAAACCGTCCGACAGCCACGATCAGAAAAAGATTGCCGCCATTGGCGTTCATATTTCGCGCGGTATCACCAGCCATGGCTTCGCGCTGAATGTCACGACGGACCTCGATTACTTCAAGCTGATCGTGCCCTGCGGCATCTCCGATCGCCCGGTCACGTCCTTTGCGCAGGAACTCGAGGGCAAACGGCCGATTCCTAATCTGGAACAGGTAGCGCACTCGGTTTCGCTCAACTTTGGCCGGATCTTCGCGCGCCAGATGCTTTGGCTGGAGTCGCTCGAGGCGCTGCTTCACGGCGGCGCGAATAGTGAAGCGCTCGTGCCTGAACCCTCCCCCGCCGCTCAAGGAGTTTCTCGATGAAGATTGGCTTCGCTGGCATCGGCGCGATGGGAATGCCGATGGCGCGCAAGCTGCTCGAGGCTGGACATGAGCTGACCGTCTACAACCGAACCCGAAACCGCGCGGAACCGCTCGCCGCCAG
>Ga0134126_10008121_pt1 | contig 13190 bp, 11 predicted proteins | sample KB31752_FD_96881 | JGI IMG/M metagenome (GOLD analysis project Ga0134126, IMG submission 96881) | Terrestrial soil microbial communities with excess Nitrogen fertilizer from Kellogg Biological Station, Michigan, USA - KB3-175-2 | ecosystem: Environmental > Terrestrial > Soil > Unclassified ...
AAGAATGGGGACGTGCGCCCTGGCGTCATAGCTACGCCAACAAACTGGCCTGCCGTCGCGGCTTCGACCGCATCCAAACAATTGTCTTGCCCACGGACACTGAACTCCTAAATCAGCATCTCGAAAAAGAGGGGCACCTTTGGCTATTAACGAAAAATACGAAGACGATCTTCAAAAACTGATTGAAACAGGTAAAGAGAAGGGCTACCTGACCTTTGGTGAAGTGAATGACCTGATCCCCGGCGAAGTAAATTCCGCCGACGATCTGGACGACCTGATGACCACCATCGGGACGCAGGGAATTGATCTGCTCGAAGATCAACCCAAGCTGGCTGCAGAACACGACGAACTGGACAGCGAAGACAGCGAAGATGTCGAACTGGACCTGACTCCCGGCGCGATGGAGAAGACCAACGACCCTGTCCGCATGTACCTGCGCGAAATGGGAACCGTACCGTTGCTGACCCGCGAAGGCGAAGTGGAGATCGCCAAACGGATTGAGCGCGGTCAGATGCGCGTGATGAAAGCCATTTCGCGGTCTTCCATCGTCACCCGCGAGATCATCGCACTGGGCGAGGACCTGAAGCGCGGCGTTCGCAGCATCAAGGAAGTGGTCACCTTCGATGAAGAAGAGCTCACCGAAGAAATTCTGCAGGCACGCACCAAACTTACAACAACTGCAATTGACACCCTGGTCAAGCACTACAAGAAAGCACAGCAACTGCGCGAGAAGCTGGAAGGCATCTCCGCCAAGGACAAGGGCAAAGCGAAAGAACATCGCCGCACCCGCTGGGCGATTGGACGCGAGCTGGTACTGGTCTCCCGCGTCATTCGCGATTTGAAATATACCAACGCCGAACGCAAGCGGCTGCTCGACAAGGTCAATAAGACGGTCGACGCCATGCGCGCGCTCGATCGCCAGATTCGCACCCTGGAGCAGAAGCACGAACAATCGAAAAGCGAGGAAATGCGCAAGGAATATCGCCGTCAGCAGCGCAACTGCAAGGGCGATTTGGAAAAGCTGGAAGTCGACGCCGGCGTGTCGGTCGCGGAACTGAAACGCACCCAGCGCGAAATGATCCAGGGCGACATGGATGCCGAGCAGGCCAAGCGCGAGCTAATTGAGGCTAACCTGCGACTGGTGGTTTCGATTGCCAAAAAATATACCAACCGCGGACTGCAGTTCCTCGACCTGATTCAGGAAGGCAACATCGGCCTGATGAAAGCCGTCGACAAGTTCGAGTATCGTCGCGGCTATAAATTTTCGACCTACGCAACCTGGTGGATTCGCCAGGCAATTACGCGCGCCATTGCGGACCAGGCACGTACCATCCGCATCCCGGTGCACATGATTGAAACCATCAACAAGCTGATCCGCACTTCGCGTCAGTTGGTGCAGGAACTCGGACGCGAGCCAACTTCGGAAGAGATTGCCAAGCGCATGGACATTCCTGTTGCCAAAGTCCGCAAGGTGTTGAAGATTGCGCAGGAACCAATCTCGCTGGAAACCCCGATCGGTGAAGAAGAAGATTCGCACCTGGGAGATTTCATTGAAGATCACCAGGCCGTTTCGCCTTCAGATGCCGTCATCAGCGTCAACCTGAAGGACTACACGGCACAGGTGTTGCGCACTCTGACGCCGCGTGAAGAGCGCGTCATCAAAATGCGGTTCGGTCTGGAGGATGGTTCCGAGCACACACTGGAAGAGGTTGGACAGAGCTTCCAGGTGACTCGCGAGCGCATTCGCCAGATTGAAGCCAAGGCGCTGCGCAAGCTGCGTCATCCCTCGCGCTCACGCAAACTGCGCGCCTTTTTAGATGGCGTCCGCGAGGCTTAACTTCTCGGCACAAAAGCAAAAGGCCGCTATTAAGCGGCCTTTTTTATTCCATAGAGAACAAAGGTTTCGGAGGACCATGCGCTGGGCCGCCCTGGTCTAGGTGATTCTCTACTTGAGCGATCGCTAACTGCGCGATCTTCGGATCATCACCGATTCCATCCAGCCAATGGACATCGGGCTCCCGGCGAAACCAAGTCAACTGCCGCTTGGCATAGTTGCGGTGACCCTGCTGCGTAGAAGCAATTGCGTCGTCCCGGGAAAGATCTCCGCGCAGCAGCATTCCCGCTTGCTTGTATCCCAGAGACAACAACGGACGGCATTCCTGACCATAACGAGCCAACAGATGTTCTGTCTCCTCGAGCAGCCCATTGGAAAACATGCCAGCAGCCCGTTGATTAATGCGTGCGTACAAAGTAGCCCGCAGTGGATCTAGCCCGAGTCTCATAATTCGAAAACCCCGCAACGGGTCGCGTCCGGCTTCCCACAGCGTCGACATTTTTTGTTGCGAAGCCAGGGTCACTTCAATCGCACGCACAAGTTTCGGCGCGTCGTTGGGATGAATGCGCGAAGCCGAGACCGGATCCAGCCGCCGCAAAATCCTCGAAAGGTAGCTGCTGCCACGCTCCTGCTCAATTTCGCGCAATCGCACGCGGAGCGACTCAAATCGCGTCGGCCCCGGAAACAATCCGTCGATCAGCGACCGCAGGTACAGCCCAGTTCCACCGGCAATAATCGGCAGCTTGCCCCGGGATTGAATGTCCGCAAGGCTAACGCGCGCATCGCGAGCATAATCCCCGGCCGTGTAAGGCTGGATGGGCCAGACCACGTCCAACATGTGATGTGGAACCAGGGCACGCTGTTCCGGCGAAGGCTTCGCCGTGCCAATTTCCAATTCCCGATAAACGGCGACAGAATCGCAGCTGACAACTTCGCCCGAAAACCGCTGCGCCAGTTGAATCGCAAGCGAGGTTTTCCCGCTCGCAGTCGCTCCGTGTAAAACCACCAGCGGATAGCCGGAATCTTTCAAACTACTTTGCAGGTTGGCGCCGTCCATCGCTCCGTGCAGACTCTCTCGATCGAAATTCCCACACTTATCAGGCTTCCGGCAGGAGCAAAACAAGGACTACCACAGGTTCCACCAGCGAGTCAGTACGATGGCATGCCACCCGGCGCGAATCGCGCAATACAGCACCACAGCCAGCGCAATCCATACCAGACCGATTGCCTGGCGTCGGCGCAGCGCGGCTTCTTCTGGTGCGATCATTGCCGCGTATACTTCCCGGTTTGTTCGTTATAGAGGAAGTAAAATCGCAAGGCCAGGTATGGGCCCTTGAACTGCTTCGGCAGCGGTGGAAATGGGCCCGCTCCTGTAATGCCGCCCCACGCGGCTCGATCGAGAGATACATCCCCCGACGGCCGAACCAGTTGCATCTGCTTAATGCTGCCATCCGGCAAGATCATGAATTGAATCGCCACCGTGCCTTGCTTCAACAGTGGCGGACGCGCGGCTTCGGGAATCAGCAAATCCCAACTGGACTGCGTCATCTGTACAACCTGGTGGAGATATGGACCGAAGTCAACCCCCATCGTATCGCTGAGTATTTCTGCACCGGAGGCAACTCCAGGATGCGCAATTGGAGCGTTTTCACCGTTATCTCCAGCGTCGCCGTCCGACCGCGCGGCATTGCGTTCCGCCTGGCGAATCATATCGCCCACCGACATATTGGGTTGGCTGGTGGCCTGATTTTGAGCTTTCATCGCTTGCCGCTGCGGATTCGGCTGCATTGCAGACTGAGTTGCGCTCGGCGCTGACGGAAGCGACTGCATAGGATGATTCTCTGGCGGAGAAGGCGGTGTCGCACGAGCCTGTTGCTGCTGCGGCGATGGCTGCTGCGGCCGAGCGGCTGGCTGCTCCGGTTGTTGTGCCCGTTGCTGTGGATGCGGTGGCGGCGAGGGCCGCCCGGCACGACGCATGGCCTGCAACTGTTCGATCGTCTTCTGATCGGGCGTAGGATTCTTAGTCTGCGCTGTGTGATTCTGATCCGAGATAATGTTGGTCGGCTTTGGCGGCTTCTTCACCAGGTCCGGAGGCATGTTCAGATACACGTTCTCTGGCGGTTTCTCCTTCACTAATGGCATCGTGTTGACCACTGTGGCGGGTTGAAACATCTTCAGCTTTGGACCATAGAAAATCCACCAGAAAACAAAAAGATGGAAAATCAGCGAAACCCAGATCGCCTCGCGCACGCGGGCAGACAACCGCTCCCCCTCAAGAGAGTCGATGACATCGAGCAGCTCATGAGGCGAGTGAGATTCGTAGCGTGTCCGCAAACGATCGAACTTGGGTTCGATTGGCTTCTCTGGCGGACTCGGGGGTGTTTCGATTGCGGCCATCAAGAGTAGACGACACTGATCCTACTGCAGTTTGCGTGTCAGGTGCCAGTATCGACATTGCGTCCTTGCATTATTGTCTCATTCTTTGACGTTTTAGCACCCCGTTTTGGGGCTCTTCTCACTCTCAAATCCGCCAGCCAAAGGGTAAAATCGCAAATGTGAAGGCCATCGTTATTACTGTCAGCGACTCGTGTTTTCAGGAGCTTCGGGTCGACCGCTCCGGCCCTGCCGTCGTGTTGCGGCTGCAGCAGGCCGGTTTTTCTGTTGAGGTGAACACGGTCGTTCCCGATGATGCAATTCAGATCGCGTTCGAGATTCGCAGGCAAGCGGCGCTTGCTCCTCTTGTGGTTACGACCGGCGGTACCGGCATCGCACTCCGTGACGTTACGCCCGAAGCCACTCGGCAGGTATGCGACCGCATTCTTGACGGATTTGGCGAGCATATGCGCCGTGAAGGGCTGAACGAGACGCCACTTTCGCCCATGAGCCGCGCCGTCTCAGGAACTCTCGGCACGACGTTGATTGTGAATGTTCCGGGTAGTCCACGGGCGGCCGTCACATCGCTGGAGGCAGTCCTTCCTCTTATTCAGCATGCGCTGGCGCTTTTGTCCGGGAACACGGAACACTCAGAGCCGGACAGTGCATCCGAGAAGAAATAGAAGTTGCGCGACCTACCATTCGGATGCCGCGGCAAAGGCCTGTAGGATAAAAAAAACGCCCTTTTTGTAGACATCTCTTAAATAACCAATGATACGTAAACTCTGGTCGCATCTTCACCACTGGGAAATAGCGCTGTTGCTTTTTTTCAAGCCACTCGGCTTCTTCGGTGTATTTGTGCTTGCCGCGATTGATGCCAGCTCTATTGCGATTCCGATGGATGCAATCATTGCGGTCTATGTGTGGAGCAATCGAGGCTACTTCTGGATCTACGCCATCCTGGCTGCGCTGGGTTCCGCCACTGGGGCATTAGTGCCGTTTTACATCGGCCGCACGGGGGGCGAGTATGTTCTGTTGAAACGAGTTCCGCGAGCCAAGTATGACCAGATGCGGGCGCGCTTCGACCGTCACCACTGGCTGGCTGTGCTGGTGCCTGCTGCTATGCCGCCGCCGTTTCCCTTTAAAGTATTCGCCTTCGGAGCCGGTGTATTCGAAATGCGCGTGGTTCCATACATGGTGGCCGTTTTCGCAGGACGTACTGTGCATTACATGGTGACCGCTCTCCTGGTCGTCTATTTTGGCCCCCAGATTATGACGTGGATGGCACTGCATTCCATGTTGCTACTCACCGTGCTCGCCGCTCTGGTAACAGCGTATCTTCTGTACCAGATATTTCGTCGACGTCGCAACCGGGTTCGCAAAATAGACTCGGGCGATCAGACGAAATAGCTCAATCCGTCAGATGCCTTTAGAACTTCCGGAGCCCGCAGCGGCGCTGTCGGCAACTTTCGAACTCCTCGCCTTCATCACTGGCATGTCGAGCGGACCCGTAATCGAAACACCCGAGGGTTGCATCCGCAAATCGAGGACGCGCGAAAATGTCACCGTTCCCGACAGCGATTGAATTCCCGGATAGGAAGCCCGACCGCGCCCTGTCTGATTCGCGAACGCCAGTTGGCCGAATTCCAACGTGAGTTTCTCGTTATGGAGATGACCGACGGCTCGCAGACGCCGGAACCGTGTGACCGACGGCGTGAGGTTCGGGTTGGTTAAGGAATCTGCGTCTGCAACGGACGACGCCGGCGAAGGCATCGAAGCGGCCAGCGTTCCGCCACGCCAATCAATGGCAAAATTGCCGGACGCATTCTGCGCAAGATCGCCCCTCGACCAGCCATGGGTCTTCAAACGAACCTCGACAGACGCGGCCCCGCGGCCCCACGTTTCATGCCACATCGCGGCTACCTGCTTCGGCTGGATGTTATCCAATTCCACCCGCAGCGTGTAGATCGGGGCGCCATCTCCCCATTGCGCCGAACCGGCTCCGGACTGCAATGCGCCCACGGGAACTGGGGGGCTTGCCAACACTACTTCGGTAGCGGCTTTGCCGTTCGACGCGCTATCAGACACGTCGTCGGGAAGTCCAGATAATGTACCCCCAAAAACTTTGCCGGAAATCGCCACCAAATCCGCTCGATGCCCCTGAAGGTGAAGCTGCAGGAAAGCGTCCTTCAATGACAGCTTCCCCGCCGAAAGCGTGTCTGCTTTGAACGTCCCGCGAAGCTCTGGCAATTGCGGAGCGCCCGTCTTCCACGGATTCAGCTGCTCCAGCAGTCCGGACCCTGCGATGGTGCGTCGCAAAACTCCCTGCAGCCGATCGACATCCAAATCGGCGACATGAAAGGTGAAAGTGCGGGCGCAGGGTGGCTGCGACGCCGGACAGGATGTTTCCCAGCGAATGTTTCCGTCGAATGGGATATGCGAGTACGTTCCTCTCAATCCATTCCATTCCACAGCGGCGTCGGTAAGATTCACCTGTGCGTCGGCAATTTGGATTGTGCCCGGGAAGGAACTGAGTTGCACTGTCGCATTATGAATTTGAAGCGTGCCCTCCCACTGCGACGGAGCAAACCACGGAACCGGCTGCCCGGTAAGGTTGTTAGCGTTGTTGGGAGCAGCTTCCACGAGGGCAGCCGGATTGGAGTACGGTAGCCAATTCGATCGCAGGGACACGGCCATTTGCGCCGTGCCGCGAATGGAGTGGATTCCGCTCGAAAGAACCGGCGAATTCATCGCGCGCGCCAGCTGACTCAACTGTCTCAGATCCGCGGGTCCGTCCATGTGAAGCGTAAGGCCGGAAGACGTCAGCATTCCAGTCAAAGTGGCCGAGCTCGCCCCTCCCAACGAAGCGTGTACCGGTGCCAGGTTCCAGCCTCCGGGCTCTGGCATCTTGGCCTCGGTATTACTTCGCTGCGCGGACGTCGCAGAGCTTCGGGAACCGGGAGCTGGGGAAGAACCGGCTCCCGCCCCCGGCCTGGAAATCAGCACAGGCGAAAGATGCACCGCATGGTCAAGATGCGACAAATGGAGCGTCAGCGGAGAGGTGCGCACCTCTCCTGAGCACGCGCGCAACGTATCGAAGCCGCGCCATTCACACCTCGCGCTTCCATTCACTTCACCAGTCGCGGTCGTATCCGCGGCAACGCCCGGGTGCACGTGGCGGAACAGATCGACAAAAAAACCGGCAGAGACCTGTTCCAGCATCACTCTGAAGAATCGGGCATCCTCCGACTTTGAAAACTCGGATGCAACCGCATTGTTTAAATTTGCTGGCGAATTCAAATCGCCCGTCGGCGATTTCACTCGCAAGTGGCCGCCACCCAGCGGCGCATCGCAATCAAGCTGATCCATACGCCGATCTGCATGCATATATACGCCAGTGCAATGAGCCGACAGATCAATTTCGGAGGGTGGAATGAACTCGGCTCGACGAAATTCCTCCACCTGCACATCCGACGTCAGGTGAGCCTTGGCAAACGTGCCGTGCACGCTCGCAGTCCAGTCCACCGCACCGCGCCACCCACTGTCTTCACCCTGCAGCAACCGGCTGATTTCTCCTAGCTGGCCGCGCCGCCACTCCACGCTCGCGCGAATCGGCGAATCTATCAGCGTGCCGGTCGTCTTGACCGAGGCCTCGCCCTGTATTTGCCCCGCATCTCCCGGAGGCAGATCTGTACGCACCGGACGCGCCTTTATGCGCACATGCCATTCATTCCCCGACGATTTCCAGAATGCAAGCTGCGCCCCTTCTAGCGAAAAGGGAAGCTTCTCCGCTCCGCGCTTGAAGTTGATGCGCGCATCCGTGGCTTCGACATAGGGAAATGGCGGCGGACTCGTCAACGAGGATGCGCCGGACGCCGCGGTCCCCTTCAAACGCAATACCGGAGAGTTGCTGATCAAAGATTCAAAGTTCCATTCGCCGTTACTGTCGCGCGACAGGTTCACGCTGGGCGCATCGAAGTGCAGGCTGGCAATTTCAACCCGGCGGTGCCACAGAGTACTGGCTCGAAGGTTGGCAGTGACAGTTTCCGCTATGATCACGGGCTCCGCGCCATATTCCGGCCACTCTGCGACCGTCAGGTGATGCAGCACGAACGCGGGGCGAGGAAACAGGCTCAACTCGACCGAGTTTGCATAGACAGGCCGATCCAACCCGGCACTGATCGACTGCACAATACTGTGCCGGAATCGATTGATGTTCACGAAGGGAGGCACCACAATCGCGAGCACCAGCAACGCCAATGCCGCCAGGAAGTAGATCCTGCGACGGCTGATGTTCCCCGCTGGCGTGCCTGGATGTTTCATGAAGGCTTCTGCGAAATCATTGGATGCGATGGAAGGTACGCCGCCACCGCGTTTGATCGAAGAAATGAATGACGACGTGTCCCATGAACGCCATACGATCCGACATCGATGTCTTGTACTGCTGGTCTTCTGATGTAATGAACGACCAATACGCGAACAGCGGCCGGCCAAGGATGTTCTGCCGCGGCACAAACCCCCAGTAGCGGCTGTCGAGCGAGACCATCCGATTGTCGCCCATCGCAAAATATTCTCCAGGCGGTACGACCAGGTTGCCGTTCTGGATATGACTGGGTAGATCGATCGACCATGTGGCGGTCACATCGGAGTCCGGAGGCGGCGGCACCGCCGGAAAATCATCTCGATAAGGATAGTATTCGTCGTTCGGATTGCCGTCGTCCGAAGGCAAGGTTGCAAATGGCATGTTCTGCGGTTTGCCGTTCAGATACACGATGCCGTGCTCCAGGTGCAGGTGATCACCCGGAATGCCAACCACTCGCTTCACCAGAAACAGCTTCGGTTCCCGCGGCTTATAGAACACGATGATGTCGCCCCGGCGAATGTTGCGGTAGTAGATGAAAGGCGCCCAACGGGTCGGCGGTGCGAATGTGATCCTGTCGACCAGCACGTGGTCGCCAATCAGCAGCGTCTTCTCCATCGAAGAAGATGGGATCTCGAAATTCTGAAAAATGAATGTGATGATAAAAAGCCCCACCACCAGAACCGTGCAAATGGAAGCGAAAAACTCGAACGGAGTTTCCGATTGTTGCGGAGCGGGTGCGTCTTGCGCAAGTTGCTGACCGGCCAAAGTTTTCTCCGATTTCGAGTGGCTAATGAATTACATGAAAGATGCGGCTCCAGCGGACTGACCCAGCCACACCGTTCCACCATCCGTGTTCGTGGGCCAGTCTATCACTCGTCAGACCCGTTATTTCAGATCTGCTGGCGGTGACAACGGAGAAGTACACCAGAAACGGCTCGCCGACGATATTCTGGCGCGGAACCAGTCCCCAGTAGCGACTATCCAGGCTGTCATTTCTATTATCGCCCAGAACAAAATACTGTCCCGCCGGGATATCCAGTTGTCCGTGACGGACATTCCGTTGCATCTCCATCCACCAGCGACTGCTCACGCCGGGATCGGTATAGGTCGGGGTGGGAAATTCGTCACGAAACTGATTTGCGTAGCTGGGAATATAGAGCGCAAACCACTCGTGTTGCAAATGGCCGTCGAGATAGAGCAAGCCGTGGTGCAGGTGCAATTCGTCCCCCGGCACGCCAACCACGCGCTTGACCAGGTACATGGAAGCATCGATCGGATAGTGGAACACGAGGATGTCGTCGTGCTTGACAGGTTCATAGGCCAGCAGATGCTTCCAGGGTCCAGGATTTGCAAACACGACCTTGTTCACCAGTAGAAAATCACCGATCAACAAAGTTTCTTCCATCGATCCAGATGGAATCCGATAGGGTTGCGCGATAAATGTCAGCACGAACAACGCGCTCACCAGAAATGTCAGCGTGGTCTGAATCAGGATCAGCACTTCATGGTGATGCTGAATTCGCACCGGAGCGGGGACAGGAGGAATTGGCGGCTCCGCGGAAGGACCCGGCGCGGTACTCAGGCAGGAATCGATTTCGCCGGTCATTTCCTCTTTCCTGTTGCTGATTTTCCAGGAACGTCAGTCTTTTGTGTCAGATCTTCTGACATTGCCATCGGCTGGACCGCCTGCAACGAACGCAGATGCTGCAACGCCAACCGAGCCGCTTCCTGCTCTGCATGCTTTTTGCGGGTTCCAGTCGCTGAGGCCAGCGTGGTTTCAGTTGCAGTGGGGTCCAGAAATTTCACCTCCACCACAAAGCTCTTCCTATGGTCCGGTCCTGTTTCCGATGTCAGTTGATAAAGCGGTTGACCTAACCCATGCGCCTGGGAATACTCCTGCAGCATTGACTTGTAATCGCCTACCTCTCCAGCTCGCGCAGCTTCGACCACCGACTCCAGAGTCTCGTCCAGCAACCAATTGCGCACGAGTCGTACCGACGACTCCATTCCACCATCCAGGTAGACGGCCGCAATTACCGATTCGACCGCATTGGCAAGAATTGCAGGTTTCTTTCGCCCGCCGCTCTTTTCTTCTCCTTTGCCGAGCCGCAGAAATTCTCCCAAATCGATCGCCAGCGCCACGCTAGCCAAATGCGGCCGGCTGACAAACTGCGACCGCAAGCGGGTCCACGCCCCTTCACTGAATTCCGGATAGTTGCGGAAGAGATGTTCTGTCACCACCAGGCCCAGCACCGCATCGCCCAGAAATTCCATCTGTTCGTTGTCCTCCCTCAGGCCTTGCTCAGCCTGTTCTTCATACGCAACCGAACTGTGGGTCAGGGCAAGATTCAACAGCGCGGGATCGCGAAACTCGTATCCCAGCAACTGCTGCAGCCTCTCCAGCGCGCCGTACCGCCCGACGCGACCTGAAGAATGAGCGCCCGGATCCTCAGCATCCAAAGGAAGTAGGGAGTGGCTTGGAGAGGCGGATCGGTGTTTAGACAAGGCCGTTTCGTCTCCTCAGATGAATCTTGAGACCAGTGTAGTGCGTTCCCATGCAGGCGTTCGCTATTTGCGGAGAATTTTCGCGCGCTTTCCGTCCCTATCGAAACAAAGGAACCCGACATCGAATCGCGTGAAGTAGATCGCGTCCACCAGATCGATCGTCCTTTGGTTTAGTGTGAAGATTCCGCACCGTCGCCGCCGGAGTCGTCGCGTCCCTGCGAACCCTGCTGCGCCGCTTGCGGAGGTGCGAAGGGCGCTTTCAATCCAGCTTCAGCGGCGCGGCTGGTGTCCGGTCTTCCGTCCCGCGATTGCATGGCCGCCTTGTATTCCGCGACTGCCGCAGTCCGGTCGCCTTGCATGTCATCGAGACGTCCCAGGTAGATGTGGGACCACGCAATCGTGCGTAGATCGTGGGATACCTTGACGGCTTGGCCGAAATCCTGCACCGCGGTATCCATTTTGCCGCTCATAATGTTGGCCCGCGCCAGGATGAAGTAGGCTCGGCCCGGATCCGTGGTGTGCTGGTCAAGAGCCTTCTGCGCCAGTACGATCGCTCCCGCGGTATCCCCCGCAATCAGTTTGTTTTCAGCGTTACCAAGATCGGCCGACTGCGGAGCTACCGGAGTTTCCACATTCTGATCGGTATGCGAAGCAAACACGATGTCCTGCACACGATGCTTCTCAATATCCACGTTCATGCCGTATATCATGATGCCGACCATCTCTGGCAGCGATCTTTGACTGTCGTCAAATCCCTGCAACTGATCGTAGAAATATCGCGTCAGGATAAAGCCCTGAACCATGTCGTTGTGGACTGTGTCGTTGCGAACTTGCGCCACGGCGTGCTCATACTCGTTCTCTTGCTTATCGACAGCCGCCAGCTGGCTTCGATCGACATGCGCAGGAATTTTGTAAACAGGAACGCCGGTATCCATCGAGCGTGCTTCAATCGCCCGAATCATGCACTCCGTCACCAGGGTAAGGACGTCGCTCTTATAGATGTAGGGCAGCGGAGAGGGCTGCACCAGCGCCAGAATCGACCGCAGCTGATTGATTGAGTCCGACCGGGCATAGATCAGCGGCTCCAGAATGAAGCGTAGATAGGTGTGCTTCACTGGCTTCATATCAATCTTGCCGTTCGTAGGGGATACCACCACGATGTAATCGCCGCCATACACTCGTGCATTCTCCTCGCCCGGCGCGATCAACGGATCCATAATCACCAGAAAACGACGATTGCCGTTCGTCACCGGTGGCTGTTTCAGGTAAAGATCGGTCTGGATCAGCATCCGATTCATCGCTGTGCGAACCTTGCTTGCCAGCGCCTCATATGCGGGATGGTTTAAAACCCAGATGACGTGCAGTCCTACCACCTGTGAAAAGTTTCGCAGCGGAGCCGCCAGACCCACCAGCGTCGCCGCGTCCGGGGGAAGATCGGAGGCGCCGACGTTCGTCGTCAACGAGGGCGGTGGCGTCAGATACAGCGCCAGCGAGATGTAGGCGGCCAGGTTGACGGAAACGCCGTTCATAGTATGGCTGCGAATAAAACTGCATAGCCGGTCACGGCTGTCTCGCGCGGCTGCGGACTGCTCCAGCGCCTCGTCAATGTCGTCGCGCACCTTCTGGCGAAGCGGATCGGAAATCGACAGCCCCTCGTTGTAGCCGCAGGTGTTCAGGGCCGCCATCACATCGAACATCGCCTCGGAGATCTCCAAAGAGATGGCCGGTCCGGTCGGGTCAATGGCGGCTGGAACGGCTGCGAGTTGTGCCGCATTGGGTCGCGGAGCCACTTCGCTCTCTGGAAGCGGAACCGCCTCGCCCGACTCGGTACGGCTCGAGGATGAAACTCCGGATTGTTTCGGCGGCCGCGGCGATGACAATTGCTGCGAAGGAGATACTGGAGTAGAAGAGTCCTGGGAAGAGGAGGCCTGCCCCCACATTGTGCCCGCGAATGCCGACAACGCCAGCGAAAGGCCGAGAGCACCCAACAAAATCCGAAAGCCGAAACCGACTGCGCGTTTAGACTGCATTGGCCACTTCTTTAAACGCTTTCCGTGAAGAATCAACTTCAGTCTAGAGCATTTTCACCGGGAGTGTAACGACCTGGATGGCCAT